>ENA-OWPF01000767-OWPF01000767.1-human-gut-metagenome-genome-assembly--contig:-NODE-767-length-33387-cov-7.171097_pt1 | contig 33387 bp, 36 predicted proteins | sample MGYA00248261_ERZ651840 | MGnify/ENA primary metagenome ERZ651840 (study PRJEB26924, sample SAMEA4378268) | human gut metagenome | biome: human gut; feature: human-associated habitat; material: faeces... | reverse complement strand
CTTTAGTGTTGCAAAAAATAGCCTACGGCTAGAATCATTTTCGTAGGAATTATATCATAAAAAATGTGGATAACTAATGCATATAAGTAATATCAATAACTTTGTAAATTTTAAAAATTACATTTTGAGTAAATCGAATTTTTATAATAATTTTATAGGTCACTTAAATAAACATAATTATAATGTTTTTAACTATTTTATCTTTTAAAAACTATTGTACTAATAAATTATTTAATGTAAACTATATTGTACTAATAAATTATTTAATGTAAACTATATTGTAGTTAGCAAATTAACAAATTTTGCATCTGGGGTGATAAAATGAAATTTATAGTGTCTGATACAATAAATTTTTTATCAAAGACATTTCCAAAGATATATTCTAGTTTTTACTTAGAATATTTAAAACAATATGCATCTACATATAGTGTTAATAAAACACAACTAAGGGCTTTAATTACTTTAAAAAATAATGGGGCAATAAGTATGACAGCTTTATGTAATAAGCTAAATATTGAAAAGGGTAGTTTAACTAGCATGGTAGATGATTTAACAAAAAAGGGTTATGTTACAAGGGAGAGAGATATATCTGATAGAAGAAAGTACCTAATAACTATAACTGAACGTGGAGAAGGAATTGCTTCTGATTTTGTAGATAAGTTAAAGCTTAGTTTAGAAGAAAGGCTTATTAAGCTTACTGAAGAAGATAAGAAAAAATATATTGGTGCAGTAAAAACATTAGAAGAGATATTTGATAAATATGAACAAGGATAAAAGCAACCGTTATAGGTTGCCTTTACTATATTAAGAATCAATATTTGATAATTAGTTTAAAATTTTATTTGTTTTTTAATTCTAAATATTTTTCTAAACCTTCTTTTAATATTATAGCAGCTTTATGAAGGTCATCTTCCTTTAGTACATATGCAAGTCTTATTTCATCTCTGCCAAGCCCAGGGGTAGCATAAAAGTCTTCAGCAGGACACGCCATAACGGTTTCTCCATCTTTATTAAAATCAGTAAGCATCCATATAACAAAATCTTCAGCATTTTCAATCGGTAATTTTGCAACAATGTAAAATGCTCCAGCTGGTTTTTTACAAATAACTCCCTTGACTTTAATTAATTCATTATATAAAACATCTCTTCTATTTTTGTATTCATTATTAACTTCAGTAAAATAAGATGATGGAGTATTATAGAGTTCAACTGATCCTACTTGATCTAATGTAGAAACACATAGCCTGCCTTGACATAATTTTAATATTTCAGCAATAAGGGTTTTATCTTTAGACGCTATAGAACCTATTCTTGCACCACAAGCACTATATCTTTTAGATACACTGTCTATTATTATAACTCTATCTTCGACTTCTTTTATATTTCCAAAACTCGTATACTCAAGTCCATCATAAACAAACTCTCTATATACTTCATCAGATATTATCCATAAGTCATTTTCTTTAGCTATTTCTGAAATCATGTAAAGTTCTTTTTTTGTATATACAGTACCAGTTGGATTACCAGGATTAGAAATTAGTATTGCCTTAGTTTTAGAAGTGATTAGTGATTGAATTTTTTCCTTGCTAGGTAGATGGAATCCTTCTTCAGCTTTAGTTGTAATAGGTGTAATATTAACATTTATAGATTGGCTAAATCCATTATAGTTACTGTAGAATGGTTCGGGAACTAATATATTATCTTTAGGATCACAAGTTGCCATAAGCGCAAATAATAATGCTTCACTACCACCATTAGTTACTAATATTTCATCAGATTCGAAATCCATATTATATGTAGTGTAATATTGTTGAAGTGAGGATATTAGCTCAGGGAGTCCTGGGGAAACAGCATATTCTAAGACTTCATTATTAAAATTTTTTACTGCCTCAAAAAAAACTTTAGGAGTCTTGATGTCTGGTTGACCTATATTTAAATGATAAATTTTAATTCCTTTAGCTTTAGCACTACTAGCTATAGGAGCTAACTTTCTAATTGGAGAAGATTGCATAGTAGTTATTCTCTCTGAATATCTCATTAAAAAACCCCTTAATATATATACATTTGTATATATATTTATTTAACTTAAGATTATCATAACATGTTTAAAATCAAAAATCATTAATATAAAAAGTACAAAAATTTATTTATAAATAAATACAATAAAAGATTATTATTTACCTATAAAAAGGTAGATGATATGGTAAAATAGTAACGAAGAGGTGCTGAATATGAAAGAGATAAGGGTTGATGAGATAAATAATGATATAGTAATTTTTGCAAAAGATAGAGCGAGAAGGCCTATGGATAAAGTTATTAATGAAAATGAGGAAAGTATAATAGCTGAGTATAATAAAGATTGTCCATTTTGTAAAGGAAATGAACATTATACTCCAAAATCAAAGTTTAAGATAGAAGATGAAAATGGTTGGATAGTAAGATCTATAGATAATAAGTTTCCAATAGTAGATAATTCACAAAAAAGCATATATGGAAGCCATGAAGTGATGATAGATACTTATAGACATAATGGAAATTTTTATAATATGGATGAAGATGAGTTTTATAATATGCTTTTAATGTATAAAGATAGATATTCAAATCTTATAAAAGATGAAAAGGTACAATATGTAAGTATATTTAAAAATTATTTAAGACAAGCAGGCGCATCTTTAAATCATCCGCACTCTCAGATAGTTTCTATATCGATAATACCACCTGACATAGAAAGAGAGATTAATATATCAAAACAGTATTATATAGAAAATAAAAGATACTTATATGATGATATCATAAATGAAGAAATAAAAGAAAAAGAGAGAGTTATAAATAACAGTGAAAGTTTTTTAACTTTAGTACCAAAATCAACAAAGTATACAGGAGAGATTAGAATTATATTTAAAAAAAATATAAAATTTGAAAATATATGCAATAAAGATATTAGAGAATTATCTATAATATTTAAAAATTTATTTTCAAATTTGTTTAAAGTAAATGGAAATTTACCATTTAATATATTTATACATTCTCACCCTAAGAATATTGAGGGAAATTATTTTAATGTACATATACATATAATTCCTAGAAAGTATAGCTTTGGTGGATTTGAATTAGGTACTGGGTTATATGTATCTTCAATAGAACCTAAAGATATAGCAAATAAAATAAAGTTTTAATAAATGTTAAAATGTTTACAACTAAGGGTAATATAAAAATATCAATATACAACAATTTGGAGGACAATATGAAATTTATATCATGGAATGTAAACGGCATAAGAGCCTGTGTTACTAAAGGATTTTTAGACTATTTTAAAGAAGTTGATGCAGATATATTTTGCTTACAAGAGACTAAACTTCAAGAAGGTCAAATAGATTTAAATTTAGAAGGATACTATGATTATTGGAATTATGCACAAAAGAAGGGTTATTCTGGTACAGCTATATTTACTAAGAAAAAGCCTATAAGTGTATCATATGGAATAGATATAGAAGAACACGACAATGAAGGTAGAGTTATAACATTAGAATTTGAAGATTTTTATTTTATAACAGTATATACACCAAATTCTCAAAGTGAATTAAAAAGACTTGACTATAGGATGAAATGGGAAGATGATTTTAGAGAATACTTAAAAAAATTAGATAATATAAAGCCTGTAATAGTTTGCGGTGATTTAAATGTAGCTCACAAAGAAATAGACTTAAAAAATCCTAAAACAAATAGAAAAAATGCAGGGTTTACAGATGAAGAGAGAGAAAAATTAACTACTTTATTAAATAATGGATTTATCGATACATACAGATATTTTAATCCAAATAAAGAGGGTATATATTCTTGGTGGTCATATAGATTCAATGCAAGAAAAAATAACTCAGGATGGAGAATTGACTATTTCTTAGCATCTGAAAAATTAAAAGATAGATTAGTTAGTGCAGATATACACACTGAAATATTGGGATCAGATCACTGCCCCGTTGAATTAGTTTTAAAATAGTATTAATTTATATCATAATTATATAAAATTATTAATAAAATATACTGTAGGATAATATAATGTATAAGGTTATTAAATATTTTATTATTAGGGGGTATATTTATTAATGAATTTATTAGATTTTAAAAATAAATTAATAAAAGGAAAAGAATTAGGTGGAGAAGTTGTATACATAAAAGAGGACAACCTTTTATATGGTATAGAATCAATATATAAAAATCATGAAGTAAATAGTATATCTTTATTAAAGTCAGAGCAAAACTCAATAAAAGTACATGATCTTATAGAGTTTTTAGAAAGAGAATGTGATGATTTTTATGAAGGTGATGTATTTATAGGAAACACTATACATTCTCGAGAGGATAAAAAAGGGATTGTAAGTGTAGAGTTTGCACAATATGAAGCTATAAAGATGATATTTATAAACATATAATTATAAAAAAGATAGACAAATTTATTGTCTATCTTTTTTTATATATGGTTGACTCAGTTAAAAACTGGTTTGTTTTACCCATTTTATAAGCTAGATCTATTATTTTTTTATCCTCTTTGGTTAAATCTCTTTGAAGAATCTTAGCAAATTCAGCAAATAGCTTATCATAATTAATTTGCTTTTTAATATTCTTTTTTGCTGAAGACGGCTTAACTGTAGTATACATATAAACATCAGGAACTATACTTGGATTATATATTCTTATAAATACTTGAGCTGTATAATAAGCATCATTTAAAGCATTATGATAAGATTTATCCTGATCTAAATTTAATATTTGTATAGCATTTTGAAGGCCGATACTTTTACCAGCGGGATTATTAAAGTATCTAGATGCGTAGTGTTGAATATTTATATATGATTTTGTAAGAGTTTTATAAGGTAAATCATAGTAAGTTATATTTCTGAATAATTCTTTCAAGTCTCCTGTTCCCCATACACAAAGAACTGTATTTTTCTTGGTAGATACAAATTTTTTAAATTCTTTATATACTTGAGGAAATGAGGGTGCATCCATAACATCTTCGGATTTTATTCCAGTCATTTTGCCTACAAAAGGGTGTATAGATTTATATAGCTGTGGCTTAACATAGCTATTAAAAGTATCTATTATATTAAAATGAGAATCTAATTTTATAGCACCTATTTGAATTATTTCAAATGGACACCTTTCATTAGACACTGTCTTATTAAGAGTTTTATCAAAGCCTTGGTTAAACTCTAAATCGAAAACTACATATTCCATAATAATTCTCTCCTAAATTAAGTAACTGATATATTAAATTTATATTACAAAAAGTATATGATTAATAACTATATTGTTTAGTATACCAAAATATTTTTATATTTTTAGTATACCCTATATTTATATAAAAGTTAAACTTTTAAATATAAGTATTTATATAAAATAAAAAATAAAAAATATTGCGAACTTTATATATCTAATATATAATAAGTATAAATAAAAATACGAATAAAAATGTTGGATAATAAGATAAAATACGATATTGAAAATTAGGGGAGTGACAGTATGAAAGGCTTATTATATACGATAGAAAAAGAAAAACATAATGAAAAAGATTTAAAAGAGATTTTAACAGCAAATCCGCAAATAAAATTTGTATCACTTATGGGGATAGATTTAGGTGGAAATGCAACTGATGAAAAAATACCTGTAGAGTTATTTTTAGAAGATATAAATGACTTTTTAGAATCAGCAGTTCAAACAGATGGCTCAAGTGTTGAGCTTTACAATATAGCTACTTTAAATAATGCAAAAGTAGATCTAAAGCCAGATTCAGATTGTAAGTGGTATATAGATTATAATATGGAACATATTGATAGTGAATTAAATTTACCAATAGGTACACTTAGAATACCAGCATTTTTAATACATGATAATAAGAAAGTATGTTCAAGAGGGGTTTTACAAAGAGCAGAAAAGTATTTTAAGACATCATTATTTGAAATATTTGAAAAATATCCTCATGTTATAAATAATATAGGGATAGATAGTGTATCGGATATAGAAGATATAATATTAACATCAGCTACAGAGCTAGAATTTTGGGTAAATACTCCAGAAGATAAAGCTGATTTAGAAAAGTTATATGTATCTCAAAGTCTAAAAGAGCAGTATTGGAAAAGAACTCATGGTATAATTAGAACTTGTTTAGAGAAAAGTTTAATTGCACTTCAAAATATAGGGGTAAATCCAGAAATGGCTCATAAGGAAGTTGGAGGAATAAACAGTTCTATAAGTATAGATGGGAAGACTAATCACGCTATGGAACAGCTAGAAATATCATGGAAATTTTCATCTCCTCTTCAAGCTGCAGATAGTGAATTAATAGTAAGAGAAGTTATAGAAGATATATTTACATCAAATGGGTTAGAAGTTACATTCAAAGCTAAACCAATACATGGAGTTGCTGGTAGCGGAGGGCATACTCATGTTGGTGCTAGTGCAAAGCTTAAGAACGGAAAAATAGTAAATATATTTGCACCAAAAGATATGAAAAATGATTATTTAAGTGAGTTAGGATATGGAGCACTTATGGGATTACTTCGTAACTATGAAGTATTAAATCCATTTGTAACATCTACAAATGATGGATTTAATAGATTAGTTCCTGGATTTGAAGCACCTGTTTGTACGGTAACTTCATTAGGTCATAGTTATGAAATACCATCAAGAAATAGATCAGTACTTGTAGGATTAATTAGGGATATAAAAAATCCTAAAACTGTAAGATTTGAATTAAGATCACCAAATCCATTATCAAATACATATTTAGTTTTAGCTGGATGTTATCAAGTTATGTTAGATGGTATAAAGGCTAGTGCTCAAAGTAAATTATCAACTAAAGACCTTGAAAAAGAATTGAGCAAGGGACTAGGTGAAGAGGGGTTCTATTTAGAAAAAGATAGAATGTATAGAGATGAAAATGATGTATTTGAGCATTATACAATGGAAGAAAGAAATGAAAGATTCTCAGTTCCACCAGCGACAGTTTATGAAAATATGCAAAATCTTGAAAAGTATAAAAACAAGTTAGACTCATTAAAACAAGGAAATGTATTTACAGATGCTATAATAGAATCATTTAAGGTTGGGGCTATAAAGAAATGGAAAAAAGAATTAAGTAATAGGATAATTGATGATGCTATGGATAGCATAAGAAGTTATTCAAAATTACATGAAAAAGAAAATAGGGATGCTTTAGATGAGGTTATGTGGAATTCTATAGCTGATATAAAGTTTAATGTAATGAAAGATACACTAACAAAAAAATCTTTATTTACTCAAATAAAGGAAGCATTGGAAGTGAAAGATTATGCAAGAGCTTCAAATTTACAATTAGAATTAAAAGCTAATATGGAAGAAATACAACAATTATATGTAAGATATAAGAAAAATATATATTAAGCAACAAAAAGGAAAGAGGACACTTATATAAGGAGAGGTCCTCTTTTTTACATTTCAAAAATTAAATTTTATATAAAGATATATTTATATAAAGTAATGGATAACTAAAGCAAATAAAAGTAAATAAGAAAGAACATTTAGTATATAGCTATTATTAGAATTTTTAGATCCAAAGAAAGTGAATTTAGTAACCAGAAGTAATATAAAAAAAACTGCATATCCTATGTTAAGAATAGGTGTATTAATAAATATACCTAATATATGAAGTATAGAGCTAACTAAAGCTAACACTAATAATAAAGAATTGTATTTTGAAAAAAATGGTAAAAGTTTATTTATGAACCTCCTTAAAGACTTATTTTCAAAATAATAATAAATATTTCTAAGTATATACATAAATGAATAAAGAGATATAGACACTGAGGCTATAATACCAAATAATAAACTATAAATTTTAACCATTATAGAACCTCCATCACTATATTAGTTACAAATAAAAGTATATTAATAATATATAATATTTAAATTTATAGAATATGTTAGTACAAAAAAATATGTAATAAAATAAAAAAAACATGTCAATATTAATAAATGGTTAAAAAAGGAGTGAAAATATATGAAAAAATATATAAGGTTTATTGCAGTATTTGCAACTTTAGTTTTAGGATTTTCTGTTTATAAAAAAGAAGATTCTAATGTATACGCTATTGAATTAGAAAATAAAATAGACTTATTAATTGAAAATAAAGATATCCAAAAAGAATTAAGTTTAGAAATTGAAAATTTACAAAATGAAATTAATTCAATGGTAGAGTGTAAAAATAATAATACTCAGGTAGAAGTTGTAACTGTAAGCTTTGTGCAAACAAGTACAGTATCAAAAGAATACATAGAAAAAACTGAGCTAGAAAATTTAGCAAAAAAGAAAATTGAACTAGAATCTAAATTACAAGATTATATGATAGAAAGTGTTAAATTAGAAAAGCAAATAGAGGAAGAAAAAAAAGAAGAGCTTAGTTTAAACAACACGGAATATTTAAAAGGAATATGGCCAGTTAAATCATATAAAGAAATAAGTTCTCCATTTGGACAAAGAATTCATCCAATTACAGGTAAACAAAGTTTTCACAAAGGGATAGATATCCCAGCTCCACAGGATACAGATATATTATCTTGTGATGATGGTATAATTTCATTCTCAGGAGTAATGAATGGATATGGAAATGTAATTAAAATAAAACATTTTGATGGAAAAGAAACTTTATATGCACATAATAATTCAAATGTAGTTGAAGAAGGAGATGTAGTTAAAGCTGGACAGGTTATTGCAAAAGTAGGTACAACTGGAAATTCGACAGGAAATCATCTTCATTTTGAAACTATAATAAATAATGAAAATATAAATCCAATAAATGTTGTAAACTAGATTAAAAATCGAAAGAATAAATATTCTAGGAAAATTTAATATACTCATAAAGTAAAGTTTAAGAGGGTTTATTTGATAAAAGTAGAATTATATAAATGATAATTAATAGACAATCATTTAAAGGGGGAGGGCATTTTGAAAAATAAGCTATTATCTGACTCAATAGTATATATAATATCTCCGATAATATTATTAGCATTTACAAATTATAGCACAATTATATATTTTGCATCAGCTTTAGTATTTATTCTGAGTATTTATACTATAATAACTAAAAAAAGGGAATCGAGAATTAATGTAAGTGGAATTATATTTTCTACTACATATATTTTAATGTTTTTATTTAGACAAAAAGTACAGAAGGGATTTGATATGTATATATATGATACATGTTTGATGATAGTACTGACCCTAATTATTGTGTTACCACTACTATTAAATAAAAATATATTTAGACAGATATATATAGATATAAGAAAATGTAAGAATGATAATAATCTAAGAATACTTAATAATATAAAAAAAATTAATTTAGATAATGATTTTAAAAATTTATCTTTTATATTTACAATTCATTTAGTATCCTTAATACTTATAAGAGTATTTTCAATATATATTTTTGGATTTGAAAGTTATGAAAATAACTTTATGATACAAGTACTACTTAATATAGCATTTATAATATATGAAATGTATATGGTGTCTAAACTTATGTCTAAGTTAAAGAATAACATAACAATAAAAAAGAGAAGCTCTAGAATAAAAAAATCACCAATAAATTGCAGGGTAATAGACATAGAACAATATAAAAATATGAATAAATAACAAGAGTCTAGCTCTTGTTATTTATTATTTCTGATATATATTCGCAGATTTTATCTGGATGTATTGACTTTTTAAATTCACTCATATTATCTTTCATAAAACGCATTAATGGTTCAAATTCATCATCAACTATTTTAGTAAATATATCTTCTAAATCTTTTTCGTCATTATAAATTAAGCCAATTCCTTTATCAATTATGAATTTAGCATTTTCTATTTCTTGACCTACTTTAGGAGATTTAACTATAACTGGAGTGTTAGCATATATGGCCTCGAATAAAGTAGCACCTCCAGGCTTTGTTATTATCAAGTCACTTTCTTCTAATAATTCATACATATTATTTACAAATCCTAAAACTTTAATATTATTAAGTGGCTTTTTTTCTGTAAGGTTGCTATATAATTTAGAGTTACTACCTGTAACTATTGTAACTTCTAAATTTTCTTTATGATCTTCAATAAAGTTATCTATCCAATACATAAATTCTTCACTTACATCAAATAAACCTCTACCACCACCAAGTAATAATAATTTATATTTTCCTGGGGTTATATCTTTACTACTAACATTAAAGTTTTTACTGATTGGTACACCAGTTACTTTAATTTTACTAGGATGTATACCTTTTTGTACAAATCTATTTTTTATTTCACAAGAAGGAACAAAGTACATATCTGTATTAGGGTAAACCCATTCTAAACTATCTACAACATCAGTTATAACAGTTAATGTAGGGATATTTATATGATTGTACTTCTCTCTGAAATTATAAACACAAGCGGCTGCAAGTGGGAATGTAGATATAATTAAATCAGGATTAACTTTAAGTATGTATTCTATAAGCTTAGGTGTATATAATTTATGTGCTATATCATGTCTAGGGTCAAAAGATTTTTTTAAATAATAATAGTAATTGTATAATCCAGGTGTATACTTAGTATTATTTTCATAAAGCTTAACCATAGGCTTATTCATAATAGGAAGGCTAGCATCTATAAAATTTTCAATAAGTATATTTGAATCACTGTATTCTTCAAGAATATAATCCTTTATAGCTTTTGCAGCACTTATATGACCTGCTCCAAATTGAGCTGTAAGAATTAATATTGTTTTATTATTAATGCTCATTGACCATTCTCCTTAAATTTCCAAATATATTAATTATAGTATTATACCTCTATAGAATATTTTAGGCAATAGTAATGAAAGTTATTATTAAAATAAAGGAAATATTTATTGAAAGTTGAAAAATATATAAGAGGTGGTGTGGATGGAGAATATATCTAAAGAGGTTGAATCGAATGATATAAAAATAGATAAATTTTTTGAAGTAGCGAAGGTTATAATATATTCTATAATAGGGATAGTAGTATTTTTTATACCTGTTACTATAGATAATCAAACAAAAACTATACTACATCATATTACATATAAACTACAAGTAAATTATAGAGGCTTGTTACAACTTTGTACAATAGTATATATAACAATAGGAGTTATTAAATCAACATTGTCAAAACATAAAAGTAACTTAAAGAAAATATATTCATACTTTAGTATATTTAGTATATTTATAGTAATAAGTATATTTTATGATAAATACTCAATAGTATTATTAGATGATAATATATCTTTAATACTAGAGGAAACTATATTAAATTTGATTACATTATTACCATTAAGCGCTATATTTATGCCATTTATATTGGACTTTGGTCTTATGGATATAGTAGAGGCTTATTGTCATAAATTAATGAAAAAATTATTTAATTTAAGCGGTAAGAGTGTATTAAATATAATTATGTATATATTCAATGACTGCTTTTGTGGTTATTTTATGACAAACTTACTATATAAAAAAGGCCAAATAAGACAAAGGGAAGCCTGTATTATACTATTAAACTTTTCTATAGCATCAGTTTCAATTAGCAATTATATAGCAGAAGAACTTAATATAAATAAGGTAAATTTTTTTATTTTATCTATGTTTATATTGATTTTAGTAAACACTATATTATGCAGAACTTATCCAATAAATAAAAAGAAAAAATCATACTATATAAAGACTAATTATAAAGAGTCATATTTTAAAAGTGATAAATTAATCAATTCTATAAATAAGCATATTCAGAATAAAGAAGATATAAATATATTCAAATCTATGATAAAAAATTTTGAAGAATCAATACACATAATAATTAGATTGATTCCTAACTTAGTACTAATAATGTATTTAGGGAATATAATAATAAATAATATAAATATTATATATGATTTAAAAATTGTTTTTTCTTATATTTTAGAAATTTTAAGATTTGATAATATAGATGAAATAAGTGTATTTTTAGTAAATGGATTTTTTAATGATGTAATAGCAATAGACTTATTAAAAAAAAATATAGGATATACAAGTAAATTATTAATAGGAATAATATGCATATTAAAGTGTACAAGCATAACTACTAATATTTTATATTTAGAGACTACGAATATTCCTATAAATAAAATTGAATTTTTAATTTCATATATATTAAGAATAATATTAATTCTACTGATATCATATATGATAATTTATTTATACAGTATATATACAATTTAAAAATAGAGGAGGATAATATGGAAAATAATTATTTTGATTCAAAAATATTAGAAGAAATTTTAAATATTCCAAGTCCAACAGGATATACAAAAGATATGTTAAATTACCTACAGAAAGAATTAAATGATATGAATGTAGAGTATAAAATATCTAATAAAGGAGCCTTACTTGCAACTATTAAAGGAAAAGATTCAAATAAAAGTATAACATTTTCAGCACATATAGATACATTAGGGGCAATAGTATCACAAGTAAAGTCTAATTCACGTTTATCTATTAATCAAATAGGTGGATATATGATGAATTCAGTAGAAGGGGAGAATGTAATTATTCATACAAGAAATGGTAAAAAGTATGAAGGTACTTTACAAACAATAAAACCATCTGTTCATATTGATGGAAATGACGCTAAGGATTTAAAGAGAGAATGTAAAAATTATGAAATAGTCATAGATGAACAAGTAAGTAAACCTCAAGATGTGTATAATTTAGGAATAGAAGTAGGTGATATAGTATCATTTGATACTAGAACAAAGATAACTAAATCAGGTTTTATAAAATCAAGATATTTAGATGATAAGGCATCTGTATCAGCTATATTACATGTAATAAAATACATAAAACTAAATGATATAAAACCTAAATATGATATAAATTTTTTATTCAGTAATTATGAAGAAGTTGGTCATGGTGCATCAAGTTTTATTCCAGACAATACGGTAGAATTCATAGCAGTAGATATGGGATGTCCAGGTGAAAATCAAAACTCATCTGAGTATGACGTTTGTATATGCACTAAAGATTCAAATGGGCCTTATGATTATGAATTAATAAATAAACTTGTAGACATGTGTAAGGAAAATAATATCAATTATAAATTAGATACATACCCAAATTATGGTTCGGATGCTACTGCAGCATTAAAAGCTGGAATGGATGCTAGATTTGCTTTAATAGGTCCTGGTATTTTTGCATCACATGGATATGAAAGAACGCATATAAGTTCTATAATAGAGACTGAAAAATTAATAATAAGTTATATAAAATAACATCTTGATTTAAATTTTTAGAAAAAAAATATATATTATGATATAATAATATTAAAAGTTAAGGCAAAAGAGGTATTCTAATGTATAAATTAACTATAATATTATTTATAATTTTTTTAACTTTGTTTAATACAGCATGTACTTTGGAAAATGAAGTAAAGGAAAGTAGTTCTATTGAAACTAATTCTTCTTCAATGATTAATGAAGAAGCTAAACTAGAGGACAAGTCAATTCAAAACAAACAGACTAAGAAAACATCTAGTACAGTAGAAATACCTATAACTTTAATGCAAGATTATATTAAAGAAGATAAACAAGTTAAATACTTACAAATTGAAGCAAATACAACTTTAGAAGAAAAAGTTAATAAAGTAGTAAGTGTTATTTCTAGTGAATGTTTTAGTAATCTTCCTATGAAGGTTAAAATTTATGGAAATGATATTGCAAAAATAGAGTTATTAGAGTTTGATGAGAGTTTAAATAAAAGAGTATCTTGGAAAGAAGATTATTTAAATGAAGATATTAAAGAACAGACATTAAAAGTTTTATTAGAAAATATACTTCAAGAAGAGTACAAAGGACAATGGATAGAAAAAGTACAATTATATTATGAAGGTGAATTATTATCTTTAAATTAAAGCAGTATTAGATATTAGTAATAATCTAATACTGCTTTTTTAATTCATTATAATGATAAATAATAGTAACCACATTTACATCCAATCATATAATTATATTAGGTAACATAAGTTTTTTCTTATGGGGGAAAAAAATACAGCAAAAGGAGTTTTGACTTATTATGAAAAAGAAAAAAAAATCATCATGCTCATGTATACCTCAACAAGATGTGTGTAATGATTCATTATTAAATACATGTAAACCTAATAATACATGTAAACCAGTTAATAGTTGCAAAAAATCTGTAAAAAAATATATAGAACCTATATGTAATGATTGTGAAGTGAAATTTGTTGATACATGTGCAGATTTAGCTTCAAAGGCTGAAGAGCTATTTGAAAAAGCATTGGAACATCAATGTATAGCAGAAGAAACACTAGAACAGGCAAAAGAATGTGAAGAATCAGCAAAAGTATTAGCAGCAGATGCTCAAAATTTAATGAAGAAAGCTAAAAATGCAGAAAAAGAATCTAAAGCAGCAAAATGTAAAGCTGAGCAATTACTAGAAAAATCAGAAAATCTTTGTCAAGAAGCTAAATGTTTATATAAACAGGCTGAAGAAACTCAAGCACAAGCACAAGAAAATTGTGAACAAGCTAAATGTTTATATGAAAAAGCTCAAGTTCATAATGAAAAAGCTAAAGAATTATATTGTCAAGCTATGAAGTGTGATGAAAAGGCATTACAATGCTATAAAAATGCTGGAGAAAAAATAAAAGAATATGAATCAAAATCTAATAAATGTGAAGATATGATTAACAAATGTAACATGAAATTAAACCAATGTAACTATAAAGAAACAAAATGTAATGATACAATGCCTAAATATGTTAAAATGGATAAATGTAAACCAAGCTGTAATAAAAATTATGAAGAATACAAATGTGGATGTAATTACACTAACAAAAAAGCAAATGAAACAAAATATGATATGAAAAATATGTGTAATATGAATAATAAGAAAAAAATGGATGATATGTGTAATATGAATTATATGAAAGATGATGATGAAATAATATATATAAATAATGAAGATTTATATATGAATGATTGTCCAACTTATGTAAGCCCTATGTATGACATGTATCAAATGCAATGTATGGGAGATTTTGCACAACAATATCCATCATTAGATATGCCATATATGAATGGTTATATGGATCAATATCAAGATGTAAATGATATGTGGATGAATTACTATATGATGATGCAAAATATGATGCAAAGCATGATGAAACCAAGAGATATATATTAAATTAAAGAATGCCTATTACAGGCATTCTTTTTTATTTCTGAGATTCTTTAAGTTATTTTTATAAAAAAGTTTTTGTATTTATTTTAATAGTTCTTTTTCTATTAATTTATAGAAGTTTTCCATCATATTATTAAATTCTTTTGTCTTTTGTATATAATTTGATACTACAGGTAAATTAAAAAAATCATTATAATCTCTATTTAATTGATTTACCTTTTTAGAGGCATCCTCTAAAGAATAGTTTGAATATAGGTTATTTTTTTTATTAATATACATATCGAATTGCCTTTTTAAGTTTCTATTTTTATCCAATTCTAATTTACTTTTATTCATAGCTTTAAATTCATTTGTATTTTTTATAAATGATGCAACCTCTTTTGATAATTGATTTATGTTCATATAATATCCCCCCATTACAAAACTCTATATTATAGTTTATAATATTAAGGCTTGTAATAGACTAATAATTAATATATATATTTATATTTAAATGCTAATAAAAGTGTATAAAAAATAACTGCAAATTAATAATATATATAGTATTAAATAAGACTTAGAAGGAAATAGTATATTGAAAAAGGAGATCTTTATGACCTCCTAAATTTTTGTTAAATCGCTTAAAAACTCTTCAAATCTTATTCCATCGTTTCTATCACTATTAAACTTAGCACTATATTCAACTACTTTATATATAAAATTAGTTGCGGTGTTAACGCAATATACTAAATCAAATCCTCTACATATCATAGCACAAAGTATAGATGTAAATATATCACCTGTTCCGCTATAAGAGCAGTTATTATATTTTATAGAGGTAAAAAATATTTCATCAGTAGTTTTATCATATGCCATATTTGAAATATTATCTCCTTCTAGTATTCCTGTTATTATAACCTTGTCAGGACCTAATTTAGAAATGTCTTTAGCTATCTCTACAATTTCATTACGTGTAAGATCACGTTTTGTTATATCTCTCCCAGTCAAAAAGCATGCTTCTGTTAAGTTAGGAGTAGTTAAGTTAGATAATTTAACTAGCTCTTTAATTTTAAGACAAGATTCTTCATTAAATATAGGGTATAATACTCCATCATCTCCCATTATAGGATCTACAACAATAAAAGCGTTAGGATTCTCTTCTATAAATTTAGAAACAATATCTATTTGAGCTATAGATCCTAAAAAGCCACTATATATACAATCAAAATTTACATTTAAATCTTTCCATACTTTATAATAATTAGTCATTTCATTAGTTAAGTCTAAAAAGGTAAATTTAGGATATCCTGTTTGACTAGAAAGTATAGATGTTGGAAAAGGGCAGCATTGAACCTTTAATGCTGATATTATAGGCAAAGCAACTGATAATGAGCATCTACCAATTCCTGATAAATCATTTATTGCAGCTATTTTTTTCAAATTATATAGCACCTCCGTAAATTTTAAAGAAATTATATGTAATTTATATAACTATATAATTATACAATATATCTAAAAAAAATATAAACTAAATGAAAAATAGTTATTTATTTTATAAATTTATTTGGACATAATAATAGAAAATATAAAAGAAATTATAATATGAAGTAGATGTACTATTTATTAGGAGGTGTGACTTTGAGTAGGCTTAAATTTAAAAATAAGTACATTAAAATTATAGTTATGTCTTTATGTTTAATTTTACCTTTAGGTTTGGGGTCAATAATATATAAATTAAATTCAAAGGTAAGTGAAATAGAAGCTATAAAGATAGATGAAGATGATCAAATAAAACAACAATATCAACTTCTTTTACAAAATCTATTTGATTATAGAAACAAAGCTATATTAGAACAAAATGAAGAGATATTAAAGGAACTTTATGATACTGATAAAAAGACAGGGCTTTGGGCCTATGAACATGAAGTAGAAAAAGTGAAGTATTTAAAAAATTGGTCTAGTAAGCAAGGGGTAACTTTTAACGATATAAAGACTAAAGTAAAAATAAGAAAAGTAAAGGAAAAAGAAACTGATTTATATGGAATAATATGTAATGTTGCTACAGATTATAATTATTCTTATGAAAATGAAAAAGATGTAAAAAATATATTTAGAATAGGTACAGAGCATTATCTAAATGTAAAAATAAAAGATAATCAATATATTATAACTAAAGAATGGTATACTGACCCATTTGCAGATTCTTTAAATTTAGAGAATATTAAATCTGATGATATAAGAAGTTATATACTAGCTCAACAAAAACCTGACATTCAATTAACACAAGAACAACAAAAGGCTATAGATTATGCTCATAGATATTGTGGAGTTTCAACCGAAGAAGAATATGAGTTTAAGTTTAATAGAGAGTATAAAAATTTTAATCCAGACGGAGGCGATTGTGCAAACTTTGCATCACAAATAATGTATGAGAGTGGAAGATTTAAGAAAAATTCTATATGGAATTATAATAATCGTGATGGAACAAAGGCTTGGGTAAATGCGCAAGGGTTTAAAAATTATATATTAAATAGTGGTAGAGGTAGTTTAATATGTAAAGGTTCATATGAAGAAACGTATAAGGAATCTTATAATTTAAGACCAGGAGACTTTGTAGCATATGAAAAAGGTGGAAGAATAACGCATGTATCTACAGTAACAGGAATGGATTCTAAAGGATATCCTTTAGTAACTTGCCATAATACTGATAGGCTATTAGTACCATGGGATTTAGGTTGGAGTAATAAAACTATAAGATTCCACTTAATAAGAGTTCATTACTAAATTTCAATAAATGTTATAAATTAATTAATATTTGACAAAGATATGTATGTATGATAAAGTAGTAATAAGGTTACAATAATTGTAGCTAAATAATTGTGTTTTTTTTAGGAGGATTTATCAATGAAAACTGGTGTAGTTAAATGGTTTAACAACGAAAAAGGATTTGGATTTATATCTGTAGAAGGTGAAGGAGATGTTTTCGTACATTTCTCAGCTATAACTGGTGAAGGATACAAGTCTTTAGAAGAAGGACAATCAGTTCAATTCGACGTAGTTGAAGGAGCTAAAGGTCCTCAAGCTGCTAACGTAGTTAGATTATAATCTAAAGTTCATATATATTAGTAATTCTAGTAATATGTGAAACACAGCCGCCTATAAGCGGCTTTTTTAATTTGAATAAATTTTCATATAAATATATTTAAATTTAAAAATAGCATTAAATGTGTTAAAATTAACTTAGAAAAGACATTTGAATATACCATATGGATTAAAAATTTAATTAGCATATATTATATATGAGTATATGGAGGTATAAATAGTGAATATATTATTTTTTTTAACACCAAAAAGTGAAGTGGCATACATATACGAAGACTATACAATGAGACAAGCTTTAGAGAAGATGGAGTATCATAGATATTCATCTATTCCAATTATAAACAAAGATGGGAAGTACGTTGGGACAATCACTGAAGGAGACCTGTTATGGACTATAAAAAATGAACTTTCTCTAGATTTAAGAGCTATAGAAGATATCCCAATAACAGATGTTAAGAGAAGAAAAGATAATAGACCTGTGTCTATAGATGCTAATATAGAAGATTTAATATCAAAATCTATGAATCAAAACTTTGTTCCAGTTGTAGATGATAAAGATACATTTATAGGTATAATTAAAAGAAGAGATATTATAGAATATTGTTACGATAAAATAAAAGCCTAGTTATATAACTAGGCTTTTATTATTAAGCATGATACTTAACAGTATCATTGTATTTAGATTTTAAGTTATTTAATTCTTTATTATAAGCTTCACTTTGCTTTTGATACATTAAACTTCTTTCTATTTCGTTTCTAACTTCTTCGTACTCAGATTCTCCACCAGCTTGTAGATTTTCTAATTTTATTAAGTGATATCCAAATTGAGTTTTAACAGGTCCAGATACTTCACCGTTTTTCATGTTGAATACAGCTTCTTCAAATTCTGGAACCATTTGACCTCTAGTGAAAGTACCTAAATCTCCTCCAGCATCTTTAGATGGGCAAGTAGAGTGAGCTGATGCAGCAGCTTCAAAAGTCATTTCATTGTTATTTATTTTATTTAATATATCATTAGCTAATTCTTCAGAATCTACTAATATATGTTTAGCAGATGCTGATTCAGGTTTATTAAATTTAGACTTATTAGCTTCAAAGAAAGCTTTCTTTTCTTCTTCAGTTAGTGTAACATTAGATAAAACTTTGTTTATAGCATATTGCTTTAACATATTTTCTTCAATTTTTTTCATTTCAGCTTTGAAATCTTCATCATTATGTAGTTGATCTTCTTTAGCTTGCATATAGAATAACTCTTGGTTAACTAAATCTTCTAATAGTTGTTTTTTACCTTCTTCAGTTTGGAAATGCATAGCTTGATATGGATCTAAGCTTTTTAAAGCATTTTCAACGTCTAAATTAGTTATTTCTTTTTCTCCAACTGTAGCTAAAATCTTTTTTTCCATAATAGTAACTCCTTTAGTTTATTAATAGTATCTTTTAATATAAATAATATCAGAAAAAAGAATATATGTCTAATATTTCCAAGAAACTAAAAATTATGTATTAATATCTAAACATTATAACTAAAAGTAATAAGGATGCTAGTATTCCTACAAGACCTTCTTCTATTTTATATTTAAATAGCTTAATATATGATAAATATAAATATATAAATACAAAAATTACTTTTAATGTTAGAAAGAATAGACTAGTAGGAAATAGTAATAAGCTAAATAATGTAAAAATAAATGCAGTTAGAGTGCTTATTCTATAATATAAAGTTATAGATTTTATATTATTATCATTAAAAAATATTATAAGTGGTATGTAAATTAAAGTTGCAATACAATATAATGCTACTAAAATAGATTTTATAAATGGATCAGAAACAAAAATTAATTCATACCAAATTATTGGCCAAAAAGATAGAAATAAAAACTTAAAATAGTTATCCATGAACTTAGTATTTATCATTATAATATATCCTTTCATAGTTATTAAATAATAAATTTTATAGTATAAAATATTAAAATTTATCAAATGTGAAATATTAAATATTTTATATAATATATATTATTATATACGAAAGTAATTAGTCGTAACACATTTTAAATTAAAATAATAATATGGGAGGTAGGGAATATGTACAGATATTATACAAAGGGCGTATGTTCAAAGTCCATTTTAATGGATATAGAAGATGATATATTAAAAGATGTTATATTTGAAGGTGGATGTAGTGGTAATTTAATTGGTATAAAACATTTGATAGAAGGAAAATCAATAGATGAAATTATTGAAGATCTTGAGGATATACCTTGTAAAAATAGAGGAACATCTTGCCCAGATCAGCTTGCTAAGGCTCTTAAAATTTATAAGAAATATGTTCTTAATAAATAAAAAAACTTCTACTTTAAGTAGAAGTTTATTGTTTGTTAACTAATATAGCTATTTTAGCATCTGGATTGTAACTAACTTGAACCATTTGATTTTTCTTAAGGTTTTCGAAATCTTCTCCACCATAAGCTATTTGTAATTTAACAGGAAGTTTTCCTTGTTTTATTATAGCAACATACTCATTTTTGCCTTTTTTCTCAAGATTAATTAAGTTACCTACATAAGGTTTAAAGTTTTGGTATTTCTTGCTACTATTTTTTATGTAGAAATAAGTTCCAATAGCTATTAATATATTTACTAATAATGTAATCCAACCTGATGTTTTAGTTATTATTCCAGCTATTAATACAATAAACATTAAAATAATAGGAACTATAGCTTTCTTTAAAAGTAATTTACCCATTATTTCATTAGCTTTTCTCTCTGGACCAGTCATTGTTTTTGATCTAGCGAAAGATTCTGCAAATTTGTTTGTGAATCCCATATTGTTCCTCCTAATCCTGATAATTACTTATTCATTATTGCTATTTTGATTAAAAATAAAAGAATCTTTGTATTTATTATATACAAGTTTTATATTAAAATTTATATTTAATCAAATCAAGATATATTAATTATTTTATCATAAAATTATAAAAAAAGAAATAAATCAAACAATAAAATATACTAAAATAGTAAGATAAAGATATCTTACTATTTTAGTAGTAGTTATTTAACTGCGGCAACAATGCTTATTTCAACTAATAAAGCTTCTCTAGCCATTTTAGCTTCAACACATGCTCTAGCAGGTGCAAATCCTTTTTCAACCCAAGCATCCCAAACTGAATTCATATCTTTAAAATCTGCATCGATATCTTTTAAGTATATAGTAGCTGATAATATATGTTTTTTATCAGAACCATATTGATTTAATAAATTTTCTATTTTAGATAAGATAGCAGCTGTTTGTTCTTTAACATCCCCTTCATCATGAGTTTGTCCACATAAATATAATGTATTGTTGTGAAGAACAACCTTACTCATTCTCTCATTAGTTTCAAATCTTTTAATTTCCATATCTATAAACCTCCAAAATTATATGTATAAATTATATTACATATATAGTTAATAATCTATATATTTAGTTAAATTTAGTTATTAAAATATAAAATTTTAATATAAAGATATAACTAAAATAAAAAATATAAAAAATAATAAAGTAAATAATAATATTATTATAAAAATATATAAATTTAATCAACATAAGTATGATATAATTTTAAACAAGTAGAATTTTAGCTAGGAGGAATAAAACATGTCTGACGATAGAATAATTGATTTTAATGATTTAAAGAATAAAGTAAAAGATTCAGATGTTGATAAGTTTGAACAATATATATACAATTTATACTTCTCTGTCATGGACGGAAGTATGACTATGGCTGAATTTTCGAGAAAGATTTTTGATTATATGAAAGATAATAATATATCTCAAGAGAAATTTATGAATATACAAAAAAAATTCATGGAAAGATATGGTATGGATTCGGAGGAAGTAGAAAAGCAACTTAAAAATTTTGGAATAGATCCTTCAATTGCAGGGATGAATAATATAGATTTAAACAATATAAGTAGTGAAAACTTAGAATCTATTAAAAAAAGTGCAGGATTTTATGAAAAGTATGGAAGTAAAATAACTCCTAAAAGTTGTATAACTACTTATATAAAAAATGATGTAAATGATATTGAAATAGTTATAGAGCAAGAAAAAATTATGCTTCTTAGTAGTAAGAAAATAAATCTTATGGATGCAGAACTTAATGAGTTTTTATTAGCGTATAAAAATATGTTTAATAAAAAAATAAAAGTAGTATTATGTGAAAATTATACAGGATATGATTATTAATAAAAAATACCATCTCAGATAGTAATATGAGATGGTATTTTTTATATATTAAGTTATTATAAAATATATCTGTTTTGTATAATTTGTGATTTAATAATTGTTTTGAGCAAAGCGAATTTTTATTATTTTATTTCTTTAACAACTTTTATTCCATTTTGTATCATGCTATTTAAAAATACTATATTTAATAATTCAGCAGGATGAACGTTATCTATATTGTATGTATCAACTAAATTTATTGGAACTATAATATCTTTATTTATATTATTTTGATTAAAATAAGACTTTAAAGTTATAGCTAATTGATATATGCATATATCAGTACAATCTCCGACAATAATTATATTATCTGTATCATCAAAATTTAAACTATCTAATGCGAAAAAACCGTTAGTTGAATTTTTCTTAACTATTTTTATATTATCTATAGATTTAAGCTCATCAACTATTTCACACTCAATAGTATCTTTAATACAATGAGTAGGGTAGTTTAAAAGTTCTACAGATTCGTTTGTATGATAATCAGTAAAAGCTATTATACTTCTTATATCTTTTGATACTGATTTTGTAAAGTTAACTATAGGATTTATAAGACTTTCTATTCTAGGAGAATAAAGCGCTCCTCCTTTTGCAAAACCATTATTAATATCTACGATAAATAAATCTGTATTATTTAAATCTAAATCAGACAAATTCATTATAGGTAAATTATCCAAATTACTTTTTAAAGAGTTTAACTCGTTTAATAAATTATTCATATATAAACACTCCCAATACATATTTTACTTAAAATTTTACAGAATAATATTTATCAAGTCAATACTTCTGTAAAGACAGAAAAAAGTTATTTCTATGTATATAGAAATAACTTTTTTAATTATAGGCTAAATATTAATTTTGCAATAATTGTTATTACAGGTAGTGATATTAATGTACGTACTATAAATAACACAAATAAGTCTTTTAATTTAAGTGGAATATCTGATTTTAATATAACTGCTCCAGTTTCAGTTAAGTATATTAATTGAGTTATAGATAATGTACCTATTATAAATTGTGTTACTTGACTTATGTCATTTCCAGACACCATTATTGATGGCAAGAACATATCTGTAAATCCTACTAATACAGCAGGTGCAGCAGCTATTGCATCCGGTATTCCTAATAATTTAAGTATAAATACTACTGGTATAGATATAATTTTGAAAAATGGAGTAAATTCTGCCACTATTAAAGCTAAGGTACCCCAAGCCATAACAAGTGGTAAAAGTGCTAAGTACATATCTATTACAGTTTTAAATCCGTTTATCATAATTTCTTTAAATGATGGAGCAGTAGAAGCTCTATTTATTGCTTTATTTAAACCAAAGCTAAATAGGTTAGTTCCTGATGGAACTAGCTCTTCTTTTAAATGATTAACATTGTTATATGTAGAATCATTAAATTTATTTAACGGATATATACGAGGCATAATTAAAGCACAAGCTAATGATGCAAGACATACTGTTAAATAAAATGGAACAAACATTGGCATAAATCCTAATTGATCTGCTATAACTGTTGAGAACGGTAGAGAAACTAGAGAGAAACAAACAGAAATTATGCATGCTTCTTTAGCAGTATAAAAACCTTGTTTATATTGAGTATCAGTAATCATTATTCCTAAAGTTCCATCTCCAAGCCAAGATGAAATTGCATCTATAGCAGCACGGCCAGGAACTTTAAACAACTTATACATAGACTTAGATATTAAAGTTCCAAGTAAGTCCATAAGTCCGAAATCAACAACTAGCGGTAATAAAAATCCAGATACTAAAAATATTGCAAGTAAGCTAGGCAATAAGCCAAGAACAACTTCACCAGTAAGTTCTGAGTGTATAATTTCTGGACCAACTTTAAATACTGTCATAAATATAAATAGGGCACCTAATATTCTAAATGTCAGCCATAGCGGAGATACATTTAAAAGATTATTTATAAATTCATTTTTTATATTTATAAATTTACTAACAACCGATAAAATAGCAGATGCAAGTATAACAACTAAAGCTATATTAATAAGATAGTCAGCAGCAATTATTTTTATTAGTTCAGCTAAAAATCCGATTCCTATATTAATAGGAGATAATCCGTCAAGTTTAAATAATTTACCATATGGAAGTGGTATTACAAATAGTAATAGTCCAAATAATGATGGTATTAAAAATTTAAATAAGTTTTTACTTTGATTTTCATTTTTTGATATAATAGTTTTTTCCATAAATATTCCTCCTTTATACTAAATATTAGTAAATATACTAAACATTGGTAAAAATTATAACAAAAAAGTCTCTTGGTTAAAAACCAAGAGACGAAATATCCGCGTTACCACTCTAATTAATAAAACATGCAAATATGCTTTATTCACTCAAATCTGTTAAGGCTAGATAGCCTGTTACCATACTTAGTTTCAAGTAACATTCTCAAAAGCTCTCTTCGATTAAACTTCATTACCAAGCTTCCACCATCCTTGGCTCTCTATAAAATCCACTTAATTTACTCTCTTTATCACTGAATTTAATATATTCACTTTTCTAATATATTAAATTAACTTTAGAAAAAAGTCAACTATATATTTAAAGTATTCTAAAAATTAGATTAAATGCAGTAATTAAAATATTAAGGGGAATTTAATAGAACGTATTTCGTAACATAAATTAAATTTCAAAATAAAATAATAGTGTAAAGTCAACATCTATGGGGTGAGTATATGGCTATAAATGAGATATTTAGAGAAATGTTTAGTGAACAGAAAAGACAAAGAGAACTTAAATTTCAACAAGAGATAATTAGAAAAACTTTAGAAGATCAAGGTTATAATATTGATGATTTTGATACAGGACTAGAATTACTAGATAATGAAGATTATGAAAATGCGATTATATATTTAACAAGATGTGCTAATAATGATAATTCTCAAGCTCAATATGAACTAGGAAGGTTATTTAAAGAAGGATTAGGAACAGAGAAAAATATAGTTAAAGCTAAAGAATACCTTATGAAAGCTTATAAAAATGGATTTAAGAGAGCGGGACTTTTATTAAGGGAACTTAGATATGAAGAAAATAAGAATTTAAGTAAAGATGTAGATATGGATTTTGAAAATAAAATAAGTGACTTAGGGTTTGTTATAGATATTCCTAAGAATTGGGTTAAATTAGATCCTAAAAATAAAAATTGTTTTGATGCAGTAGCTATAGATAGCTTTGATGGAGATGTTATTTTTAATATAAAGATGCAAGTTTTTTTAATAGAAATACCTGAAAATATGTCTTATTGTGTAGACTTAGAAAGAGTAGCAAATAATATGGGATGCATAGAATCTGTGAATTTTAATAATGGAAATTGTAATGGAAAGCTTATATGCGGGGAAGGGATAGATGGAACTTGTGAGTATATATTTGTATCTAAAGGTAGAAGGGGAGTATATGATTTAAGAGTAATGGTAGATAAGTATCTAGAACCTATATATGAAGATATAATTGACCATATTATATATAGTTTTGATATAATTGATAAGATATAAATTTATATTAAAAAAATAAGAGCTATCCAAATGGATAACTCTTATTTTTTAGAATTTTCAATTTCTTCAGCCAAGTTATTTAAATATTCCAATCTCTCGTATTTATGCTCAAGTTCAGCTTCAGAATTAGCTTTCTCATTAAGTATTTCTTGAAGTTTCACAAAATCGGTTGCGAATTTAATAGAATCACTTTCAAGATTTTCTATTTTTTGTTCAAGTTTTTCTATATCACTATCGATAGTTTCGAATTCTCGTTGTTCATTATAAGTAAATTTAAGCTTTTTACTTGGTTTAGGTTTTTCTTTTTTAAAAGGTGTCTTTTCATAAGATTCTTTAACATCTTCTTTAAATTCGATACCTTGAATCTCTCTATATATACTGTAATCACTATAATTTCCAGTAAATATATGAATTTTACCAACACCTTCATAAGCAAAGATTTTGTTACATATTCTATCTAAGAAATATCTATCATGAGATACTGTTATTACTATTCCATTAAACTCATCTAGATAATCTTCTAGTATATTAAGTGTAGCTATATCTAGGTCATTTGTAGGTTCGTCAAGTAAAAGTACATTAGGTGCTAGCATTAAAGTTCTAAGTAGGTGAAGTCTACGTCTCTCACCACCGGATAAATTGCCTATAAAGCTATATTGCATAGTAGAATTAAATAAGAATTTTTCACACATTTGAGAAGCTGATATTTTAGTACCATCAGCTGTTTCTATATAATCACTAGCTTCTTTCACATAATCTATAGCTCTCATATCAGGATGCATATGTGAATCATCTTGGCTAAAACAGCCTATTTTAACAGTATCACCGATTTCTATATGACCACTATTTGGTAAAATTTCACCGTTTAATATTTTAATAAGGGTAGATTTACCCATACCATTTTTACCTATAATACCAATTCTATCAGTACGAGCTATAGTATAATCTAAATCATCAATAAGAACTTTATTATCAAATTTTTTAGAAATATGATGTATTTCAATTATTTTTTTACCAAGCCTTGTAGACCCAACAGATATATCCATTTTTTCATCTGGAGTATAAGTATCTTTATTTACTAATTCATCAAATCTTTGAAGTCTAGCTTTTTGTTTTGTAGTACGAGCTTTAGCACCACGTTTTACCCAAGCTAGTTCTTTTCGTATTAAGTTTTGTCTTTTTTCCTCCATGCTAGCTTCAAGTGCTAATCTCTCCATTTTCTTTTCTAAGAATGTAGAGTAGTTGCCATCATAGCTAAATAGTCTACCTTTATCAAGTTCTATTATTCTATTAGAAACTCTATCTAAGAAGTATCTATCGTGAGTTATCATAATTAGAGAGCCACGTCTTGAATTTAGATATTCTTCTAAATAATCAATGGTATCATTATCTAAATGGTTTGTAGGCTCATCTAATATTAATAACTCACATGGAGTAATAAGTGCAGATGCTAAAGAAACTCTTTTTCTTTGTCCACCAGAAAGTTCTTTTACTTTTTGGTTAAAGTTAGTTATGCCAAGTTTAGTTAAGACAGCCTTAGCCTCACTTTCTAAATCCCAAAGGTTAAGAGCATCTATTTTTTCTTGCAATGATATAAGTTTGCTGTTTAAATTATCGTTATAATTATTAGATAAAGCAGTTAGTGTTTCTTCATATTCAAGTAGAAGTTTCATTTCACTAGAAGTACCTTTAAATACCTGTTGTAAAACTGTAAAATCTTCGTTATAGTCTGGATTTTGAGGTAGATATTCAACTCTAACCCTATTAGCTTTTATGATAGTACCATCATCAGGAACTTCAACTCCAGCTATAATTTTTAAAAGAGTAGATTTACCTGTACCATTAACTCCGATAATACCTATTTTCTCACCTTCATTAATACCAAGTGAGATATCTTTAAGTAAGATTTTTTCTGAATAGCTCTTACTTATATTTTCTAATGTCATTAAATTCATAATATCACCTATATTTTAAATTTTTAATTTAATTTTTTTTCAAAATGTTGATAGTCTGGATTTTTCCAGTGGCCTCCCCAAGTCCATCCTCTTTTTATAAATGCATTATATAAATCGTCACCTTCTATTATCATTCCTTGTTTAATATTACTTCTATCTTTAAAGTTATAACCACTCTTAGGACTAATATCATCTCCAATAACATGAGGGTTTTGAACAGGATTTATGTCGATAGCAAGGCCTTTTCCATGATTAGATACAATATCTGTGTTTTTTATAGTTCTATAACAAAAAGAAGAACTATTATTATCATTCATGGAAAGTTCATCAATTGCATTGTATTCATCTATTAACTTTATTTTATCAATAGGATATTTTTTTTCATATATTTCTTTAAATATATCAACAACATCGGCTGCAACTCTTTTATTGATAATCATTTCGCCTACATGAGTATTTCCATCAAATCCATAATAACTTAAAGTTAAATAACTAAGTTCATCAAAACTTAGAGGTATATTCTCAGGCATAGAAAATCCTAGCATTTTTTCCTTTACCTCTTCTGGAATAGGAGTATAAGAAAATATAGGATCTGTATTAATTTTCATATACTCATCGCTATAATTTGAATTTTGATTATATTCATTAAGTTTATCTTTACTTATAAAGAAAATTCCAATTGTTACTAAAATCAAACATATATAAACAAAATTTTTTATAATAAAATCCCTCCTATAAATTATAAACTATAATATAAATATTGAAATATATATTATCTAGTACTAGAATTTAAACTATTATAGTACTTGTATAAAACTATATATATTATAACTCATAAAAATAAACTAGACTAATAATATTTATAAATATTTAAAAAGAGAGGATTTATATTTAAGGCATCTATAAACAAATAAAAAATATGATTTTATTACATTAAATTTATACAAAAAGTTTAAAATTATAACTATGAGGTGATAAGTATGAAAGAGGAAATAATTTCAATAGAAACTGTTGTGTCGAAAATGTTAATAGAAAAGAATCTAACAATATCTATAGCTGAGTCTTGTACAGGAGGGCTTGTAAGTGCGACACTTATAAATTATCCAGGTATATCTTCGGTATTTATTGAAGGATGTGTTACATATTCTAATGAATCAAAAATAAATAGGTTAGGTGTAAATCCTAATACACTAAAAATACATGGAGCTGTTAGTGAAGAAACTGCTAGAGAGATGGCAGAGGGTATTGCGAAAAATTTTGATACTAATGTAGCAATATCAACTACTGGTATAGCTGGACCAGGAGGTGGAACGATTGATAAACCTGTAGGACTTGTTTATATAGGAATTTATATAAATGGGAAAACTACAGTAAATAAATATATATTAAAGGGAAATAGAGAAGATATTAGACTTAGAGCTACTAAAAAAGCAATTAATGATTTAAGGTTAAGATTATTAGAGTTATAAATATCAAATAAATATGATGAATCTTGTATTCTATGGCTTAGATAGAACTTTATACTGTAATGATATATAAAAAGAATATATAGATGTTATAAAAATAAATGGTGTTGAATAAATTCAACACCTAAATAAAGTTTGATATACTATAAGATTTAACTGTATTTTTTAATATAGAGTCTAGTATATAATTTACAACACTGTTGCAAGCATATACAGAAAATAATAAGTCATTTTTATGATCTAAAATTTGTTGATATTCAATATATAAAGAATTGAAAAACTCTCCAAATGAATCGTATTTTATATCATCATTTATAAATTTATTTAAGTTAGTTTCCTTAGCTATAGTATTTAATTCAGTTTCATAAGATAGATGCTTTTTCATACTATGTTTAAATTCCCATCTATAGCTATGTGGTACACATAAAAAATCACATAAAAAGTGGCATATAACACCTAGTTCTTGGCTTAATACTCCAACTGAAAAGTATTTAGACAAGCTATTTAAGTTAAGGTTACATAAATAGTTTACTTTAGATTCGATCATATCATAAGATTCTTTTAAATAGTGTTTCTTAAAAAAATATTTAGAAGATAAATCTGGTTTTATATTTCCATAAATGAAATGATTTTCATTAAGAAAAAAATGTTTATTTTCATCTATATTATTAACTATTGACTTTGCTATTAAAGTATGGGTATTTACAAACATTTCTACACCTCGATTTAACTAGAAATTATAATTAATTTAATGGTATCAACAATCTTATATATTTACAATATGTAAAATTTAGTAAGATTAAACATTGAATTATGTTAATATTTTATTATGTGAATTTCAAATTAGACACAAAAATATTGACAAAAATAAAATGAGGTGATAGTTTTATTTATATGAAAATGATTATCAATGGTTAAAATATAATAAATAAATTATAATTAATGTAAATTTTAATAATGTTAAAATTAATTAAAGTATAGATAACTAATATTTTAGTCAACAATATTATTAATAAATTAATTATAATAAACAATGTATATTACAAAATAAATAGTAAGGGTATCTGGACAAAATGCGAGTAATATAATTTATAATGGGTATCTATTAAGGAGGATTATGTATGAAAATTAAATTTAAAAAAATATTAATTATTTTAACTTTAGTGATTTTATCTATCACAGGGTGTAGTTCAAATACTAATGATAATAATAAATCGGGAAGTAGCAAAGATAAAGAAGATAGTATAAAAGTGGTTACATCATTTTACCCTATGTACTTGTTAGCTTCTAATGTTGTTAAAGATATAGATAATGTAGAGTTAATAAATATGACAAACTCGGCTACAGGATGTTTACATGATTACTCATTAACTACAGATAATATAAAGTTATTGGAAGATTGTGATGTATTTATAATAAATGGTGCTGGTATGGAATCATTTTTAGATAAGGTATTAGAACAAAAACCAGATTTAAAGATAATTGATGCAAGTGAAGGAATAGAGTTAATCAAGTCGGATTATGAGGAAGAATCAGATAATCACGACCATGACCATGACCACGATGAAGAGTATAATCCTCATGTTTGGTTAAGTGTAGAAAATGCTATAAAGCAAGTTGAGAACATAGAAAATAAGCTTATAGAGTATAACTCAATAAATAAAGATAAATACAGTCAAAATGCTAGAGAATATATAGAACAGTTATCAAATCTAGATAATAAAATACATAGTGAATTAGATAATATAAAAAATAAAAATATAGTTACATTCCATGAAGCTTTTCCTTATTTTGCTAAAGAATATGGACTTAATATAGTTGGGGTGGTACAAAGAGAGGCAGGGTCAGAGCCTAGCGCAAAAGAGTTACAAGAAACTATAGAAAAAATTAAAAAATTAGATGTTAAAGCTATATGTGTAGAGCCACAATACTCAACAAAAGCAGCAGAAACTATATCAAAAGAAACTAATGTTAAAGTATATACATTAGATCCGATAGTTACTGAAGAGTCTAAGAATTCTTCATATATAGATATTATGAATAAAAATTTAGAAACTTTAAAAGAGGCGTTTAAATAATGGAATTTAAAAATAATAAATCAGATTTTAATAAATGTAGTAGTGGTTTATGTTGTACTAAAATAGAAAACTTGTGTGTTACTAAGGGAAATCAAGAAATTTTAAAAAACGTAAATCTTCATATACACTGTGGTGAATTAACTGCATTAATAGGAGCCAATGGAGCAGGAAAAAGTACATTACTAAAAGCAATACTTGGAGAAAATGAGTATTCTGGAAGTTTGACATTTGTAGATGGAAATGACAAGATGTCAAGAAGACCAATTATAGGATATGTACCTCAAAAACTTGACTTTGATTATAGTTCTCCAGTAAGCGTACTTGATGTTTTTGCATGTACGCAAAGTAACAGGCCAGTTTACTTTTCTTATGACAAAAAAGTAAAAGATATTGCATTAAGAAGTCTAAGAAAAGTTCAGGGAGAAAATCTTATAAATAAAAGATTAGGAGTATTATCAGGAGGAGAACTACAAAGAGTTCTTTTAGCCCTTGCGCTTGAACCTATACCAGATATACTATTACTAGATGAGCCAGTATCAGGTATAGATCAAAATGGACTTAAATTATTTTATAGTATAGTATCTAATTTAAGAGAAAACTATGATTTATCTATAATATTGGTTTCTCATGATTTAAATGTAGTATATGATTATGCAGATAGAATTGCGTTTTTAAATAATAAAACTATTGAATGTGTAGGAAAGCCAGAAGAAGTATTTTCAAATAAAAGTGTTATAGATACTTTTGGATTAGAGTTGAATAAAAAGATAGATAAAATAGGAAGAGGGGGAATGAGATAATGTCACTTTGGTATAATATAATTGATTTCTTATTTCCTTTTGAATGGGCACAGTATGATTTTATGAAAAATGCATTACTAGGGGTTTTACTTGTAACTCCTATGTTTGGAATTCTTGGAACTATGGTAGTTAATAATAAAATGTCATTTTTCTCAGATGCATTAGGTCATTCTGCTTTAACTGGAATAGCAGTTGGAGTAATGTTTGGAATTAATAATACACTAGTATCAATGTTAGCATTTTCAATATTACTAACTATAGCTATTATAAATGTAAAAAATGCTAAAACTGCATCAGTAGATACAATAATAGGTGTATTTTCATCCTCAGCAGTAGCACTTGGTATAGTTATATTATCATACAATGGTGGATTTAATAAATATTCAGCATATCTAATAGGTGACTTATTAAGTATAAGTAATAATGATATTTTTATGCTTATAATATCATTTATAGCTGTTTTATTAATTTGGTTTACTTGTTTTAATAAATTTTTATTGGTTAGTATAAATCATACATTTGCAAGAAGCAGAGGGGTAAATGTTAAATTTTACGAATATATATTTACAATATTAGTAGCAGTTATAGTAACTATTTCTATCCAATGGGTTGGAATATTAGTTATAAGCTCGATGATGATTTTACCAGCTGCATCTGCAAGAAATATATCAAATAATATAAGACAATATCATATTTATTCTATATCAATAGCAGTTATATCAGGAATTTTAGGATTATTTTTATCGTATCATTTTGGATGTGCAACAGGGGCTACTATTGTTCTTATATCATCTGTATTTTTTGCTTTAACTTATTTTATAAGCTTAAGAAAAGTAACAGCATAGCAATAGTTTTAAGTAACTTATGTATCCATAACATGAATAAGGATACATAGTTGGCAAAATGAAAAAATGACATTTTGAGCAACGGATGTGACCGAAGCGGTAGCGAGTGTAATATCGTTGGCGACA
>ENA-OWPF01000735-OWPF01000735.1-human-gut-metagenome-genome-assembly--contig:-NODE-735-length-34190-cov-3.471715_pt1 | contig 34190 bp, 27 predicted proteins | sample MGYA00248261_ERZ651840 | MGnify/ENA primary metagenome ERZ651840 (study PRJEB26924, sample SAMEA4378268) | human gut metagenome | biome: human gut; feature: human-associated habitat; material: faeces... | reverse complement strand
GACATGCCCGTGCAAACGTTGGTAATGCCTATAGAGTTTTAGCCCCTAATACCTTATGGAAGTGGGTAGGTCCTTTATCCGTAATCATTGCCTTCAGTATCTTCTGCTACTATAACGTAGTTGTAGGCTGGGTACTTTATTACGTTTGGGATGCCTTAGTAGGTAATTTCGTCGCTATGGGTGCAAGTGCCGATGCCGCTCAGGCCTTTGGCGATCACTTCACAAGCTTTATTGCCGACCCGTGGAAGCCTTTGATCTGCCTCTTCATTGTCTCCGGTATGTGCCACTTTGTCGTAGTTTCAGGTGTTCAAGGCGGTATTGAGAGATCCGCTAAGCTCTTAATTCCGGGCTTATTTATCATCATGATCCTGCTGGCGATCTTCGCCTTCTTTATGCCGGGTGCCTCTGAGGGTTATAAATTTATCTTCTCCTTTAAATTTGAAGATCTATCCCCGTCAGTATTCTTATCAGCCTTAGGTCAGTGCTTCTACTCTATGAGTATCGGTATGGGTCTTATCACCTATGCCTCCTACTTCAGACGTGATGTTAACCTCAATAATACTGCCATTTCCATCGCCGTCATGGACAGCTTAGTTGCAGTTTTATCCGGTATCATCATCTTCCCGGCTGTATTCTCTGTTGCTGGTATGGAGCCACAATATGGCGCCGGTTTAGTCTTCGTTGCTTTACCTAACGTCTTCAACTCAGCTCTCAGCACATTACCATTCTTAGCTTGGTTAGCTCCGTTGATGTTCTACGTCCTGCTCTTCGTGGCAGCTCTTACCTCTACCATTTTCTTACATGAGGTATCCACTGCCTTCGTCGCTGAGACCTTTGGTATTACCCGTCACCGTGCAGCTATCTATGTCACCGTACTTGCTACTACCTTCGGTATTGCTTGCTCCTTATCCTTAGGACCTTGGGAGACTAAGTTCTTTGGTATGAGCTTATTTGACTTTGTAGATTATGTCACCGCTAAGCTCTTATTACCGCTCACTGGTGCTGGCGCTGCTTTATTCGTAGGTTGGAAGCTGACCACCCGTCAGCTGTGGACTGAACTTACCTCTTATGGCAAGGTACGCTTTATTTGGTTAAAGCCGTTCCTATTCTTAGTCCGCTTTGTCTGCCCGGCCTTAATTGTCTGCATTATGCTGTCTCAGTTTGGCCTGTTCTAAGACTTAAAAAGCTTTAGACTTAATTTAAAACGCTCCTTAGGGAGCGTTTTTTCACTAATTTAAAAGAGTCAATGCCTTCATAACGTTATACGCCTGTTCTTCTAAAAGCTCAGACGCCATCCTCAGCGCCGCCTCTAAAGCTAAAGGCGCATTACAGATAGAAAATAAAGCGTGAATATTGCACGAAGCAAATTCAGAAATCCCCCCTTCAATACCACCACTAATAGCAATAGCCGGGATTCCATATTTTTGCGCACGCAAAGCCGCCCCCACCGGGGCTTTTCCATTTAGAGTCTGCCTATCGGTACGGCCCTCACCGACAATCAGAAGATCGCTTTGCTTTACAAAATTATCAAAACCTAGCAGATCTAAAACGTTATCGATTCCAGATCTTAAATGAGCCTTGCAAAAATACATCAAGCCCCCACCAATAGCTCCGGCAGCGCCACTTCCGGAAACCTCAGAATAATCTTCTAAAAAGGCCGCTTTTAAAGCTTTAACATAATTTTGCATACCTAAATCTAAAAGCTCTAAATCTGTAGCTACAGCGCCTTTTTGTTGAGCAAAGATATAACTTGCTCCCTGAGGCCCAATCATCGGATTTTGCACATCACAGCAACAATTAAGCTCTAATAAAGCGAGATCTGTATGGAGATTTTTAAGCTCAATACGCCCGATCTTGATGAGATCGCCTGAAAGTAGCGGTGCTTTCATCAAAACCCCGCTTTTATCATAAAATTGAGCGCCTAAAGCCTGAGCCATACCGGCACCACCATCATTAGTCGCACTGCCACCAAGACCTAGGGTAATTTTATGAATGCCTTGGCTTAAAATATGTAAAATCAACTCTCCTAAACCATAAGTGGTGGTATTAAAGACATTGAGATTTGATCTTTCATATTTGTAAAGGCCACAGACACTGGCCATCTCCACTAGCGCCCTATCATGATTCTTTAAAAAAACAGCTTCTGTTGCTTCCTGATAAGCCCCCATCACGGACTGTTGAGCTTCAGCATAACCTTGCGGAATTAAGCTGTCCTTTAAAGATGCAATTAAACCCTCACCGCCATCGGAAATTGGCACGTTGAAAACCTCAGCCTGAGGACAAGCACGTAAAATTCCTGCTTTCACGGCTTCGCCAGCTGCATATGCTGACAGTGAGCCTTTATATGAATCCATAGCGACGGTAACTTTTAAAGATCTAGCCATTTATAACCTCAAAATCTATATTCCACTTAAGATGATAGTCGCTTTTTATAAACTGTCATTAAGCTGAGATTTTATTAGTTAAAGTGCAACTTATACAGGGCCAAATTTTTAAATTACGCACTACTGTTATTTACTGATATTTACACTTAGACTTATTTATAATAAAAAAATTACTTTGCAAATTTATTAGTCTATATTAGCCGTAAAATAAACTAACTATATGATTTAAAAGTATTTTTCTAGACAAAATCTGAATACAAAAATCTTTAAAGAACAAGAGTTTTTGATGGGGGAATTTGGTGCGAAAGGAGGGACTCGAACCCTCACGCCTTGCGGTACTAGCACCTGAAGCTAGCGCGTCTACCAATTTCGCCACTTTCGCGTGGTGATCCCGATGAGATTCGAACTCATGACCACCGGCTTCGGAAACCGATACTCTATCCAACTGAGCTACGGGATCATAATGAAAACGATCTCTTACAGAACCTGTGACGCACATTATAACAAGAAAATTTTCAACCGCAACTAAAAATTTGTAGAATAGCTAAGGCTTTTACTCTAAAAAACGCTTTTAATCAGATATCCTCGACCTTTATCTTATAGGACTTACACCATCTATGGAATTTATAGAAAAACAAGCTTTTCGCGGAATTCGGGCTTTATATGGAGATGAGGGCTTAGCGCGTCTACAACAAGCTTCCGTTATGGTTATTGGTGTAGGAGGTATCGGTTCTTGGTGTACTGAAGCCTTATGCCGCAGTGGTGTCGGCTCTTTAAGCCTTATCGATCCTGATGTCATCGAAATTACCAATCTCAATCGCCAACTGCATACCCTCAGTACTACCTGTGGTCAATATAAGGCTGAGATTTTAGGTCAGCGCCTTTTGCAAATAAATCCTCATTTAAATCTCAAAATTGATACAAGCCTTTTGACAGTAGAGAATATTGCCTCTAAATTAGAAGGCTGTCCTGATTATATCTGCGAGTGCATCGATGATTTAAAAGCTAAGGCTGCCATCGTCGATTACCTCTATAAACACCACAAAACTTTTATTGTTGCCGGTGGTGCTGGAGGGCGCATCGATCCTCAGGCCCTACATTTAGGAGATTTAGCACAAGCACAAGGTGATGCTCTTATCTCCAAGCTCCGTCAGGAGCTCCGCCGCAATTACGGCTATCCTAAGGGTGGTAAAAAAATGCAGATTATGTGCACTTATTCTACCGAAAACCCGATTTATGCCCCCAAAGAAGGTTATCTTCAGGGAGATTTACCGACCTTTGGTGCCTCAATGACTGTAACTGCATGTGCAGGCTTAAATTTAGCATCATATATTATTAAAAAGATTGTCTCCTGCTAAGGATTTTTTCATGTTTGACAATAACTTAGAACAAAAAATTGCTATTTTAAAGGCAAAATTACCTTCATATTTGCGCTCTATGGGCCTTAATCCTGCCTCTAAGTTTTGTTGTATCAACCCGCAGGATCACGACAATCTGCCAAGCATGAGCTACGATCCTAATACCCTTACTGTTAAATGCTTTAACTGTAAGGCCTCTTATAATATTTTCGATCTTTTAGGCTTTCGCTTTCATTTAGATAGCTTTAAAGAGCAATTCATCAAAGCCCATGAGCTCTTTTTAGGTCCAGTAAGCCCAAATATCTTGCAGGAATTAAATGCTTATGAGCAAAATCCGCCGCACTTTGAATTTGCTGGCGATTTTGAAATTAAAAAAGAACCACCTTTTAGCGAAGATAATGCCAATCTCAATATCCGACCTTTTAAAGATCAGGTATTTAGTCAGTTGCAAAATCAAGCGAAGATTCCCGCAGCTCAGGATATCTCTTTTAGTAGCTTTAACACCGATCAAAATGTAATTTTTGGCAAAACTCCCTTTGGCTTTAATGCTAAAGCGCAAAATACCACTAACTTTGCGCCGCAATCATCGATGTTTTTCAATCACAAAAATGATGATATGTTGCCAAATTTTGGCGATTATCTGGCGCAATGTACCTTAAATTGTCAGCATACAGATTATTTTCGCAGTCGCGGGATCTCCGATGAAGTCGTCAAGCGTTTTAGCCTTGGCTATGATCCGCATTGCTTTGTCGGTATCGATAAACTTAACAATAAGATCTTTTGGCAAGCGGTAATCTTTCCTTATGGCCATCACGGCTATAGGATCCGCAATACCAATCCTTTAAGTGAAGATCGCTTCCGCGGTAAAGGCTTTTGCGATATCTTCAATGCGCAGGCCCTAGAGACTTCCGGTACTATCTTTATCACCGAAGGCGAAATGGATGCTTTAAGCCTTGAAACTTTAGGTTTTAAGGCCATAGCTTTAGGTGGTGTCGGCAATATCGGCCGCCTGATCGAGCTTATTCGCAGTTATAAGGTTGAACACAGCTTCTATATCTGTCTTGATAATGACAAAAGCGGTAAAGATGCAAGCTTAAAGCTAGCATCAGCCCTCTATCAAATGAAAATTCCTTATCGAGATATCAATATCGCCTATCCCTATAAGGATCCTAATGAAGCCTTATGTCAGGACATGTTAGGTTTTAAAGATAGATTGCAAAATTTAGAGCAACTTTTAAGCTTAAACTTGCTTTGTGAGCTCAAAAAGACCTCAAATCCGCTCTTTATCAACGTCCCTGAAGATTTAGATACGCTAAAGCTCAGTGGTAATCTTTACACTTTCTGTGGTCGTGCCATTGCTTTGAGATTACTCTTAGCTAATATTTTAAATGCTTCTTTATGCTCGATTTTTTATATAGCTACCCATGCTCAATGTACTAATCTGCAATCGCAACTTAAGCAAAATCCTAATGGCGCTAAGAGATCGAAATTTTTAGAATTATGTTCAAATCAGCTCATTGCGGAAATTTCCACTAAAATCAGCACCTGTGTCCTGCAAGGACAAATACCCGAGATTTTAGTAGTCGACGCCTCGACCTTAGATGCTAAAGAAGCTTTAGCCTTAGCCGCAAGCCTCAATGAACAAGCTTTAGCGCTAAAACTTCCGATTTTAATGCTAGGAAGTGCGGAAATTTCCTCAAAGGTGGAATCTTTAGCCTTGCAAAATATAGAGGTAAGTTTGACCTCTGATGGTGACTTCAAATGCACCTCGGTCAACAGTCAAGGACAACCTGTAAGCTTCATCAAATACGCCAAAATCTAAATATGAAACTTAATCAAAACCAACAAGAGGCTGTCGATTATATCGACGGCCCCTCTTTAGTTTTAGCTGGTGCTGGTTCTGGGAAAACTCGTGTCATCACCACTAAAATTGTCAGCCTGATTAAAAAACATGGTTTTATACCTGAGAGCATCTGCGCTTTAACCTTTACCAATAAAGCCGCCGCCGAAATGCGTGAGCGCATTACTGCAGAAATTGGTGCGGATATGGCCAAACGCCTGACAGTCTGTACCTTTCACTCATTAGGTTTGTTAATTCTCAAAAAAGAGCATTTTGCCTTTGGTCTTGGAGCAAATTTTTCTCTTTTTGATCAATTTGATGCCTTTAAGATTGTCCGCGATATCATCCGCGAACATCATCCTTTGTTGACGGTTGAAGATAGTGAAAAAACCGTCACCTTAGAGGTACTTGAAAAGATTTCCATGTGGAAAAGTCAGCTCTTACGCCCTGAAGATCTCAATTTAACCACCCCAAAAGCGCAGATCTATCAGCGCTATCAAGCTTATCTGCGCGCCTGTAATGCCGCTGATTTTGAGGATCTGATCTTCTTACCGACCTTACTTTTAAAGGAAGATGCTGAGGTCCGCAAGCGCTGGAATCAAGCCTTTAAATATGTGCTTGTCGATGAGTATCAAGATACAAATGAAACTCAATATCAGCTCTTATGTCTCTTAACTGAAGTCCACAAATGCTTTACCGTAGTAGGCGATGACGATCAGTCCATCTATTCTTGGCGTGGAGCTCGTCCTGAAAATATTAAGACTTTAAGTATGGATTTTCCTGATCTTAAGGTCATAAAATTACAGGAAAATTACCGTTCTTCCCCCAATATTTTAAATTGTGCCAATGCCCTAATTGCCAATAATCCCCATCTTTATTCAAAGTATCTATACTCTCAACAACTAGAAGATGGCAGTTTGATCCGCATTTTAGAGCTTGCCGATGAAAATGAAGAAAGCACGCGGGTGGTGGCGGAAATCTTAGGCAATCAATTTTCTACACGACGCAAATGGTCAGATTATGCGGTCTTATATCGCAGTAATTTCCAAGCGCGCAGTTTAGAAAAGGCCTTTCATGAAGCACGTATTCCTTGTGTTATCACCGGTGGTAGCAGTTTCTTTGAGCAAAGTGAAATCAAAGACATGCTCGCATGGTTCCGTCTTATCTGTAATCCTAATGATGATGCAGCCCTCTTACGCATTATCAATGTGCCCAGACGCGGTATTGGCGAGGTCACCATTGCCACACTAACGCAAGCGGCTAAGGATACCGGCAAATCCATCTTTCAAAGTGCCCTAAATCCAGCCGTCACAAAAGATCTGCAAGGCCGACAAAAGAGCGCTCTAGGCGATTTTATGCGGGTCTTTTTACGCTTGCGCTCTCATTTAAATACCGATAGAGGCTTATGGATCACCGAAAATATTTTAGATGAGCTTCAATATGAGGCCTATCTGCGCTCTAATGCCGAAAGCAATGCCGCCATTGAAATTCGCTTAAAAAACGTCAAGCAATTGCTCTTATGGATCAATAAGCTGATTATAGGTAAACGCAATGAAGAGGGCGTGAGCTTTATTGAAGCTATCGATCGCCTCGGTTTGCGCGAAATGCTCGATAGACAAGATGATAAGGGCGATAACGATGCCGTACAGCTGATGACCTTACACGCAGCTAAGGGTCTTGAATTTGCTATGGTCTTTTTAGTGGGTATGGAAGAAGGCATCTTACCGCATAAATCAAGCTACCTTATTCCCCATGGTATTGAAGAAGAGCGCCGCTTAGCTTATGTAGGCCTTACCCGCGCTAAAGAAGACTTAGTAATTACCTATTGTCACAAGCGCCATAGCCGCGCAAGCGATGACAGCGCTCAGCATGGGCCGAGTCGCTTTTTAGAGGAGTTGCCCGATGAGCTCATCGATAGAAGCAATAAGCCTGTACAAGCACGAACTAAGGAGCAACAGCTCTCATCTATCGATACGGCCTTAGAGATGCTAAAAGCCTTAGGCTAAAAAACAAAATGGCGGGATAACCCGCCATCTTTTTTTAAACTAATCTTAAAAATTAGTTGTTACCAACAGAGATTTCCTTCATGTCGGACATATAAGCACGGAGCTTGCGACCAACAACCTCGATCGGGTGGTTGCGGATGCAATCATTGACGCGGATAAGCTCTAAATTATCGACGCAATTATCACCCTCTAAGCCCTTGCCGAATACGTCTAACTCGGTCTTCTCCATGAAGTCCTTTAAGAGCGGAATAGCGGCATTAGCGAAGAGGTAGTTACCGTACTCAGCAGTATCGGAAATAACTACGTTCATCTCGTATAAACGACGACGAGCGATGGTATTAGCGATAAGCGGTAACTCGTGTAAGGACTCGTAGTAAGCAGACTCAGGGTAGATACCAGACTTAGTCATGGTCTCGAAAGCTAACTCAATACCAGCCTTAGCAAAGGCAACCATTAAGATACCCTTATCGAAGTATTCCTGCTCAGTGATCTTAGTATCGCAAGCCGGAGCATTCTCAAAGGCGCACTTAGCATAATTGTCACGCCAGGTGTGGAGATTGACGTCGTTATTAGCCCAGTCTTCCATCATAACACGGGAGAACTCGCCACTTTCGATGTCGTCCATGTGCTTTAAGTACAGATCCTTCATTAAGGTCTTTAACTCTTCAGCTAAGTAGAAAGCCTTAACCTTAGCCGGGTTAGAGAGACGGTCCATCATATTGGTGATACCGCCCTGCTTTAAAGCCTCGCAGACAGTTTCCCAACCGTACTGTAAGAGCTTGCAAGCATAAGCCTTGTCTAAACCTAAAGCTACAGCGCGGTCGTAGCATAAAACGGTAGCAGCCTGTAAAACACCGCACAGAATGGTCTGCTCACCCATGAGGTCAGACTTAACCTCAGCAACGAAGGAAGAGCGTAAGCAACCGGCGCGATCACCACCGATACCGGCAGCCCAAGCCTTAGCATAAGCCCAGCCCTCATTGTTAGGATCGTTCTCAGGGTGAACGGCTAACAGAGTCGGGGTACCGAAGCCACGACGATACTCTTCACGAACCTCAGTACCAGGGGACTTAGGAGCAACCATAACTACGGTTAAGTCCTTACGAACCTGCATACCTAACTCAACAATGTTGAAGCCGTGAGAATAACCGATGCAGGCACCGGCCTTCATTAAAGGCTGAATGGAATTGATAACATTCTCGTGCTGCTTATCCGGAGTTAAGTTGATAACTAAATCAGCAGTCGGGATTAACTCCTGATAGTTGCCAACCTTAAAGCCATTCTCGGTAGCACGCTTGAAAGAAGCACGCTTCTCAGAAATAGCGGCATCACGTAAAGCATAGCTGACATCGAGGCCTGAATCACGGAGGTTTAAGCCCTGGTTTAAGCCCTGAGCACCGCAACCGACGATGACGATCTTCTTGCCCTTTAAGAAATTGCAGCCATCTGCAAACTCGCTACGAGCCATGAGCTCACAGCAGCCTAACTGTGCCAGCTTCTGGCGTAAGTTCAAAGTATTAAAGTAATTGATGCCCATTTGCACACACCTTTAATCAAAAATTTTATTACTGTTTTGAAGTGCTTTTAATAATAACAGAAATTTTATAAAATGGCATATAATTTCTTGTATATTGCAATTTTTGCAATAAATCACATTTTTAGGACATTGCCGTGATCGATTTAAAAGATGCCGCTACCTTTTTAAGGCTATGCGAAACTGAAAACCTGACCCGCACTGCATCTTTATGTAATGTAAGCCCTTCTACCCTCTCGCGTACCTTAAATAAGCTTGAAAAACTGCTTCAGGCTAAATTATGCATACGCGATAAAAAAGGTATTTTCATTACCTCAGCCGGCAGAAAGTTTGAACAATTTGCCAGACAAACTCTCAATCAATATGTGTCCTTAGAGCATGAATTACATCAAGGAGCAGAGACTGTTTGTGGAAAAATAAAGATCTATTGCTCGGTAACTGCTAGCTATCTTTTTATCCCGCGCATTTTAAATGAGCTTCATCTCACGGCGCCGCATTTAGAGGTTAAGCTTGAAACAGGCGATCCTGCCGATGCTTTAGATAAGCTTGAAGAGCCAGATATCGATGTAGTGATCAGCGCCTTACCTCAGGAAATTCCTGACAATATTCAATTTTTAGATCTCGTAAATCTACCCTTAGTCTTACTAGCCCCTAAAAAGCCGCGTTTTGAACTTAATTTAAGTGCCGATCTCCAAAATGCCGATCTCAATGGCATGCCTTTTATTATTCCGGAAAAAGGTCAATTGCGCTTTGAGGTCGAAAAATGGTTTGCGGCTATGGATATTAAGCCTGAGATCTATGCTGAAATTGCCGGACATGAGGCAATTGTCAGCTTAGCTGGCTTAGGCTTTGGTTTTGCCGTGGTACCGCGCTTAGTTTATGAAATCTCGCCTTTTAAAAACGATGTCAATGTGATCCGCGAATTGCCGTGGTCTAATTTCCGCGTCGCTTTATGCTGTAAAAAAGAACAAGCTGATGATCGCAAGGTACAGATTGTATTTGATCTTATCTCCCGTTTAGCTCCAAGTTTTGCGCCAGATCTCAATCGCCGCCGTAATGAAATCATCGCTTAGAAAAAAATTCTTAAAAACGCGCTCTTTTGCATAAAAATGCGGGATCTAAGCGTAATAATTGCAAAAAAAAGCATTTGTTAAAAAAATTGCGGTTTTAAGCATAGGTGTAATAGGAGTATCATAACTAGCATTAACAGCTATATTTTTTTGCTGTTTATGCTAGTTTTCATTGAGGAGAGTTATTCATGTTTAACAACATCAATCCTACCACCACTGAAGCTTGGAAAAAGCTCACCGCTCATTTCGAGGCTACTAAGGGCCGCACCTTAAAAGAATTATTTGCTCAGGATCCAGAGCGCTTCAACAAATATTCTATGAGCATCGCTGGCGGGGATATCGTTGCCGATTATTCTAAGAACCTCATCGATGAAACCACTTTAGAACTCTTATTAGAATTAGCTAAAGAGACCAAGCTCACTGAGAACATCGAGGCTATGTTCACCGCTGAGAAGATCAACCGTACTGAGGATCGTGCCGTATTACACACCGCTTTACGTGATTTCTCCGGCAACAGCATTATGCTTGATGGCGTTGATGTCATGAAAGATGTCCGCGCTGTTCAAGAGAAAATGAAGAAGTTCTGTGACCGCGTTATCTCTGGCGAGTGGAAGGGTTATACCGGTAAGACCATTACCGACGTTGTCAATATCGGTATCGGTGGCTCTGACTTAGGTCCGTGCATGATTACCGCCGCTTTAACCCCTTACCACAATCACCTTCACACCCATTTCGTCTCTAATATCGACGGCACTCAGATTTGTGAAGTTTTAAAGACCTTAGATCCTGAGACCACCTTATTCCTCATCGCTTCTAAGACCTTCACCACCTTAGAGACCATGACCAATGCTCACACCGCTCGTGACTGGTTCTTAAAGTCTGCTAAGGACGTAAAGCACGTAGCTAAGCACTTCGTCGCCTTATCTACCAATGCTCAGGGCGTTGCTGAGTTCGGTATCGATACTGACAATATGTTCGAGTTCTGGGACTGGGTCGGTGGCCGTTACTCTTCTTGGTCTGCTATCGGTTTATCCATCGCCTTAGCTTGCGGTTATGACAATTTCGAGGCCTTCTTAAAGGGTGGTTATGAGTATGACTGCTACTTCAGAGAGACCCCCGCTGAGAAGAACCTCTCTGTCTTATTAGCCCTCATCGGCATTTGGTACAACAATTTCTACGGCTTTGAGACTGAGGCTATCTTACCTTACGATCAGTATATGTACCGCTTCCCGGCCTACTTCCAGCAGGGCAATATGGAGTCTAATGGTAAGTATGTCGATCGCAATGGCAATGTCTGCGATTATCAGACTGGCCCTATCATTTGGGGTGAGCCTGGCACTAACGGTCAGCACGCTTTCTATCAGTTAATCCATCAGGGCACTAAGGTCATTCCTTGTGACTTCATCGCTCCGGCAAGAACCCACAATCCAGTAGGCGATCACCACGTCAAACTCTTATCTAACTTCTTCGCTCAGACTGAAGCTTTAGCTTTCGGCAAGACCCGTGAGCAGGTCATCGCTGAGTTCGAAGCTAAGGGCAAGACCTTAGATCAGGTTAAGGACGTAGTTCCGTTCAAGGTCTTCGAGGGTAACCGTCCGACTAACTCCTTCTTAGTCAAGGAAATCACTCCAAGAACCTTAGGTATGTTAGTGGCCATGTATGAGCACAAGATCTTCACTCAGGGCTCTATCCTCAATATCTACACCTTTGATCAATGGGGTGTTGAATTAGGTAAGCAGTTAGCCTTAAAGATCATCCCTGAGCTTGTAAATCAGGACGAGATCAAGAGCCACGACAGCTCCACTAACGGCCTCATCAATGCCTACAAGAAGCTTAAATAATTAAAGCTTTTTCTTAAATTTTAAATAAAGGTCCCGCTGGGGCCTTTATTTTTTTCACTAAGGTCAACACTTAGCGCCTACAAAAGCAAAACCCTAGGCTGTTTTATGAAATAATAGACAGCGAGAAACTTTAAAAGCACCAGCTTAAATATGGATAAAACGTATGACTGTTGAAAGCCTTGCCTATATTCCCCTTCATGTCCGCTCCTGCTATTCCATCAACGATGGTCTGCAAAATGTAGGGCCTATCGTCAAGCGGGCGCAAAAGCTCGGCATCCCAGCTATAGCGGTCACTGATTTCAATAATATGGCAGGTTTCGTACGTTTTTATTCTGCCTGTAAAGCCGCTGGTATCAAACCTATCATGGGTGCTGATCTACAGGTACGAGAAAAAACTAAGCCCGGTGAAAAGGAGCGCTTTTTTACCGTCACTCTCCTCGCTATGGATCGCGTCGGCAAGCAAAATCTCTACGATATTCTCTCCGATGCTTGGGTAAATTCCGCCAATCCCGATATCGATGGCGTCGCAGCTAGCATTGAAGATCTCGCTAAATACGCAGAAGGCATTATTCTTCTCAATGGCTTTCGCGGTGATATCGCTTATTTTCTGCACACTGAAGACGAAAAGAACCTCAAAGAACGCCTTGAATTTTATAAAAAATATTATCCTGAACGCTTTTGCTTTGAAATCACCCGTACCCATCGTGAAGGTGAAAGCGAATTTGAGCAAAAGGCCTTAGATCTGTGCTTACAATACGGTTTTTATCCTGTAGCCACCAATGACACCCGCTTTTTATCAGGACCTCAGGATCTGACAGAGGATGGACTTAGCGATTATTATGTCCATGATATCCGTGTTTCCATTCAAAAAGGCTTACAAAAGGGTAATCGCGAACTGGCTAGGATCTATTCTGAGGAGCAATTTTTAAGATCCCCTCAGGAGATGGAAGAATTATTTGCCGATCTGCCTGAGGCTTTAGCTAATTCCCGCGCCATTGCTGAGCGCTGTAATGTCGAAATTGAACTTGACCATCCGCGTCTGCCGCATTATGACACTGGCGAAATGTCGACAGCCGATTATCTGCGTATGGCCTCACGTAAGGGTCTAAAAGAGCGCTTAGACTTCCTCTTTCCTGATCCTAAAGTACGTGAGGAAAAACGCCCTATCTATGAGGCGCGCTTGGAGACTGAGCTTGATGTTATCATCAATATGGACTTCCCCGGCTACTTCCTCATCGTTATGGAATTTATTCAATGGTCAAAGGCCCATGGCGTGCCGGTAGGCCCTGGCCGTGGTTCAGGTGGTGGCTCACTAGTAGCTTATGCTCTCACCATTACCGACTTTGATCCCATACGCTTTGATCTGCTCTTTGAAAGATTCCTAAACCCTGAGCGTGTCTCCATGCCGGACTTTGATATCGACTTTTGTCAGCGTAAGCGTTATCTAACGTTACAGCACGTAGTCGATCATTATGGCCGTCCGGCCGTCTCGCAGATCGCCGCTTTCGGTACCCTCGCCCCGCGTGCCGCCATTCAAGGTGTAGGCCGCGCCATCGGAGTTCCGCTTGCGCAGGTGCGCCGTATCGCTAATTTAATTCCAGAAAGCCCGGGCACGAGCTTCAATGACTGCATGGGTATCGATAAAAAAGGTAAGCCCTGCCAAAGCGTCGCTCCCGACTTTTTGAATTTCTACAATCAAGCTAAGATCAATGATGATAAAGAATCAGTTGAACTTATCTCCGTATCCAGACGACTTGAAGGTGTAATTCGCAGTATCGGTAAACATGCCGCCGGTGTGGTAATTTCCCCGACCCGTATTGCTGAATTCTCCCCACTCATGCTTGATTCTGACGGCAATCCGATCACACAATTTGATAAAAAAGATGTCGAACATGCCGGCTTAGTTAAGTTCGACTTCTTAGGCTTAACCACCCTTACTATCATCGATGATGCTAAAACCATGATCGATGTTAAGCGCCAACGCGAGGGCAAGGAACCTTTAAATATCGCCGCTATTCCCTATGAGGATCCGCTCTCCTATGCCATGATTCAGCAGACTGAAACCACTGCAGTCTTCCAGCTTGAATCTACCGGTATGCGTAAGCTCATAGGCCAGATGAAACCTGACCGCTTTGACGATCTTATCGCTTTGGTGGCGCTCTATCGCCCAGGACCTATTAAGAGCGGCATGGTGGATCACTTCGTACAGCGTAAGCACGGTCGTGAAGAGGTCAGTTATCCTCTACCTGAGGCTCAGGATCTCGACCTCAAACCGATTTTGGACTCTACCTACGGCGTTATCGTCTATCAAGAGCAGGTCATGCAGATTGCGCAGGTATTAGCCGGCTACTCCCTAGGTGGCGCTGATATTTTAAGACGTGCTATGGGTAAGAAGATCCCCGCTGAAATGGCAGCACAGCGCGACGTCTTCCTCAACGGCTGTAAAAAGAAAAATAAAGACGGCGATGTCTGCATGAAGATCTTCGATCAGGTAGAAATGTTCGCCGCCTACGGCTTCAATAAGTCCCACTCAGCGGCCTATGCCCTCGTAGCGTGGTGGACCTTATGGCTTAAGGTACATTATCCAGCTGAATTTCTCGCGGCCATGATGACCGCCGACTGTCTGAAGACCGACAAACTCATCGCCTATATCGGTGAATGCCATCGCTTAGGCGTAGCTGTCAATCCACCAGATGTCAATATCGGACGCTTCCATTTCGGTGTCGATGATAAGGGAGCGGTCATCTATGGCTTTTCCGCCATTAAAGGTATCGGTAATCGCCTTATCGATAAGATGGCCGAAGAGCGTGAGGCTAATGGACCTTATACCGATCTTTTTGACTTTGTCTTGCGTATCGGCATGGATTATCTGTCAAAGGGCTCGCTTGAGGCCTTAGTTAAGAGCGGTGCTTTAGATAAACTGCATAAAAATCGCGCGAGCTTGCTTGCTAGCATCCCGACGGCTATCAAATGTGCGCAGCAATTTTCTGCCGACAAATCCTCAGGACAGATGGATCTCTTCTCTGGATTAAATGATACCCGCGCTAAACCTAATCTTATAGAGCGCAAGATGTGGCCTGATAAGGTTAGATTGCATCATGAGAAAAACCTCTTAGGTCTCTACCTCTCAGGTCACCCTATTGACGCCTATCGCTCCGAGCTCTATCAATTCTGCGGTACCACTACCCTCAAAAATATGATCCCAGGTAGTCTTGATCGCCCCAATGCCGTCACTATTGCAGGCGTAGTGATCGACAGCTATAGCCGCCTCTCGGCCAAAGGTGATGGCAGTAAGTTCTATATCATCACTCTTGACGATGGTACCTCGACCTTTAGCTTCCCGGCCTTTGGCAATAATGCGGAGACCTTTGAGCATATCTATACTGAGCGTGAGCGTAGCTTCAATCAGCGCAAAAAGGCCTCGCCTAATGAGGAATTTTTACCTTCACCTTTAATTTTAGTAGTTGAGGGTTTCCTCAGCCTCTCTGAGGACGGTATGCAACGCCTTAGGACCTCGCGTATTTCAAGTTTGGATATGCTACGTCAGCAAAAAGCTAAGAGCTTGACCCTCAATCTCAAAAAATCAGCTCTTTTAGAGAATATTGAGCTTATCGACAATGTGCTCATGCACAATCGCGTCGATGTTGCCGAGATTATGCGCCTAAAGCAGACTGCCTATAATCCTAATGACGTGCCCTCAGGCTGTGCGCTTAACCTAATTATCGACAATAAACTCTTAAAATTACGCTCAGATCGTTACCGCTACCTAGCCTCAGACGATCTTATCGACACCCTGCGCGATGTCCTAGGCAATGCCTGCGTTAAGGTTACTTATTGAGAGTGAATATATATTGAGGGCTAAGACTTAGCGGAATAAAGTTTTGCCCCTCTAGACGATAAATATGTAGCTGTGGCTCCTGAGAGCTTACATAAGCACTCATGCATAAATTCTCATCAAGGCGCCAAGAGCGCACCTGACCTGAGTTTTGATGGCGATAAAAAGCCTGTTTAGTCTCAAGATTGCAATGGACAGCACTTAAGCCGCCTAAGCCCCGGCCATCAGTTTTCAATAAAGCCTCGCGTACTGTCCACAATAAGGTAAAGAGCTCCTGAGGCTTAGAAGAATTTTTCAGTGCCGTAAGCTCTTGTGGGCTTAAAACGCGCTGCCATAAGGCCTCAGAGCGCGGTTTTATCTGTTCAACATCAAGACCTAAAGTCTTAAAGCCTAAGGCTATAGCCACCATCTTACCTGTATGCGAGAGGCTAAAGAAAGGTAGGCCCTGTCCTTCTAATAAAGGTCGACCCTTAGCTTCAACACTGATAGGCGGTAAGCTTTCACAGTCAAAAAAATAATGCAGGCATTTTTTTAAAAGTAAGCGCCCGGAGAAAAAAGAACGTTGACGAACCTTTGAATAGAGAGCTCCCTGAGCGCGAATAAGCTCAGGTAAATGCTCAATTTCCGTAAGCAATTGCTCTTGTGACGCTAAAACAATGATCATTTAGGCTCGATCTTAGATTTACTCTTATGCTGAGCACTCGTACCCTGAGCGTTAGCACTTTGTGCTTTAGGCTTGACTAAGTGGGCTCTAGAGAGGAAATACAATAATGCCGCTAAAAGCAATCCTACTAAAACACCTAGATAGCGAAAATCCTCACTGAGAGTTGTAGCCTCAAAGCCTAAGCTTTGACAAAATTCAGCAATTTTTTTAGGAAAAGCTATGGCCATAACAAAGAAAATATTGCCACAGCACATAGCGACAACGCCTAGACGAAAATGACGAGGGATAAAAAGTGTGATAAGACCTAGGACAAATAAGGTCACCCCCACACCGCCGCAAAAAGACTCGCTAGCATGTAAAGTAAAAGTAGGCATTAAATTTCTTGTGCTAAAATAAAATGATATTAAATTTTAGCAGATTTTAGGATCAACAAATGCTATTTGTTTCAAATATCGAGCCTCTTGTATTGAGCCTAGGCCCTATAAGTATCAGATGGTACGGTCTTTTATTTTCCTTTGGCTTTATCATCGGCTATTTCCTCATGCAATACATGTTCAAAAAACTGCAATACAAAACTGAGGATCTAGATAAACTTTTAGTTTTAGTCTTCTTCGGTACCGTCATCGGTGCCCGTTTAGGACATTGCTTCTTCTATGAGCCGGATTTCTATTTAAGCCATCCGCTAGAAATCTTAAAAATCTGGCATGGCGGCCTTGCAAGTCATGGTGGTACTGTCGGTGTGCTCATCACCGTCTTCATCTTCTGCCGCCGCTATCAATACCGTCTCTTAGAAATGTTAGATATGCTAAGTATCCCGGTATCTCTAGTCTCCACTCTGATCCGTTGCGGCAATTTCACTAATTCCGAAATTTTAGGTATACCCACTCATGGCGATTATGGCGTAATCTTTGCAAGATTAGGTGAGACCTTCCCACGCCATCCGGCACAACTTTACGAGGCCTGTGCCTATTTAATTACCTTTATCGTTTTAAGCCTCATCTACTTTAACTTTAAAAAACGTCCCCATGGATTGATTTTTGGCTTGTTATTTATTTTAGTCTTCGGCAGTCGCATATTGATTGAGCCCTTTAAGATGGAGCAGGCTGACTATAGCACTGGTACTATCTTTACCGTCGGTCAATATCTGAGTGTGCCCTTTATTCTTGCGGGCCTTGCCGTCATTATTTATGCCTATCACCGCCAGAAAAAGGAGCATTAGCTATGGCACTTGAAATTGTAATCTTAGCTGCCGGCAAGGGAAGCCGCATGCATTCTGATAAGCCTAAGGTTTTACACGAGGTTGCCGGCATGCCGATGCTCGGTCACGTCATCAAGACCGCCTGTGAGCTTAAGCCTAAAGCCATTCACGTAGTTATCGGTCATGGCTGTGAATTAGTTGAAGATTATTTAAAGACTTTAAGCTTAGATGCTATCAATGTAGACACCGTCTTACAAAAAGAACAATTAGGCACAGCCCATGCTGTCGCTATGGCCTTACCTAAGATTGAGCCTAAAAATGATGTCATGGTCTTATATGGCGATACCCCGCTGACCCCTAAAGAGACCCTCTTAGATCTCTATCAAAAGCTTGCACACAAGCCCTTGATGGTCCTCAGTGCCATCGCCTCAGATCCCACAGGTTACGGCCGTATCGTCCGCAATGCCCAGCACAATTTATTGAAAATTGTCGAGCAAAAGGATGCTGATGAGCAAACCCGTAAGATCTGTGAAATCAATACCGGGATCATTATTGCTAAAGCGCAGATCCTACTTGACTATATTCCTAAAATTCAAAACCACAATGCTCAGGGTGAATATTATCTAACTGATTTAGCTGGTCTTTTAGCCTCTGAAGGCCAAGAGGTCGGGGTCGAGATTGCCCCTGACTTTGAGATGCTCTCAGGTGTTAATAGCAAACGTCAGTTGTCTGTTGTCGAACGTCTATATCAGTACCGTCAAGCCTTAAGACTTATGGATGAAGGCGTCTCTATGGCCGATCCTCAGCGCTTTGATCTCAGAGGCAGCCTCGAACACGGTCGCGATGACTTTATCGATATCAATGTCATTATCAAAGGCAAGGTTAAAATCGGTAATAATGTCGTCATTGGCGCAGGCTGTGTCATCTCTGATTGCACTATTGCCGATGGCGCGATCATCTCCCCTTATACCGTCATGGAGCAATCACAATTAGGTGAAGACACCACTGTTGGACCTTTCACCCGTCTACGCCCGGGCGTCACCTTAGATAAAAAGGCTCACGTCGGTAACTTTGTGGAGATCAAAAAATCCTATCTCGGTGTCGGTACTAAAGCTGGACATTTGAGCTACCTAGGTGATGCTACCATCGGTAATGAGGTCAATATCGGTGCTGGAACCATTACCTGTAATTATGATGGTGCTAATAAATTTAAGACCATCATCGGGGATGATGTCTTTGTCGGCTCAGACTCGCAGCTCGTAGCTCCGGTAACTGTACCTGAAGGCGTCACCATTGCCGCTGGTACCACCGTCACCCATAGAACTCAATTAACTAAAGGATGCTTAGTTCTAACTCGTTGTGAAAGTACGATTAAAGAAAACTATCAGCGCCCTCATAAAATTAAAGCGGAGAAATAATTATGTGCGGAATTGTCGGCGCCACAGCGCAAAGAAATGTCGCTCCCATCTTGCTTACTGGCCTGTCACGTCTTGAATACCGCGGTTATGACAGCGCCGGTATTTGTACGCTTGCTGAGCATAAATTCAATTGTCTAAAAACCACCTCTAAAGTGGCCTCTTTGACTTTAGAAGTCAAAGAGCACGGTGCTTTAGGCCATCTAGGTATTGCCCATACCCGTTGGGCTACTCATGGTATACCTTCAGTCACTAATGCCCACCCGCATCTTTATGATAATTTAGCCTTAGTGCACAATGGCATTATTGAAAACTTCAAGGAAATCAAGGCAAGACTCCTAGCTCTTGGCTATAGCTTTAAGTCTGAGACTGATACTGAGGTTTTATTATGCCTCATTCATTCTCATCAAAAAGACAGTGCTAATCTCAAAGAAGCCTTACTTAAGGCTCTCAATGAGGTGCATGGCTCCTATGCTATTGCGCTTATCGATAAAAATGAAGAAGGAGTTTTATATGTAGCCCGTTGTGGCTCTCCGCTCGTCATCGGTTTAGGTATTGGTGAGAACTTTGTAGCCTCCGACGTCTTAGCCTTATTACCGGTAACCCGCAATTTCATCTATCTTGATGAGCGCGAGATGGCAGTGATCACCACTGAAAGCATCGAGGTCTGTGGTCTTGATGGTCAGCGTCATGAGAAAAAGGCTCAGGAAACGGAGATCGATGCCGAGAGCATTTCTAAAGGCGCTTTTGATCATTATATGCAAAAAGAGATCTATGAGCAGCCTGATGCTCTGCGCAATACCATGCTCGAGCGCTTAGATGAAACTACAGTTAAAAACGACACCATTATTGGCCTTAAGGATGATAGTCTTGTAGATATCGATAATATTCAGATTGTCGCCTGTGGTACTTCTTTCCATGCCGGTCTCGTCGGTAAATATTGGTTTGAAGAGCTAACCGGAGTTCCCTGCAATATCGATATCGCCTCTGAATATCGCTATCGCCATGCTGTAGTGCGCAAAAATAGCCTCTTTATCACCATCTCACAGTCAGGTGAAACGGCTGATACCTTAGCCTCACTGCGTTTAGCTAAAGAGCAAGGCTATAAGCACACCTTATGCATCTGTAATGTCAACGGCTCTTCCTTAGTGCGCGAGTCTGACTTTACCTTGCTCACCCGTGCTGGAGCTGAGATCGGTGTCGCCTCCACTAAGGCCTTTACCACACAGCTTTTAAGCCTGTTAATGCTCGCTTTACTCCTAGCTAAACAAAAACAGAGCTTAGATGAGGATAAACGCGCACAAATCATCACCTCCTTAAGACAATTACCGTCCTTATGCGAGAAATTCTTAGCTAAAGATCAGGAAATTTTACAATTAGCCTCGGAATTTGCTGACAAGCATCACTGCCTGTTCTTAGGCCGTGGTGTCATGTACCCTATCGCCTTAGAGGGCGCTTTAAAACTTAAGGAAATCAGCTATATCCACGCTGAAGGCTATGCTGCCGGTGAACTTAAGCACGGCCCGATTGCGCTTATCGATCGCAATATGCCCGTTGTGGTGGTGGCCCCGGATAATGCCCTTATGGGTAAATTAGTCTCTAATATTGAAGAAGTGCGTGCCCGTGGCGGTAAGCTCTATATCTTCAATTCTGAGGACAGTGCTTTAAAGGCTGATCTCAATACCCGTGTCATTTCCCTCTGTGATTGTCCGGAAATTTTACAGCCCATTCTCTTTACCATTCCGCTACAGCTTTTAGCCTATCATTGCGCTGTTATCAACGGTACTGATGTTGATCAACCTCGCAATTTAGCTAAATCTGTGACCGTGGAATAATTTTTGGCATAAGAATGTTTAAAGTTCGTGGCTCTTCCATTAATATTGTTGATTTTCCAACAAAAACTTCAATATAAAGAGAGCCACACTTAGGCAAAGAATATGCTTATCAACAATAGACCCTCATGGAGCGAAAAGCTCGGTTACGGCTTGGGGGCCGTAGGCAAAGATATGGTATATATACTGGTTTCAGTATTTTACCTATTGTACCTAGATCAGGTGCTTGTGCTCCCGCTCTCCTTTATCACTACTGCCTTCTTCCTTATCAGAATTGTCGATGCTTTAGATGATGTCATCATCGGCTGGTTTTTTGATAGATTTTATTGCCGTTTTGGTAAATTCAAACCCGCCTTACTCTGTGGCGGTATAGGCGCGGCCATATTGACCGTCCTCATGTTCAATGTGCCGTCTTTAGAGGGCTTAGCTCTCTATGCCTATATTATTGTCACCTATCTCTTATGGACCTTATTTTATTCAATTCACGATATCGCCTTTTGGGGCCTCATTCCGACCTTTGGTACCGATAGTGCTACCCGTGAAAGAATGACCGCTATTCCGCGTGCTGGCGCCATAGTCGGCTCACAATTAATGCTTTTAGGAGGACTGCCGGCTTTATATTTACTGCGCACTAAATATAATTTTACGCACGATTACTTTACGCTATTTGCCGTCATTATAGCTTGCATCTTTATCGCCTCGATAATGCTGACAATTCTTAGCATCACCGACAGAACCCGTGATCGCCCGCGCAAGAATATCAGTCTGCAAAAGCTCGGCGAGCTTGTTTGTCATAACGATCAATTGATAGTCATTGCCCTGATTTCCTTCTTACAGCAATTGATTTTATTGACGATAAATAGCTCGCTTATCCTCTTTTTCTTCACTAAAAGCCCGAATATTTCACTTGCCTCAGATTTTCTCTTACCGGGTGCTATTGCCGGCTTTTTAGGTTTCTCTTTATATAGAAATTGCTGTCAGGTCTTCTCCCGGCGCTTTGTGATCATCTGCTCCTTTGTGCTTATGGCCGCAGGTTATACGCTCATGATCTTCACGAACCCGCAACAATATGGCAATTTCAATCTATTCACCATTGCCTATTGTGTCTCAGGCTTAGGTATGGCCTGGTCAATTGCCTCGACTACTGTAATGAGTTCTGACTGCGTCGATTATGGTGAATTTAGACATAATATCCGTACTGAAGGCATTGTTTTTGCCTTACAAACCGCCTCAGCTAAATTAGGTTTAGCGGTGGCTTTAATGATCTCTGACTTCTCCTTTAATATTGTCAGTGTGCTTTTAAGTCAGATTAAACAGCCTTCATACTTATTATCAGTCCGCTTTATTCTCGTCATCGGCGTGATTTTAAGCATTTTAATGCTGATCATTTATTTGACTAAATACCGTTTACATGGCGATTTTTTCCAAAATATTTTAAATACCGTTGAGCTTTTTAAGACACAAAATGACAATTTCATCAAAAAAAGTTCGACCTTCCCCTTACGTTATGCCTTAGATAATGAAGCGGTAATTTGGAATTTAAAAGCCGAAAGTGTCGATGAGGTATTATCGCAAATGGCCGATCGCCTCTATAAGGTTTCCGCTATCAGCTCTAAAAAAGATTATCTTGAAATGATAAGACTGAAAATGCAGGAAAACCCGGCAGGCATTGCCGAGGGCATTGCCATTCCGCACGCGCGCGGTCCCGGGATTCGCCGTATGGCCCTAGCGGTAGCCACACTTGAAAAAGCACTTGATTTTGGGGCCCCAGATGGTAAAAAATGTGATCTCATTTTTATGCTGGCTACCCCTGATGATCATGTCTCGCATTTAAATTTATTAGGACAGCTGTCCGTAATTTTAAATATACCAGGCTTTGCTGATAAGCTCAGATCTGCAGGCTCGAGCCTTGAAATTACTGACAGAATCTTAAAATGCGAAAAACAATTGAAAAGTTAATTTTAATCTTAAGCCTGCTGAGTCTGCAGGCTGTCGCGCAACCCTTAAAGGTCTGTGCAGTCCCACAGACCTATAGTGCCCTTGAAGCTATTGCCACCATTGCTCCTATAGACTTTAAGGCTAGCTATGCTACCGCCACCGATATCTACGCTAAGATTGCCAATCACGAGGAAAAGTGCGATCTTGTCATCGCTTATGATGAAAAATTACCCGCCCTCTTAATTCGCTCCGGCAAAGCACAAATAAACAAAAGAGCTCTAGTCCGAGCTCCACTTATTCTCTGGTCTGCCGATCCTACACTTTTAGATAAAACCGCAGCTGCTGTAAGTGCTAAGCGCCTTAAATCCATAGCGCTTGCCGATCCGCGTCTAACTCCGGTAGGCTTTGCTACCCATAGCATTGTCTCTAAAAATAACTTCCCTACCGATTATCTTATAGGCCATATCTATAGAGCTAATCACGAGTATCAAGTCTATGCTATGGTATCCTCAGGCAATGTACAATGTGGCTTTTTATCTAAGCCCCTCATTGTCAAAGATGGTAAAGCTCAGGGCTCCTATTGGCAGGTACCGCGCGAAAATTATCAGGATTTGACCTATTATGCCATTCCCCTTAAAGACAGTAAAAATCCGCGCGATGTTGAGACCTTGATAAAATTCTTAGCCGAAGATACACGTGCCTTAAATTACTTTATACAGGCAGGCTTTGCGCGCCTCTAGGCTTTTTTGCTCACATAGCAATCAAAATGACAGGCCTTACCGTCGACACTATAATCACAAGGGATAAGCGGTGGGGCACTATCAGGGCGCTTAATTACAGTTCTAAACTTAGGCAACTGTATGAGACTGTGCGCATAGCTTAAGCTATCCTCATCCTTACCGACAATACTGTGGAAGATCTGCATATCCTTTTTGACCTGCGCGCTTTTTTGGCGGCTAGGGAACATCGGATCATAATAGACTACCTCACAGCTAAAGTCTTGGTGAGTTCTAGCATAATCTAAATACGTACCATAGGGCATGAGGGTAGGCAAACCCTGAGGAAAGCTCGCAACAAAGGCTTCATTTTGCAAAGCATTAAAGCGCGCTGCCTGTAAAAACAGCCACACTAGGGGATTGCGCTCAAACATAAAGACCTGCGCGCCGGCATTTTGCAAAACTAAAGAATCGCGACCTAAGCCGGCGGTGGCATCGACGACTACAGGCTCTTTAAGCTTACCGATGACAGCCCGGGCTACAGCCTCAGAATGTTTGCCTGAGTGCTTAAAGCGCCATTGCCACGAACCCTGCGTCCAATCTAAATAAAAGGGCTTAAGCTTAGGATCGGCAAAACGCAGTTCCAAACGCTCTTTAGCATAGAGCGTGACCTCCTTATCTACATATAAGGAGGCACAGGCATCCTGAAGAGCGAGGACATCAGCGATAAAGGGATAATTATCATCAAGCTCAAATTTAAGCATCGCGACCACAGCGTTTGACAAATTCCTGATAAGTCTTAGCTAAATCAGGTCTAACTCCACGCCACAGCTCAAAACTTAAGGCCGCTTGTCCTAAAAGCATACCAAAGCCGTCATGGCAGTGCTTGACACCTAAAGCTAAAGCTTTAGAGACAAAAGCGGTCTTGCCATCGCTCTTATACATAAGATCGTAGACAAAATCACTTGCACCTAAAACCTCATCGGCAATTGGCGGCAGCATACCTTGCAGGCTTGCTGAGGTGGCATTGATAATAATATCGTATTGCGGCTTTAAGCTTGAATATAAGACTACACGCGCCCCACTATGCTCTTTAGCAAGCTCAAAAGCCTTCATCTCATTGCGATTGACAATGTCTAAAAACTCAGGATTTTTCTCGATTAAAGGCAAGATAATGCCGCGAGCGGCACCTCCTGCACCGACAATGAGAATGCGTTTACCGTGAAATTCACAACCTAAACGCTCGAGATCGGCAAGTAAACCGCGTCCGTCGGTATTATCACCTAAAATAGTGCCATCCTCTAAACGCTTAAGCGTATTTACAGCTTTAGCGGCCTTAGCATAATCAGTCAAAGTATTGGCAAAATTATAAGCATCAAGCTTACAGGGTACGGTGATATTACAGCCACACAAAGACTCACTAAACATTTTGGAGGCTAAGGAGGCAAACTCACCTTCAGGGACTAAAACGCGCTCATAGACCATATCTTGCTTACATAATTGCGCAAAATAGGTATGAATTTGCGGCGAGAGCGAGTGGGCGATGGGATTACCAAAAACTACATAGCGCGCGGTCATAAATTTTCCTTAAAGCCGGGGCCTTGGCGAATGAGTGTGGAAGTTAAAGTATCATAAATGGAGGTTGGCTGACTTTGACCACCGCATTCAAAGGCGATGACATAATCAGCGCCGATAATAATGCTGATATCGAGATCATCAAGAGTTGAGACCGCTCTTTGACCTGAAATATTCGCACTAGTCGAAATTAAAGGACGGCCAAGCTTTTTACATAAAGCGGCTAAGGGCGCAAAAGCGGTAACTCTAAAGGCTAAAGTATGATCATCGCGGATAGCCTTACTCTTAAAGCTCTCTAAAACCGGGACCACAAAGGTATGGGGGCCGGGCCAATTGTGCTCCATAAGCGCTAAAGCTTTAGGATTTAAACGCTCTGTATCTAAATGCGCATTGAGAAAATTGCGATTGCAATCGACCATGATGAGGCCTTTAGCACTATCGCGTCTTTTCAAAGCAATGATCTTAGCGATAGCCTCCTCATTAGTGGCATCACAGCTGAGGCCATAAACGCCTTCTGAAGGGCATACTATGACCGCGCCCTCACGCAGAGCACAAGCGGCGCGATCTAACTCAGTGGTAAATTGAGCGGTCATTTTAGGCCTTCAGCTTTTCCTGTAAAGCCTTGTTCTTAGCGATGACGTCCTCACGAGATTTCTGTCTATCAGCCTTAACTCTCTCATCTAATGCCGGATCGCTTAAAGCCATGATTTGAGCGGCTAAATAAGCGGCATTCTTAGCACCAGCCTTACCTACAGCGACACAAGCCACCGGAATACCACCTGGCATCTGTACGGTAGAATATAAAGCATCAACGCCAGATAAAGGACCGCCATCACAAGGAATACCGATGACAGGACGGGTAGTACGGGCGGCAATGGCACCGGCTAAGTGAGCGGCTAAACCGGCAGCACCGATGAAAACAGCACAGCCACGCTTTTCAGCGTCGGTAACATAGGCACAGACCTCATCTGGGGTACGATGCGCAGAAGCTACGGTAACCTCATATTTGATGTCAAAGCCCTTTAAAACAGCCATGGTGTTTTCTAAAAGCGGTAAATCAGAATCAGAACCCATTAAAATCGCAACAAAAGCCATTTTATATTCCTCATAAAAAAATAAATAATGTGAATTTTATCACGTCTCACTCTTAGCTGCGGCTTTTTTACGCCGTCTAGTCACACATAAGGGATTACCGCAGACTAAAGTAAGGCCTTTTTTCGTCTTTTTTTCGTATTTAACCGGAAAACCGCAACTCTCACAGCTACAAGCTACAGGCTTACCTGGTAAGGAAAAATCACAGCTAGGGTAGCGATTGCAGGCATAAAAGACCCGCCCTTGACGGCTAGAGCGCTTTTGTAACTGTCCCTTACGGCAAATAGGACAGCTGACTGAAGCCTCCTCTTGATGATTGGCCACAAAATTACATTGCGGATAATTTGAACAACCGATAAAAATACCATAACGGCCGCGCTTCACTTGAAGCCTTTCTCCGCATTGAGGGCAGATGGCCTCTAAATCTAAAATTACCGTCACCCCGTGTGAGGTGACTATCGGTACGATAAAGTTACACGCGGGATATTCAGAGCATCCTAAAAAATCACCACGCTCAGAATGGCGTAAAACAAGGGGGGCGCCACATTGTGGACACGGATCGCCCTCACGTAATTGTGGTTCTTTGTCATCCATAAGCCGCTCTCCCTGCATGCAAATTAAAATAAGTCCGTGAAAAATGCTAAAATCAGTATAGTTTTATCCGAGGAATAATATGGCTATTCGTAACGTTGTAATCTATCCTGACGAAATTTTAAGAAAACCTAACAGTGACGTCACTGTTTTTGATGATAACTTAAAGCAATTATGCGCTGATATGTTCGACACCATGTATGAAAATGAGGGTATTGGCCTTGCCGCCCCGCAAATTGGTGTCAATAAAAAAATTGTCGTTATCGATATTCCCGGTGACGATGATGTACAGGGTAAAAATCAGCTGATTCTGATAAACCCGAAGATCCTAAAGCGCGAAGGCGAATTAGTCGAGTCGCAGGAAGGTTGCTTATCCGTTCCTGGTTATCAGGATACCGTCATGCGTTATCCTAAGGTCTCTGTAAGCTATCAAGATCTCGAAGGCAAGGCTCAGGAGATGCTCGACGTTGAAGGCTTACTTGCTATCTGCTTACAGCATGAGACTGATCATTTAGACGGTGTAGTCTTTGTCGATAAACTCTCCCGTTTAAAGCAAAGCCGTTTACAGAAAAAATACAGCAAAATCCTCAAAGATCTGCACAAGGGCAACTAATGGATAAAAACATTGTTTTTGCCGGCACTCCTGATTTTGCCGCCGTACATTTACAAGCACTCATCGATGCAAATTTAAAGCCTCAGGTAGTTTATACCCAGCCCGATCGCCCCTGCGGTCGTGGTCATAAACTGACCCCTTCTCCTGTCAAAGCTTTAGCTTTAGCGCACGGCATTGAGGTCAGAACGCCCTTAAACTTTAAAGAAGAGGCTGATAAACAAGCCTTTATCGATCTAAAACCGTCACTCTTTATCGTCGTCGCTTATGGCATCATCTTACCTGATGACATTATCAACGCTCCAACTTTTGGCAGTATCAATGTCCACGGCTCACTCTTACCTAAATACCGTGGCGCCGCTCCCATTCAAAGAGCTCTTTTAGATGGTGAAAGCGAAACTGGCGTCTCCATCATGAAGATTGCTCATGCTCTCGATGCCGGTGATGTCTACACTAAGGCGCGTTTAAAGATTGAAGATGATGATACCTCCGGAAGCTTATTTGAAAAATTAGCTACTTTAGGAGCTAAGACTCTCGTTGAGTCCGTACCGCTCATCTGTGAGGGCAAACTCAGATCTAGCGCCCAAAATGAAGCTGAGGTCACCTATGCTAAGAAGCTCTCTAAAGACGAAGCTCCTTTAAACTTTAAGGAAACCGCCTCGGCTCTATGCTTAAAAATTCGCGGTCTTAATCCGTGGCCGATTGCCACTTTAAGCCATAACGGCACCACCTATAAGGTCTTTGCCGCTAAGCGCTATGATAAAAGCGGTAATTGCGGTGAGATTTTAGAGTGCAATCGTGACGGTATCATTATCGCTTGTCTTGATGGCAGTATCTGTATCGAGCAGATTCAAGCCCCGGGACACAAGCGTGTCAATGCCGCCGATTTAGCCCGTTCTCGACCAGATCTTTTCTCTGTAGGTAGTATTTGTGACTGAAAAATTACATTTAAAGCGCCCCGCAACTGACGCCTCTAAACCTAAAAAAAGTCAGGGCTTTAAGAGATCTGACCGTCCCTTGGCCAAAAAAGCTTCAGGCTTTAAAAAACCGGCGCCAATCAAGAGTGACGGCGGCTCTAAACTCATTACCGCCGGCGCTCCTTCCCGTGCTGCCGCGGCTTTATGCATCAGCGCTATCGAGCAAGGTCGCTCCCTTGCGGATGTTTTACCTGAATACACCCGCGATCAAGATCCGCGTGATAAGGCTTTTGTGCAAGAGCTTGTTTATGGCACTTTGCGCCATCGTCGGCTGTTAAATCTAACTCTGAGCAAATACCTCAATCACTCCCTCAGCGTCCGCTTTAGTGCCGCCCGCGCCTTGTTATTGTGTGGTTTATATCAGATTGTTTTCACCCGTACCCCGCCGCATGCTGTAGTCGCCGCTACCGTCGGTGCCTGCTCTTTATGCCGTTGTCGCAGTCTTACCGGTCTTGTAAATGCCGTTTTACGTAATTTCCTGCGTCAAGGTAGCACTTTAGAGAGCAGTGAGGATTTAGCCGTTACCTATTCCTTCCCGGATTGGTTATATAAATGCTTAGAGCAAGATTATGGGGATCTTGTCAAGGATATTCTCGAGGCCTCCAATGAGCATGCGCCGCTGTGGTTACGTGTCGAAAATTCCAAAATTACTACCGCCGAATATCTAGATATACTCGATAAACACGATATCGAGGCTAAAAAAAGCCCCCTTATTGAAGGTGCCCTCAAACTCTCTGAGCCTATGGGTGTCGATAAGATCCCGCGCTTTAGCCAAGGCCTTGTCACCGTACAAGATCTTTCCGCACAGCTAGCTGCCCCGCTTTTAGAGCTTAAGCCGCATTTACGCGTTTTAGACTCTTGCTGTGCTCCTGGTGGTAAGAGTGCCCATATTCTCGATCTATGCCCGGAGGTTGATTTAACCTGTACGGATATCAGTGAAGAGCGTTTAAAAGCAACCGCGCAGACATTAAAGCGTTTAGGGCGCAAGCCTAAGCTTTTACAAAGCGATGCCTCAGCTAATCTTGAGGGCGTGGAAGGTCAATTTGATCGCATCTTAGCCGATGTGCCCTGCTCAGGTACCGGTGTTATCCGCCGCCATCCTGATATCAAATGGTTGCGCCGCCACAAGGATATTGAGGTCTTAAATAAGACTCAGGATAATATTCTTGAAAGCTTATTTGCCCGCTTAAAGGTAGGCGGTATCCTCGTTTATACCACCTGCTCTATTTTAAAATCAGAAAACTCTGAGCGTATCGAAGCTTTCTTAAAGCGCCACCCTGACGCTGAACTCTTAGCTTTTGAGATGAAGGGACAGAGCGTCGGTATGTATCAAAAATTGCCCGGCGAGGATGATGGTGACGGCTTCTTCTATGCCCGCCTCACCAAAAAAGCTCTATGAAGATCATTATCTTAGGATCTGGTAATGTCGGCATTGAATTGGCTAAATACCTTGTCAATGCCGGACATGCGGTAACCTTAGTGGATAATGCCTCCGAGGACCTCTCGCAGGCTGCTAACCGCTTAGATCTGCGTGTTGTCAGTGGTAATCCCGCCTCGCCGGCTATTTTGCGCAATGCCGGCGCGGAGAACACCGAACTTCTAGTAGCGGCCACCCCTGATGATGAGGTCAATATCACCGCCTGCAGTGTCGGCGCTTTTTTATTCCGTATTCCAAGAAAGATCGCCCGTATTCGCGCTATCGATTATCTCAGTGAAGCTGAGAGCTTATTTGGCCCAAATGCGGTACCTATCGATCATGTGATTTCACCTGAACACATTATTACTGAGGATATCTGCGATCTTATCGAACTTCCAGGTACCTCCGCAGTAGGCTCATGCTTTAACGGTAGAGTGCTCGTCGCCTCTGCTAAAGTTGCTGTCGGCGGTAAACTTACCGGCTCTCCGGTGGAGCGCTTTGAGCGCTATGATGGTAAAGCTACGGCTTTAGCACTCTATCGTCGCGGTAAATATGTCAAAGACTTCAAAAAGGATGTCTTTAAACCCGGCGATACCCTCTATTTTTGCTGTGAGCGTGAGCGCGCCCTCAGTCAATTAGGCGCTATCGTGCCCCTAAAGACCGCGCTTTCAAATATCACCATTGCCGGTGGCACCCATATTGCCGATACCTTAGCGCGCGCCCTCTCCGATCGCTATCGCGTCAAACTCATCGAGGAAGATGCACAAAGAGCTAAACGCTCAGCGGCCGCTCTCCATGACACCGCCGTCGAGGTCTATCACGGTAATCCTATCGATATCGACTTCTTGCATGAGGAACATATCGATAAAAGTGATCTCTTTATTGCCGCCGCACCTGCAGATGAAAAGAATATTATGTCATCCTTGATCTTGCGCCGCATGCATCAAGTACGTACTCTCGCGGTGATCCGCAATGCCGGTTATTATGATTTAGCCCGCGGTGAGAAATCGGAAATCGATACCATTATCTCGCCTAAAGAAGCCACGATTTCGGCTTTATTATCTAATATCCGCCAAGAAGGTGTAGAAAATACCACCCTCTTCCGCCAAGGTAATAGCGAGGCCATCGAATTGACCTTAGAAGGCTCTAAACTTGGCAGTCACGTTATCGGTCGCCGTTTAGAGACCATTAATTTTCCTCAGGGCGTCACCTTAGGTCTTATTCTAAGAGGTCGTAAGCTCCTAATGCCTACGCCTGAGCTCATTTTTGAAGATGGCGATCATCTCTTAGCCTATCTTGCCGATCATAGGCAGATGCGTGCCTTAGTGAAGCTGTGTCGACCTCATTCCTTCTGGATCCCCAAATGGTAGTAGATCTGCGACTTATCACCAAGCTTCTAGGCTCCTCGCTCTTTTGGTTAGGTATTATTGCAACAGTACCGGCGCTCTATGCGCTCATCACTAAAACCCCAGGGCTATGGGAATTTGCCATTACCGCAGCCGTCGGTACCGCAATTGGTGCCCTATTGCATCTTATCGGACGCAATGCCGGTAAAAACGCCACCTTGCGCGAATTATTTCTCTTTACCGGTGTCTTATGGTTGTGCATGACGCTTTTAGGCATCATCCCCTTCTATACCATTTTGCCCGATCTCAATTTTGCCTCCGCCTTCTTTGAAAGCGCCTCGGCCTTATCTACTACCGGCAGTACCGTCATCACCGCTCTCGACACCCGGCCGCCGGCAATCTTACTGTGGCGCTCGATCTTACAATATCTCGGTGGTATCGGCTTCGTGGTCATAGGCGTAGCAATTTTGCCTAATATCGCCATGGGCGGTATGGCGCTCTTTAAGACCGAATCTACCTCCTTTGATGGCAGTTCCAAAAACACCCCGCATATTAAGACCATGGCTTTAGGTCTATTGTCGTGGTATGTCCTCAATGCCGTACTCTGCAGTTTCTTCTATTATCTAGGCGGTTTTGAGCCCTTTTTAGCTATCAATAGTGCCCTGTGTACGGTCTCAACTGGCGGTATGATGCCTATCGACGCCTCGATGAATGAAGCAAGTCCCTTCATTCACTATACGGCCATGGTCTTTATGTTCTTAGGTAGCTGTCCCTTCTTATTGATTTTGCGCGCTTTAGCTGATGATTTCTTTGATTTCTTCCGCGATGAACAGGTACGCTATTACCTTATCTTTATTGTCGTCATCTCCATCAGCATCGCCATTACCCTCATTCAGATCAACCATTATGATATCGAAAAGGCCTTCCGCGTTGCCTTTTTTAACGTAATTGCGGTTTTATCTTCAACCTGTTTTGGTCTTGACGATTTCTCACAATGGAATCCCTTTGCTACCATTGTCTTTACTATTATCTTAGGTATTGGTGGCTGTTCAGGTTCAACTGCTGGTGGGATTAAGGTCTTTAGACTGGCGGTCTGTTTTTCTTTATTTAAGACCGAGATTGTGAAAAGTCTCCACCCGCATGCGATGGTGGAGCCGCGCTATAACAATAGAATTATCGATAGCAATACCATGAGAGCTATCATCACCTATCTTGTAGCCTATATCATGGTCACCGTAGCTTCCTCAGTAATTGCCGCAAGCTACGGCTTAGAACCAGGTGATGCCTTTACCTTTACCGTATCTTCCTTATCGAATATCGGTCAAGGCATGGGCCCTACCATCAACCCGTCTATAAGCTCAGTCGATCTTAGAGATGAACTCTATTATCTTTTTGGCTTAGATATGCTATTAGGACGTTTAGAAGTTCTACCCGTCCTCTTATGCTTTACACGAAGCTTCTGGAGACGCTAGGCATAGACCCAATAATCAAGGCTCAATACTACCATCCAGGACATATGGTGAATGGCACAGCCTAAGGCGGTATATTTAAGCTCACGCGCGACCTTTTCAGGAGTGCTGATATGTCTTACGGTTCTAAAAGCTGAAGCTAAAAGCGGTACAAGCGCAAAGACAATGATAATAAGCTCCCAAGCTTTATGCGATAGCACACAGGCGATAACTGAAGAGAAAATAGTGCCTAAAAGCAATAAGATAAGATAGACTGCGGATAACTTAAAGCCTAAGCGTGAGGCTAAGGTATGCTTACCATTAGCTCTATCCTCTAAAATATCGCGGGTTGAGGCTACATGTAAAACCATGACCGAGCCAAAACCTGAACTTAAACCTAAGAGGAAGGTATCTGGATACATATCAAGGCCGTTAGCACTAGCTGCGGTAATTAAAATCTGCGCACCGATGACAGCTAGCAGGCCAAAGAAGATGAAGACGGCAATATCACCAAAGCCCTTATAACCATAAGCCATACCGATGGTATAAAAGAGCGCCGCTAAAATCGAAATCACCCCTAAAAAGATAAACCACGATAAAACCTGCAGATTATTGCCTACAGCTAAAATTACCGCGGCGACACCGCAGATTGTAGCTAATATGGTCACCACCGCCATACCCTTACGCAATTGCGTGAGAGAAATCGCGCCCACCATGACCGCACGGATCGGCCCCTTACGATTTTTACCATCGGCCTTACGATAAGCATCGCCATAATCGTTAGCGAAATTACATAAAATCTGTAGCATGACGCCGGTGAGAACAATACAGATCGCGGTGATGACGGTATAGCAGGAAACATCACCATAATAAAAACCTAAGGCACAACCTAAAGCACAATTAGTGAAACCTAAAAGTAGCGTCCGCGGACGCATTTCATTGATCCAATCTGACAGCATGATCTTCTCTTAAACAATATAAGCCACAATGGAGATAGTATTCTATCAAAAAAGCTTACAAAAAGGCCTTTTAACGCAAAAACGCTGTCAGTTAAAGCGTCTTGTGCCGATACAAATTACCTTTAGCATGCAAAATTTAGTTATAATCATCATTTATTTTTGACAATCAGCTTTAGCCTTTTTTCTTGCTTTAAGCGGCGTCTGTCTTGGCGATTGCTATAATCGTAGCGTTACAAAATTTGGAGAAAATATGTTATTTAACGATCCTGCTTTACGTGCACTCAAACAAAAGTTTGATCGCGAAAAGGTCAAAAAAGAAGGCTGCGTCAAAGCTACTGATCGCGGTTTTGGTTTTTTAGAGGTTGACCGTGATCAATCCTATTTCATCGCCCCTAATGACATGCGCAATGTCATGCACGGCGACCGTATCAGCGCCCTCATTGAAGATGACGGCAATGGCCGCAAGCACGCCATCCCGCAAAGCCTCATCGAAGCTTATTTAAAGCGCTTTGTGGCCCGTGTGCTCTTTGCTAATGGCAAACTC
>ENA-OWPF01000729-OWPF01000729.1-human-gut-metagenome-genome-assembly--contig:-NODE-729-length-34331-cov-9.024624_pt1 | contig 34331 bp, 31 predicted proteins | sample MGYA00248261_ERZ651840 | MGnify/ENA primary metagenome ERZ651840 (study PRJEB26924, sample SAMEA4378268) | human gut metagenome | biome: human gut; feature: human-associated habitat; material: faeces... | reverse complement strand
TTTTGTAATTTTTTTATAAAAAAATCAAATTATAATTTCCTTAGGAATAAAAAAAGGATTGTTATACTTATAAAAGTATAACAGTCCTTTTCTTTATATTAAATAAAAATTATAAAAATATTTCAGGTTCTGCTCTTCTTTTATATTTTTCTTCTAAATCTTTCTTATGGTATAAATATCCTTCATCATCAAAATATTTTGCTCCTGTATGACATTTTTTTATGCAGGCACAACATTTTATACATATCCCGTTTATTGTTGAAAAATCATTAAAATCTATTGAACCCATAGGACAGACTTTAGCACACACACCACATTTATCACATAATTTTTCATCTGTTTTAGGAATAACTTTTCTTATATCTATATGATTTCCCTCTGCATCTTTTGGCTTATAATATTTAAAAGGTCTTTCTCCATGTGTAATTTCCACAAAAATATCTGGATTAAAATTTTCTTCTGTTATCTTTTCATATATCTTATTTGAAAACTCTTCCATTATTTTCATATCATCTTCATCTGGTCTTCCTTGACCTAAAATTTTTGAAAAAGAATGTTCTCCTACAAAAGCTCCTGCTCCAATTGGTTTAAAACCATCTTTTGCAAGAATATCCGAAAGTTCCATAAGAGCATCGTTAAAATCTCTATTTCCAAAAAGTACAACTGGAACAGCTAAAGCTTCTTTTCCTTTTAAAGTGTCAAGATATTTTAAAAGTACATTGGGTACTCTTCCTGCAATTACAGGAGTCCCAAAAATAACTATATCATTTTTATCAAATTCTTTTACTATTTTTCTTGCTTCAGGTAAAGTAAAATCAAAAATTTCTTTTTTTGTTTTAAATTTTTCCGCTAATTTATCTGCTATGAAATTCACTGTCTTTTTTGTTGTTCCTGTTCCGCTGAAATAAACTGCCCATACTTTTTTCATCTTTTCACCTCACAAATTATTTATATACAAAAGACTGGTTTCCCAGTCTATTTTTCTCATATTTTAATTTATTTATAAGTAAATTTACAACTAGGATAGTTACTACACCCTAAAAAATTACCATAACGTCCTTTTCTCTCCACTAATTTTCCACCACATTTTGGACATATTTTTTTAGAAATTAATGTTTCTTTCTAATATATTCTTTGCTGAACATTTTTTATATGAATTTCCTTTATTTTTTCACTATCAATATTATAATTTAACAGTTTTTCTGAGATTTTTTCTACTTTAGAAATATCTAAAATTGGTTTTTGAAAACTTTCAATAAATTTTTTTAATTCAAATGAATAAATAACATTTTCTGTTGTTTTACATTTAAGAACAGCCTCTTCAGAAAATACAACAATAGGAATAAAATTATTAATAGAAATTTTTAATAATTGCTGTAAAGCTCTTATATGAGAATAATTTTGTTTTATTGGATTATAAAATTTATACGTTTTTCCATAAAAGTTTTCAGTCCAATATTCTGGAGTATCATTTCCATAAATTTGCCCTTTATGATTTTTAGTTTCTATAACAAAAATTCCATAAATAGATATAACAACATGATCTATCTGAGTTGTCATTCCTTTATTATATAAATAAATATCATTAAAAATATAATAGTCTGATGACAAAGAATTTAAAAATCGTGCTATTCTATCTTCTCCAATTTCTCCCAATATTTCAGCAGAACTTTTATATTCTCTGTATTTTATATCTGAGTTAGAATTATCTCTATTAATTATTTTTTTATAGATTTTTATAATAAAAAATACAATTAGTAAAAAGATTAAAATAGTACTCATCTTTCCTCCAAACCAATATAATTATTTTTTATAGCAAAATTTTTATTTTTTTAATTATATCATATTTTTCTCTTAAATAGAAGTTTGGTACTATTTCTAAGAAGAAGAAAAAGCAGGAAAATAAATTTCCTGCTTCCTCTTTTTAAATATATACATTCATGTTTTGTAGGCTTAATTATTTGATTTTTGCTAATCCTTGTTCTAAGTCAGCAATGATGTCTTCAACGTTTTCAAGTCCAACAGAAAGTCTTACTAATCCTTCAGCAATTCCAGCTTCTGCTAATTCTTCTTTAGAATAAGTAGAGTGAGTCATTGATGCAGGGTGTTGGATAAGAGTTTCAGTATCTCCTAAACTTACTGCAAGTCCAAATAATTTAGTATTGTTAAGTAAAGTTTTACCAGCTTCTAATCCGCCTTTAAGTTCGAATGATAACATTCCACCAAAGTTTTTCATTTGTTTTTTAGCAATTTCATGTCCTTCATGAGATTCTAGTCCTGGATAGTAAACTTTAGCAACTTCAGGTCTTCCTTCTAGCCATTTAGCAACTTTCATTGCACTTTCACAGTGTCTTTGCATTCTAACTTCAAAAGTTTTCATTCCTCTTATGATGTAGTATGCTTCTTGAGGTCCAAGAACTGATCCAGTCATATCTTTTAATCCAACTAATTTAATTTGAGTTATTAATTCTTTAGATCCAACTGCGAATCCTGCTAAAACGTCTCCGTGTCCATTTATATATTTAGTTGCAGAGTGAACAACAACGTCTGCTCCTAATAATAATGGGTTTTGGTTATATGGGCTTGCAAATGTGTTGTCAACGATAACTTTAGTATATTCATTTTCGTGAGCAACTTTTGCAACTGCTTCAATATCAGTTATTTTTAAGTTAGGGTTAGCTGGAGTTTCTAAGTAAACTATTCTTGTATTAGGTCTCATTGCAGCTTTAACAGCTTCGATATCTCCAGTATTTAAGAATGTAACTTCAATTCCAAATTTAGTTAATCCGTGGTTTAATAAAGCGAAAGTACATCCATATAGAGTTGTATCAGCTATTACGTGATCTCCTGCTTTTAATAAAGTCCATAAAGTAGATGAAATAGCTCCCATTCCTGAAGAAGTAGCAACTGCCATTTCTCCATGTTCTAATAGAGCAATTTTTTCTTCTATAACTGATGTTGTAGGGTTTCCTAATCTACTGTAAATATATCCTTCTTCTTCAAGGGCAAATCTTTTTCCACCTTGTTCAGCTGAGTCAAATATAAATGTTGAAGTTTGAAATATTGGAGTAGCTAAAGCACCAAATGCGTTTTTGCTGTGTCCTCCGTGTATTGCTTGTGTTCCTATTCCTTTGTCTTTTAAATCGTGCATAATCCATTCCTCCTTCAAAAATACATTATTTTACAATATCCACATAATCCACATTAAAATTATCCGTTCTGTATTGCTAAATATGTTCTTATTACGTTTTATTTTTCTTAAATAAGATACTTTTGTTTTCGTTCAGTCATATCTTATACTCTATTTATAATATTTAAATTCAATTTTGTCAAATTCATCTGTTGTGCAACAGTTGAGTATGTTTTTTCTAAAAATATATTTTTACTTTTCTTAATTCAATTTTTCTTCAAAAATGAAACTGTTGTAATACAGCTTTTCTTTAATTTTTTCTCAAAAATATAACTGAAAATATAAAATATTTTCTGTTCAAAAATAAAAAAATTCTTTCATACTTTTTTCAGCAATATTGAGAAGAACTTCTGTTTCTGATATAATATTTTTAAAATAATAAAATGGGAGTATTTTTATGAAAATTGTAATTGTGGGAGCAGGAAAAATTGGAGAAAGTCTCTGCAGAGATCTTTCTACTGAGGGAAATGACATAACCCTTATTGAAAAAGATGCAAAAGTTATCGACAAAGTTCTTTCAGTATCAGATATTATGGGAATAGTTGGAAATGGAGCTAACCGTGAAGTTCTTGCAGATGCAGGTGTTGATGATGCTGACATTTTTATTGCAGTAACAACAAATGATGAAATAAATATCATATCATCTGTTATGGCAAAAAAAATGGGAGCAAAATATACTATTGCAAGAGTAAGAAATACAGAATATTCTGAACAAATGCAGTTTATGAAAGAATCTCTTGGAATAGATATAATGCTTAATCCCGAAGCTGAGGCAGCAGATTTTATTCGTAAAAATCTTGAATATCCAAATGCTTTAAATGTAGAAAATTTTGCAAAAAATAAAGTAAATCTTGTAGAAATTCTTGTAGAAAAAGATTCATATCTTCACAATTTAAAACTTATGGATTTCAAAAGAAAATATTTTAAAAACCTTCTTGTATGTATAGTCCAGAGAGGACAGGAAATTTATGTTCCAACAGGAAGCTTTATCCTTCAAGGAGATGACAGAATATATGTAACAGGACCTCACACTGACCTTGAAGAATTTTATAAATCTTTAGGTCATTCTGAAGAACGTATAAAATCTGTTTTCATAATTGGCGGAGGACGTATCACACACTATCTTGCAGATATTCTTCTTAAGAAAAAAATGAAACTTAAAATTGTTGAGCTGAATGAAGAAAGAGCAAAAGAGCTTAGCGAAACTTATGAAGAAGCTGAAATAATAAATGGAAATGGAATTGATACTGATCTGCTTGAAGAAGAAAACTTCAGCAGCTATGATGCTTGTGTTTCTCTTACAGGAATTGATGAAGAAAATATTATTATCTCTATGTTTGCAGATAAAATAGGAATTAAAAAAACTATAACAAAAATCAATAGAACTTCTCTTTTAAATGTTCTTGGACTTGTAGGACTTCAATCTATTCTTACACCTAAAAAAATAATTGCAGACTACATTGTAAAAATAGTAAGATCTTTGGCTGGAGCTCAAGGTGAAAATAATATTCAAAACCTTTACAGGCTTGCTGACAACAGAGTTGAAGCAATAGAGTTTTCCGTTGGAGAATACAGCCGTGTTGCAGGAACTCCTTTAAAAGATCTCCACATAAAAGAAAACGTTCTTATTCCATATATTATAAGAAACGGAAAACTTATAATGCCTGGAGGACTTGACATTATACAGCCTAATGACACTGTTATAATTATCACAACACAGCAATATCTTGACGATATTGATAAAATTATAAATTTTGATTTTTTCAACAACAAGGAGATATAATATGAATAATAAAATGATAAGATATATCATAGGGTATATCTTAAAACTTGAAGCAGGTTTTCTTATTCTTCCTCTTTTTGTAAGTTTTTATTTTAAAGAAAGCATGCTTCTTCATAAATCTTATTTATATACTATAATTCTTTTGGTTATAAGTGGATTTGCTCTTTCAAGAAAAATACCAAAAAATCAAAAAATATATGCTAAAGAAGGACTTATAATAGTTTCTCTTTCATGGATATTTCTATCCTTATTTGGAGCTATGCCTTTTGTTTTTTCAGGATATATTCCTTCTTTTATTGATGCATATTTTGAAACAATAAGCGGCTTTACAACAACAGGAGCAAGTATTTTGACAAGTGTTGAAGCTCTTCCAAACTCTCTTCTTTTCTGGAGAAGTTTCACTCACCTTGTGGGTGGTATGGGAGTTCTTGTTTTAGCTCTTGCTATTCTTCCTAAAAGTAATCACCAGTCGCTTCATCTTATGAAAGCAGAAGTACCGGGACCTACATTTGGAAAATTTGTGGCAAAAATGAGCTATAATTCAAGAATACTTTATATCATATATCTTATTATGACTTTTGTTCTTACTGTTATTTTATTCTTTGAAGGAATGCCTATTTTTGATGCTGTACTTCATGCTTTTGGAACAGCTGGAACAGGAGGATTTGGTATAAAGAATACAAGTATTGCCTATTATAACAGTCCTGCTATCGAATATACAATTGGTGTGGGAATGCTTATGTTCAGCTTAAACTTTAATTTATATTACATTCTTCTTTTAGGAAATATTAAGCAATTTTTCAAAAGCGAAGAGATGAGATGGTTTCTTTCAATAGTTTTTGGAGCTATCTTTCTTATCTGCTTAAATATACATTCAATGTATGAAAGCATTTTCCCTATGATAAGAGATGTTTTCTTCACTGTTTCATCAATAGTTTCTACAACAGGATATTCTACCGCAGATTTTGATAAATGGCCTCTTTTTTCAAAAACAATTCTTCTGTTTCTTATGTTTATGGGAGGATGTGCAGGATCAACTGCAGGAGGACTTAAAGTTTCTAGAGTTGTTATTTTAATGAAAAGTTCTATAAAAGAATTTAAAAGGCTTGGAAATATAAACAGGATTGTAAGTCTTAAAATGGAAGAAAAACCTGTAACAAAAGATTTGATGGAAAGTATTACAAGTTATCTTATTGTTTATATAGGTGTGTTTATAATTATTCTGTTTATTGTTTCAACATCTCTTCCTGATCTTGCTTCAGCATTCAGTTCTGTTGCAGCAACTTTTAATAATATCGGGCCGGGATTTGAAATTGTAGGACCTACACAAAATTATTCTTCACTTACAAATTTAAATAAAATTGTACTTTCTTTCAGTATGCTTTTAGGAAGACTTGAAATTTTCCCTGTACTAATTCTATTTTCACCAAAAATTTATAAAAGAAAATAGATAATTAAGAAAAAATGGATTTATTGCAGAGCTGCAAAAATCCATTTTTATATTTTTATTGACAATATTTTTTTAACAATCTAATCTTCTAAATTTTTTAATTTATTATCTAGTTTTAATAATTCTTTTAAATACTCTGTTATATTAAGAGCTGTTTTGGAAATATTTATTGTTCCGTTTTCATTTAATGCCAAATAATTTGTTATTATTAACTGTGTCATCCATCTTCCTTTTGAAAATCTCAGCGGTCTTATACCATCAGAAAAAGTTTTTTCTTTTTTCAATATTTCAAAACCCTTGTATAAAATATCAATATTTTTTTCATCTGACCAGACTTTTACAGGAAACCTTAAATCTTTTTCAAAATAATCTTCTCCCCTGCTTTCATCTCTGTTTCTTCCCCTTGTCTCAATCTGCATATAATACCCATATTTTTCAAAATTCAATTTATTGAAAGCATTGTCAAAATTATAACACATAAAACCGCCGTTTTGATTTGCAACATAATCCCAATTAAATTTTATCTCGCCAGGCAGAACTTTTTCCTTTTTTAATTTTGTAAATTCTAAATCTAAAGCATTATAAAAACCGTTTACTTCTCCCCAAGTAAACATCTCTTTTCTCAAATCCACCTTTGAAAAATTTTCAGTTCTTTCCTGAATTCTTTTAATATAAGATATGTAATCATTAAATATAATATTTTCTCCTGAATAATTTTTAAAAATATTTATTATTTCTTTTCTCAGCAGAGATTTTATATTCATTCCTTTTGCTTTTTCTTTTTCTTCTATTCTTTGCAGACACTCATCTCCTATTTTAAAATACAAACCGTAAATTTTTTCTTCATCAAAATTTATTCTATCATTTTCAAGTATTTTTTTCAGCTTGTCTTTATATGAAATAATTTGTTTTTTTCTTTCAGAAGTAAAAGTTTTATCCTCTATGATTATATAATACTCATCATTTAATATTAAAAGAATATCAATATTGTTGTACTGCTTTTTTATTTCCAATTTCTTAACTTCTATATCCAAAGAAAATTTATTTAAAATATTTTTTAAAAAGATATTTGCAAAAATATGTTCTTTTTCATATTTCTTGTATTCCTCTTTTGAAAACTCCAAAAGATAACATAAAAAAGCATCTTGTGAAAGTTCTTTTGTTGCAAAATTAAATATATTTGGTTTCATTTTCAATTCTCCTTTTTATTAGATTATATATAGGTAAAAAATTTTATTCCAATACATATTTTATGTAACAACTATATATTTTTTATAAACTGAAATCTTTATATATAATCGTTAAAGGAAAAACAAAAAAAGAGGCTGTCTCCAGCCTCTTATCTATTCTAATTTATTATTTTCTCCAAAGTCCCATTTTTTTAGCTGCTTCTTTAAGTTCTTCTCTGAAATCAGGGTGAGCTATGCTGATTAAAGCTTCTGCTCTTTCCCAACCAGATTTTCCTTTTAAGTTTACTTTTCCATATTCAGTAACAACGTATTGAACATTTGATCTTGTATCTGTTACGATAGATCCATTTTCAAGAGTAGGTCTGATTCTTGATTTTAATTGTCCATCTTTTGTTTTATAAGTTGATGATAAGCAGATAAATGTTTTTCCGCCTTTAGATAAGTATGCACCAAGAACGAAGTCAAGTTGTCCTCCTGCACCACTTATAGGTTTTATACCAGCACTTTCAGCATTAACTTGTCCGTATAAGTCAATATCAACAGCATTGTTTATAGAAACGAATTTGTCAAGAGAAGATACAACTCTTACGTCGTTTACATAGTCAACTGGTGCTGCCATGATTTCAGGGTTGTTATTTAAATATTCATACATTTCTGCTCCACCAGCAGCGAATGTAAATGTTTGTCTAAATCTGTCTATGTTCTTTTTAGCTCCTGTAACTTTTCCTGCTTTAGCCATTTCAACGAAAGCGTCAACATACATTTCTGAGTGAACACTTAGGTCTTTTAAATTTGATTTTGCAATTAGAGATCCAACTGCTGTAGGCATAGCTCCTATTCCAAGCTGTACACAGCAACCATCTGATAATTCTTCAACAATAAGTTCTGCAACTTTCATATCTACTTCTGATGGAGTAGGTCCAGGAAGAACTGCAATATCAGGATTTTCTCCTTCAATTATCATATCTACTTGTGAAATATGAATACAGTTTTCCATTCCACCTAAACATACAGGCATTTTTTCATTAACTTCAACTATTACAGTTTTTGCCATTTCGCAAACAGCCATCATATGAGATGGGCTTACACCAAAGTTAAAGAATCCTTTTTCATCCATTGGAGCAACTTGCATAACTGCAATATCTACTTTTGCTCCTCCATCTCTGTAGTATCTAGGAAGTTCAGAATATCTTATTGGAGCATAGAAAGCGAAACCTTTCGCAGCTGCTTTTCTTTCGATTCCTGTCATATGCCATGAGTTCCATGTGAAATGTTCTTCAGGTTTGTCAATTTTAAATACTTCAGGCTCTCTTAAAAGAATTCCACCTCTTAATTTTATATCTTTTAATTCAGGCATTCTTTTTGCAAGGGCTTTATCAAATGTGTCAACTGTTGCAGCACACCAACCGTAATCAACAAAATCTCCTGATTTTACTAGTTCTGCTGCTTTTTCAGCTGAAACTAATTTACTTTGATACTCTTTTTCAAAAGTTGTCATTTTGTACATCACTCCCTTATAAGTTATTAATGTTTTATTCTTATTATAAAAGTATTGTTTTTTTACATTATCAGTATACACAAACATTTTATCACATTTTTTGAGACACATACAAGAGAATATTTTTTTCTGTGCTACAACGGATATTCTAAATAAAAATTTAATGTTTATTTTCTTTGAATGAGTAAAGAAAACGAACTTAAAGAAACATGAAAAATCATTCTATTAATATTTTTTATCCATTAAGATAATCAAATAAATTTTTTTCCACTTCATTCTTAAGTTTAAGTTCATACTTTACAAGTGGCTCTCCTCTTTTTCCTGTAATCTCCTCTGCTCTTATAACTTTTTCAACTTCACCCAGATAATAAAAATTTTCACCGGATTTCTTTTTTGCAAAAGCAAAAAGTTGATAATAGTTTTCTGCTATTTTCCCCTCTATTGTAAGAACACCTTTTCTTTCAAGACACCTATTGCTCTTTGAAAACCATGGAAATCTTTCTCTGTCTAAAAAATTATTTTCATAATTTGAAAATGGATTTGTATCTTCCATAGTTACAAAAAGTATAACCTTTCTCTCTTCTTCAAAAACAGTGTATCCACTTACCTGATACCCGTTATTAAAATCCAGATTTAAATTCCAAAATGCTTCTTGTTTTGTGTATTCTTTGTATTTTAATATTGTTTCTTCTCCTGTCTGCTTATAATTTTTTTCCGCATAAGCCAAATTATATTTTATTAAGTCATCTATAAGATTTTTAAAATAATTTTTATTTCTATAACTAGCTTTAAACTCTTTTGAAATCTCATACCCATTTCCATTTTTAGAAATTATCGGCTCAAACTCTTTCATTGTAGAAAGGCTTGTAAAAATTTCTTTTGCAAGATGTTTAAAGCTGTTTTCAATATTTATTTTTTGATTTTTCAGCTGATATTTTTCTTCTAATATTTTTTCTATATCATAAGATGTCACAAAATCCTTTTCTAAAATTTCTTTTAAAATTATCATCTCATGCACTCTTTTTGCTGGTGTAAAAAAACTTGAAATAAAAGTTAAAAAATTCTTTTCCAGTGAAGAAAGAACAGGAAAATTTTCTTTTGGTTTTAAAAGTTTTAAGACTTCATCATAATTTCTTCTAAATTTTAGTATAACTGACGGCTCTATCATATTTCTTTCAAAAAAATCATAAAGCATAGGTATTCTTCCAAGCTGTTTTTCAAGAAGCATAAAATCATGTTCTATATTTTTCTTAGTTGAAAAATTTGTTTTTCCTATATTTTCAAATATTCTTTCTTTTACAATCTCTTCAAAAGTGATTGAACTTTCTCCCGGAATAATATTTGTTCCGTTCATTAAAAATCTTTTCATAAAATCTTTATCAAAACTGTTATTTTGAGAAATTGCAGTTGGAATTAAAAAGTTTTTCTCATAATTTCCTATGAAATCAAGTATCACTACAAACTCTTTATTCTCACTTTTTCTAAGCCCTCTTCCAAGCTGTTGAATATACACAATAGAAGATTCTGTAGGTCTTAAAAGAATAACTTGATTTACACATGGAATATCAACTCCCTCATTAAAAATATCAACAGTGATTATATAGTCAATCTCCCCTTTTTCAAGTTTTTCTATTCCTTTTTCTCTTGTATTATCTGTGTCGTCTCCTGTAAGAAAAATTGATTTTATTCCACGTTCATTAAATTTTTCACAAAGTATTTCTGCCTCATCTTTTCTTGAAACGAAAATAAGCCCATGAAGTTTATCTCCGCTGTAACCGTAGTATCTGCTTTTTTCAATTATGTGATTTACCCTTTCATCTGCAGCCAGTTTTTTTATAGAAGTTTTTTCATTTATAATTTCTCCGTCAACAGAAATATCTGAAATTCCAAAATAATGGAAAGGACATAAAAGATTTTCTCTCAGTGCATCATAAAGCCTTATTTCATATGCTATATTGTGATTAAAAAGCCCGTACACATCAAAGTCATCTGTTCTTTCTGGTGTAGCTGTCATTCCCAAAAGAAATTTCGGTTTAAAATAATTTATTAATGCCTGATAAGTTTTTGCTCCGCTGTGATGAACTTCATCAATTATTATATAATCAAAAAAATCTTCAGAAAAATTTTTAAGATGTTCTGGTCTGCTTAAAGTCTGCACCATTGCAAAAATATAATCAGCATTTTCCCAGCCATTTTCTCCATAGACTGCCATTTTTTTATCTTTTATTATGTTTTCAAAAGTAAGTTTTGACTTTTCAAGAATTGTTTTTCTGTGAGCTGTAAAAAGCATTTTTTCCGGATTTACATTTTTCACATCAAAAGCTGAAAGATAAGTTTTTCCTGTTCCTGTTGCACTTATTAAAAGCCCTCTGTCTTTTGTTTTTCTAAGTTCAAAAAGATTTTTAAGAGCTTCCCTCTGCATTAAATTTGGAGTTATCTCTTTTCTTTCAAAATAATTCTGTTTTTTTATTTTTTCCTTTTCATATTCTTTTACTGCTTTATATATTTTTTCATATTCTTCCACCATTTTTAAATCTGTTTTTGGAAGTCTGTTAAAAATATCAAAAAAATTATTTAAAATTTCTTTTGCAGATTTTCCTTTTTCCAGAGAATTTATTTTTAAATTCCATTCAAAATTTACTGTAAGAGCTGTCTGTGTAAGGTTGCTGCTCCCTATTATCATTGACCAGACATCTCCTTTTCTGAAAAAATAACCCTTAGCATGAAATTTTTCATTGGATAAAATTTTTAATTCTATATTTTTATATTTTAAAAGTCTCTTAAGGGCTTTGGGCTGAGTAAAATTAAGATAATCTCCTGTTAAAATTTTTCCTTTTATTCCTTTTTCTTCCAAAATTCTTAACTGTTCCAGAATAAGAGAAAGTCCCCCCTCTGTTATAAAAGCTACAGAAATTATAAACTCATCACAGTTTTCAAGTTCTTTTCTCAAATCAATTATTATTTTTTCATCTTTATTACATAAAAGTCTATGCTGATAATTTTCTCCTGACTCTATATTTTCATCAATAAGACTTGTTTTTATGCTTTCAAGCAAAATCTTTTCCAAAAATCCCCCTTTCTTTGTTCATTTTCTTTGAACGGGCAAAGAAAACGAGCCAAAAGAAACCCGCCCTGCTGTTGAAAAATAATTCTATTAATTTTCAATGCAGGGACATAACAATAAAAGAATAAAATTTTATTCTTTATATATTAATATTAAAAATATTCCAATCTTTTTCCTATTTCTGTGCAGGCTTTCTCCATAGCCTTTGCTATTTTCGCCATTCTTTCATCATTCCATCTGTCTGGAAAACAAGGACAGCTCATTGCAGCAATTATTCTGTTATTTTTATTAAGAACCGGAACAGCCACAGCTTTTATTTTTTCAGAGTGTTCCATATTATCAAAAGAGATTTTTCTGCTATTTATTTTTATTAGTTCTTTTTTAAGCTCTTCCCTATCTGTTATTGTATTTTCTGTATATTTAGGAAGTGTTTTTTCAAGAAGCTTATCTAATTTTGTATTTGAAAGCTGGCATATTAAAAGTTTGCTGGCAGCACCTGCATGAAGAGGAAATATTGCATTTTCAGATACAGGAATTTTTACTAAATCACTGCTTTCAACTTTTGCTATAGTTCTTATTTTATCATCTTCCAAAATATTTAATTTAAAAGTTTCTTTAAATTTTAAAGATAATTCTTCAAGATATGGACGGGATATATTTTTTATCAAAGTATATCTTTCATATTTATTTGCAAAGAAATAGAACTTTTCTCCCAAAGAATATTTTCTATCTTCAAAACTTAAATATTTAAGTTCTAAAAGCACAGCAAGAAGCCTGTTTACAGATGCCTTAGAAATTTCTAATTCTCTTGAAATTTCAGCCTGAGTGGCTGCCTCATTGTAATACAAATAATTAAATATTTTGTCTGCCTTTTCTACTGCAGGTACTTTACATTTTTCTTCCATAAAATCTACCTCAAAATTTTATTTTAAAATTTAACTTTTGGAACTTCTTTTGCTCCCTCATCAGCTTTGAAAAGAGTTTCCTCTTTAAATCTAAATATTCCAGCAAAAATATTTCCAGGTATCATTTTTATTGCCTGATTGTAAGATGTTACAGTATCATTATAAAATTGACGGGCAAAGCCTATTTTATCTTCAATATCTTTTAATTGTTTTTGAAGATCTAAAAAATTTGTATCTGCTTTTAAATCAGGATAACTTTCAGATATTGCCATCAATCTTCCTAAAAGTCCGCTTATTTCTCCACTGGCTTTCATTTTTTCATCTATTCCATCCGCAGCTGCATAACGATTTCTAGCAGAAATTACTGCATCAAGAGTTTCTTTTTCATGCTGTGCATAACCTTTTACAGTTTCCACAAGATTTGGAATAAGATCTATTCTTTTTTGAAGCTGAACATCTATCTGACTCCAAGCATTTTTTACTCTTTCATGAAGAGTTACAAATCTGTTTTGATAAATTATAGTTACAACAAGTATAAAAACAATAATGACAATTAAAATTATTACACCTTTCATTTATATCTCCTCCTTAAAAATTTTTTTAAAAAGCTCCGCCGCCGCCACGGCCTCCTCCGCCTCCGGAAGAACCTCCACTGAAACCTCCACCTCTTCCGCCTGCTGAAGAATGGTTTGATTTTGAAACTTCTCTTATTGAACGATTTGCTGCTCCTGCTGTATATCTCTCAACATTTCTAAAAGCTCTGCTGTACATATATGAATTCATAAGAGATGGTCTGTAGTATCTTCCTACACCAATATTTTCTTCCTCACCTCTTAAAGCTGATATTTTTTTATAGGCTTTTGCAACTTTTTCTGCAACTCCAAGAGCCACAGCATAAACAAAATAATGTTCCCAAATATGAATGGAAGCTGTTTTAGCTTCTTCAAGATTGCTGTAATCTACTAAAAATTTTTTAAATGCACTCCATCTTGCATATGCCTCTTCAGCCTCAAGTGAAAGTTTTCTCTTTGAACCTGAAAAAATTATAAATGGAATTGCACCAAAAGTAAAAATCATAAACTTAGGCTCTCCAAACTTCTGAGCCATAAAAACTCCTCCTGGAAACATTAAAAATCCTGTAAAAACTCCTAAAAGTGTCGGAATTTTTTTTGATTTTGCTTTAACAATTCCAAGATTTTTTAAATCATCTGCAACGCCTTTATACCACACCTGATATTTTGAATAAAATTTCTTAGCATTTCTGCTTCCGGAAATATATTTTTCCACATTTTCCAGCACAACTTCCATGCCGTCTCCCATATCATTTATATACCAGTCAAGAACATATTTTTCATAAGGTTTAAGAGAAGTAAAATCTCTTTCCTCAGTTCTTCTTAAAATCGTCTGATTTCCCTCTTCAATAAGTTCAAGAAAATCTTTTCTCACTAAATCCATAACTGTTGCAAAAAGATGTTCTGGTTTTATTGCTGTTCTCGATACAACAGCTCCTGCTACTGCAGGTGTATAATCATCTGGAAGTTCTCTGAAATATTCTCCGTAAGGTGCTTTTACTTTATATCTTTTTCCATTTTTCAAATATATAAAAGTTCCTACAAAAATTATCCAGCAGGCTACAGCTCCAAAAACCAGCCATTTTAATCCCATAGTTTTTACAGCTCTGTCTCTTTCTCTGTTTGCTTCCTCTGCAAAATTCTTTTCCATTTTCATTATTTCAGAAAAAGCATTTTTATTTTTTATATATTTTTTATTTATCTCTGAAACTAGCTCTTTCGGAAATAAAATATTTGTTTCTAAAAATTCCCCGGGATAATAATTTTCTAAAGTATATTTTATCTCTCTGCCGTTTAAAATTTCCACATTTCCTGTAAGAGGACCGTGACCAAAAGCATAAATTTTTTCTTTTGAAATTTCTTCTGGAAGTTCAACTGTAACTTGAACATTTCTTATACTTTTTTCCCAGTTTTCTCCAACCATCTTTCTATTAAATTGAGCTGTATCTTTATAAACAGTAACTCCCTGTGGAAGAATATATCTCACCGCAAAATATTCTCTTTCATTTCTTAAAGGATAATAGAGTTTTATTTTATAAAGCCCGTCATCTTCACTGACAGTAAAATTTCCTCTCTGGCTTCCTCTCTGTTTTACAGCTGGAATAAATTCTCCGTTTTCTTCATAAAAAACATTTAAATTTTTCAGTTCTCCGTATCCTTTGGCATCTACATTATAAAGTATTCCGTTTATTTTATCAGCACTGTAAAGTACCTGCTCTGTCACCAGAACACTTCCATCTTTTTTTATTTCTGCTCTTATTCTCAAATCATCTATTCTATATGAAGCAGATGAAAAAGCAGATGATACCATCGAAATAAAAACTACAAATATAATGACAATTCTTTCAAGTCTTTTGCATTTTTTCATAAATTTTCCTCCATACTGCCATTGTATATTTTTATCTTATCACAACAAAAGACAAACCACAAATATAAAAACAGGGAGACAACACTGTCTCCCTGAGTTATAATTTTTTTATCCTAATTTTGCAAGAAATTTTTCTACATTTATTATAAATCTTTCGTGAGTTCCTTCTCCCACAACAACTCCGTTATGAGTTACTTTAACATCAAATACAAGTCTTCTTCCATCAACTTTTACAAGAGTTGATTCACACACAACTTCGTCTCCTATTTTATTTGCTTTATTATGTTTTATATTTACAGATATACCAACTGTTGATTCTCCTTCTCCAAGTTCAGATTGAACTAATTCAAAAGATGTTTTTTCCATAAAAGCTATCATCATAGGTGTTCCATATACTTCCAATGTTCCTGATGCAACTTTTGCTGCAGTTTCTTCTGGGCTTACTATTCTTGTGTAAGATAATTTCATTCCTTCTTTTAACATATTGAGTATTCCTCCTGTTTATTATGATTTATTGCTACTATATTATTTCATTTATTAATAAAATAGTAAAGAAAAAAATATTTTCTAATCATTTTTTTGAAAAGAAAAGAGAGGAAACTTTTCCTCTCTTTTCAGAAACTATTAGATTGTAATTAAGAACTATTTTACTATTAAATTTTCTCCAGTCATTTCTTTTGGCTGTTCAATTCCTAAAATATTAAGCATTGTAGGAGCTATGTCAGCAAGTTTTCCATCTTTTAATGTAACACCTTCAGTATGATTTGATACATATATAAATGGAACTTCATTTGTTGTATGAGCTGTAAATGGTGCATTAGTTTCAGGATCAACCATAAGTTCAGCATTTCCGTGGTCAGCTGTAATTAAAACAGATCCATCAAGTGAAAGAACTGTATCAACTAAAACTTTTACACATTTGTCAACAGCTTTTATAGCTTTTACTGCAGCTTCTAAAACTCCAGTGTGTCCAACCATGTCAGGATTTGCAAAGTTTAATATAACAACATCATATTTTCCAGAAATAAGAGCTTCTTTTGCTCCTTCTGTAACTTCGTAAGCTGACATTTCAGGTTTTAAATCATATGTTGCAACTTTTGGAGATGCTACAAGTTTTCTGTCTTCTCCAGGATATTGAGATTCAACTCCTCCGTTAAAGAAGAATGTTACGTGAGCATATTTTTCTGTTTCAGCAGTTCTTAATTGAGTAAGTCCTGCTTTTGATATTACTTCTCCGAAAGTATTTACTATTTCATCATCTTTATATATAACAGGAGCATCTATTGTAGAATCATATTGTCTCATGCAGTAAACTTTTATTGGGTCAATATTTCTGTCAAAGAAAGTAAATTCTTTATCATTGAAAGCTCTTGTTATTTGTCTTGCTCTGTCAGGTCTGAAGTTAAAGTTAATTAAAACATCTCCTGATTTTACAAGTCCTTCTTTATCTATTACAGTAGGTTTTACGAATTCGTCAGTTACTCCTGCTGCATAAGAAGCTTTTATTGCTTCGTCAGCTGAAGAAGCTTCTATTCCGTTTCCTAAAGTCATATTATCATAAGCAATTTTTGTTCTGTCATAGTTTTTGTCTCTGTCCATTGCAAAATATCTTCCAGAAATAGTTGCTATTTTTCCAACTCCTATTTCAGCCATTTTTGCTTCAACTTGAGCTAAGAAGTTTACAGCTGAAGATGGAGGAGTATCTCTTCCGTCTAAGAAAGCATGAAGATATACTTTTGTTAATCCGTAATTTTTTGCCATTTGAAGAAGTCCATATATATGGTCAATGTGTGAGTGAACTCCTCCGTCAGAAACAAGTCCTGCAAAATGCATTGCAGTATTATTTTCTTTTGCATATTCAAATGCTTCTTTTAAAACAGGAATTTCAAAAAATTCTCCGTCTCTTATATCTTTTGTAATTTTTACAAGGGGCTGATAAATTACTCTTCCTGCTCCAATATTTAAGTGTCCAACTTCTGAGTTCCCCATTTGTCCTTCAGGAAGCCCAACTGCTTCTCCAGAAGCTTTAAGTTGAGAATGAGGATATTTAGATAAAAGTTCTAAATATTCTTTTGGAGCTGCATTTTTTATAGCATTAATTTGGTTGTCGCAAGGATTTATTCCCCAACCATCTAAAATCATAAGCATTAATGGTTTTTTATTCATTATTTATTTTCCTCTCTAAATTTCAAAATTATTTATAAATTACATTCCAGCTTTTACTATTTTAGCAAAAGATTCAGCTTCAAGAGATGCTCCTCCAACAAGTCCACCATCTATATCAGCTTGAGCAAGAAGATCTTTTGCATTGTCAGCTTTCATTGATCCACCATATTGGATTGTGATTTCTTCAGCAGTTTCTGCACCGAACATTTCAGCAAGAACTTTTCTTATAGCTTTATGAGTTTCTTCAGCAATTTCAGGAGTAGCAGTTTTTCCTGTTCCGATTGCCCATACTGGTTCGTAAGCTATTACAACTTTAACTGCTTCTTCTTTAGTAAGACCAGCAAGTCCACCTTTAACTTGAGTTTCATTTACAAGATCTGTTCTTCCAGCTTCTCTATCTTCTAATTTTTCTCCTACACAAAGGATTGGAGTTAATCCGTAAGCTAAAGCACATTTAACTTTTTCATTTATGAAAGCATCTGTTTCATGGAAGTATTCTCTTCTTTCAGAGTGTCCTAAGATTACATATTCAACACCGATTGCTTTTAACATTTCAGGAGAAACTTCTCCAGTGTAAGCTCCTGATGCTTTTGGATACATATTTTCAGCAGCAATTTTTATATTTGAACCTGCAACAGCTTTAACTGCATCAGAAAGAGCAGTGAAAGGTGCTCCGATAACGATTCCTACATTTTCAACACCTGCAACAGCTGCTTTTAATTCTGTAAGCATAGCCACAGCATCAGCATTTGTTTTATTCATTTTCCAGTTTCCTGCAATAATAGTTTTTCTCATTTGAAAATCCTCCTAGAATATTTGATTTAATATATCAATTTTATTTTTATTTTCAAGTTTATATTTTCATCTTTAATTTTAACATAAAATATATGAAAGTTCTAATTTACTATAAGTCAATAAATTGATTTTTTGTGATTAATTTTTAAGCATTTTTTATTTTCAAAAGTTTTTAAAGATATTTTTTATAAAATGACGAAGCAGCAGATATAGAAAAAACAAAAATATTTTTTGGCTTTCCAGAATTTTCTAATGCTTTTATCATCTCCTCAACAGTTGTTCCTGTTGTAATTATATCATCAACAATAAGGATATTTTTATTTTCAGTTAAAAACCTGCATCTGAAAACAGACTTTATATTTATTTTTCTTAAATTTTTTTCTAAAAGTCTGTGCATCGGCAGAGTATCTTTTTCTCTTACAGCTTTCTTATAGTTTATTCCTATTTCATCGAGTATAAATTCAACCTGATTAAATCTTCTTTCAAGAACTTTTTCTCTGCTTGCAGGAACAGGAACAACAATATCTATTTTATTTTCTCTTATTACTTTTTTCAAATCTTTTTCTACAGTTCTGCTTATAAAAACACCTATTTCTTTTCTTCCGTTAAGTTTATAATCTATTATCAAATTTCTTATATCATTTTTATATTCAAAAAGATAGTATATATTTTTTCTCACATGAAGATTTTTTTGTTTTTCTATTTTCTCTCTGCATTTTCTGCAAAGGTATATTTCATCTTCCTCAACTTCTTTTTTACACAGGGAACATTTCGAATTGAAAAAAAACTTCCTAATGATTTGGCTCGGTCTTAGGTTCAAAAGAATTTCCCTTTTTCTTATCTTTATTCAGTATTTTGGCAGAATACATCTCTGTATATCCGCACTCAGCACAAATCTTAAGATAATATGTTCCCATTTCAATTTTAAGCCCTGCTTCCTTTTCTGGAAGAATGGCTGTTCTCACATAATATTTTTCACAACCGCATTTAAGGCACTTAAAATCCAATTTCATCACCCCAAATTATATCTTGTATCCAACGGCTGGGAGTTTTTCCTCTGCCGTTAAATATCACAGCATCAAATCTTATGTCGTAATCAAAATATCTTTTTTCTAAAAGAAATTTTTGAGCAGTAAAATACATCTTTCTCTTTTTTCTAAAATCTATTGCATACTCACCACTGCCAAAAATATCTGTGGTTCTCTGCTTCACTTCAACAAAGATTATCCTATTTTCTTTCTTCATTATGAGGTCAATCTCTCCATATTTTGAAAAATAATTTTGTGCAAGAAGAATATAGCCTTTTGATTTTAAAAACTCGGCAGCATAATTTTCAAAAATAGCTCCCTGTTCTCTTTTATTCACCAGCCGAATCCTTTTTTAAAATTTTTTTCAAAAAAGTTTTTCTATGGATTGAAAGAGGACCTTTTTCAAGAAGAATTTCTCTGTGAAGTTTTGTTCCATATCCTTTGTGTTTTTCAAAAAAATATTCAGGATATTTTTCTGCATTTATCATCATTATTCTGTCTCTTGTAACTTTTGCAATTATTGAAGCGGCAGCTATTGAAAGACTTTTTGCATCACCTTTTACCACTGCTTCCTGTTCTCCCTCATAGCCTTTTATAAGTTTATTTCCGTCAACTAAAACTTTATCAAATTCAATATCATCTTTTTTTATATCTTCCAAGGCCCTTTTCATAGCAAGAAAGGTTGCATTTAAAATATTTACTTCATCTATTTCTTCAACTGTTGCAAGCCCCACTCCCACATGACAGTATGCTATAATTTTATCAAAAAGCATCTCTCTTTTTTTCTCAGATAATTTTTTAGAATCGTTTATATCTTCAAAAAAATCATGGTACTCATTTATTTTTACAGCAGCAGCTACAACAGGCCCTGCAAGTGGACCTCTTCCTGCTTCATCAACTCCAATTATATTTCCTTTTTCTATGTCGAAATCATATAATTCTTTCATTATTCTTCACCAATTTTCATTATTTTTTCTCTATCAAATTTTAATTTTTTAATAATATTTTCAAAATCTTCCGGAAGTTTTCCAACAACTTTTATCTTTTCTTTTGTTATAGGATGAATAAATTCTAATTTATAAGCATGAAGCATCTGTCTCTCTGCAAGTTTTGAAGAAGTTCCATATGTGCTGTCACCTAAAATAGGATGATTTAAAAATTTCATATGCACCCTTATCTGATGTGTTCTTCCTGTCTCTATATTTACTTTTAAAAGAGAAAAATCCTGTACTTCATCAATAACTTCGTAATTTGTTACAGCTGTTTTTCCGTTTATTTCTACAACAGCCATTCTCTTTCTTTCAAAAGGATCACGTCCGATAAGATTTTCTATTCTTCCAGATTTCTGACTAAAGTTTCCTTTACATACAGCTAGATATGTTTTTTTCATATTTTTGCTCTGAAACATCTCAACAAGTTTTTCATGGGCTTCATCTGTTTTTGCAATTATAATAAGCCCGCTTGTATCTTTATCAAGCCTGTGAACTATCCCTGGTCTTGTAATATCTTCTGGATTTGAAAGATTTTTAAAATTATATAAAAGTGCATTTACCAAAGTCCCGCTGTAAATATTTTGTGCTGGGTGAACTGTCATATCACTTGGTTTATTTATTACAGCAATATGTTCATCTTCATACACAATATCAAGAGGAATATTTTCTGGTTTTATTTCTGGAGTTTCCTCCTCTGGAATCTCCACTTGAAATATTTCACTTCCCTTTAATTTTGTTCCAACTTTTTTTATCTCTTTTCCGTTCAATTTTACAAATCCATCTTCTATTAATTTCTGAACAGAAGCTCTGCTCATATTTTCAATTTTGCTCTGTAAAAACACATCAAGTCTTTTTCCTTTAAATGTTTCGTCAGCAAAAAATTTTAATTCTTCCATAAAATACCCCGCAATATACTTTCTATAATAATTATATCACATTCATCACATAAATTTAAAATCAAAATAATTGACATAGTGTTTCAAAAATGTTACTATAATCTGTACGAACAATGAAATATTTATTTAGGTAGAGGTTGCGGAAAACATTATTAAGCTGAAACAGCATGACAAAGCATTGAAGTCAGCCCAAAGGGAATTTCGCCGAAAGATTTAATTTGTCAGGTTAAAGTCTTGGGCATATGGAAAATATCTGTATGACTGACATTGATTTAAAATCAATGTAGAGCTATCAATTTTATCATATATAATTTGATATTATGAACTACGTCTGCCATGAAAAAATCCCATGGCAGTTTTTTTTACCTAAAATTCATTGTTATTAATTTTTTAGGGAGGATTGATTTAAAAAAATGAATGAAAATTTAAAAGAGAGAAGGAGCTGGTTTATTGAACTTTTAAAACTTTCTCCTGTTGTTATTCTTGGAGTTCTTATGGTTGGAGTCGGACTTGATGTCTTGGTTGCAGCACCTATTGCTGTAATATTTGCAGCTGTTGTTGCCTGCATCACTGAAAAATTCAGTTTCCAAAAAATCGTTGACTCTGCTGTTGACAGCGTAAAAGAAATTCAGCTTGTATTTTTTATTCTTATGCTTGCTTATGCTATGGCTGAAGCTTTTATGGCAACAGGAGTAGGAGCTTCTATTATAATAATGTCTCTTAATTTTGGACTTACTGCAAAAACTATAGCTGTTACAGGAATTATTGTAACAAGTATTCTTTCTGTTGCAATCGGAAGTTCTTGGGGAACTTTTGCAGCTTGTGCTCCTGTATTTTTATGGCTTAATCATATTGTCGGTGGAAATATTGTGCTTACTACTGCTGCTATTGCCGGTGGGGCATGTTTTGGAGACAATATCGGGCTTATTTCTGATACAACTGTTGTAAGTTCAGGAATTCAAAAAGTTGAAGTTATAGATAGAATAAAACATCAAGGTGTATGGTCTCTTTCATGTCTTGTTTTAAGTATTATTACTTTCTATAGTGTTTCTGTTTTTATGGGGCTTCCAAATACCGTAGGAAGTGCTAGTGAGGCTATAAACAATATTCCCCAGTCTGTATGGTCTGCCCTTGCAGCAGAAAGAGAATCAGCTGTTACACTTTTAAGACAGGTGCAAAGTGGAATACCTGCTTATATGGGAATTCCTCTATTTCTTGTTCTGCTTGCAGCCATAAAAGGACTTCCAACATTATTATGTTTGTTCCTTGGAATTGTTTCATCACTTATTTTCGGTCTTTTTGCTGGAACTGTAACAATAACTCCTGAAGCTGCAGAAGCTGCTGCTCTTGCTGGAAAAAGTGCAATAGATTTAAAAGGATTTATTGGCCTTGTTTATACAGGATTTGAAGGAGCAGGTTCTTGGGTTATAGTTATGATGATGTGGATTGCTGCTTTTGGAGGAATTATGGGCAGCATGAATGCTTTTGAACCTCTTTCAAGGCTTGTAAAATCTCTTGCAAAGAATGTTAGACAGCTTATGTTCTACAATGGAGTATTTTCTATTTTAGGAAACGTTGCTCTTGCTGATGAAATGGCACAGATTGTTACAATAGGGCCTATCATCAGAAATCTTGTTGATGAAAATGTTGAAGGAGATGAAAAAGCAATATACAAATTAAAATTGAGAAATGCTCTTTTCAGTGATGCTCTTGGAGTTTTTGGTTCTCAGCTTATTCCATGGCATGTTTATATAGGTTTCTATATAGGAATTGCAAAAGTTGTATATCCTCTTTATGATTTTTCTCCAATGGATATTATAAAATATAATTTCCTTGCAATGATTTCTGTTTTCTCTGTACTTTTCCTTACTCTTACAGGACTTGACAGATTTATTCCATTGTTTGGACTTACTACTGAACCAAAAGTAAAATTGAAAAAATAAAATATAATTTTTAAAATCTGTTACTAAGTAACAGATTTTTTAAATTTTTTAAACTATTGACTTTTATCTTTTTTCGCGGTATACATAAAATATATTAAATTATTGGATTGGGGGATTTTTTTATGAAAAAATATTTAGTTGTTTTAGCTTTAATTAGTACTGCTCTTGCTGGTTGTACAAGAACTGAAAAGCATATTGCTACTGGAGCTGTAGTTGGTGCAGTTGCTGGACATGCAATAGCTGGGGATAGAGGAGCTCTTATAGGAGCAGGAGTTGGTGCTGGAACAGGTGCTTTAATTGCAGATGAAAAATATAACAGAGATTATGACTATGACGATAATGATGACGATGACGATGACGAAAGAGAACATCGTTATTATAAATATAATAATGGAAGAAGAAACCATAAAAAATATAGATAAATAAAAAAATAATTTAAAAAGGACTATTGCAAATTTAATAAAAGCAATAGTCCTATTTTTATAAATTTTTTCAAATAATTTATAAAATAAATTCAATTTTAATTTATCATTGATGGATTTTATCAAGTAGAAAAAGTTGTTGACTTATTAAATATTCTCTTGTATACTTAAGCATATTTGAAAATTTAATCTTTTACAGATTAAAAACAAAGGGGGAGAGTTACTTGATAGCAGAAAGAATGGTTGGAAAATCTCTTGGAAAAGGAGTATTTGATATAACAAGAGAAGTTAAAGAAGCTGAAGCTGAATATGGAAAAGAAAATGTTATAAATTCAACAATAGGAACTTTCTATGGTGAAGATGAAAATCTTTCAGTTTTAAATACAGTTGAAAAGATATATAAAAATCTTCCTGCAGCAGAACTTTTTGGATATGCTCCAGGAATAAGCGGAAGCAAAGAATATAAAGAAGCTGTTAAAGAAAATGTCTTTGATATTTACAAATCATCATTTGATAAATCTTTTATTGGTGTAACTGCTACTCCCGGTGGAACAGGAGCAATTCACAACACTTTAAAAGCATATATGGACTGCGGTGAAACTGTTCTTCTTCCTGAATTTATGTGGGAAGCCTACAAACATCTTGCTGCTGCAAACGGATTAAAATTTGACACATATTCTTTATTTGATGGAGATGGTTTTAATCTTTCAAGTTTTTCTGAAAAAGTTTTGAAAATGGTAAAAAAGCAGCATAAAGTTCTTGCTGTAATAAATGACCCTTGTCAAAACCCGACAGGATATTCCCTTTCACTTGAAGAATGGAAAGCTGTTGTAGAAATTTTAAAAGAAGCTGCAAAATATGGAGAAGTAATTCTTCTTGACGATATTGCATATTTAGATTATGATTTCAGAGGAGCTGCAAAATCAAGAGAATACATGACACTTTTTAATGGACTTCCTGAAAATATTCTTGTGATTATTGCTGCCAGCATGTCAAAATCTTTTACAAGCTATGGTCTTAGAGTAGGAGCACAAGTTGCTGTATCTTCAAGCCAAAAAGTAATAGAAGAATTCGACACTGCTTCAACTTTTCTTTGTCGTACAAGCTGGTCTAATACAACAAGAGGGGGAATGAAACTTCTTGCTGAAATTTATGAAAATGAAAATCTTTTAAAAGAAGTGGAAGATGAACGTGAAGAAAAAATTATTCTTCTTGAAAAACGTGCTGAAATATTTTTAAGAGAAGCAAAAAAAGAAGGACTTATTACTTGTCCTTTCAGAAGTGGATTTTTTATTACTATACCACTAAAAGAAAATGCCGCAGAAATCATTGCAGATTTAAAATCAAAAAAAGTTTTTGTTCTTCCTGTTCTTGGAGGAATGAGAATTGCTCTTTGCAGTGTTCCTTGTAATAAAATAGAAAAATTACCAAAAATTTTAGCTGAATCAATAAAAAAATTTAACAAATAGAAAGATTCGAGGGGGAGATTTACTTGAAACAAGAATTTTCAATAAACAGAAACAGCATTATGCTTAACTTTACTGCAAAATATTGTACTACATCTGATGAACTTTTAAGCAGTGTAGGATTTAGAAAAATACTTAACTCATATGTTTTAAAAATAACAAAAAAAGATACAGAGGTTTACAGACATCTTAAAGCTTTGGCAGGAGAAGCTGATATTACAGAAGAAGTTACTCATCTTTTCAAACTTCTTATAGTTTTTGATATTGAGGCTCTTGAAAAGCTTGATGAAAGATATATTACTTTCTTCAGCAATAGAGAAATTGTAATTGAATTTATTGAAGGACTTTATTCTTATTGGAGACGTTTTGAAAGATATGCAATTATAAGAAACAAAAAATTTGAAGCAGGTCTTCAAAATGCAAACTTCTTCAACTCAATGAATAACTTTACAAACCTTGTTCTTACAACTTACAGAAAAATTGAAGAAACTGTTATGGGAACAAAACACAGAGTATACAGACAGCTTCCTGCAGGAGCAAATCTTGGAATTATTGTAAGCAATGTAAATTGGAATATTCCAAAAGAATATTATGCTCTTGAAAAAGTAAACTTTATAAACTCTGTAATTTTACAACCTCCTTTCATTACATATCCAAAACAAAATACAAGAAAAGGTATTTTCAAGGAAGTAAATGAAAATCCTATTGAAGGAATGTATTTAAACTCTGAAGACTGGCTTTGCTATCCTGCAAAAGTGGGTTCTCTTCTTGCATTTATTTACTTTAATAAAGATTTTATGGCTCAAGGAGTTACTCTTTCAAACTTATTTGAGCTTGCTGAAGAGGAAGAATATGCAAATAAAAAACCTGATATTGTTTTTGTATATGGTGCAAGAGATTTTGACCCTAAAATGAAAACTCTTTTCTATAATGATAAAATCAATGACATCATGGTTGGATATATAAACTACAGTGAAGATATAGATTACTTCGGATATGTTAAAAAAATGACTCTTACTCTTCATAACTTAAAAATGATCGAACAGGGAGGACTTCCTATTCACGGAGCAATGGTAAATGTTACTATGAAAACTGGAGACAGTTTTAACATTGTTATAATGGGAGACAGTGGAGCTGGAAAATCAGAAAGCCTTGAAGCATTTAGAATTTTAAGTGAAGAATATGTAAAAGAAATGAAAGTTATTTTCGATGACATGGGAGTTTTAAAAATAAAAGATGGAAAAATTCTTGGATACGGAACAGAAATCGGAGCTTTCGTAAGACTTGACGATCTTGATTCAGGTTATGCTTATAAACAAATGGACAGAAGTATCTTTATGAACCCAAATAAAATAAACTCAAGAATAGTTATTCCTATTTCATCATATAACACAATTATGACTGGTTTCCCTGTTGAATACTTCTTATATGCAAACAACTATGAAGAAGGTGCAGAACTTGAATTTTTCAACTCTCCTGAAGAAGCAAAAGAAGTTTTCGTAGCAGGAAAAAGAATGGCTAAAGGAACTACAAGCGAAAAAGGACTTGTTACTTCTTATTTTGCAAATCCATTCGGTCCTGTACAAAAACAAAAAGAAACTGATATTCTTATTGACAAATTCTTCAATAAGATGTATGATGACAAAGTCGTAGTTGGTCAGATAAGAACTATGCTTGGTATAAAAGGAAAAGAGCATGAAGGTCCAATCAAAGCAGCTGAAAAATTATTTAATCTTATCATGAAAAAATAGCCTTAAATATTAAAATTACATACATACAAAAAAGGGAGCAGAAAATTCTGCTCTCTTTTTTGTTATAAAATTATTTATCATATTTTTTATAAATAAAAAACAGGAAGATTTCTCCTCCTGTCAATTTCTTTACAATTATTTTTGCGAATAATTATAGAGCAGCTTTTGCAGTTTCTGCTAATTTAGCAAATTCAGCAGCATTGTTTAGAGCCATATCAGCAAGAACTTTTCTATCTAATACGATTCCAGCTCTTTTTAATCCGTTCATTAATGTAGAGTAAGTTAATCCATTGATTCTTGCTCCTGCATTAATTCTTATGATCCATAATTGTCTCATTTTTCTTTTCTTAACTTTTCTGTCTCTTGTAGAATAAGCTGCAGCTCTCATTGTAGCTTGTTTAGCTTGTTTTATAACGTCTCCAGAAGCACCTCTGAATCCTTTAGCAGCTCTTAAAACTTTTTTATGTTTTCTTCTTCTTACTATTCCAGTTTTAACTCTCATTACATCCTCCTAAATTATATACTCGAAAATCGGTTATTATCTTCCTACTCCGTATGGTAATAAAGCTACCATATCTTTTTTATGAATATCTAAAACAACAAAGTCTTTCTTTAATCTATTTTTTCTTTTTCTAGTTTTTTTAGTTAAAATATGGCTTGTTCCTGAATGTTTTACAACATATTTTCCTGTTCCTGTTACTTTTACTCTCTTTGCTGTTCCTCTGTGAGTTTTCATTTTTGGCATAGTGTGTTCCTCCTCTCAATCTATTAAAACTATTTTTTTGCCGATAACATCAAATGTTTTTGACTTTCTTTATATCTTTTTTCAACTTCAGCTACATCTTCAAGCTGTCCTGCAACTTGATCAAGAAGTTCAATTCCCATATCTTGATATGATTTTTCTCTTCCAAATTGTACTAAAGTTACTTTTACTTTATTATCTTTTTCTAAGAATTTTTTGATTGCATTTACTTTTGTTTCAAGGTCATGATCGTCAATTCTTGTTCTAAGTTTTACTTCTTTAACAACAACAACTTTCTGCTTTTTCTTAGCATCTTTAGCTTTTCTTGTTTGTTCATATTTATATTTTCCATAATCCATTATTTTACATACTGGCGGAACTGCAGCTGGAGAAATTTCAACTAAATCTAATTCTTCTTTTCTTGCTGCTTCAAGAGCTTCAGATATTGACATAATACCTAGCTGCTCTCCTGTGCTGGAAATAATTCTAAATTCTTTCCCTTTAATTTTTTCGTTAATTCTAACTTTATCTGAAATAATTAACACCTCCTAATTTAGACCCTTATATACTAAAAAAACAGGATACATAATATACCCTGTTATATCTCAAACTTTAATAATTAAATTCAAGCCATTTACCTTATGCAAGCTGTATGCCCACAAGGTGAGAAACAGGGAGTTTCTTCTTTGTTTAAAAATCTTACCTATCTAGTATATCTAATTTTTCTTTTAATGTCAAGCATTTTTAATTTTTTTTACTTTATTTTTTACAAGAAAAAAAAATCATAGTATAATATTTAAATGATAATTCTTATAAAAATTTTTAACAAACAAAAAGGATAGATTTCTATGGAAAACAAAAATAAATTTGAAAACCAAATATCAGATTCTCTTATTCTTGCTTTTTTTCTTTCCCTTACAGGAGGATTTCAAGATGCCTATTCCTATTACTGCCGTGACAAAGTTTTTGCCAATGCACAAACAGGAAATATTGTTCTTATGAGCGGGCATATTATCTCCGGAGAATTTATAGAGGCTGTACATTATATTTTTCCTGTTCTGGCTTTTATCAGCGGAATTTATATTACAGAATGGATAAAATATTTTTTTAAAAATAATCCAAGACTTCACTGGAGGCAGATTATTCTTTTTGTGCAGATTATTCTTATGTTCATTGTAGGATTTATGCCTGAAGCTCTTAATGTGCCTGCAAATGTTCTTCTCTCTTTTTCTTGTGCAGTTCAGATTACAACTTTTAAAAAATTCAGAGGAGTTCCTTTTGCTACAACAATGTGTATTGGGAATATGAGAAATGCTACAGAATTTTTGGCGAAATATCATATCTCAAAAGACAGAGAGGCAAAATACAAAAGTTCATATTATTACGGCGCTATTTTAGTTTTTGCTCTCGGGGCTTCTTTAGGAGCAGTTGCTTCAAAATTTTTATATCTTAAAGCTATATGGATTGCAGCTGTATTTCTATTTCTTGGATTTATTCTTATGATGATAAAAAAAGATTTAAAAAATATAGAAAATGATATTAGAAAAGCTGAAAAAAATATTATCTCAGATTTTATTGAAGAAATAACTTTCTTAAAAAATATATTTAAAAAATAAATTGAGGGGCAGATATAAAACTGTCCCTCTTTTTTATAGTTTCTATTTAATTCCTTTTTCAGAAAAATATTTTTCTGCACCTGGGTGAAGTGTTATACTCATTCCTTGAAGTCCTGTTTCTTCTTTTATAAATTCTCCAACTTTATGAGCAGCTTTTATTCTGTCTGTATTTTCATACATAGTTTTTAACATATTGTAAACCATATCTTCAGATAATTTAGAGCTTACAACTAACATAGATTGAACTGTAAGAGTTTGAGCATCATCTTTTTGAGTGCTGTAAGTTCCGCCAGGAATTTTATAATCTGTATAGTAAGAATATTTAGCTTTTAATTTATCTGCAAGTTCTTTATCAAGGTTAACAACTTTTACATCTCTTTGAGTTGCAAGATCAACTATTGCTGATGTAGGAATTCCTGCAACAATAAATGCAGCATCTATTTGTCTGTCTCTTAAACCTGTTGCTGCTTCTGCAAATGAAAGATATTGAGGTTTATAATCGCTTTCAGTTATTCCAGCCTCTGCAAGAATTTGTACAGCATTACAATAAACTCCGCTTCCTATTGCTCCTATTGCAACTTTTTTACCTTTTAAATCAGCTATTGTTTTAACACTTCCATCTGTTGTTATACATTGAATAGGTTCGCTGTATAAAGTTGCCATTCCTCTTATATTATCAACTTTATTTTCAAATAACTCTACTCCGTTTTCAGCATAAGATGCAACGTCATTTTGAATTATTGCTACATCTATATCACCTTTTTGAAGCATATTTACATTTGCAACTGATGCTCCTGTTGATTCTGCTGTTGTGTTTACTCCATCAATATGTGTATTCCAAATTTCAGCAAAAGCTCCTCCAAGAGGATAATAAGTTCCTGCAGTTCCTCCTGTACCAATATTAACGTAAGTAGTAGGTGCTTTTTCACTTCCTCCGCAAGCTGCTAGTCCTAAAGCCAAAACCATTATTGCTATTATCTTTTTCATATCAACTTCCCCCTCTGAATATTAATATTATTTATTATTTATTATTTTTTAATTTTTTAGTTTGAAGATAATAAACCACTGCTATTAAAACAAGCCCTAAAAGGTCTGTTTTATATCCAGGTTTTAAAGTTAAAAGTCCGGCAATGATAAATAAAATTCTTTCTATTACATTCATTTTTGCTTTAAAGAATCCTGTAAGCCCTATTGAAACACAGCATATTCCTATTACAGCTGTTATTATGCTTGAAATAACTGTCGGACCAGGATTTATCATTATCAAGTCAGGACTTATTACAAACATATACGGGATAAGAAATGCTCCTATTGCAAGTCTTGTTGCCTGCATTCCTGTTTCCATTGGTTCTGATTTTGCAACTCCTGCTGCTGCAACTGCTGCAAGACATACAGGCGGAGTTACGTCAGCTATTATACCAAAATAGAATACAAATAAATGAGCTGCAAGTACAGGCACAACCGGAACTCCTGCTGCATCTGTTATAAGAAGTATTGCCGGTGCTGCAATAGTTGAAGTTATAACATAGTTTGCTGTTGTCGGAACTCCTATTCCTAATATTAATGATGTTATCATTGTAAAGAAAAGAGTAAGTATAAGATTTCCATTTGCAATTCCAACAAGAATTGAACCGACTTTTAATCCAAGTCCTGTTTTAGTAACAACACCTGTAATAATTCCTGCACAGGCACAAGCTGCTATTACTGTTAAAGCACTTTTTGCTCCTGCTACCATTCCCTGAATTATATCCATAAATGAAAGTCTTGTTTCTTTTTTTATTGCTGCACAAATTATTGTAGAAGCTACTGCTCCAAGAGCTGCATATATAGGAGACCAACCACTGCTTAAAAGTCCTATTACTACAAATATTGGTATAATTAATTGTCCTCTTGTTTTCATTACTGTAGAAAATTTTGGAATTTCTTCTTTTGGAAGCCCTTTAAGTCCAAGTTTTTTAGCTTCAAAATGAACTCCTATAAATACACCAAGATAATATAAAACTGCAGGTATTGCTGCTGCAAGTATAACTTTTGAATACGGTGTTCCTGTTATTTCTGCAAGAAGGAAAGCTGCTGCTCCCATAATAGGCGGCATTAATTGTCCTCCTGTTGAAGCTGTTGCTTCAACTGCCCCTGCAAATTCTCCTTTATATCCTAATCTTTTCATCATTGGAATTGTAAAACTTCCTGTTCCAACAACGTTTGCTACTGAACTTCCTGATAAAGTTCCCATACAGGCACTTGATATAACTGCAACTTTTGCTGGTCCACCAGGTGAATTTCCCGCAATTGAGTTTGCGAGATCTATAAAAAATTCTCCCATTCCTGTTTTTTCAAGATAAGCTCCAAATAATAAGAAAATAAATATAAATGTTGAAGAAACTTGAATTGGAAGCCCCATTATACCTTCTGTTGTATAAAATAAGTGCTGTACAAGACCTTCAAGGCTTACACCTCTGTGGCCTAATGCTCCTGGAATGCTTCTTCCTAAAAGTGCATAAAGTATAAATCCTAAAGATATTACAACCATCGGAAGCCCTATCATTCTTCTTGCTGCCTCAAGAACTAAAAAAATTGCTATTCCTCCAACTACCATATCCATTCCATTTATAAGCCCTTGTCTCATTACTATATCTTCAAAGAAAATTACTACATATAAACAGCAGGCTCCTGCAAGAAGACCAAGAATACAGTCTAAAGGGTGAAGACTATATTTATCCATTTTTGAGCTTGTAGGATATAAGAAAAAAACAGCTGTAAGACCAAATGCTAAATGGATTGAACGTGCTATCTGAGCATCTATTCCACCTCTTATTCCATAATAAAGCTGAAACACTGTAAAACAAAATAAAAGAACTGAAACTATTTTTCCCTGAGTTCCTGAAAGAACTCTATATCTCGATCCTTTATCATATTTTGCCATCAATTCGTCAACATTTGATGATATTTTGTTTTTCGTTGCTGAACTCATATTCATCACTGCTTCTTCTCTCATAACCTTACTGCCTCCCCATCTTTAAAATCTATAATCTTTTTTAATAGTTAACAATATTTTTGCCGGTTTATCTCCTAAAATTCCACTTAACATATATTTTTTTCCATCTATTTTTAAATAATGTTTCCCTATTGGAGATATTACCATTGATATATTTTTAAATTCCCTTTCCATATCAAGAATAAATTTTCCGTTTTCAACTTTCATTTTTCCCTCTTCTGGTAAAAATGGAAGTCCAACTCCATAAGATTTGTATTCTGTTCTTATGAGTTTTATTTTGTCATTATTATCTGTTATAAATATTTCTTCAGCTTCTGTTTTCATCACGGAATGTGTATAACCAAGAGAAAATTTTTTATTTTTTAAAAGAAATTCATAATTTTTTTTATTTGTTTTATCTTCAATAACCAATAAATACTGTGGTTTTAAAAAAATTTTGAAAACTGTTAATATTAAAATCATAATTATAAAAATTATTTTTATTTTTTTAATCATTATTTTTTTATATATCCTCATTAAATTATATATATTTTATATATGTATTTTTATAATGCATAATAACATTAATATTTATCTATGTCAATCTTTTTTGTTAATTTTTATAATAATTTTGTACAAAAAATAAAAAAATCTCACAAAATTTATGTGAGATTTATTTTCAAATGGCGTACTCGAGCAGGATAACGTGCCCCCAACACATTATTTATTTTTAATTTTCTAAAATTATTTTATCAAACTAAAAATTCCTGATTCATCATTTTTTCATTTTTTCTCTCTTTTTTTAATCTCCATATCTTATCATTGACATTTAAAGGAGATTATCTTATAATATGTTAACTATAAACCCAAATAAAAAAGAAGATTCGCTATGAAACAAGTCTCCATTTAATAGGGGACTTGTTTCATATTTATAAATAAAAAATGAAGTGTATAATCATTGATATTAATGCTTAATGTTTTTATATCCAATATCTAAAATTATACACTCTTTTTAATTTATTTTATATTTTTTTCAGTACTTTATATATTTTTTCTACAAATGGCAAAGAATAATGAATTATATATCCTGTACAAAAAGTATTCAATAGAGTTCCTATTCCTATATTTTTTAGATCTTTTAAAATAAAACCTAAGATCACTCCTATAATTAAGGCAATAGTATCCATACTTACTTTTGAAGTCCTATACATTATTTTCAACTTTGCTGCTACTGCAAATATAAATGTTTCTGTATGATTTTTAGGACAGTCCGTTACAAATATCATAGCACATCCTATTCCTATTATTATTACCCCTAAAATTACAATAATAAATCTCAAATAAAAATTAGTTAACTGCATTTGCTTAAATATATTATAATACCAAAAATTAATAAAAATTCCTGTTATATACGAAACTAATAATGCATATAAATTAGGTTTCTTTTTTTCTAAGATTGATGTAAAAATTATTAAAATTATTCCTAATATAAATGTTCCTGTTCCTACTTGAATCCCTATTAATTTTGCTATATTCGCTGTTAAAGCATCCCAACCACCAGCTCCTAAATTACTTAATAAAGTTAAGGTTACTCCTAAAGATAACGTAAAAATTCCGCCTAAATAAAAACTAAACTGTATTATTTTATTTTTCATTTTTTTCCCTTTTTAATTTTATTTTAATATAATATATCTTGTAGATTTCATATTTTGCTTATTTTATCTTAAAACTCCAAGAAGACTCCCTTCTCTTTAGATGGGAGATGAATTGGAATTTTTTTGTTTCACCTCTTTTTGTAAACTTAAGTATATGATATAATTAAGTATAGAAAAAAGGAGGTGACAAAGTTATGTATCTTACTGTTAAACAGCAGCTTAAACATCTTTCTAAAGATGAATTTCTTTCTCTTAGAGAGCTTTCGCATACTGCTAAAAATCTATATAATCAAGCTGTATATAATACAAGGCAGTTCTATTTCCAAGAGAAAAAATATCTAAATTATCAGAATAACTATGCTATTC
>ENA-OWPF01000706-OWPF01000706.1-human-gut-metagenome-genome-assembly--contig:-NODE-706-length-35315-cov-123.417669_pt1 | contig 35315 bp, 37 predicted proteins | sample MGYA00248261_ERZ651840 | MGnify/ENA primary metagenome ERZ651840 (study PRJEB26924, sample SAMEA4378268) | human gut metagenome | biome: human gut; feature: human-associated habitat; material: faeces... | reverse complement strand
CTCTTTCAATAGTCAACTGAATAAAGTCAATAAGTACAATAGCGTTATTAACAACTACTCCAGCTAGTAAGATAAGCCCAACCATTACCATTACATCTATTGGTTGATCAAATAATAATAATCCTACTATTATTCCTATTAATGACAAAGGTATTGATCCTATTATGATAAATGGTAATAGGAAGTTTTCAAATTGTGCAGCTAGTAGTGCATAAATTAAAGCTTTTATTTTTATTTTAATTAATTATATTTATAACCTATTACTTCTCTTAATACAGAAGTAATAGGCTTCTCTACTTATACTCATACATTTATTGTGAGTGAATATATTTACTACATAATAATAGTTCTATTTTTTCTTTAAAAATCACTAAAATAGATAGGATTTTACTCCAAATATAGCTAATATTTAATAAAAAAAAGAAATTTTCTATTAAATATATTTTTTTATTTTTTACATTTTCTGTATTGCTTGATACAGAAAATATTATTTTTATTTTAATTGGATTAATCTAAATTTCACTTCTACTATTTTTACTTGAGTAATAAATATATATACATGTATATTGTTGTACTTATATAAAAGAAAAAAGCTGAAGTTTTGAAATCACTCCAGCTTTATTATATTAAAATCTATATCACTTTTTATTCATAATGATATATCTCACTCTTTTGTAAATTCAAAATCTTCCCTAGTTGTTCATATTATTCCCATTTTATTAATATTTTTTATTTCTCCTGAAATTCTATTTCTACTCTTCTATTTTTAGCTCTTCCTACTTCTGTTTCATTATCCCCTATTGGATTAGTTGCCCCTTTTCCTAATATCTCATACTCTGTATCACTATTTTTTACCTGTTTTTTTAGCTCTTCTGCTACTTTAGTTGCTCTTTCTAAAGATAATTTTTCATTATAGTTTGATTTACCCACATTATCTGTATATCCCTCTATTTTTATTTTCCCTTTTAGATTATCTCTATTTATCTTTTCTGAGAACTTTTCAATAACTTTTTTACTATTATTATTTAACTCGGCTTTGTCAAATTCAAAGTAGCTCTTTGTTCTTAGAGTTATATTACTATCTTTTTTTGAACTTGAAATTATATTCATTGGATTTAAATCATTTAATGTATTAAATCTATATCCTATTCCAACTCCTACTTTCCAACTTCCTTCATTTTTATGTGTGTGATTATCTTGGCTTACTTTAAATGGAACATCATAACTTACCTTTGCTCCTAACATAACTCCAGTTTCTAGCTCTATGTCATATTTTATTCCAACACTTACATTATCCTTTGTTTTTTGCGGTACTAATATATCAAAACTATTTCCTCCAAAGTTTCCTGTTAAGTTATCCTCATCTGCTCCTGATAAAATTCTTGTATAATTTACTCCTACTGTTAAGTTATGTTTTCCTTTTTCTGTTACTATCTCTTTTCTTAAGTCTAATCCTACATTTCCTGATAATGTATCAAAATCTTTTCCATCTACTTCTAAAGCCAATGCCTTATCTTTTGATTCATTTATACTCTCTTGTTTTATATAGTCATAACTTACTCCTACTTTAGGCTCCAGGAATAATCCCTCTGTTAGCTCTTTAGTATATTTTCCTTCAGCATAGATATTTAATCCTCTATCAGAATAATTTTCCTTATAGCTATCACTCATTGTATTTCTATGACTATCCCAATCACTATATTGGATTCCTATTCCTGCTATTCCTCTAAATGCACCTTTATCATGTTTTACATATCCACCTAAATACGCAGAATTTCCTTTTAAATCTGATGTTGCAATATCTACTTTATTATTATTTCCTCCTAGCATTAGTCCTACTGCTGTACTATCGCTTATACCTTTTTCTATTTGTCCGTAAGCCCCTGTCATCTTACTATCTACTTTTGTATCTGCACTACCTATATCAAATCCATGATAATTTTTACCATAATATTTATCTGTTCCTTCTCCATTGTTATGAGTAAGTCCACCATATGTTATTATCTCTCCATCTTTAGCCTTGAAGTTATTTTCTTTTACAATATCTCCAAAAACATTCATTGATTTTCTACTTGCTTCTGCTGAGAATGAATAAGGAGTTTCAGTATATATTTGTTTTAGATAAGCAAGTAAAGTTGCCATCTGTTGTTTATCAGTAATAGTAGTATAGTCTCCTTTATTCGCATCTGTAAGAGTTCCTGTAATAATAGAATTAAGAACATTAAAGTTATCATCATTACTTGAATGAATACCTTTGTATATTTCATTTAATTCTAAATAATACTTTTCCTCAGCAAACTCTTTATTTATAGAGAATAAATCTTTTTCAGCTTCTATTGTTATAGTAGTCCCATCTTCTGTTTCATTTTTTGTAGCTTGATTAATAATAGAATCTGTTTTTACCCATACAGTATCTTCTATCTTTACATTTCCTAAATCAATTATTGCTTCCCTACCAAGTCCATTAGTAACTAAGTTAAGTATAGATACTTTATCATATCCCTCTTCACTCTCATTTTCCTCAACTACAAAATTATTATCTTCATTAAAATCTTCTTCAGTTATTTTATCCTTATCTCCCTTAATAATAAGTTGGTCAGAAGTAAAATTAAATAACGCATGAGTTTTATATGTTCCATCACTGTCTTGGACAGAGCTATCAACTCTAAGATTTACTTGAGTACCACTTTTAATTTCTATGTTAGTAGTACCTGTAATAGAAGAAGTTTCATAAAGTGTTGTATCTCCTTCAAATACAATATTTTCAAAATCATTAATATTATGATAAATATTTAAATTACTTTCTGTTTTAGCTAATTCCTTATCTCCTAATTTTAAGGTATCTTCTCCTATTCCTCCATCTAAATCTCCATTTATTTGAACAGAATTTCCTATCGTTAAACTATCTTCTCCTGCTCCAAGTTCAACTTTTCCATTTATTACTGATGTCCCTAATATCTCTACAATATTTCCGTTTTCATCTCCTTTTAATACTGCTACATCATTTTTTAATCCACCACCATTTATAGTAGTATTTATTACTGTAAATTTTCCTTGTTCTAAATATATTCCTGTATTATATCCATTTACTATGCTATCTGTTAAAGTAGTTTCACTATCTACTACTAATGCTCCTTTTTCTATTCCAGTACCATTTATTATTACATTAGAAGTAGTATCTAAATTTGATGAAGATAAATATATATCCATTTTATCATCTGATTCTTTGTTTAAAATTGTTTCTGAAATAGTTTTTTCTCCAGTAGTACTTCCGTTTATAATTGTTTTTTCACTTCCATCTTCTAATGTCACTTTTCCACCAGTTCCTATCTCTATCTCCTCAATAATAGGATTTCCAGAAGAATCTACTTTTACATTTCCAGTTGCATTACCATCATTTCTTTCAGAAGTTTCTGACTCTAATTTTACATATATTCCATTATTTATTTCAGTAGTTGGTGTTATAGTATTCAAATTTATTTCTTGAAGTATAGAATTTGTTGTTTCAAACATATGGATTTCATAACTATTACTAAATATTTCTCTTCCTGCTAATATCCCATTATTTATTACTGCTCCTGAAATACTTTGAGCTGCTATTGCACTAGTTGAACCTTTTATAATACCATTATTTACAATATTATTACTTATATATTCTCTTACAATTCCATTACCAGACATATCTAAGATATGTATACTATTTCCTTCCTCTAACAAAGGATAAATAATACCTCCAGATATTACACCAGTATTTGTTAGACTCTCTAAATTAATAGTAATAATTACACCATTTCCATTACTATTTATATCTGTTCCTATAATACTTGCATTTCCTGAAATAATTCCACTATTTGTTATATTTATTAGGCTCTCTAAATTACTAGTAATAACTACACCATTTCCATTACCAGATATATTTGTTCCTATAATACTTGCATTTCCTGTAATACTTGCATCTTCTGTAACATTTGCATTTCCTGAAATAATTCCACTATTTGTTATATCTATTAGGTTCTCTAAATTACCAGTAGCAACTACACCATTTCCATTACCAGATATATTTGTTCCTATAATACTTGTATTTCCTGTAATACTTGCATTTTCTGTAATACTTGCATTTCCTGAAATAATTCCACTATTTGTTATATCTATTAGGTTCTCTAAATTACTAGTACTAGTAATAATTACACCATTTCCATTAACAGATATATTTGTTCCTACAATGCTTGCATTTCCTGAAATAATTCCACTATTTGTTATATCTATTAGGTTCTCTAAATTACTAGTACTAGTAATAATTACACCACTTCCATTAAAAACTATATCTGCTTCTGTAACATTTGCATTTCCTGAAATAATTCCACTATTTTCAATCTCTTGATTTTCTTCAATAATTAATGTAGATGATATGTTCTCTTCATTTATTATTTTAGCATATCCTATATTCCCTGTTGTCAAAAAGGAGATTAATACTCCTAGAGTTAATTTCACTTTTTTCTTTAATACACTTTTTAATCTTTTTTCCAATCTTTCTCTCATTTTATTTCCTCCAAAATTAATTAATATAAAAAAAGAAAAATATGATATTTCGAGTATACTTTTTAGGTATATTAAACTATACTTTCATTATTTTGTCAATTTTTTTCTAAACAAATAACTGCTTTATAAGTAAGCTAAATTCTGTTATTCATATGAAAAACGACTTATTAGTTCTATAAATAGTATCTTTATAATAAAATCTTCCTCCTTTATGCTTTAAATCTGATAATTTAACAGATTCATTACAAAAATTTTTAAGTTCTTCTTCGCTTATTAACACTATGTATTTATCTTCATCCATAATTTCAGTCATAATTACTCTCCTTTAAGGTTATTTAAAATTATCTAATCCATCTTCCATTTACTAATGAATATCCTCTATCTTTTAATTCACTTCCAATAGCTAAGTTTTCAGAAGAAAAATCATTTTTTTTAAACATAGCAATTAATGAAGAATCACTCATTCCTCCTAATTGTTCTTTAATATCTCTTACATCTCCTGCTTTCTTTTGTAGATTTTTCACTCCATTTTTCAATAGATTTTTAAACATTTTAACCACCCCTTATTTAATTTTTATTTAAGCTATATATTCTATATATTTAACTTCAAATTGATATTCTTTATCCTTTGTTTTAGCCCTTAAAAAGGAATAACCTGTAGATATATCTCTTTCTAAAGCTATTCCTATTATTTCCCATAAATTTCCTTGATAATATATCTTTATCTTTTTTTTCTTCTTTATAGCTTGTTCTAATTGCATAAATAAATGCTTGAAGAGTATCTTTTGCCTTATACTTGGATGTAAATTAGCATAGGTTATAAACAAGTTTTTTAAAAATACTCCTTCATCATCAACATGACTTAGCTTTAACATATCTGGAAAAAGCTTCGTATTTTTTTCATTAAGAGTGAATAAAATTGATTTCTTCTCATCTACTGTATCTAATCCTAATTCTAATCCTTTTTCAAACCCTAATTCTTCTACTATAAGATTAAATAAAGTTTCTCCTTTCATTCCAAAATACTCTTTATCTATTTGTAAAACCTCTTGAACAAGCTTAGGAAATGCTTTCTTCTCACATAAACTCTCCTCCATATTTTCATTATTATAATTATACTATTTTTTATAAAAGGCAAAAAAGGAACATTTTTTTATTTTTATAAAATTAAATGCTCTTGTTTATCAAGTATTTTTTAAAATTTTTATATTAAAAAACGTACTCATTATGAGTACATTTTATAGTAGTCCTTCTTCTTTAAAACTAAAATACTCATCATCCCCTATTATCATATGATCTAACACCATTACATTTATCTTTTCTAATAATTCTTGAAGTGCTTCTGTTAGCTGTATGTCCTGTTTACTTGGTCTAAGATTTCCACTTGGGTGGTTATGTGCTAATATTACTCCTGCCGAGTTATATCTCAATACTTCCTCTAGTACTACTCTTGGGTATACTGCTGATTTATCTATAGTTCCATAGAATAATGTCTTTTCAGCTATCAATTTATTAGAATTATTTAGAAACAGTATTTTAAACTCCTCATTATTTCTTGGAGCTAGATTAACTTTTAAAAATTCAAGAAGATTCTCTTTATTCTTTATAGTAGTCAAATCTCTTCTTTTTATTCCCTCTTTACTTATGTAGTGTATAAGTTCCTTTAATTCTTCTATTTCTTGTGTTCCTTCGTAATTTCTCATCTTATATATAACTTCCTCTTTATCTTTACACTTTAGAAATTTTAATATCTTCTCCATAAGTTTCCTCCAAATAAAGTAAAAGGACTCCTTAATAGGAGCCCTCATTACTAATCACCTATATTATCTTCCATATAATAAGTATTATACTTATCTTCAAATCTCTTCATATATTCTTCATACTCTTGAGCCACTTTCTTATAGTTAGTTTCCATTACTATATAGCTTTTACGATGTGATCCATAGCCATGGTCTAATCCTATCTCTGAATAATCTCTACTACATAGATATTTACACTCTGCTCTTTTAAAAGATAGGAAATACTTTCCTGTTAGTAAATTCTTCTTTACTTTTGGAGATAGACTTTTCTTTGATGTACTAAGTCTACCAATTATTTCTTTCTCATTGATGTATCTAAAGCTAAGTAATTCTCTATCATCATATATTGAAAATGTTCTTTGAAAAGCTTGTAAAGCTTCTTGAAATGTACTATACTCATTTATTGTATATTCTGATAATTTTGGTTTTTTCTTATCCTTTATTGCTATTGTCATATGTAGGTAAAATTTCATTTTTCATCACTCCTCTTATTTCTTATTAATAATTCCATCTATAGCTGTTACTGCTGTTCCTACTGCTACTAATATTCCTCCAACTACTCCTAACATATTAATTCCTCCTCTTTATGCTACATATTTTCTATATACATTTAAAAATTCTGCTATATCTTCAATATTATTTACATTTAAGCTCTCATATTTGATATAGAAGTTATATAGACTAGCTATACTCATATCTTTATCAACACGAGCTCTAGTATTCTTGAAATACTTATAAATCTCATTATAAAATACCATCTTAAAGGCTCTCTCAAATATCTCTTCCTTATTTAGTGCTAATATTGAACTTTTAAATCTTAAATACTCCTCTGTTAATCTATCCATTAGTTATCCTCCAATCTCTTTATATATGCTTCTATGAGATTTTGTGTGTCTTCAAATCTTCCTACAATATAGTCATCACTTTCCATATAGAAATAGTATAAGTCTTTAAGTGATTTTATCTTTTCTAAATCTCTTACCTTTATATCCCCATACTCAAGATAATTCATAACATCAGTATAGAATTTTATCTGTCCTGCCATAGTATAAACTTCTCTACTATCCTTTTCTAAGGTTTCCTCTTCAAATCCTATATATTCATCTAGTAAGTTCTGGTAATTATTCATTTCAACTCTCCTTTCTAAAACAGTTTTCTAAGTATATCTCTACCTTCGGATATTTTCTTTTATTCATTCTATATAGGTAGTAGATTGTAGATAATGAAGGTACTATCTCAAAATCAATATCTTTATTATTTTTCAAATAAATCATAACATCAGTATAGAACTTTAACTCTTCCATAATCCCCTTTACCTGTTTTTCAAATCTCTCTAATAGATTTTTCCTTATAATTCTGTATTCTTTAAATAATTGAATATATCTCTCCATAATATCTCCCATTAAGCTATCATTTCTGCACATGCTTGTGATATTTTCTTATCTTTGGCATTAGCTCTTAGATATTTGATGTAATTAATGTCTTTCTCATAAATCTCTTGTAGTGTCATTCCTTTGTATTTTCCAAACTCTATTACTATCTTAGTACTTCCTACTACCTTAGGTTCGTCTTTCTCTGCTTCTAACTTTTTAAATGTTAATTGATTATCTTCAAGTTCTAACTCTGGCTCTACTGTAAATACATATCCTTTTCCTTGCTGTCTTACTGGATACCATCTATTCTTAGCTTTATATAAATATCTTCCTATTCCAAATCCACTACTTGCCACTCTTTTAAAAGCATTAGATATTCCCCCTTTTATACTTTCATACTCTGTCATATTTGCTCCATCTTCTTTGGTTATCCATCTATCATTGATTTTAATAGATAGTGAACAGATAAATCCTGCTGATACTTCCCTATATGATACAGTCCAACCATCTATTCCAAATAGCTCATCTAGTCTATTTTGGATAGCCCTTGCCTGTACATAAGCAAGAGCCAGTCCTTCCATCCTATCCTTATTTACTGCTCCAACTCTAAATTCTAATTCCTCTCTAGCAAATGGCTCTCTTAATTTTTCTAATAACTTATCCATACTCTCAATCCTCCTTCTAATATTCGCTTGGAAACATAATAGTCCAATATTCTCCAAATGTTTCATCTAATCCTAGTACTGCCCATATTTTACATTCTTTAACTTCATAACTTAGAGCAAACTCTCTTTTATCTTGTGGCTCTTCCTGTCTATTAATCATCTTTTTACCTTTGAACTCAAATATCTGAAATGGGTCTAATCCTTGAGCTTCCTCTTTTTCTTCTTTTAACCTTATAGCTGATACTACCATCAGTAATGCTCTTACATCTAAATCATGTCTTATTAGTGGTGTCATAAATATAGTTCTCATTATATCTCTCCTTTTTAAATTCTTACTCCTATAATTACTTCTTTACTTAAGTTATTTACTACTAACTTTCCATTTAAAATATCTTGGAATATGTATCTTGAATCATCATCAGGTATATCTACAATAGATAGATTAGTCTTATTCTTTTGCTTAACTTCCTCTAGCATTTCCTTAATCACTGCTTTAGGAACTTTAGGGATATTTCTGTTAGTTTCTGACAGTGATATGCTTACTACCTTTCTAACATTAATTTTCTCCATCTCTTCTATTAATCTCTCCAATATTTTGATAACTCTTTTTGTACTTAACATAATTACTCCTCCTCTTTTCCTTCTACTAAATCTATTAATCCTTTTTTATCCATATTTCCATATAGCAATTCCTCAAATGATGATAGAGCTACATCAAATACTTCATCTAGTCTTACATCTTTACTTTTCCATAAAGCTATATATTTGTATTTTCCACTTATGTCTAAATTAAAATAGGAACCATATAACATGGCTCCTATCTCTGCTTCTACTTCCTCTTGATTTTGACTTTTAGGATTTTCTCCAAAATGATTTAGATAATGAGTGAACTCATGCATAAGAGTTCCACTCATAGCTACATATTTATCTTTTCTAAGTGTAATGGTATTTCCATCAGTACAACCTTTAGCATGAAGTTCTTTAACTACATTAACTGGAAGATACTGCTCTACTATTTCCTTAGATTTTTTAAATAATTTTGTTATTTTATATTTACTATCCCCTCGCTTCATTCTAGTATCAACCTCTGGAATAGCTACTGCCTTATCAGTAGGAACAGTACTCTTAATATCAAATACGTTAGCATATCTATATCCATATACATATTGCTCTTCTTTACCATCAACTACCTTTTTACTGATAAGTGGCACTAATATATGAATGGCTTTAGCTCCCTTTTTGATATTATACCCAAGTTCTTTCCATCTTTTAAAACTAGCTATCATGGTGGCTGTTTTATCTTGTTTATAGATTAGAATATTGTTTCTAATACTGTAGTTGTAGAAGTTCTTTCTTCTAAACTCTATGAAATCTTTTAACTCTTGTGAGTTCTCTAAAAAGTATTTTATTTTATCATTTATATTTTCTTTTAACCCTTCAATAATTCCTATTAAGTCTTTATTTTCCATTTTATACTTTTCCTCCCTAAAGTATATATAAATCTATACTTTTTTGCCAAAACTATATATACTTTTCCTATATAGGAATTAGGAAACTTAGAATTTATGCCGCTTTCATCAATCCTTATGTTTTCCTAATTCCTTAAGATTTTTCCATAGGATTCTTATTTTCCCTAAAAATCCTCAAACTTATTTCAGTAATAATGAATAATCCTCCTTAAGGATTGCTCCACTAACTGCTATTTTTTTCTTTAGACTATCTCCTATCATCTTTTTAGATGGTGTTACTTCCTCTTTCACTATTAAATATTCCTTAGGTATTTTAGATAAATCTATTATCTCTACACTTGTAGTTTTTCTTAAGCTAAGATTTCCTAAATCAGTTTCAATTTTCTTTTTATCTAGCTCGAGCAATATTCCCTTGATATATCCCTTTAGTGAAGTTAGCTTCTTTTCTCTACTTTTCTTAAGTTCCTCTAATCTATCTATTTCAGTCTTAGCTACTACATTTTCTAATTCTAAATTTCTGATGTATCTAACTATATTTGAACTCTTGCTCTCTAATTCCTCTCTTAAATACTCCATCACATCATCATAGTTCTTTTTGTCCATTTCATCTTGGTTACTTTCTAAAAAGATATCCAAAGTATCAATCATGGCATTTTTAATCTCATAAGCTTTCATATAATCACCCTCTGATATAGTATTTATATAATAAAAAAAGTTTAACTCAATTTTAAGTTAAACTTTTCTCATATATCATACTATAATATATAATTATTAATAAATTACTTATCCTATTTGTTTTTTTAAATCTATTCATATTTTTTGGGGACTTTAGCACTTTGGTATTTTATTAGTCTATTCTTTTTATTTACTTTTAATTTTTTATCAATAAAATCAAAGCAATCTAACTTAAATTTTAATTCTAAAAAATCACTTTTTTCGTTCACTTCAACTAATGAACTTTCATTTACTTCATAAAAACTTTCCTCATCATAAATTAATCTTGGAACTGAGAATCTTACACTTCCTAGAATGTCATCTGCTTCTAAAATAAGAAAAGTTGTTGTATCATAAAGATTCAAAGAGTCTATTTTATTTAATATGTTCAATAATTTACTTTTTTCATCTATCAATAATATTTCTTTATTTTCTTTTAATATTTCTTCTCTTTTTTTCGATAATTTTTCTATTTTTTTTGATATTTTTTCTTCTTTTTCCAAGATTTTCTCTTTTAAAGTCTTTAATTCTCTCTTTTTTTCTTCTAACAAATCAAGATCTTTTTTTAATATTTTTTTATTTTCTAATGTAGTAAGAATTTCTATTATTTCTTTATAATTAGTAGCATTTGGTAAAAGAAGCTCACCTTTTGTTTTTAAAAGATATAATTTTTTATTATTACTATATGATATTTCCTCTATTTTAGGAAAATTTACTTTTGAATATTCAGAACTTCCTATTTTTTTTTGAGGAACAACTGAAAAATATCCTAAAAAATCCATTTTTTTATTTATAATAATATAAGTATTTAAACATTTTAAAATTGTTTTTTGAATTTCCAAATAATTAGAATGTGTATAACTATCTTCTATAGCTAGAAATCCTGAAATATTTATATTATGAAATTTTTTATTTTTATCTAATAAAAATTTTTCAATTTTTTCAGCTTCTTTATCTTCAATTATTTCATATGAATCTTCCCAAAACATTAAATAACTTTTTTGTTTTTTTCTGTTTTCTATTTCTAATATTTTTTTATCATCAAATCCCCAATCAAAAATATTTATTAAAGCTTTTCCTAAAAATGTAAGTCGTTCTTTGCTTGATATTATTTCGTATTCATTTTTTAAATTTTTTAAAAAAAACAAATCAAAAAAAGCTTTTATAGTATTAGTACTAAAGAATATTTTTTTCCGAGTAATTGTATCTTTCCTATATTCCAAGTGAATAATTGCTTCTTTATATGGTGTTCTTTCATCTTGAATCATTATTTGATATGTATCTCTATTTGTAAAAAGTTTAAACTTAAAACAAAAATTAATATTTTTTATTTTTAATTTTTCATCTAATTCCTCTTGAATTGTATCAATAACACTTTGCTTAATTGTTATATAATCCTTCTTTTTGTGATTATTCTTTTCTACAATTATGTTTTCTTCGAATACTCCATTTATTTTTATTTCAAATACTTTTTTTAAATAATTATCGAATGCTAAAGATTTAGTTTTTGTAAGTTCAATTAGGAATTTAATATAATCAGCCAGCGTATCATAGTCTCTATCACTTATTTTCGGTTGAACTATATTTTTATGATAATAAGCCAATTGTGGAAGATAAAATTTTGGAGCTTGGTACAAAATTTCGTTAATTATTTCTCTTTCTTCTTCGGAACTAAGTTTTTTAATATTTTTTCTTTTTGTAAAAAAGTTCTCAATCAAATTTTCTAATTTTTTATTTTCAAAATTTATCAAAATTTTTTTGATTTCAGAAAAAAGAATATCAGCTTCTGAAATTAATTTTTTCCAATTATGAATATAGATTCTATTATTAGTTAACATTTTTTCTCCCTTCAAAAACACTTTCCTAGAATTTTGGCAAATACTCATTGAAACCTTAATTTTATTAAATTCTTATAATTAAAAATTTTATAAATATTTTTTGTTAATATATTGTGTTATAGTAGTAGTCACTAGGACATTGGCAATTTAATAGAGAGAAATTTTTTAAGCTTAACGAAAGGAGGTAAAAGCTTATCTCTCTTCTATATAGAATTTTAACATAAGTTATTAGAGAAAGCTACTATATATGGAGGAATAATTATGAAAAAACTACAAAATAAACCACTAGAAGAAAAGATGGAGGGATATGCAAAGCTCTTTGATGAGATTTCCCTGTTGATATCCTTAAATCGGAAACTATATAAAAAAATAGAGTTAGAAAAGCTCCTATTTAATCGAGATGATTTTTATAATATTGGGAGTTTTTTAATTCAAAAAAAAGATATAAATAGTTTCTGGGATGAACAGAAGCAAATATTTAATTATGAAATTTTCAAAGAAAAAGTGCTAGATATCTATAATGAAGAAACCTTTTTAATATTTAAAGATAATTTTGAAAAAGGAAGATATGATGTTATAGAAACTCTTGAATCTGAAGAAATTTTCAAAGAAAAAGTCAAGGAGAGGTTAAAGAAAATTTATGGAGAAATAACCGAAGAAAAATTATCTTTGATTTATTCTGAATTAAAAAAGGCTACTAAAGATAGTATGAAGTTAGAAACTCCATCTAAAATTTATTCTCTTTTGAAAGACGAAGGTAAGGACATAACCCATAAGGCACTTGTAGAATTATGTCAAATAAGAAGTGACTTAAATGTTAATAAAAATACTTTCACTATGGAAAGTATTAAAAAGGAGATGGAGAAATAATGGAAAATTTACTTAATCTAGGTACAAAGCAAATGCAAGAACTGCTCAACAAACCAGAAATTAAAGAGATGATTAAAAAAATTGTTAATGAAGAAAATACATGCTCTTTGCAAGAGCAATATATAGAGCAAGAGCTTCCTCTTTCTATAAAAGAAAATATTAGTAAAGATACTTTGGAACAACTCAAAGATGATGACACTTTTATCCAAACTCTGTGTACAGTAAACTTAAAAAAAGTAAGAGAAGAAAAGGAACTCCTCTATGAATTAAGAATAGAAAATAAGACATACACAATACAGTTAATGCTGACTCCCACTTATGAAAAAAAATTTAGAAAAACTTTTGAAGATTCAAGCGATATTTGGTGTACTGGAGTTTTAAGTTTTTCTGATAGATTACAACAATATATTTTATCAAATATAGAAGTCTATACTATAAAAGAACCTTTCAAAGTTTATTATCAAAAACTAGAGAGCCAATCTTTAAATGAAAGAATTAATAATTTTATTAGCTTATTAGGGTTAAACCCTTCCAAACTATTACTTTTTGAAAAAAAGGTTATGATTTCAAGAATAATACCTCTTATTGCAAAAAAACATCTATATTTAGAGCTTTCTAAAAAAGAGATTGGGAAGTCCTATACTTATGAACAGTTAGATTTTAAATTAAATACTTTGAATGTAACTAGAGCTACTACCTTTGTAGATGGACGTGATGGAAAGTTAGGAGATTTTTTTTCAGAAAAAGTTGCTTTTATAGTAGATGAGGTAAATAAAATAACTGATTCTGAGTTTTTTACTTCTATACAGACTTATATGAATAACACTTCAGATGTGGGGAAAATTCAATCTACTAAAAGTAATCAGAGTTCTAGCAATTCAATAATTTTACTCGGTAATATAAAAGAAAATATAAATTATAGTTTAATCTATTCAATGGGAATTGATATTTTAGATAATATGTCTATTCCTTTTAATAATAAATCAGCTTTTTTATCAAGGGTATCAGCATTACTTCCCTCATGGGGATGCAGGACTTTTTCTCAAGAAATGGTAGATTCAAATAATAATGAACTATACAATAGACTCTTGTTAAAAAAAATTATTCCATTACTTCGAGAAAAAACAGTTGATATTAACCTGCTTTTACAAAGAGTCAACTATTCATTAGAAGCTATAGCTACTTCAACTAGGGTACAGAAAAATATTTCTAAAAACTTTGAAGCACTGATAAAATTACTTTATCCCTCTATACTTGAAAATAATTATGTTATCTCTAATGAAGAAATTTTATTTTTAATCGAATGGAGTATTGAGTTACTAAAAGGGGTTAATTTTTATATAAAAAAATATGAAAATAATCATAGTGATGGTCTTATGATTCTAAACTCACAAATGAGAATAGTAGGGACAGAGTACTATAAAAACAATAATACATGTACATATGTAACTCCTCATAGAATATTTATCTTAGATAAGGCTAATAACTTTATTACTAAAATCCCTCTAGATTTTATAGGATTGCAAATGAATAAGAGTGAAGTAAAGTTGATGGCTGCATCTAATGTTGGATTTAGTTTTGATAATATAAAGTTAACTCATGTTCATAATACTTTTTTTAGTAGAGCAATATACTATTTTAATTATAATTTTTTAACTGGAGAGCTTGAAAATGTTAATTATGGAGCTGATAATGATATACTTGCACAAAACTCATTTTTTTTAGCAAAAGATTTGTAAATACATATATATTATAAAATAATATATAACAAGGAAAGGTGAAATTATGGAAAATAATGAAAAAAATAATAATGAAAAAGTTAAAAAAATTTTAAAAAAGAAAGTGTACATAGATATAAAAGAAGAGGAAATAGATAGCAACACTTTGATATCTAGATTAGCCAAAGATTTATTTGGAGTGTAATTATTTAGAGTGAGAGAGGGAAACTTTCCTCTCTCAAATTTAAAATAATAAAATTGTAAAAATTATGGAGGTAGAAAAGATGAAGAAAGCAGTAGCATATTGTAGATTTAGTTCAGATAATCAAAGAACAGAGAGTATAGATGCTCAAGTGAGAGCAATAGAGGAATATTGTAGAAAAGAGGGGTACACCTTAATTAAAATATATAAAGATGAAGCTATATCTGGAACTTCTATTGATGATAGGGAGGAGTTCTTAGAAATGATAGAGGATTCCAAGAATAAGGAATTTAACTATGTAATAGTACATAAATTTGATAGATTTGCAAGAAATAGATATGACCATGCTATTAATGAAAAAAAGCTAAATGAAAATGGAGTAAAACTTATATCTGTCTTAGAGCAACTAAATGATTCTCCAGAGGCAGTTATTCTAAAATCAGTACTTACAGGAATGAACGAGTACTATTCCCTTAACCTAGCTAGAGAAGTTAGAAAAGGGCAAAAAGAAAATGCTTTAAAGTGTGTACATAATGGAGGAATACCACCACTTGGATATGATTTAACAGAAGATAAGACTTATACAATAAATGAGGAAGAAGCCAAAGCAGTAAGATTAATATTTAAAATGTATCTTGAAGGGAGAGGGTATGCTTATATAGCAGATGAATTAAACTCTTTAGGATTTAAAAATAAATTAGGGAAACCTTTTAAAAAGATAAGCATTAGAGATACATTATACAATGAAAAATATATTGGAAACTTCATTTTTGGAAAGAAAGATAAAAAAGGAAAACTTACAGGTAAAGAGATAAAAATAGAAAATGGAATACCAGCCATTATATCAAAGGAAGATTTTGAGAAAGTTCAAATAATGTTACAAAAGAAAGTTAGAAGTAGTTCCGGTCGTTCAACTGCATTAACTACTTACCTTTTAACTGGATTATGTGAGTGTGGAGAATGTGGAGGAAGTTATTCTGGGGGATATAGATCAGTTAATAGAAATAAAACTGTTTCATATGGTTATCAATGTAGAAATAGAAAAGATAAGGTCAATGATTGTAAAAATACACCTATTAGACGTGAGGTATTAGAGGATTTAGTAATAACGACATTAAAAGAAAATATTTTCTCTACTTCACAAATAGAAGTAATTACAGATAAAGTATATGATTATGTTCAAGATACTTTTAAACGTTCTAACAAAGAGTTAATTAAAATAGATAAGAGTTTAGAAAAGTTGAAAGCAAAAGCTGAAAAATTATTAGATTTAACATTAGATGGAACTATTTCAGATTATGAGTACAGAAATAAAAAAGGAGAGATTGATATGGAAATATTAAACTTAAAAGAAGAAAGATTTAAATATACAGATGTCCCTAAATTTATGGATAAACAAAAAATAAAAAATCATCTTATTGAATTAGGTAAGAACCTAGATTCTAAAGATGAAAATTTACTTAAAATTTTAATCCAAACTTTTGTAAAAAAAATTGTCGTTCATCGTGACTCAATAGCCTTAGAACTTAGAATTTTTCCGGGTTTGACACCGGCTAAGGTTGGTGGAGATGACGGGAATCGAACCCGTGTCCGAAACTACCAGCGCCATAGGCTTCTACAATGCTTAGTCTACTATTTTATTTCGCAACAATCACTCCCGCAGACAGGGCTAACTGAAGCTATTCTCTAAAATGTCCCTTTGAGCTTAGAGAAATCACTAAAGGTAATCTGTATATTGGTAACACCTCGGTTGGATTCTCCTACAGAAGAGAGAAACCAGAGGTGAGCTGACTAATTAAGCAGCTAAAGCGTAATTTCTGTTTCCATCTAAACGATGTGTTGACCTCTCACAGCGGTCATCCTGGCATGCTACCTATAACCTCATAACCCCGTCGAAACCTTTGCATCCCCATTATTTAATTGTACATAATAGTATAACATATTTTAAAAAAAATTTCTATCTAATTTTTGTCATTCTTTGAATATCTCTTTGTGCATCTCTTTTAGCAATACTTTCTCTTTTATCATAAGTCTTCTTACCTCTAGCTAGAGCAATAGATACTTTAACATATCCCTTTGAAAGATGTATATCTAATGGAACTATTGTATACCCCTTTTGAGTAACTTTCTCATGAAGTTTTCTAATCTCTTTTTTATGTAATAATAATTTTCTAACTCTTCTCTCCTCTGGATTGTATACACTCCCAAAACTCCAAGGAACAATAGACATTCCCATTATAAATACTTCTCCATTTATAATTCTAATAAAAGATTCTTTTATACTTACTTTTCCAGCTTTAGCTGATTTTACTTCGCTTCCAACTAACTCTATTCCTGCTTCAAATTTATCTTCTATAAAATAATCAAAATAGGCTTTTTTATTCCCTGCTAAAACCATAATTTCCTCCAATATTTTCATTACTATCTTACAATATTATACTGTATTTTATATTTTTTTTCTATCCTTTTTAAGTTTTGTTATTAAAATACAAAAAATATTTTTTATTCCCCCTTGATTATTAAAAAAAATATGGTATACTCTTACCAAGATTGGATTAGATGAAAAACAGAAAAGGTTTTTGTTTTATAAATATATTACTTCAAATAAGTCTTATTCTGCTATTATTAAGTTTTGGTTTTATCTACTTTAAAAAATTAATTGAAAGAGAGGAGTTGATAAGAGCTAAAACAGAAATTTATGAAGTTTTTACAACATATGGTATCAAAGCCCATAATAGTAGAACAAATTATGAAGTGAAATTAGACTATCTTAAAAAAAATATTACAATTTCTCAAATGTCTGTTATTGATAAAGAGATTATCCATCTACCCCAAAATTTAAAATATATTACTATTTTTGATAAACAAACCCAAGAAAAATTTAATGCTAAAATTACTTCTCATGGAAATATCACACCCTCTTTTAGTATTTATATTTTTGATTATAATGATATTGCACAATACAGGATATCTTTTTATGGATTCGACTTAATAAAGTATATGCAAATTAATGTATACAGAAATATTAATGATACAATCCCTAAATATAATACCATCTTAAATTTTCACAACAAATGGACTACTACAAATCCTAAATGGAAGGAGGAGTAAGTATGAAGCTTATCATTATTTTACTTTTCTATTTTATAACTAGCTTTTTATTTGGAGAAAATACTACACAAGAGATAGTAAAAGTAAATATTATAATTAAAGGAAATAACTATATTACATATTTTATTCTTTCTTCTCAAGAAAATCCCAATAATTTTTTTATTGTAGGTGAAAAATTATGATAAAGAATAATTCAGAAAAAATTAGAGAGATATTTAAAGAGTTAAATTCTAATACTAAGAAATCTAAAAATACTACTGAATTAAAAATTGATTCCTCCCTTGAAACTAATAATCCAATTGTTGTAAAAGGTCTCAGTGCTATTATACTATTAGGTGTTGAGAAAAGAGCTAGTGACATACATATAGAACCTCTAAAAAACAGAACTAGAATTCGTTATCGAATAGATGGATTACTTTATGAAGAGATGGGTTTTGATATTTCTCTTCATTCCTCTATTATATCTAGATTAAAAATTATTTCAAATCTTGATATCACTGAGAAAAAACTTCCTCAAGATGGAAAATTTAGAATGAAAATAGATGAAAAAACTATTGATTTCCGCGTATCTATTGTCCCACTTATTACAGGTGAAAAGGGAGTAATTAGAATTTTAGATAGTGAAAGTTATAATTTTAATTTAGAAAATATTGGACTTAGTTTAGAGGATTATAATAAAATCTCTAATCTTATCAATAAAAAGAATGGAATAATTTTAGCTTGTGGTCCCACTGGCTCAGGTAAAAGTAGTCTTATCTATTCTATTCTAAAAAAACTAAACAATGGAGTAGTAAATATTTCAACTGTTGAGGACCCAGTAGAGTATGAAATAGAAGGAATAAATCAAGTACAATACAATCAAGAGATAGGAAGAGATTTTTCTACAATTTTAAAAGCTTATCTTAGACAAGACCCCGATATCTTAATGATAGGAGAAATTCGGGATTATGAAACAGCAGAAATTGGAGTAAAATCAGCTCTCACTGGACATTTAGTACTATCTACCTTACATACATATGACTCTCTCAGTGGAATTTTTAGATTACTCAATATTGGAATTGAAAGATATATGATTTCTGCTTCTGTTATTGGAATAATTGCTCAACGTTTAGTAAGGAGATTGTGTCCTCATTGTTTAACTATTGATAATAACTCTCTTGGAAAATTATCTCTTTTACAAATAGATTTAAACTCTTTTAAAGGAAAAACTTTTTATACTAATACTGGTTGTGAATATTGTAATTATACTGGTTATAAAGGGAGAATAGCTATATTTGAATTACTTATAATAGATGAAGATATAAAAGCTTATATCGAAAAAGGAGTATCTATTCAAGAGTTACAAAATCTAATAAAAAGTAAAAATGTAAAAACTCTAATTGAAGATGGAATTGAAAAAGCTCTAAATAAAATAACCTCATTAGATGAGATTATAAGGCAGTGTTAATTATGAAAACTTACTTTTTTAAAGCATATAATATAGATAGAAAAAAAGTTTCATCTACTTTAGAATTTAATTCTGCAAAAGAGTTTCATAGATATCTCAATAAAAATAGATTGACTCTTATATCTTATAAGATAATTACACCTAAATATAAAATTACTCAAGAAAATATCCTAATATTTACACAAAATTTAAAAACTCTTTTAGATAGTGGGCTTACAATATCCTTGGTTTTAGATATCCTTAGTACTCAAGAAAAAGATATACAGTTTTCTAAAGTTATAAAAAATATACGAGATAAAATATTAAATGGAAATAGTATCTATTCTGCTTTTTATGACTATAATACTATATTTGGGGATACATATTTAAATTTACTTTTAGCAGGAGAAGAGTCTGGAGAGCTTGTGGAAAATCTTGATAAAATTTGTGAAATTATATCTCTTAAAGAAAAAATTAAAAAAAATATTAAGGAAGCTCTTTTTTATCCTGCTATAGTTTTTGTATTTACTATTTTTTTACTTATATTTATGCTTACATTTGTGTTTCCTAATTTTATTTCCTTATTTCAAGATACAAATACAACTTTACCTTTACTTACAAAAATTATTATATTTTTAAGTCAAAACATATTCTATATTCTACTTATCCTTAGCATACTTATCTTATTTTTTATAAAAATATTAAAAAAATTACCTTTGGAAAAATATCAAAGTTTTATATTCACTCTACCTTTTTATGGAAAAATAGTAAAGAAAAATTTAATTATATCTCTTTGTCAAAATTTTTCTATAATGAATAAAGCTGGAATAAATATTATTGATATTTTAGAAACTTTAAAAAAAGCAACTCCATATATTTTTTTACAAAAAGAGTTACAAAAAATTCAGCTTAAAATAAAAATAGGAAATACTATTGAAGAAGCTTTCTTGTCTACTAATCTTTTTTCTTCTACTGAAATAAAAACTATCTCTATTGGAGAAAAGACAGGAAGATTAAGTGAAGCTTTTTCCTCTATATCTTTTATTCTACAAAAAGATTTAGAATCCTATCTCTTTAAACTTACAACACTTTTACAGCCATTTTTACTTCTAATCTTAGGAATAATTATAGGTATCATAGTTTTAGCTATCTATCTACCTATATTTAACATTACAGATCTCATAATTTAAGGAGGATATTTTATGAAAAACAAAGGTTTTAGTTTAATTGAGGTTACAGTTGCTATTGCTCTTATTGGAATTATGGCAGGTATTGGTGTCCCAAAACTTCGTAGACAGATGGCTTTAGGAAGAGATACTAAAGCTATTGCTACTTTAGGAACATTACGAACAGCAAGTGAATTATATTTTATTGAAAATAGTAAACCTCTTTCTGAAACTCCAACTTCTGAAGAGAGTGAAAATATTACTACTGCTCTTAAAAAATTAGAACCTTATTTAGATGAAAAAACTTTTAAAGAGATAGAAGATGGAGAGTTGGAAATAGGTGGAAGCAGAGCTAAAAAAGTTGATATTGATGAAGCAGATGAAAATATTACTTATGGTGGTACTATCTCTCTTACTTTTAAAAATCCAGATATAAATAAATCTACTGGTAGTGATGGTGTATATATTTGGTTTAAACCTAGTGAAGGAAAAGAGTATAATACAAAGGGAAACAAATGGATAGAATATTAATTATAATTATACTTTCTATTATTATGTGGATAGATATAAAAAAACTGTATATTCCTAATTTTTTAAATCTTCTACTACTTATCATTGCTATATATTTAAAAAAATTCGATTATGAAATTATAGAAAATAGTATTATTGGTATGGGTATCTATACTCTTCCACTACTTTTTCTCTATGGTTATCTCTCAGACATATTAAATAAAGAGGTTTTTGGATTTGGAGATATAAAATTATTAATGACATTAGGATATATCTTAGGTTATAGTAACTTTTTTGATATATACCTATTCTATCTTATATCATTTATTTCAGCTTCTTTTATAGGAATTATACTATTAATAAGAAAAACAAAAAGAAAAGAGATTCCATTTTCTCCATTTTTGATAATTGGATTTCTTTTTTTATGGCTGAGGTAATTATGAAAAATAAAGCACTTACTCTTATAGAACTGATTATATCTTTAGCTCTTTTTTTCATAACTCTTTTTCCTCTAGTTAAATATATTCAATTTTCATTTGCTAGTAATAGAAGATACTTAAATTTAGAAAGAAGTTACTATAATTTTAAAGCCATTGAAAAACAATTGATAGCTCAAGATTATGAAACTTTAAAAACTCATTTAGGAAAAAGAGAGTATAATTTTGAAAATTTTGGAAAAGATAGCTTTACAGAAAAATTTTTTATACCATATCCAATTAATAAAAACTCTAATTTAAAATTAGAAATCTCTAAAACATATTATCAATTCGAAGATAAAAAATATGATTATTTAGAGGTTTATTTTATGTATATAGACAGTAATAAAAGTTTTGAAAGTAGAAATTTAGTTAGTAATTGGTGATTATATGAGAAAAAATTCTGGATTTTCTCTTTTAGAATTAATAGTAACTTTAGGACTTTTTTCTATCTTTTCTCTACTTATTTTTCCACTATTAAAAGTTTCTAATACTCTTAATAATTCTATTACTAAGCAAAGCCTTTTTGAAAAAGACTCAGCTAAGATTATATCATTAATAGAAAAAAGTATAAAAGATAGCAATATAATCAAGGGGAATTATATTGGAAAAGAGTATGTAGAAAATGGAGCTATAGTTTTACAATATGATAAGGAAATCTATCTTGGACTAACTGAAAATTTTTTTAAAAATAAAACCTCAAAAGGAAATACACTTTTTTTAGAATATCCTGTAAGTGATGGAAAAAATATTTTTTATTCCTTTATTATTTTTAGATTTTACTATGGAGAATTACAAGTGATTGAGTGTAAAAAAATCAATAATGAAGTCTATGTTGAAAATAAAAATACTATTCTTGAAAATATATATGGATATTTTGAAAAAATAGAAAACGGAATTATTATAGAGATGGAAATTTTAGATAGTGATTTTTTAAAAGCTAGGAGTTTAAAAGGGTATGCAAACTTTAAAAAAGAGATTGAAAAATAGAGCTTTCATATTAATTGGTACTCTTATTCTTATTGTCTTTATATTGGGAAATTTTTTATTGGGATATAGAATTATTTATAGAAAAGGTGAAAGATTAAATTCCTATTTTTCTACTATTTCCATAGATTCAAAAGTACATAATTTACAAACTCTTGCTTATGACGAATTAAAAAGAATAGATAAAGAGATCTCTTCTGGTAATTATCAAAGTGGTGCTGAATATATTGGATTTGAAGAAAATTTTAATAGAGTTTGGCTTGGAAATAGTAAAAATAGCTATAGCTTTAATAGATATCTACTTTATAGAATAAGATTTAATGGAAAAACTTGTTATAAATATGGTGATGGAGACAATAAAAATTTTAAAGAGATTATTTTAGTTAATCTTTATTCTTATCCATATACTAATAATATAGTTACTATTGAAATAAAAAAAACTCTTACAAATCCTAAAGCTAATAATCAAGTTTCATTATTAGCTAAAGTAGACATAGAATATGAAAAAGGAAATAAAAATCCTCTTACCCCCAATAGTGAAAAATTAAAGGAGTTTGTGGTCAATTTTGAAAATAGTGTGGTTAAATAAATTTTTAAAAAAAGAAAAACTTAACTTCTTCACTCTTGAAGAGATTGAAAATTATAAAAACGGTATCCTGTTACTTGAGAGTAATTTTTTTCATCTTATTCCTCTTACTCTATCTAAAGATATTGATGAAAGAGAAAGAGAGTTTGAAATAACAGAGAAACTTGAAAATATCTTTGATGAATATGATAGTTTTTATTTTTTAGATAAGGAGATAATTTTAGAAGAAGATGAAGAGAAGGAAAAAACTCTCCTCATTCTAATTGAAAAAGATAAAATATATACTTTACTAGACAACCTTAAAGATAAGAAAACAGATCTTTTAGGTATATATCCTCTTTTTTTAATAGAACTTTTTAATAAAGATAATCTTGAAAAAACTTATGTAGAAGTAGAAAATGACAAGTATAGACTCTACTATTTTTTAGAAAATAAATTAATTAATTTTCTAGAAGTAGATTTTGAAAAAGAAGAAATAGTTAATAACTCTACTTACTTAGAAGAAAATTTAAAAGGAGAGAGCTTTGTCTATCCTAACCAAAATGATATCATTGAATATCTTTCCTTTTTAAAAATTAGAGAGTGGAAAAATTATCCTTTAGAGTTTAGAAAAGATTTCAATTTTCTTCCAACAGATTATATTAAAGAAAGAAATTATAAGAAAAACATAAAAATTTCCATTTTTTTTATCTCTTTCACTATAATAATTTCAACTATTATATTTTTTTCTATATATTTTTTAATTGAAAAAGAACAAGAAAGATTAAATATTTTAGAAAATAGTTACTCCACTTATCATGAAAAAAATTTACAAATAAGAGAGGAAATTTTAAAAATAGAAGAGGAGATAAAAAAATTAAAAGAAAAAAATAGAATAAAAGATTTTAATAAGATGAAACTTTCACAACTGATAAAAACTATATACAATAATGAAAATTTAGAGATTACATCTATTGAATATGGAGATGGAATGCTTACTCTTCAAGGAATAACAGATTTTGAAGAAGATATTTATAAATTTCAAAATAGGTTATTAAATTATAGATTTTTTAAAAATTTTAATCATGATTTTATAAAACTAAATAATAACAGATATGAATTTCATATAGATATAGAGGTGGAAGATGAAATTACTGAAGAAAATTGATTGTCAAGAATATAAAAGCCAAATTCTTCTTTTAATATCTCTTATTATTTTCAGTTTTATTATATATTCTCTTGTCTTATCTCCCTTTCAAAACTATTTACAAAAAAGAGAAAGAGTAAGCTCTTTGGAAATTAAAACTAGAAAGGAAATGAAACAAAATCAAGCTAATAATCAAAGATATAAAAAACTTTTAGAAGAATTAGAGGAAACAGAAAAATATTACTCTAATCTTGAAGAAAAAACAAAAAAGAAAAGTTTTAAAAATATAAGTAGTTTTGAAAAATTTATTAGTGAAAAATCTAACTTCTATAATCTAACCATTGAAACCATAGGAAGAGTAGAGAAAATAAGCGAAACAGATAAAATATATATCCCCTATATTATAAGCGGAGATATTTCAGATATTTTCTTATTTATAGAAGAATTAGAAAATAGTGATAAAAAAATTAGTTTTACAGATAGTATTACACAGATATCTACACTTCCACAAGGTAGACTTACTACAAAAATGTCTTCTAATGTTCTAAATATCACTAACAAGGATATAAAAGAAGAAAAATTTTTTCCTATATCTAAATTGAATAATCAAAAAATTACTAAAATAAAATATCTCAATTTTAATAATAGAATATATATAATAGTAAATTATAAAAATAATAGTAAAAATATTTTCTATGTGGGAGAGGAAATAGTATTTGATAATTCTAAGTATAGGATTATACTAGAAAATAATTATCCTTTTTTACAACAGATAAAAAATTAGGAGAGGTTTTATGAGAAAAAGAAATCTTATACTTTTAATAATTTTCTTTATTTGTTATAATAGTTATGGACAATTTAATCATCCAAATCTAAAAACTAAAATTACATATGAGCTCAACTTACAAGATATTACCTTAGGAGAGACTCTCAATATTATTAGCCAAGAAAATAATATAGCTATTATCCCCAGTGACGATATAAAAAATATCTCAGTTGATATGTATTTTCCCTCTGATATATTATTAGAAGATATTCTTAATACTTTTATTAAACTATATAACTTAAAGCTTTCTAAAAGTGGAGATATATTTATTTTATCTAAAAGAGGTGAAAATAATAATTATATTTTCTCTGGAAGAATTCAATCTGAAGGTTCTGGAAAAGGTTTAGAAGGAGTTAAGATTACCCTTATTAATAGTTTTTCTCAACCTACACTATCTAGTTATGATGGAAATTTTATCTTAGAAGATATTGACCCTGCTGTATATATTGTACAATTTGAAAAGGAAGGATATTCTACAATAACTGATATAATTGATTTAAGTGAAAAAAATATCTTTTTAAATATCTCTATGAAAAGAGAAAACAGTTTTAACTCTAGTAAAAATATTTCAAAGCAAACTTCTAATAGAAATATAATCAATGGAGAGGAGATAGTTACAGAAAATATCTATCTATATAATAACAGTTGTGAAGATATAAAAAAATTACTTTCTGAAACTTTTGGAAACTCTTTAAAAATCTCTTCACTCCCTAAGAAAAATATACTTGTCCTTTCTGGAAAAGAGAATATTATCAATAGCTCTAAATCTCTCATACAGGAATTAGATAAAGATGTAGAGCAGATTAGAATAGATGCTCAAATTTTAGATGTTACTGACAATCTCTTTGAAACTTTAGGTTTTAATTGGATATATGATAACAGTGGCAACACAGAAGGAAACAATAGTTGGAGTATGTCATTACTTGGAAATAGTAGTATTTCTGGAATCGGAAGTATCTACTCTTCATCTATTGCAATCTCTAAACAATTTAATAGTGGAAATGATATTCTCAATCTTGGAATCAATCTTTTGGAATCTACTCAAGATTTAGTAGTAAGTTCTAGACCATCTATACTTGTTTTAGATGGGGAAGAGGGAAGCTTTAAAGTTGCTGAAGAGGTAATAGTAGGTGAACAAAGAGAAGAAGACGAAGATACTAATAAAGTTATTACAACTCCAATATTTAGAGAGGCTGGAATAATTTTAAGAGCAACTCCTACCATTAGAAAAGATGGTTGGGTAATTTTAAAAGTTTTAATAGAGATTAGTAATTTCAAATTGAAAGTCAATAAAGATGAATCAGAGGAAAGTGGTACATATAACTCTGAAGGTGGTTCAAAAGTTGGAAGAAGTATTGAAACTACTATTAAGATTAAAGATGGAGAAACTATATTTATAGGTGGATTAAAAAAAGCTACTGTACATAATTTAGATAGTAAAATTCCTTATTTTGGAACTCTACCTATGATTAATTTTTTCTTTAAAAATCAGAATATTAGCCATGAAATTAGTGATATCTATGTAAAGATGAAAGTCAATATTGTAAATAATGAAAATGATTCCTTTGAAAGAGATGAAATACATCAAAGGGCAAAGGAAATAATAAATAGAAAAATTTATTAAGAAAAGAGGAATAGTATGAAAAACAGATTAGATTTACCAAAAATATTAGAAAGTTTTAAAAATATAAAGATAGGAGTGGTTGGAGACTTAATGTTAGATGACTATATTATTGGTGTAGTTGATAGAATATCTCCAGAGGCTCCTGTTCCTGTTGTAAATGTAAAAGAGGAAAGATTTGTATTAGGAGGAGCTGCTAACGTTGTCAATAACCTTTCTGTTCTTGGGGCCCAAACTATATGTTTTGGTGTAATTGGTGCTGATGACAATGGAGATAGATTACTTAGAACTTTCAATGAAAAAGGAATAGATAGTACAGGAATTATTAGAACTAAAGATATACCTACTATTGTAAAAAGAAGAATATTAGCTGGAAACCAACAATTACTTAGAATAGATTGGGAAAAAGCTGAGCCTATTTCTAAAGAATTAGAAGATTTACTATTAGAAAATTTCAATTCTAAAATTGATTCACTAGATGCAATTATCCTTTCTGACTATGATAAGGGAGTACTTACTCCAAGAGTAGCTAAGGAGATTGTAAAAATTTGTAGAGAAAAAAATAAAATAGTTACTGTTGACCCTAAACCTAAAAATGCAATGAACTATATAGGAGCTACATCTATGACACCAAATAGAAAAGAGGCTATGGAGTGTTTAGGTAAAAGTAAAGTTACAGACTTTGAATCTTTAGGAAAAGAGTTAAAAGAAAAATTACAACTAGATAACCTTCTACTTACTAGAAGCGAAGAGGGAATGAGTTTATTCCTAGATAAGGTTATAAATATTCCTACCTTTGCTAAAGAAGTATATGATGTAACAGGGGCTGGAGATACAGTAATATCTGTATTTACTCTTGCTAGTGCTGCTGGGGTAGATTGGCACGAATCTGCTAAGATAGCTAATACAGCTGCTGGAGTAGTAGTAGGTAAGATGGGAACATCAACTGTAACTAAAGAGGAAATCTTAGAGTTCTATAACCAAATTTATGAGAGATGGGAGTGTCATAATGCTTAGAATAGGAAATGGATATGATGTACATAAGCTTGTAGAAGGAAGAACATTAATATTAGGAGGTGTGGAGATACCTCATACTAAAGGTGTTCTCGGACACTCTGATGGAGATGTTTTAATCCATGCCATTATGGATGCTATGCTTGGAGCTTTAGCTCTAGGGGATATCGGACAACATTTTCCTGATACTGATATGAAATACGAAAATATAGATAGTACAATTCTGTTAACTAGGGTAAAAGAATTGATAGCTGAAAGAGGATATAGAGTTATTAATTTGGATTCAATAATAGTTTTACAAAAGCCAAAAGTAAAACCATATATTGAAGCAATGAGAAAAAGAGTAGCTGAAATATTAGAAATAGATATAGAGCAGGTAAGTGTAAAAGCTACTACTGAAGAAAAACTTGGATTTACTGGAGATGAATCTGGAGTAAAATCTTACTGTGTTGTTTTATTAGAAAAATAATTTAAAATTTTCACTTTGACATACTGAGGTCATAAATCAAAGTTATACTTAAACTATAAAAGAAACAGATAATTTTTAGGAGGTATAACTTATGAAAAAATTAATAATTTTAACTGGTATAATAACAATATTAGCAGGAACAACTATATTTGCAAATAACTTTGATAACACTCAACCTATGAGAAGAAATCAAACTTCAGCAACTTATTTTCATCATATGAGAGATGGAGAAATATTCCACTCTAGATGTTGTAACTTTGATGGTAGAGGAAGATATCAAGTACAAGATAAAAAATTTGAAGCTAATCAATTAGATATTGCTGAAAAAAGAATAGCTCTAAGAAGAGAAATGTTAAAGGATACTCCTGATTGGAATAAAGTAGAACAATTAAATAAAGAGATTGGAGCTATCAGAGCTGAAAACAGAACTATTATGATGAAAGAAAGAGCAGTAAATAGAAATAGTTAATTTGAAAAAGGGGTATTGCAATTTATATGCAATATCCCCTTTATTTTTTATTATACCGAAATATCTCTTGCTCCATTTTCTATATCTTTTAAGAATCCTTTTATTTTATTTTTAAAATTCTCATCTGTCATTTTTTCAAGTGCTTCTAGTATAGCCTTACTTCCTAACTCTCTTAAATTTTCATCAGCATAATCTAATAAAAACTCTTTTAATGTCATAAGGGCATTAGCCTCACACATTACATTTATTTTTCCACTCTTAGCTATCTCCATAAATCTATCTCCAGTTCTTCCTGAACGATAACAAGCTGTACAATAACTTGGGATATATCCACTATTTATTAAACTTGCTAACATCTCCATTGGAGAACGATGGTCTCCCACTTCAAATTGAGCAGTATTTTCATTTGCCTCAGAGTATCCACCTACACCTGTACAAGAACCTGTACTTACTTGAGATATTCCCAATTCAATAACTTCATCTCTAAATCCAGCTTCCTCTCTTGTAGATAAAATCATTCCTGTATATGGTACAGCAAGTCTTAATACAGCTACTAATCTCTTAAACTCTTCATCGTTTACTAGATATGGATATTGAGCTAAAGTCACATTACTAGCCTCTCTTAATCTTGGTACTGATATTGTATGAGGTCCTACACCTGTAACTTTTTCTAACTCATTAGCATAAAGTATCATAGCTACTGTTTCATATTTATGTTCATATAATCCATATAGTACTCCTATACCAACATCATCTATTCCAGCTTCTCTAGCTCTAAACATAGCTGTTGTATGATAATAATAATCTTTTTTAGGTCCAGCTAAATGTAATTTTTCATAAGTAGGTTTGTGGAAAGACTCTTGGAAAAGAGTATAAGTTCCTATCTCAGCTTCTTTTAATTTTTTATAATTTTCAACAGTTGTGGCTGCTATGTTGATATTTATTCTTCTTATATTTCCATTCTCAAATTTTATAGAGTATATATCCTTAATACATTGTAAAATATAGTCTAAAGAACAATTGATTGGGTCCTCTCCAGCCTCTAAAACTATTCTCTTATGTCCTAATTTTTCAAGGGCTTTTACTTCATTTACTAACTCTTCTCTAGTTAATTTTTTTCTATTTAAATCTTCATTACAATGCTGGTATCCACAATAAACACAATTATTTACACAATAGTTACTTACATAAAGTGGAGCAAACATTACTATTCTTTTTCCATAAATTTTTTCTTTTACTTGTTTAGCTACTTTAAACATCTTATCTAATAACTCTTTATCTTCTATATTTAAAAGAATAGCTGCTTCCTCTGGAGTTATTCCCTCAGCTAAACTAGCTTTTTTAATTATTCTTTCTACTTCATCTTTATTTTTAGCTTTTTCCTTGGCAGATTCTAATATATTGTTAATTCTGTCTTCAGATAAAAAACTAATATCATATTTTTCCTCTCTCATATTCTCCTCCAACTAAAATTGACTTTTAAAGTAAATAATTCTTATTATATCATAAACTAGAGAGAAAAAGTCAATTTTTTTATTTATTTCTAAAAGAAACAGCTTCCATAAGATGTTCTCTCTCTATTTTTTCACTTCCTGCCAAATCAGCTATAGTCCTAGCTACTTTTAAAATTTTATCATAACCTCTAGCTGAAATCTCCATAACTTGAATTACTTTCTTAAAGTACTCTCTATTCTCCTGTGATAACTTACAATATTTTTGAATCTGTTTTTGAGAGATAGTACCATTATATATTCCCTCTCCATATCTTTTTTTCTGAATCTCTCTAGCTTTTAAAACTCTCTCTTTAATTTCTTTTGAGCTTTCTCCAGACTTATAGGCCATAAGTTCTTCCTCTGTAAGTCTTCTCATCTCTACATGCAAATCTATTCTATCCATAATTGGTCCTGAGATTTTCTTCATATATTTATTTATCTCTGTTTGAGTACAGTTACACTTTCCATTGTCATCTAATAAAAATCCACAAGGACACGGGTTACTAGCTCCAATAAAAATGAAGTCTGTTTTAAATTCAACCCTATATTGAGCTCTAGAAATAGAAACTACTCCATCTTCTAATGGTTGCCTCAAACTCTCTAACACACTTCTTGGAAACTCTGCTAACTCATCTAAAAAAAGTACTCCTCCTGAAGCAAGACTTACCTCTCCTGGAACTACTTTTTTCCCTCCACCTATTATAGCTACAGGTGTACTTGTATGATGTGGAGCTCTAAAAGGAGGAGTATCTATTATAGGCTTATTCTCTGAAAGTTCTCCTGCTATACTATATATTTTAGTACTTTCTATTACCTCTTTCTCATTGAGTGGTGGTAAAATTGTAGTAATTCTTTTGCAGAGCATAGTTTTTCCTGAACCGGGACTTCCTATCATAATTACATTGTGCTTTCCTGCTGCTGCTATTTCCAAGGCTCTTTTTGCCATACTCTGTCCTTTTACATCAGAAAAATCTAACTCCTCTTTCTCTTCTGATACAACAATTTTTTCCTGTACACTTTTTACTATATTTTTAGAAATAAACTCCCCTACCTCTTGAAGATTTTTGACTGGTATAATATCTACTCCTCTTATCAATATTGCCTCTTGATAATTCTCCAATGGAAGAACTACTCCTTTATATCCTTTTTCCTTTGCAAATATTACACTATTGAGAGCTCCTCTCACTCTTTTTATCTCTCCTGTAAGAGAAAGTTCTCCTAAAAATAGATAGTTATCTAAAATACTATATCTATCTTTTAAAAATCCCATAGCCATCATTATTCCCACAGCAATAGGTAAATCAAAATGAGCACCCTCTTTTTTTATTCCAGCTGGAGATAGATTTACTATTATCTTTTTAGGTTCTAATTTAAAACCACTATTTTTTAAAGCAGTTCTTATTCTATCCTTGCTCTCTGAAATAGCTGTATCCCCCAACCCTATTATAGAAAAATTAGGAAGTCCATTACTTATATCTACCTCTACATCAACTAAAAAAGACTCCACTCCAATATAACTAGAACTTAACACCCTCTTATTCATAGTCTTAACCCCCTTAGAGATTTTACCCGTTTATATAATTATACCATATTTATTCCAATAAGAGATTAGGATATATTTGAAATATATGGTAAAATATTAGTGAATTAAAAAAATGGAGGAGCCTATGAGCAAAGAAAAAATATCAAAATATTTATTGAGCAGTTGTAATAAAACTCTTAGACTAAAAATGGAAAACTATCTATTTGAAGAACAAGATATTGAGTTTTCTAAATCTGAATTAAATAAGATAAAATTCTATAACCACTTTCTTTTCTTAGAACTAGATATTTTTAATAAAAATAAGACTATGAAAAAAAGTGAAGATAGCACTATTATTAAAAGATTACTTACATTGGGATATAACTACTGTCCTGAAAAATTAATTTTAGACCTTTCAACTTGTAATTTTAATAATAGAATAACTATTTATAAAAATTTAGGAGTTTCTGATGAATTTTTAGCAAAAGATTTAGAGTATACCTTTAATAACTTTGAAGATGAAAAGATATTATTTTCAATGATTGAAGATATTAATAAAAAATTCCCTAAATTTATGGACTACTATCTTTCTTTAGAAGATACAGAAAAAAATAGATATATTGTTGGTAAAATTCTAGAGTTAAAGTGTTCTATTGATAATGAAAATATTATTTTACTTGAAAATTTTATTCTTAATTCTCTTTGTGAAATATATTCAAGTGAAAGAATTGAAAATATCTTAAACTACGATTTTAAAAATTATGAGTTAGCTAATTCAATAAAAGATATCTCTATTATAAATGATAATGAAAATTTAATATATTTCTTAAAAAATATCTATACTAATCTAAATATTGAGAGCAAAAATAAAAAAACTATTTTAGGAGTATTTGAAATCTTAACTTTTTCAGATTCACTTGATTTTTTAGAGCTAGAAAATCCAAAGGAATACTTTGATAAGGTAAATAACTCTACACTTCCTTTTATCTACAAACTTGTTTACTTATATAAAGGAAGTGAAGATTATAATATAACTTTCTATATCCAAAAATTTATTTTAGATAATTCTGAAAAATCTTTAGAAGTTTTAGACAGAATGCTTAAACAGAATATTGAACTAGGAGCCTTTATATTAGGAACTCTTATTGACAATAAAATTATCTCTGAAGAGCTAAAAGCTAAATATATTGATAGTTTTAAAAATAATATAGCTTCTCTTCTTAATATTTTAGAAGAAACAAAAGATAGAGAGTTAGGAGTAGAACTTATCAATACCTTAGGATATATGTTAACTTATTCTAATGTAGAGGAATATATTACTAAACTTTCTGACTCTTATGATAAAAATAGATGGGATATCAATGAGTTTATAAATATGATAGCTCATTTTGAAAGATTAGAAAATAATGGAAAAAATCCTTGGAAAATAGTTGCTGAAAAAACTTCAATTAGTAAAAAATTCTTAATTAGTGGTACTGCTGATTTTGTAAATATCTCTTCTGAAGAGCAATTTACTGAATTTTTAAAAGATAATAAAGAGGATTTTTATGAGTTACTAGAGAAGAAAACATTTATAGACTATACTTTCGAGGAGATTTTAAATCTTTCATATAGAAGTGATGAGAATTTTGAGGTAACTAAGCTTCTTCCATATCTTTCTATCTCAGATGAGATAATATTAGAAACTCTTTTTGAAATTCTAAAAGATAAAGAAAAAGAATGCAGTGATGAGGTAGAAAAACTTACTAAAACAAAAAATAAAAAAATTCTAGCAAATATAAAAGCTCTAAAAAAAGTTTGGGAAAGTAATAAAGGAAAAGAGATTAAAACCTACTCTCAACTTGAAGACTATATTTTATCTATTTTTGATAACTATAAAAAAGATATACTTTATCCAAAATCAGAAGCTTATTCTAAAGTTAGAGAAAAGAATAATGAAACTTTTGTTAATGAAAAAGTAATTAAAACATATGTAGCTCTTTATATGAATAATAAAGATTTAGAAGATATTGAACTTGGAAAAACTATTAGAAATTTTGTAAATCTAGAGGATTTAAATAAATGTTTAGATACTCTTTTTGATACTTGGCTTCAAGATAATTCTCCAGTACATACTAGTTCTATTGTAAGAACATATCTTCTTACCGCTGATGACTATGGAATTGATAAAATACTTGATTTATTAGAAAAAGCTATTTTAAAATCAAAAACTCAATTAGCTAAAAGTTTATTGTCTATACTTTTCTCTATTGAAAGAAAAGAATTTAATACTGAAATAAAATTTATAAAATCTAAAATACACCACACTGATTTGGGAGAGGTTCTAAGAAGAATAAGAGAAGATGACTCAGATGTTACAAGTGAGATACTTGCTCCTAATATAGATTTTTCTATAGGATTTGATATAAATGGAGAAAAGTTCTTCAACTATGGTAATAGAAAAATTAAATTAGTTCTTAATGAAAATTTTGATATTATTATGTATAATCAAGATGATAAAGAGATAAAATCTCTTCCTAAGTACTCTAGTAAATTTGAAGATGATGAAAACAGAGTAGAGTTCTATCAAAAAGAGATTAAAAGATTTAAAAAGAAAAAAGAAATATTACTATCTGAAATAAAAAAATATATGTTCTATCAAATGATAGGAAATAGAGTTTGGTCAATAGAAGAGTGGAATAAAGAGATAAATAGCTCTTATTTTATCAAAGGAATTTCAAAAAATATTTTATGGACAATAATTTCTGATAGTAAAGAGTATTATTGTAAATATGATGGAGAAAAATTTATAGATATTCATAGTAATAAAATTATTAACCAAATAGAAAATATCAAAATTTTCTACCAAGGAGAAACAGATATCGAAACAACTTTATTTACTAAAAATATCACTCCATTTCTTCCACAACAGTTTAGTATAGTTAAGACTGCAATTACTAATTTAGATGATTATAAAGGATTACCTCTATCCCTAAAAAAAATAAATACAGTTATAAATAATTACTTTGCAGAGATATATTCTTCAATTCTTTATGGAGATAATTTTACTCTAATTGATAAGTTAACTCATACATACTTAGAAATTCCTTTTACTTTTTCAACTAAATCTCAAAATATTCAAGATATAAAAGTAAGTAAGATGTTTAAAGATGAGATTAGTCTTGAAGAAGTCAATCCAAGATTTTTAAATTTTATATATTTTATACTTAAAGAGATAACTACTCTTGATATGTAGAAAAAATTGTAATATAATCAAATTAAACAATACTAAAGGAGCATTCCTGTATAATAAAAAAATAGTAACAAAAAAAGATACCTCAATGTAA
>ENA-OWPF01000697-OWPF01000697.1-human-gut-metagenome-genome-assembly--contig:-NODE-697-length-35659-cov-5.763566_pt1 | contig 35659 bp, 31 predicted proteins | sample MGYA00248261_ERZ651840 | MGnify/ENA primary metagenome ERZ651840 (study PRJEB26924, sample SAMEA4378268) | human gut metagenome | biome: human gut; feature: human-associated habitat; material: faeces... | reverse complement strand
AACGTTGAAATTATATAAAGCAATAGATCCGCAAACATGGGGGAAAATGCTGGGCAGAGTAAACGGAGTGAACTTTACCGGCATTTACGGAGGGACAAAAGCGATGGGATGGCAAACCATAAAATTGCCGAAAGGATATACTTGGAAGAGATATATGTACTTCTTATTAGATACCCTTCCTCCCGAAACACGCCAAAATTATCTGAATAAATTGGCTGTCAGCATTGATTTCTGGAAAACAAAAGGTGGATGCCTTTCCAGAGAGACTATCAAAAAACTGAGAGATGCCGGAGTAGAGATACATGTAGAAAAAACAACAAATTATAAGACAGAGAAACTACCGGTAAAAATGGACTATCTGGATGACATCAATATCGCAGAGTTTCGCGAAATCCCCACTTACAAACGGATGTGCATCTGCATCATGAAAAATGACCACGCATGTAAGTATATGGGATTCGCTCTTAACAAAGGAGAAAGAGAAAGGAGAGAAAGAATTATCCAAAAATATAAGCATATATTAAAATCATGACAGAAAAAGAATACCTTTATCTGCTCCTTCACGCAGCCGGGACCGGAGCAGTCACAGCCCAAAGGCTGTATGAACATTTTGGCAGCTATGAGCACATATGGAAGGCGGAAAAAAGGGAGCTGGAGCGGTCGGGGCTTTTAAGCCATGGAAGACTTTCCGGGCTTCTGGAAGCCCGGCTGCGGGAAGAAGAGCTCCGGGAGGACTTTGCAGCCCTGGAAAAAAGAGGGCTCCGGTTTATTGCCTGGTGGGAGGAGGGATACCCCGGACGGCTCCTTCCCTTCAGGGACCGTCCGGCAGGGCTGTTCGTCCGGGGAACCCTTCCGGCAAAGGACCGGTTTACGGCGGCCATCGTAGGGGCCAGAAGCTGCACGGAGCTGGGCCGTCAGACCGCAGAGCGGCTGGCCTTCCGTCTGGCGGAGGCTGGCGTCCAGGTGATCAGCGGCCTGGCCCTGGGCATCGACGGAGCGGCCCATAAGGGCGCGCTGGAGGCGGGAGGGAAGACCTTTGCGGTCCTGGGCTGCGGAGCCGACCGGTGCTATCCCCGGGAGAATTACGGGTTGTTTAAAAAAATGGAGCTCCAGGGAGGCGTCCTGTCGGAATTTGTGCCTGGGACCAGCCCCCTTCCCATGAATTTTCCCATGAGGAACCGGATCATCAGCGGCCTTTCGGACGCAGTCATCCTGGTGGAGGCCAGGGAAAAAAGCGGCTCCCTGATCACTGCCGACCTGGCTCTGGAGCAGGGGAAAGAGGTATTTGCCGTCCCGGGGCGGATCACAGATCCCCTAAGCCGCGGCTGCAACCGGCTGATCCAGAACGGAGCCGCCGTCTGCCTGGGGCCGGAGGATGTGCTGGAGGCCTTTGGGATAAAATTTGAAAAAAAGACAAGGGCTGATAAAAAAACAGAAAAGAGGCTTGCAAAGAATGAAAATATGGTGTATAGTTTCTTAGATTCGCGGTCCGGAACCCTGGAAGAGATCATGGATGCGTGCGGCTTATCCGTCACGGAAACAATGGAATGTTTGCTGAAACTGGAATTGATGGGAATGGTCCAGGGGAACGGGGATCAATATTATTGCAGAAAGTTGTGAGGTTGGTATGGCCAGTAATCTTGTGATCGTAGAGTCTCCTGCAAAGGTGAAAACTATTAAGAAATTTTTAGGATCCAGCTATGAGGTGGACGCGTCCGGCGGTCATGTACGGGATTTTCCCAAAAGCCAGTTCGGCATTGATGTGAACAACGATTTTGAACCGAAATATATTACGATCCGTGGAAAGGGCGAGGTCCTTGCCAGGCTGAGAAAGGAAGTCAAGAAGGCCGATAAGATCTATCTGGCAACGGACCCGGACCGGGAGGGGGAAGCCATCTCCTGGCATCTGTTAAAGGCGCTGAAGCTGGATGAGGTGAAGGATAAAAAGGTATATCGGATCAGCTTCAATGAGATCACGAAAAACGCGGTGAAAACATCCTTAAAGGAGCCCAGAGCCATCGATATGAATCTGGTGGACGCCCAGCAGGCCAGGCGTATGCTGGACCGTATGGTGGGATACAGCATCAGCCCGATCCTCTGGGAAAAGGTAAAAAGGGGCTTAAGCGCCGGCCGTGTCCAGTCGGTGGCCCTGCGGATGATCTGCGATCGGGAGGACGAGATCGCGGCCTTTATCCCCGAGGAGTACTGGAGCCTGGAGGCGGGACTTAAGGCTCCGGGAGCCAGGAAGCCCATGACTGCCAGGTTCCACCACGACCAGAACGGAAGGACCGAGATCCGGAGCCGTGCTGAAATGGAGGAGATCCGGAGCTTTCTGGAGGGAAAGAAATTCCTGGTGGAGGAGATCAAAAACGGAGAGAGGACCAAAAAGCCCCCGATCCCATTTACCACCAGCACCATGCAGCAGGAGGCCTCCAAGGCCCTGAATTTCTCTACTCAGAAGACTATGCGGGTCGCCCAGCAGTTATATGAGGGCGTGGACGTGAAGGGCCATGGCACCATCGGTCTTATCACATATCTGAGGACCGACTCCACCCGCGTGGCCGAGGAGGCAGACAAGACGGCCAGAGCCTTCATTGAAGAGCAGTACGGCAGCCAGTACGTTTCCCAGCGGGAGAGCGAGAAAAAGGCATCGGGAAAGATCCAGGATGCCCATGAGGCCATCCGTCCTACCAATATTGCCCTGACCCCGACGCAGGTGAAGGAGTCCCTGTCCAGGGACCAGTTCCGCTTATACCAGCTGATCTGGAAGCGGTTTGCTGCCAGCCGCATGGCAGCAGCCGTTTATGAGACCACATCCGTAAAGATCGGTGCAGAAGGAGTCCAGTTCACCATGACGGCCTCCAGGGTGAAGTTTGACGGCTTTATGTCAGTCTATATGGAGGCTGACGATAAGGAAGAAAAGAACCAGCTTCTGGCAAAGCTGGAAAAGGGCCAGGAGCTGGAGCTGGTAAGCCTGGAGGACGCACAGCACTTTACCCAGCCGCCGGCCCATTATACGGAGGCCTCCCTGGTAAAGGCCCTGGAGGAACAGGGCATCGGACGTCCCAGTACCTATGCTCCCACCATCACCACGATCCTGTCGAGACGGTACATCACCAAAGAAAATAAGAATCTCTATGTGACGGAGCTGGGCGAGGTGGTAAACCGGATCATGAAGCAGTGCTTCCCCAGCATTGTGGACCTTACCTTCACAGCGAACCTGGAATTCCTCCTGGACAGCGTGGGGGAGGGAAATACCAGCTGGAAGACTGTTGTAAGAAACTTTTATCCGGATCTCTGCGAAGCAGTTGAGGAAGCAAAGGAGACCCTGGAAACCGTTCATATTGCCGACGAGGAGTCCGATGAGCTGTGCGAGCTCTGCGGAAGGCGCATGGTCATCAAATACGGCCCCCATGGAAAGTTCCTGGCCTGCCCCGGCTTCCCCGAATGCCGCAACACAAAACCATATTTTGAAAAAACGGGCATCGCCTGTCCCAAATGCGGAAAAGAAGTGGTCATCAAAAAGACGAAAAAGGGAAGAAAATTTTACGGCTGCGAGGGCAATCCGGAGTGCGATTTTATCTCCTGGCAGAAGCCGTCCAGAGAGAAGTGTCCGGAATGCGGAAGCTATATGGTTGAAAAGGGAAATAAGCTGGTATGCTCCAATGAACAGTGCGGTTTTGTGAAAAATAGACAAGACTCATAGGGGGAAATGTGACACCTTTATGAAATAAAGGATAAATATTTCTTAATTAAACGAAAAAGTCTTGATATTCATGAAATATCGTGTTACAATTCTCGTGAAAGAACATTTTTGCTATACGATATTGTGAAGAGAAGGAGGTTTTCGGATAATGAGTGTGGAATTATTGGACAAGACCCGAAAAATTAACAAATTACTTCATAACAACAATTCTCACAAAGTGGTATTCAACGATATCTGTAAGGTACTGAGCGAGATCTTACTGTCAAATATCCTGGTGATCAGTAAGAAGGGAAAGGTTCTTGGAGTGAGCATCTGTCCGGAGGTGGATGAGATCCATGAGCTGATCGAGGACAAGGTGGGCGGCTATATTGATAAAATGCTCAATGAACGTCTGTTAAGCGTACTTTCCACAAAAGAAAACGTAAATCTCGCCACACTGGGATTTGCAGAGGAAAATGTAAAGAAGTACCAGGCGATCATCACTCCCATCGATATTGCCGGAGAGCGTCTCGGAACACTGTTCATCTATAAAGCAGATGAGCAGTACGATATTGACGATATCATTTTATGCGAGTACGGCACCACCGTAGTCGGACTGGAAATGATGCGCTCCGTCAACGAGGAGAATGCGGAGGAGACCAGAAAGGTGCAGATCGTAAAATCGGCCATCAGCACCCTTTCGTTTTCAGAGCTGGAAGCCATCACGCACATTTTTGACGAGCTGGATGGAAATGAGGGAATCCTTGTGGCCAGCAAGATCGCAGACCGTGTGGGGATCACCCGTTCCGTTATCGTAAATGCCCTGAGGAAATTTGAGAGCGCCGGCGTGATCGAGTCCCGGTCCTCCGGTATGAAGGGAACGTATATCAAGGTCCTCAACGACGTGATCTTTGACGAGTTAAAGAACCTGAAAAAGACGGGCAACAAGTAGTCTGCCTGCGGAATATGGAAAAGAGGGCGCTTCCGGTATTGGACGGCGCTTTCTTTTTTGCAAAAGAATGTGAAAAAACACTTGCACACCGGGAATACTTATGTTATATTTGAAAAGCTGACAATATGCACGTCTGCGGATTCTGAAAATGGTGCTGCCGAAACCGGCGGTCTTTGAGGAAGTCAGATGCAGGCGGAAGAAAAAAACCATATGGAGGAAAGAAAATGAGCGTTATTTCAATGAAGCAGCTTCTGGAAGCCGGCGTACATTTCGGCCACCAGACAAGAAGATGGAACCCCAAAATGGCTCCGTACATCTACACTGAGAGAAATGGTATCTACATCATCGATCTTCAGAAATCCGTAGGCAAGGTTGACGAGGCTTACAAGGCCATCGCTGACATCGCTGCAGACGGCGGCACCATCCTGTTCGTAGGAACAAAGAAGCAGGCCCAGGATGCCATCAAGACAGAGGCAGAGCGCTGCAACATGTTCTATGTAAACGAGAGATGGCTGGGCGGCATGCTCACCAACTTCAAGACCATCCAGTCCAGAATCGCAAGATTAAAAGCGATCGAGAAGATGGCTGAGGACGGAACCTTCGACGTACTTCCCAAGAAGGAAGTAATCGCTCTTAAGAAAGAGTGGGAGAAGTTAGAGAAGAACCTGGGCGGCATCAAGGAAATGAAGAAGATCCCGGATGCGATCTTTGTTGTAGATCCGAAGAAGGAAAGAATCTGCGTACAGGAGGCTCATACTCTGGGTATTCCGCTGATCGGTATCATCGATACCAACTGTGATCCGGAAGAGCTGGATTATGTAATCCCGGGTAACGATGATGCTATCCGTGCCGTAAAACTGATCGTTTCCAGAATGGCAGACGCTGTTATCGAAGCTAAGCAGGGCGAGGCTGAGGCAGCTGCAGCAGAGGGCGAAGCAGAGGCTACAGAGGCTTAATTAACCCCAAAATTAAAAACTGAAACCAAAAGACCAGGAGCACGCCGCGGTTTTCCGCATAAAAGCGTGCTCCGCGCGGGTATACGAACGTGTACCTGAATTTATATACACGGAGGGATTTAAGATGGCAGTTACAGCCGCAATGGTAAAAGAGTTACGTGAAATGACAGGCGCTGGTATGATGGACTGTAAGAAAGCTCTTGCAGCTACAGATGGCGACATGGACAAAGCTGTTGAGTTCCTGAGAGAAAAAGGACTTGCAGGCGCTACTAAGAAAGCTGGCCGTATTGCAGCAGAGGGTATCGTTATGACTAAGGTTACCGCTGATGAAAAGAAGGCAGTTGTAGTAGAAGTAAACGCAGAGACAGACTTCGTAGCTAAGAACGAGAAGTTCCAGAACTATGTATCTGATGTTGCTGAGCAGGCGCTGAACACAAGCGCAGCAGATATTGACGCATTTCTGGCTGAAAAATGGGCAAAGGATCCGTCCCTGACAGTTGCAGAGGCTCTGTCTTCCCAGATCTCCATCATCGGCGAGAACATGAAGATCCGTCGTTTTGCTCAGTTAGCTGAGGAGAACGGTTTCGTTGCTTCCTACATCCATGCAGGCGGCAAGATCGGCGTTCTGGTAGACGTTGAAACTGACGTTGTAAACGATGCAATCAAAGAGATGGCTAAGAACGTAGCTATGCAGGCTGCAGCTCTGAAACCGCTGTACACCAACGACAGCGAAGTAGATGCAGATTACATCGCAAAAGAGAAAGAGATCCTGACTGTAGCAGCTAAGAACGAGAAGCCGGACGCAAACGACAAGATCATCAGCGGCATGGTTATGGGTCGTATCAAGAAAGAGCTCAAAGAGATCTGCCTTCTGGATCAGGTATATGTTAAGGCTGAGGATGGCAAGCAGAGCGTAGCTCAGTATGTAGCTCAGGTTGCTAAAGAGAATGGTGCGAAGATCACTGTTAAGAAGTTCGTTCGTTTTGAGACTGGTGAAGGTATCGAAAAGAAGGAAGAGAACTTTGCAGAGGAAGTTGCAAAGCAGATGGCACAGTAAGCGAACTACTTGTTGTAACTTCATATAACTTATTAGAAAGTGCTGAAACCCAGTATTTATGTAGGGTTTCAGCACTTTTTTGTGTACTGTTTTTTGATACTTTTTTATATAACTTGTTGCAATTTATTCTATCTTCTTATGCGAATTGTGTAAAAAAGTGTGTAGTGAGTTGTGTAGAGGTTTTGGGGGATTTGTGTAATAACACGAATGGAACGCCTCAGCTGATTGCAGACGCACCTTTGCAGTCTGCTCAGCATTACATTTACCGGTCTCAGGATCCCATTAGCGATTCTTTTGGGTGGCATTATGGGACTCACCGGAATCTGGCGGGCGCTTATGCTGACCTTGATCGTGAAAGGATAGGGGATAAAAGTGCACCAGAAAGTCGCACTTGAAAATTTCGCCAGATGCGCTATAATAAGTCTGGCGATGGTTCAGCATGGAAACATTGCAAATTTGATAAAAACAGGGGAGCTCGTTAGCGGGCTGAGAGGAAGTAATCGAACTTCGACCCTTTAACCTGATGCGGATAATGCCGTCGTAGGAAGTCATGAGATGAATTTTTACAGGAGATATCCGCAGGGGTATCTCCTGTTTTTTCATATAACAGGAAAATCCGTTGAAATTTCCTGTTATATAAAAAGTCCTACCGGGCGGGATCGCACTGCGGCGGAAGGGAATCATGTCGCAAGCGACCGCGCTCGGCGCGGGAATGTGCCAGGGCACATTCTTTTAAAATTAAATTCTTTGAAAGGGGGAACGTATTCCGCATGTGTGCGGCGAGCTGAGGGGGAGCGCCCTGAGCTTTGTAGGCAGCGATGGGAAGCCGTGTTCCGGCGTGAGAGGATACCAGAGAGTATCGACCGAATTTCATGCAGAAAACGTAAATTGTTCGTAACTGTTCAAGAATATCAAAGAAACAGAACAGTTGCAAATTTTCAAAGAAGGAGAAGAAAAATGAATAAGACAAACACGAAAAAACTGGCGATTGCGGCTGTATTCTGTGCCGTTGCCATCGTAGGAAGTTTATTTTCCGTTCCGGTGTTCGGAAGCAAGTGTTCCCCGGTACAGCATATGGTAAATATCCTGTGTGCCGTTCTTCTGGGACCGGGCTATGGACTGGGAGCGGCCTTTGCAGCGGCGCTGATCCGAAATCTGTTAGGACTTGGAAGCCTGATGGCATTTCCGGGCAGTATGTTTGGCGCCCTGATCTGCGGACTGGTTTACAAGAAAACGCAGAGTGTGTTCGCAACTTTGATCGGTGAGGTGCTTGGAACGTCCATTCTGGGCGGATTTGCAGCATATCCGGTGGCAGTTTTCCTGATGGGAAAGAGCGCGGCGGGACTGGCTGTCTATGCCTATGTGGTTCCGTTTTTGATCTCGACCGCGGGAGGCGCGATCATAAGCGCGGTTCTGATTTTAAGTTTAAAGAAAGCCAATATTTTAGCAGGAATGCAGGAAGCACTGAGAGAGGAGAAGCCAGCACATGTTTAAAGAAATATTTGATAATGTAAGAGAAAAATGTCCGTTAATCCACAACATTACGAACTACGTGACTGTCAATGACTGTGCCAACGTGGTACTCGCATGCGGCGCGTCCCCGATCATGGCGGATGATAAGGACGAAGTTTCGGATATCCAGACCATCTGCGGCGGACTGAATATCAATATCGGCACATTAAACAGCCGGACCATCGAATCCATGCTGCTTGCCGGAAAGCGGGCAAATGAGCTGGGTCATCCGGTAGTTTTAGACCCGGTAGGCGCCGGTGCGTCGAAACTCAGAACAGAGACCGCCAATCAGCTTTTAAAGGAAGTCAGGTTTACCGTGATCCGCGGGAACATTTCGGAGATCAAGACACTGGCACTTGGAAATGGGACGACGAAGGGCGTGGATGCCGATCTGGCAGACCGGGTGACGAAGGAAAATCTGGACGAGGCGGCAGCTTTTGCGAAGGCATTTGCCGGAAAGATGAATGCGGTCGTTGCGATCACCGGTGCGATCGACATTGTGGCGGATGCGGAGAAGGCATACTGCATTTACAACGGTCGTCCGGAGATGTCTTCCATCACGGGAACCGGCTGTCAGCTCTCGGCTCTGACGGCGGCCTTTGTGACAGCCAACCAGGAACAGCCGCTTGAGGCAGCTGCTGCGGCAGTCTGCGCGATGGGACTGGCCGGGGAGACGGCATACGCCCGTTTAAGTGAACTGGACGGCAATGCGACTTATCGGAATTATATCATTGATGCTATTTATCGCATGAACGGAGAAGCGCTGGAGGCTGGAGCAAAATTTGAAGTAAGATAATAGAGCTTTAGTGTCCGTTTTTATAAGAACAGCTGAGAAAAGGAGGAAATGCAGATGAACTGCAGACCGGAAGATATGCTGCTTTACGCGGTGACAGACCGCGCATGGCTGAAGGGGGAAACTCTGGAGAGTCAGGTTGAGAAAGCTTTGAAGGGCGGGGCGACGTTTGTCCAGCTGAGAGAAAAGGAGCTTGACGAGGCGGAGTTTCTGGAGGAGGCAAAGAAGCTTAAAATGCTTTGCAGAAAGTATCAGGTTCCGTTTGTGATCAATGACAACGTGGAGATTGCCCTGGCGGTGGATGCGGACGGCGTCCATGTGGGACAGAGCGATATGGAAGCGGGAAAGGTCCGGGAAAAGCTGGGACCAGATAAGATCATCGGCGTTTCCTGCAAAAATGTAGAACAGGCGCTTCTTGCGAAAAAGCATGGGGCGAATTATTTGGGAGTCGGAGCCATCTATCCGACGGGAACCAAAAAGGACGCCGATGCCGTGACGCCGGGGATGCTTGCCAAGATCTGTCAGGCAGTCGATATTCCGGTTGTTGCGATCGGCGGACTGAATAAAGAACATCTGGAACTGTTAAAAGGAACAGGTGTGGACGGCATTGCAGTGGTCAGCGCCTTGTTTGCGGCCGATGATATTGAAAAGGCAGCAGAGGAACTGAAGGAAGCTGTAAAAAAGGTCCTGTAAAGATGAAAACGTTGTCATTTTGTCAAAAAATGGCATGAAAAAGTTTATAAGAAAAAGCTTGTGAAAAAAGCTTCATTAAAAAATGGTAAGAAACTTTGCAAAAAGTTTTTTATGGCGGCACATTGGGGGCACCACCTTGTGTCGCCTTATAAAAGTTATTGATGCCTGAAAGGAGTTAATTATGAAGACAGCATTAACAATCGCTGGAAGTGATTGCAGCGGAGGCGCCGGTATCCAGGCCGATTTAAAGACGATGATCGCCAATGGAGTATATGGAATGAGTGCGATCACGGCGCTGACGGCCCAGAACACAACCGGCGTCCAGGGGATTTTTGAGATAACCCCGGAATTTCTGGAACAGCAGATTGACAGCGTATTTACGGATATTCGTCCGGATGCGGTAAAGATCGGTATGGTTTCTTCAACCGGACTGATCAAGTCGATTGCGAAGAAGCTTTGTGAGTACCAGGCAGAAAACATTGTTGTGGACCCGGTTATGGTGGCGACGAGCGGAGCAAAGTTAATCAGCGACGACGCCATCGACACCTTGAAAGAATCGCTTTTTCCATTAGCGGCGGTTCTGACACCGAACATTCCGGAGGCGGAGGTCTTATCAGGAATGGAAATTAAGTCTGCCGACGATATGATTACGGCAGCAAAATGTATCAGTGAAACGTACCATTGTGCGGTTCTCTGCAAGGGTGGACATCAGTTAAATGATGCCAACGATCTTTTATACCGGGACGGCGGATACCGTTGGTTTAACGGAAAACGCATCCACAATTCCAACACCCATGGGACGGGCTGTACCCTGTCCAGCGCGATTGCATCCAATCTGGCGAAGGGCTATGATCTTGACACCGCGGTGGAACGTGCCAAGGCATATATTTCCGGCGCACTGGGAGCGATGCTGGATCTTGGAAAAGGATCCGGGCCGATGGATCATGGATTTGATTTCTGGGGAAAAGGATTTGCGGAGGAACGCGTATGACAATGACAGAGAGGCTTTTGGAAGCCACAAAGGAGATCTGGGCTGGTTACAATGAAAAACCGTTCGTAAAAGGCATTGCGGACGGCAGTCTGGATCATGATAAATTCAAATATTATATGATACAGGATTATCTGTATCTGATTGATTACACAAAGGTGTTTTCCATCGGGGCGGCAAAATCAACGGATCTCGCATTTATGCGCCTGTTTGCCGGATATACCCACTCGATTCTGGATGGGGAGATGGATATTCACCGTGCTTACATGGAACGTTTGGGGATAACCAGAGAAGAGGCGGAACAGACGCCGGTCGCTCTGGATAACCTTTCTTATACTTCTTATATGCTTCGCATCGCTTATGAGGGGGGCACGCCGGAGGCGGCAGCAGCGATATTGTCCTGCGCCCTCAGCTATGAATGGATTGCGAAGAAAATCGCAGCAGACAGACCGGATGCCGACAAACATCCATTTTATGGGGAGTGGATCCGGGGATACGCTTCCGAGTCTTACCACAAGGAAAATGAAGTCCTTGTAGAGTGGATGAACCGTCTGGCAGAGGATCTGTCTGAGAAACAAAAGAAACATCTGGTGGATATTTTTGTGGCCTGCTCCCGCTATGAAGCGGCATTCTGGGATATGGCGTGGGAAATGAGGCGGTAAATATGCTTACATTTGACAACGTGCGTTTCCAATATGCGGTAGAGGATTTTTCGATCATTGACCATCTGTCGTTTGAAGTCCAGGATGGGGAGTTTGTGTCCATCATCGGCGCTTCCGGCTGTGGAAAAAGTACGATCTTCCGGCTGGTAAATAAGCTTCTTACCCCGGCTTCCGGTGTGATCCGGGTGGATGGGGAATCGATCGAAACGAAGAAAAATTACTGCGGATATATGCCGCAGCAGGATCTGCTGTTTCCATGGCGCACCGTGCGGGAGAATCTGATGCTTCCGATGGAGATTCAGGGCGGATATTCGAAGGAACAGATGCAGAAAAAAGCGGATGATGCGCTTCGATCGGTTGGACTTGCAGACTGGGGAGATAAGACGCCGAAAGAGCTTTCCGGCGGTATGCGCCAGAGAGCCGCCTTTGCGAGAACGGTTCTGACGGGTTCAGACCTTCTGCTTTTGGATGAGCCGTTTTCAGCCCTGGATTATCTGACAAGACTGTCTATGCGGGAGTGGCTTCTGGAACAGTGGGAGAAGGAGAAAAAGACGGTTCTTTTCATCACGCATGATGTGGAAGAAGCGGTGTTTCTGTCCAGCCGGATTCTCGTGGTGGAACAGTCACCGATCACACATCTGCGCTCCATCGAGGTCCCGGCGGGATATCCGCGATCCCGGGAAGAGCTTCGCAGACCGGAGATTCTGTCCTTAAAGGAAGAACTGATCGGAATGCTTAAGAAGGAGAAGGCGTGATGGAACAGAAAAAAACAAATAAAATGGGAAGCCGGATGAATGCGAATCTTCCAGCCCTGATTCTGGTGGCGGTGCTTCTGTTTACATGGCAGGCAGCGGCTATGGGGATTGATGCGGCCTATATTCTCCCGTCTCCGGTTCAGGTGGTTGTACGGCTGTGGGAACTTCGGGGTCCATTATTTACGGCACATCTGCCGGCGACGATGTCGGTAGTTGCGATTGGACTTTTGATCTCGATCGTGCTGGGCGTGGGACTGGCTGTGCTGATGGATGCCAGTGAGACGGCAAGAAAGGCGCTGTATCCGCTGATCATCGCCTCGCAGACGATCCCGACGACGGCGCTGGCACCGCTGTTTGTCCTCTGGTTTGGCTACACGATCTGGAGCAAGGTGCTGGTAACGGTGCTGATTACGTTTTTCCCGATCACGATCACGGTATTTGACGGGTTCCGGTCGGTGAAGACGGAAATGGAAGAACTTTTGTTTACATTTGGCGCGGATAAGCGTCAGATCTTTTTGAAATTAAAGATTCCGGCGACGCTTCCGTACTTTTTTTCAGCGATCAAGATGGCGGTACCGCTGTCGATCATCGGAGCGGCGATTGGAGAATGGCTGGGCGCTCAGAGCGGACTCGGATATTTCAGCCGGAGAATGATGACCCAGTTAGATGGAGCCGGTGTATTTGCACCGATTCTGCTCCTATCGGTAGTGGCGATGGCGGCAACGTGGGTTGTCTCGCTGCTTGAAAAGCGGATGATTTTCTGGAGGAATGAGTAGGAAATTGTGATATAGGATGAAATTTTGAAGTATGTGTGCGGATATTGAAAAGTCTGTATTTTTGAAATGTGTGCTGCAGGCCGAAAAAGTGTATTCACAAAAAGAGCTACTCGTGAAGAAGTCCAGATCGTTGAGATTGGTATGTGAATCCAGTAAGTCATATGCAAAAAAACTGGAAAACAGATAAGTGATAGGGAAATATAAACGGAAATTTGTAAAACTGAAAGGATATGAGATGAAAAAACGAATGAGAATGGCTGCCGCAGTGATGGCAGCAGTGATGGGAATGATGACACTTGGCGGATGTGGAACGGCCAGCGAAAAGAGTGAGACAGCTGCTCAGGCAGAGGGCACGGATGCGAAACAGACCTCGGAAGATGGAAAAAGTCAGGATCTTAAAGAGATCAATGTGGTTCTTGACTGGTATCCGAATGCGATCCATACCTTTATTTATACGGCGATCGAGCGCGGCTATTATGCGGAAGAAGGACTGGATGTGAATGTGCGTTTTCCGGCCAATGCGAACGATGCGTTATCACTGGTAGCGGCTGGAAAGGCGGAGATAGGCATGTACTATCAGCAGGATGTGATCCAGGCGGTTGCCAATCAGGGAACGAAGATCAAATCCATCGGTGCGATCGTGCAGTCCCCGTTAAGTGTCGTTCTTTCTTTAAAGGATAAGAATATCACAGGACCGGAAAATCTGGTTGGAAAAACCGTTGGTTACGGCGGAACAGCACTCAGCGAGGCGGTTGTCAAGAGCATGATGGAATATGTGGGAGCGGATGCATCGGATGTAAACCTGATCGATGTCGGATTTGAACTGATGAGTTCTATGACGACCGGCAATGTGGATGCGACGATCGGATGCCTTGTCAACCATGAGGTTCCGCAGATGGAGGAAGAGGGCTTTGATGTCAACTACTTCATGGCAGATGGATATGGAATCCCGAATTATTATGAGGAAGTATTCCTTGCCAACAACGAAATGATCCAGCAGGAGCCGGAAGTTCTGGAAGGATTCTTACGCGCATCGAAGAAGGGCTTTGAAGACTTTAAGAACGATCCGAATGGCTGCCTGGCAATCCTGATGAATAATCAGAATGAGGAAAACTTCCCTCTGACCCAGAGCGTGGAGGAGAAGTCCTGTGAGACACTTCTGCCGCTCATGGAGAGCGATGAGGTTCCGTTTTTGACCCAGACCGAAGAGTGCTGGCAGGAAAACATCGACTGGATGAGCGAGAGCGGGCTGATCGATAAGAAAGTGGATGTTTCGGATGTGATGGTAAACCTGCAGGAGTAAGAGCCAGAAGTAGTCAGAGACTGGCTGTTTGCGCAGAGCAAGTAAATTTCCGGAACTGGAAATTCTGGTGTTTAACATATATATGCAAGACAAGAATGGTAACAGAGTTACAGAGTTACTGGGGAAGATGGAGTCTCAGAATGTTGACAGTCTGCCAGCCAGGATATATAATATTTTCGTAACTGTTCAGTACCTTAACAGTCACGCGCAAAAATCCATTAAAGAAAAAACACCAGAATGGAAGGGGAAACAAATAGATGAAGAAAATTATTTTAACCGGCGATCGTCCTACAGGACGCTTACATGTCGGACATTATGTTGGCTCTCTGAGCGAGAGAGTGAGACTTCAGAACTCCGGCAAGTTCGATGAGATTTATATTATGATTGCCGATGCGCAGGCACTGACGGACAATGCCGATCACCCGGAAAAGGTGCGTAAAAATATTCTGCAGGTTGCCCTGGACTATCTGGCTTGTGGAATTGACCCGGAGAAATCCACCATCTTTATCCAGTCGATGGTGCCGGAGCTGACAGAGCTTACTTTCTACTATATGAACCTGGTTACGGTATCCCGTGTACAGCGAAATCCTACCGTAAAAGCAGAGATTCAGATGCGTAATTTTGAGGCAAGCATCCCGGTTGGATTCTTTACTTATCCGATTAGCCAGGCGGCGGATATCACTGCATTCCGCGCGACGACCGTTCCGGTTGGAGAGGATCAGATGCCGATGTTAGAGCAGTGCAAGGAGATCGTCCATAAATTCAACAGCGTGTACGGCGAGACCCTGACGGAACCGGAGATCCTGCTTCCGTCCAACAAGGCGTGTCTGCGTCTGCCGGGTATCGATGGAAAGGCAAAGATGAGCAAATCGCTTGGAAACTGCATCTACCTTTCTGATTCGGAAGCAGATGTGAAGAAGAAGATCATGTCCATGTTTACAGATCCAAATCACCTGCGTGTCGAGGATCCGGGTAAAGTCGAGGGCAATCCGGTCTTCATCTATCTGGATGCATTCTGCCGTCCGGAGTATTTTGCAGAGTTCCTGCCGGATTACCAGAACCTGGACGAGCTGAAAGCGCATTACCAGAGAGGTGGTCTGGGCGATGTGAAGGTGAAGAAATTCTTAAACAACGTCATGCAGGCTGAACTGGCTCCGATTCGCGCGAGACGTCAGGAATGGGAGAAGAGAATCCCGGATGTATTTGACATTCTGAAAGAGGGAAGCAAGGTAGCAGAGGCGAAGGCTGCTGAGACGCTTCGCGATGTGAAGGCTTCAATGCGGATCAATTACTTTGATGATGACAGTCTGATCGATACGATCGAGGACTAAGAGAAAAAGTGGAAATTCGGCGCGGCTTTCTGAAATGCCGGGAGTGTGCTGCCGGAAATGAATTGAATTAAGAAATAGAGAAAAGTCTGTCTTCTGGCATGGGAAAGGTGTCGGGGGACAGACTTTTTTGCGTGATTCCCACTTAAAAACGGTTTACATAGTCCCTAAAATTCGATATAATAATCTGTATTGCGTTATAACGCAAGGCTATATCAAATATGAAATGAAAGAATACTAAGAGGGCTACACATGAGTAAAAACAAACAATGGGCGAGTAAGCTGGGCTTTATTATGGCGACGGCTGGGGCGGCGATTGGATTGGGAAATCTGTGGAAATTTCCATATCTGATGGGAAAGAACGGTGGATTTCCATTTCTGGTTGCGTATCTGTTTTTTATCGTCGTTCTCGGACTTCCGGTTATGATCACGGAAATGTCCTTGGGACGGAAGACGCGGCATGATCCGGTGCAGGCGTATGCGGACATTCATCCGCACGCACGGATTGTCGGTATATTCGGCGTACTGGCGGCGTTTATTATTTTGAGTTATTACAGCGTCATCGGCGGCTGGATTTTAAAGTATATTGCCAGCTATGTGACGACGGCGGCAGCGCCGGATTTTAACGCCTTTATCGGCAGCAGCGAGCCGGTGATCTGGCATATTGTATTTATGGCAGCGACTATAGCTGTCTGCTATTTTGGCATCAATGGCATTGAGAAAGCGAGCAAATTGATGATGCCGATGCTTCTGGTTCTGTTATTTGTCATCATTTTCAGAAGCGTGACGCTTCCGGGAGCTTCGAAAGGACTGTTATTTATCTTCCAGCCGGATTTTTCGGCGTTCACGCTTTCTTCTGTCAGCGCGGCACTGGGACAGGTGTTTTATTCCCTGAGTCTCTGTATGGGTATCACGATCACCTACGGAAGCTATCTGAGTGGAAAGGAAAATATTCCAAAAAGCTGTATGATCGTCGGTGGTCTGGACACCGTGATTGCGGTTCTCGCGGGTATCGCGATCTTTCCGGCAGTATTTGCCTTCGGTCTGGAGCCGGGACAGGGACCGGGACTGATTTTCGGCACACTGCCGATGGTATTTGCGAATATTGCGGGGGGAACTTTCTTTGCAATCCTGTTTTTTGCGCTGGTTTTTTTCGCAGCCGTTACGAGTGCGATCGCACTTCTGGAAGTCTGTGCCTCTTTTGCGATTGATTCGCTGGGCTGGGAACGCAAGCATGCGGCGCTTGTGATTGGTACGGCGATCACGCTGCTTGGCATTCCGAGTGCGCTGTCCTTCGGCGTCCTGAGTGATGTCACAATCCTGAATCAGTCGGTCTTTGATTTCGCTGGACTGGTAACGGATAATATTCTGATGCCGCTCGGTGGACTCACGATGTGCTACTATGTAGGCTGGAAATGGAAACCGGAGTATCTACTTGCGGAGATCGAGGCGGACGGTACGAAATTCCGTCTGGGAAAACTCTGGGTGTTCTGCATCCGATTCCTGACGCCGATTATGGTGGGAATCGTCAGTGTAACTGGATTTTATAATTTGTACTTGGCGATTCGGTAGGAAGAGCGGTTTTGTTGACAAAAACAGGAAATTGCCGTATAATTTGTTAAAGTTCAGACAAGGTCATGGAAATAGGGATAGGATGTGCTTGACGGTGGATCAAGGGCGGAAAAAGACCATTTGTGTGATAATCTGAATGGACAGACAACTTGGGGAAACTTGAATATAAGACAATTAAATTATGGGGATACCGCAGAATGACAAGGATGTGATTAGGCGGTGTCCCTACTTCGACTGTCGGGAATGAATCGGATATGAGGCATTGCCGCAGGCGGAAAAGCTGCGCCGTGTGAGTGAGCACAGAATCACAAGCCGGAAGACGTTGCGGAGAAAGCAGAGAAGGAGGATGAGATATATGGTTCAGAGAAAGAAAACATTAGCCAAGACAGCGGCAAAGAAATCTGTTTCAACGGAAGAGAAAAAGGTTCCGTCTGTTGTGGAGAAAAAAGAGACAGCCGTAGCTGAAGTGGCGAAGAAAGAAACGGCAGTGGCAGCAGTCGCAAAGAAAGAGACAGCGGTAGCGGAAGTGGCAAAGAAGGAAACAGCTGTTGCAGCGGTGGAGAAAAAAGAGACGGCAGTAGCATCCGTTCCGAAAAAGGAAACTGCACTGGCACATGTAGAGAAGAAAGAAACAGCCGTAGCGCCGGTACAGAAGAAGGAGACCGCCCTCGCAGAGAAGAAAGAGATGGCAGCAGCCGCAGAGAAAAAGGAGACAGATGTGACCGTAAAGAAAACAACTGCAAAGAGAACTACAAAGACAACCACTGCAGCAAAGAAGACAGCTGCGAAGAAGGAAGTAAAGACAGTTGCATACGTACAGTACGCAGGCTCTGAGATTTCTATCGAGAAGCTGGAGGCAGAAGCAAAGAAAGCATATGCAGCTCTGGGACATAAAGAGGACGAGATTGAGACTCTGACCCTGTATGTTAAACCGGAAGAGCGTGCCGTTTACTATGTGGTAAATGGAGAAGGTTCCAGCGAGTACAAGATTGTGTACTAAGGTGGGCGTTCGGTGAAGTTTCCGGCTCTGTATGACGGGAAGTTTACATACCATATCTGCTTAAAATGAGGGAGCAGGTATAAAAATCTAAGAATGGTAAAAAGCCAGTTTTTATATCTTTGGTGTATTAAGAGAGATATAGAACTGGCTTTTTATTTCATAGAAAAATGTGTCCTATGAAACAAAATACGCTCCGCGAGGATGCACAGTGATTCTGTATGGAATATGTCAGCTTCGCTGATCAGAATCACGCGCCAGGTCTCACGGACGGTTCACTGATCTGTGGATATTTTGATATGGGGATGTTTTAAAATCATAAAAGGGAATGCGGATGATTCGGTGCAGGGCGGAATGAAGGAAAAAACAGCCAGAACAGTACTCCAGCGGTTAAGGTCAGGCAAATCTCCATGGCACTGTTGATGATTCCCGATAAAATCCAGCTGTCCAGACAGAAAACACAAGAAATCCAGAGAAGCAGGAGGCAGAGGCGCCCACGGGCAGCAGGAGAATCCAAAGAGTGAGTCAATTTGCTGAAAAAGGTAGTATGGGAGTTTGTTTGGGAATAACGGGCAGGAGCTGGGGACGAAAGATAGAACTGCAAGCTTAAATAAAACAGATTATAAAGAAATAACAGTGCAGCCGCCAGCGCCAGAAGCGTGTGAAGGATAGCACAGACTGGGAGGTGCTCCGGGGTATAGGGCAGCAGGGCAGCGGCAGTGAGGAGAAGCAGGCAGCATTTTGCCTGGCGGGGGCGGTACAGGGAGAGTTGGGAGTAGAAAAAGCCGCCGCAGAGCAGGCACCAGAGAAAAAATTCGCCGCGTCGGTGCAGTGCGATGCTGATACTGGAAAAATTGGAAGAAAACAGATTGCATCCGCGTGTGAGTGAGAAACTAAAAAATGGGAGGAGAACGAACGTAAATATCCATCGAATCATGAGGATAGTGTGGGAAAATGGGGCGGAAAAGATACTGGAAAGAAGAGGCAGAAATAGTTGACGGAATTGCTGTTTATGTAATAGTATTATTATTTAGGAAAGATGAATTATATGTTTGATTAAGAAGGATAATACAAAACCATGATAAATTTACCAGCAGCATTTACTGAACGAATGAAACAGATGCTCGGCAGGGAGTACGATGCGTTTATCGCCAGTTATGATAAGGAGCGCTCACAGGGACTGCGCGTGAACGGACTGAAAGCGGATCCGGCTGAATTTGCTAAGACGGCTCCATTTTCTCTGAATCCGGTTGCGTGGGCGGCGGAGGGATTCGCTTATGGGGCGGAGGAGCGTCCGGGGCGTCATCCGTACCACGATGCGGGCGTTTACTATATTCAGGAGCCGAGCGCGATGATTGCGGCTTCGCTTTTAAACCCGCAGCCGGGGGAAATGATTCTGGATCTCTGTGCGGCACCGGGCGGAAAATCGACGCAGGCGGCGGCGAGATTGGGCGGAGAAGGACTTCTGGTGAGCAATGAGATCCATCCGGCGCGTGCAAAGATTCTCTCGCAGAATATCGAGCGCATGGGAATCCGGAATGCGGTTGTGACAAATGAAGATTCCGGGCGGCTGACGAAGTATTTTCCGGCATTTTTTGATGGGATCATCGTGGATGCACCGTGTTCCGGCGAGGGAATGTTCCGCAAGGATGAGACGGCGGTCACGGAATGGAGCCCGGAGAATGTGCGTCGCTGTGCTGGGCGGCAGCAGGAGATTCTTGAAAATGCGGCGATGATGCTGAAACCGGGCGGACGGCTGGTGTATTCCACCTGTACTTTTGCGCCGGAGGAGGACGAGCAGGCGATCGGACGTTTCTTAGAGGCACATCCAGAGTTTGCGCTAGAGGAAACGCCGGACTATCCGGGACTTTCGCACGGTGTTCCAGCCTGGGGGGCGGGCGTGACGGATGGAATCGAGAAAACGGTCCGTATCTGGCCGCACCGGACCGAGGGAGAAGGCCATTATGCAGCACTTCTTCGAAAAACGGGCGAGCCGGAGAGCGTGAAGCGTAAATATCCGGCTTCGATGAAGGACAAGAAGCTTCTGGCAGTCTATGAGGATTTCTGCAAAGAGATATTTATTGAGCCGAAGAAATGGACAGCGGACAGTACGATGACGATGTTTGGCGATCAGCTTTACCGGACGCCGGAGGAGATGGTCGATTTTAAGGGGCTGCGGGTGCTTCGCCCGGGGCTTCAGATGGGAGAATTTAAGAAAAACCGTTTTGAGCCGTCCCACGCGCTGGCACTTGCCCTGCATCCATCGGAGGTAAAACAGAACGTGAACCTGTCTGCCGACGCGCCGGAGACGGCGGCATACCTGCGCGGCGAGACGATCCAGCTTTCTGAGGAAGACGCCGGAAAAGGCTGGTGCCTTGTGAGTGTGGACGGGTATTCGCTCGGATGGGGCAAGAAGAGCGGCGGGACGCTGAAAAACCATTATCCGAAGGGACTGCGGAAGCAGTATTAATAGAAGAAGGAAAAATCCTCCGGCATCGGAGCCGTAAACTCCATTGCTTCCCCAGTGATCGGATGCCGGAATGCCACCGTATAGGAGTGAAGCGCCTGCCGTCCGATGAAGCGGTAATCCGGGTTGTATAGAAAATCCCCTAAAAGCGGGTGCCCGATGGCTTTCATGTGGACCCGGATCTGGTGGGTGCGTCCCGTTTCCAGGCGAAGCCGGACGAGGGAGCAGCCGAGATCGTCCCGGTAATCGAGACACCGGTAATGGGTGACGGCGTGTTCCCCATGATCCATATCGATGCAGCGTTCGATGGTGGAACCATCTTTTCGGGCGATCGGCAGATCGATGGTGCCAGATCCTTCTGGTTTACCGGCAACAATCGCGAGATATTCGCGGCGTATCTCTTTTTTTGCAGTCATGGCGGAGAGAAATGCGCCGCTTATTTTATGTTTGGCGATCAGCAGAAGACCGGTGGTGTCTCGGTCTAAGCGGTTCACGGCACGGAACACGAAATGTTCGCCGCGCGAGGCAAACCGGTACGCGAGGGCGTTTGCCAGCGTATTTTCATGGTGTCCCTGGGACGGGTGGACAGGCATTCCGGTGGCTTTGTTGAGTATTATGAGATCTTCGTCTTCATATACTATATCGATCGGAAGATTGACCGGAGGAATATCTGAAGAAACGGGTTCGTCCGGGAGAAAGAGCGTCAGGGTGTCTCCGATCTGAAGCGGTGTGTTCAGCCAGGACGGTGTTCCGTTCAGGCAGATCTGCTCAGGGTTCTGTTTGAGCTCGATGAGGATGCGGCGGGAATATCCGGCATCGCGGAGGAAGGCGCCGATGGTGTCAGCTTTGTTTTTATTTGTAATAGTGTATGATAATGTCCGTTTCATTTAGGGAACCTCTTTGTAATCATTGTGATGCCAATAAGGATAACATAAAAGCAAGGAGGCTGCAATCTCATAGTATTTTTTGAAGGATTCTCGAAACCCTATTGACTTGCGATCAAAAACCTAGTATCATTACTAATAAGTAAGGCTGTTTTTATTCAAATTACTTATAAGTAGAACTAATAAATACAATGCAGAGAAAAGGAGAATGAACGATGGCAAAAGTAGGAATTGTAATGGGAAGCGATTCGGACATGCCGATCATGGCACAGGCAGCAGATTTTCTGGACAAGATGGGGATTGATTATGAAATGACAATCATTTCTGCACACCGTGAGCCAGACATCTTTTTTAACTATGCAAAATCCGCTGAGGAGAAAGGCTTTAAGGTTATCATTGCAGGTGCTGGTAAGGCAGCGCATCTGCCGGGTATGTGCGCGGCACTGTTCCCGATGCCGGTGATCGGTATTCCGATGAAAACCTCGGATTTAGGCGGAGTTGATTCTCTGTATTCGATCGTACAGATGCCATCCGGTATTCCGGTTGCAACGGTAGCGATCAACGGCGGTAAGAACGCGGGTATTCTGGCAGCCAAGATTCTGGCAACTTCCGATCCGGAGCTGTTAGCGAAATTAAAGGCATACTCCGAGGAGATGAAGAATGAAGTAGCCGGTAAGGATGAGAAATTACAGAAACTGGGACATAAAGAGTATCTGGCACAGAAATAAAAACAAAAAATATAAACAAGGACATACGGAGGAAAACCATGGATTACAAGAATTCCGGAGTAGATATTGAGGCTGGTTATAAGTCAGTAGAACTGATGAAAGAGCATGTAAAGAAAACGATGCGCGAGGAGGTGCTGGGAGGTCTGGGCGGCTTTGCCGGTGCATTCTCCCTGGCAAAGATTAAAGAGATGGAAGATCCGGTTCTCTTATCTGGTACGGACGGCTGTGGTACCAAGGTAAAACTGGCGATCATCATGGACAAGCATGACACGATCGGTATCGACGCGGTTGCGATGTGTGTCAACGACATTGCATGTGCAGGCGGCGAGCCGCTGTTTTTCCTGGACTATATTGCCTGCGGCAAGAACTATCCGGAAAAGATCGCGGATATCGTAAAAGGCGTTGCAGAAGGCTGCTTACAGTCGGAGGCAGCTCTGATCGGCGGCGAGACAGCTGAGCATCCGGGACTGATGCCGGAGGAAGATTATGATCTGGCTGGTTTTGCTGTCGGTGTGGTTGATAAAAAAGACATGATTACCGGCGAAAACCTGAAACCGGGTGATGTACTGATCGGTATGGCATCCACCGGCGTTCACAGTAATGGTTTCTCCCTGGTCCGCAAGGTATTTGAGAAGGAACTCAACAAAGAGGGACTGGAGACCTACTATGAGGAGTTGGGAACCACGCTTGGCGAGGCACTTCTGGCACCGACCCGTATCTATGTAAAGGCGCTGAAAGCAGTGAAGAATGCAGGCGTGACTGTGAAAGCGTGCAGCCATATCACTGGCGGCGGCTTCTATGAGAATGTTCCGCGTATGCTGAAAGACGGTGTCCGCGCAGTCATCAAGAAAGACAGCTATCAGATTCCGCCGATCTTTGGTATGCTGGCGAAGAAAGGCGATATCGAGGAGCACATGATGTACAATACCTACAACATGGGTATCGGCATGGTCGTAGCAGTCGATGCGGCTGATGCAGAGCGTGCGATGGAGGCAATGAAGTCCGCTGGCGATACACCGTACATCATCGGTTCCATTGAGGCGGGAGAAAAGGGAGTAACATTATGCTAAGAGTCGTTGTAATGGTATCTGGCGGCGGTACAAATCTGCAGGCAATCCTGGATGCGGTTGATAATGGCAAGATCACGAACGCAGAGGTTGTAGCGGTTATCAGCAACAATGAGGGCGTTTATGCGATTGAGCGCGCGAAAAAACACGGTGTCCCAGCGTTTGTTGTGACTCCGAAGGCGTATGAGACGCGAGATGCATTCGATGAGGCGCTTTTAGAGACCGTCAAGGCGTGTAAGCCGGATCTCATCGTTCTGGCTGGATTTCTTGTGAAGATTCCGGCGGCGATGATCGAGGCATACAGAAATAAAATTATCAATATTCACCCGTCCCTGATTCCGTCCTTCTGTGGCGTCGGCTATTATGGACTGAAGGTGCATGAGGCGGCACTGGCGCGCGGCGTCAAGGTGACGGGCGCGACGGTTCACTATGTGGATGAAGGAACCGATACCGGTCCGATCCTCTTCCAGAAAGCCGTAGAGGTGCAGCCGGATGATACGCCGAAGACGCTGCAGCAGCGCGTGATGGAACAGGCAGAGTGGGTACTGCTTCCGCAGGCGATCGATGCGATTGCAAACGGAAGAATATAAGGAGAAGAACATGAAAGTTTTAATCGTTGGCAGCGGCGGACGTGAGCATGCGATCGCATGGAAAGTGGCTCAGAGTCCGAAGGTAGATAAAATTTATTGTGCACCGGGCAATGCGGGAATTGCAGAGTATGCAGAGTGTGTGCCGATCAGTGCGATGGAATTTGATAAGCTGGCGGCATTTGCAAAAGAGCATGAGGTTGACCTGACCGTGATCGGCATGGACGATCCGCTGGTTGGCGGTATCGTGGATGTGTTCGAGGCACAGGGACTGCGTGTATTTGGACCGAGAAAAAATGCGGCGATTCTGGAAGGATCGAAGGCATTTTCCAAGGATCTGATGAAGAAATACAACATTCCGACCGCAGCCTATGAGACTTTTACCGATCCGCACAAGGCGCTGGAATACTTACAGACCGCTAAGATGCCGATCGTTTTGAAAGCAGATGGTCTGGCACTTGGAAAAGGTGTTCTGATCTGCAATACTTTAGAGGAAGCAGAGGCAGGCGTCAAGGAGATCATGGAGGACAAGAAGTTTGGTTCTGCCGGCAATCAGATGGTTATCGAGGAGTTTATGACAGGACGCGAGGTTTCTGTCCTTTCCTTCGTCGATGGCGATACGATCCGCATTATGACCTCCTCCCAGGATCACAAGCGGGCGCTGGACGGCGATCAGGGCTTAAATACAGGCGGTATGGGAACCTTCTCGCCAAGCCCGTTCTACACAAAAGAAGTAGACGAATTCTGCAAAAAGTACATCTATCAGCCGTCGGTTGACGCGATGAAGAAGGAAGAACGTACCTTCAAGGGTATCATTTTCTTCGGTCTGATGCTGACCGAAGATGGTCCGAAGGTGCTGGAATACAATGCGCGTTTCGGCGATCCGGAGACACAGGTTGTCCTGCCGCGCATGAAGAACGACATCGTGGAAGTCTTTGAGGCATGTATCGACGGAACCCTGGATCAGATCCAGCTGGAATTTGAGGACAATGCGGCAGTCTGTGTTGTTCTGGCGTCGGATGGTTATCCGGTGAAATATGAAAAGGGTTTCAAGATTCACGGTCTGGAGAAATTCAAAGACACGGACGGTTACTATGTATTCCATGCAGGCACGAAGTTCGATGCAGACGGTGATATCGTGACAAATGGCGGTCGGGTGCTGGGCGTTACTGCAAAGGGCAAAGACCTGAAAGAGGCGCGCGCCAACGCATACAAGGCGACCGAGTGGATCGATTTCGCTAACAAATATATGCGCCATGATATCGGGCATGCGATTGATGAGGCGTAAGGGAAGCGGAAGCGATTGTCAATACAGAAATGTGATTCGTATTTGCGGGACTCATTGCCTTCCTTATCACGAGAAAGGTACGGAACCGCTGCATTTACGAGAAAACAGTAAAGTGCCCATATAAGAGGCGCGGAGCGGAAAACTGTAAGACCTGCCAATACTTCTATAAGAGAGGTGTGACATCGGAAGACAAGAAGGGCTTCGAGAGATTCAAAGAAGAGAAATAACGAAAAATGCCGGGTAAGACGACGATTCTTATCCGGCGTTTTTGCATATGTTCTTTTCTTTCTCTTTCTTTTTTATAAAAAATGTGAGACAATAAAAGAAAACAGAAGTTCTAAAAAAGTAAAAGCGGGAGGATTTTATGGAAAAAAAATTAAAACTTCCGGTTGGAATTGATGGATTCGAAAAGATACGTCGAAATGGTTTTTACTATATCGACAAAACAAAATTAATCGAACAGTTATTTTTAAATTGGGGTGAAGTGAATCTTTTCACACGCCCGCGCCGATTCGGAAAGACCCTCAACATGAGTATGCTGAAGAGTTTTTTTGAGATTGGAACGGATACATCACTGTTTGATGGGCTGTATGTTTCTGAGAATAAGGAACTGTGCGAGCAGCATCAGGGGCAATATCCGGTTATCTTTCTTTCTTTAAAGGACGTGGAGGGATTGAGTTTTTCAGAAGCAAAACGTAAATGTATTCAACTGATCAAACGGGAAGCTGAAAGATTTTATGATCTGAAAAACAGCGAGCGACTTCTGGATATAGATAAAAAGAATTATTGCCGACTTTTAGATATGACAGTCCAGGAAGAAGATTCCGACATTGTATCTTCTTCTATAAAGATGCTGTCGGCTCTTTTATATAAGCATTATGGTAAAAAAACAGTCATTCTCATCGATGAGTACGATGTCCCGCTGGATAAAGCATTTCAGCATGGATATTACAAAGAAATGGTTCACTTTATTCGCGGACTGTTAGGTGAAGCATTAAAAACAAACGATTCGCTTTCATTCGCAGTGCTGACCGGCTGCCTTCGTGTTTCGAAAGAAAGTATCTTTACGGGCCTCAACAATTTCAAGATCCTGTCGATCACGGATACGCGTTTTGACGAACAGTTCGGTTTTACAGATACGGAAGTACGGAAACTGCTTTTAGATTATCATCTGGAGGATCGCTTCGAAGAAGTGAAGGAGTGGTACGATGGATACAGATTCGGAAATGCAGATGTATACTGTCCATGGGATGTAATAAATTTTGTGGACCGCGCGAAGGATGACAAAGAGGCAAAGCCGGAAGCGTACTGGATCAACACAAGCGGAAATGACCTCGTAAAGCGTTTTATCGATAAAGCAAATAAAACGACGAAGAATGAAATTGAGCGCCTGATCAACGGGGAAGCCATCGAAAAGGAGCTTCGCCTGGATCTCACGTATGAAGAGGTCGATCAGAGCATCGAAAATCTCTGGAGCGTTCTTTTTACGACCGGATATTTGACGCAGAGTGGAAGAAATGAAGACGGAGCTTATCGGCTGATTATTCCAAACCGGGAAGTACGAGAAGTCTTTCGTCTTCAGATTAACGAGTGGTTTAAAAAGTCGATCTTCAGTAACACGGAGCGTCTAACAGCATTCTGGAAGGCTTTTGAAGAAGGAGATACCGAAGGTGTCGAGCAGTATTTAAACCGCGTACTCAGTAATTCCATCAGCGTATTTGATACAAAGGCAAGGAAAGAAGAAAAAGAAAGCTCTTATCATAATCTTCTCGTCGGGATTCTTACCGGAAATGCAGACTGGCTTGTAAAGTCAAACGTCGAAGCCGGAGAAGGATTTGCAGATATCATCGTAGAAACAGATGATCCAGATGCGGGAATCGTCGCAGAACTAAAATATACAAAAAACTTTGACGATATGAAGATGACTTGTCAAAAGGCTATTGATCAGATCAGGGATCGCCGTTATCAGGAATATCTTCTGAATGATGATCGGAAGGACATCCGGCTGTATGGTATTACCTTCTGTAAGAAACGGTGCTGTGCAATCAGTGAAAAGCTGTGAGATGTTGAGGCTTGTGATGATCGTGCGATCACTTTGTAATTTTCTTAAAAATACGTACCTGAAAAACAGATCACTCTTTAAACAACTATCCTTATGTGAGATAATAAGACTATAAGAAAACAAAAATACTCAAAAAAGGAGAGATGAATATGAAGATAAGAAAGAAGCTTATCACATCTGCAATGATTGTAGTCATGATGATGAGCGCAGCAACGACTGCACTCGCTGGCCAGTGGCAGCAGAATTCAAAAGGCTGGTGGTGGCAGGAGGATAATGGCACTTACCCAAAGTCACAGTGGCAGTGGATCGATGGCAATAAAGATGGCATTGCAGAATGCTATTACTTTGATAACAGCGGCTATATGCTTTCAAATACCACGACCCCGGATGGATACGTAGTAAACGGCGATGGGGCATGGACGGAAGGAGGAGCAGTAAAGACGAAGAATGTAAGCACAGAACCCGTAACGACAAATACGTCAAACGGCACGGTTGCAAATTCACAGGCTCCGGCAACCGATGTCTATAGCGGAACCTATGCATACAATATTGGCACTTACTCGTTTTCAATGAAGATCGTGTATGATCCGGCAACCAAGACGCTGACAGATACCGAGTGGCTTCCGGGATTTGGCGGAGTCACGGATACGTACCATTATGCAGGTGTGAATGAGATTGGCTACACCGTGTTTGAGTGCACAAGTTCGAATAGAACCGCCATCAGTAGCAATTCATATATTTATTTTTCGGCGCCTGGTGTAATGGTCGTAGAGACTGAGAATGGCTATGAGAATGTAAAGAAGCAGTAAAAAGGAGAAATCGATGAAGTTACGAAAGAAGTTAATCGCGTTATCTGCGCTTACATTATCACTCATCATGGTTGTTCCGGTGTTTGCAGATAACCCGATCGGATGGCAGAAGAATGAAACAGGATGGTGGTACGGAACAAATGCCACAGGAACAACCTGGTATCACGATGGCTGGCAGTGGATCGATGGAAACAAGGATGGAATTTCAGAGTGCTACTATTTCGCTCCGAACGGATACATCGTAACAAATGGGAAGACACCGGATGGATATGATGTAAATGCCGATGGTCAGTGGACCATAAATGGTGTCGTACAGACCATAGGCGCTGCGGCAGCACAGGCTACAGGTACAGCAAATACCAATAGACCATCGTCAAAGGAGATCATTGATTATCTGTATCGTGGAAGAAACGCAGAAATAAGGAATGAAGCGATTGGAAAATTAATTGACACTTCAAAACCGGAGTGGAACAATGGCGTCACCAACATTTACATGATAGATGCTGTTGGCGCTCCACGTTGGAGCCATACACATGGCGGATGGTATTATTTAGGCTACGACAATACGGACGTAGAAGCGATTGCGCTGAATGATGAAGGCTATCTTCTTGCAGATACCGTGACACCGGATGGATATTATGTAAATAAGCGGGGTGTGCTCGAAATTGATGGCCGTGAAGTAACGCACTGCGAAGAATGCCTGTATACCGCAAGCAGCGTAAATGTGCCGGATCCAAATCATGTGGATCTAAGTAAATATAACGATTGGGAAATCGGCATCGGCCATAGTTGGCGCATGAGTAGTTTCCCATACGGAAAACTGATTTATAATCATGTTACTGGAATGGATAGAGAACAGGGTGGCATCGGCTCCAACATTGTAAGCCATAATGATTTCGGCGTTTGCGCGGTAGGGAATGCAGAAAATTCGTATAAGCACACGAAAAAATAAATAGATTTTAAAGCAGCGGGAGGAATCCTGCTGCTTTTTTTGTGCTGATAGAAAAACACCGGATTTTCACGAGACCAAGGAAGGTACGCATGAATTTCACCAAAAACACGATTTACACAACATATAATAATTAGGATAACACCGGAAAAAGAACGGGGGCAGACAATGATAAAACGAAGAAAGAAAATAGCGGCGATGCTTGTGGCAAGTATGATTCTTGTGACAAGCCTGCCAAATACAGCAGAAGCGTTTAATAAGTAATTGATGTTGTGGCTGACGAACCTTTCGATGAGTCTTTAGGCTCCAGCACAGGAAAAGAGCTCTTATAGGGCGAAAAACAAAACACCGGCTTAGCCGATGATAATGATTGTCTGGATTTTGGAAAAAAATGCTTTTGAAAAATATATTAAAAACATTCAAGCGTGCTATAATAGAAAGAAAAGATGAACTGTTTTCATGCAATTAAAAGGAGGACAACGCAATGGCTAACAAATATGCAGGAACCCAGACGGAAAAGAACCTGAGGGAGGCTTTTTCCGGCGAATCACAGGCGAGAAATAAATATACCTATTTTGCATCCAAGGCAAAAAAAGAGGGATTTGAGCAGATTTCCGCCCTTTTTTTAAAGACCGCAGACAATGAGAAAGAACACGCAAAGATGTGGTTTAAGGAATTAGACGGCCTGGGAAATACCGCAGAGAATCTGGCATCTGCTGCAGACGGCGAGAATTATGAGTGGACAGATATGTATGATGGATTTGCCAAGACGGCTGAGGAAGAGGGCTTTCCGGAGCTGGCAGCGAAATTCCGTATGGTAGCGGAGATCGAAAAACATCATGAAGAGCGCTACCGTGCCCTGCTTCACAATGTGGAAGCGCAGGAAGTATTTAAGAAGAGCGAAGTGAAGGTATGGGAATGCCGCAACTGCGGTCATATCGTAGTAGGCGAGAAAGCACCGGAAGTTTGTCCGGTATGCGCGCATCCGCAGGCTTATTTCGAGGTTCATGCGGAGAATTACTAAATCTGGGGACTCAATCGTGGAAGCAGATGCCTTTTGTGGGAATGTGAGACGCAAGAGGTAGTTCTGGATTTGGTATGTGATTGAGTATAAGTAATGTGAGTTAGAGTGGATATGCCATGGACGGCGAGGATCTGATGGATTTGCTGGTCAGTCAGCTGGGGCACTTTCGAAAACGACGAGACGCCAGCTGAGGGTGCTGCCGATTCCTTATTGTGTATAAAAAAGGAAGATGCATCATATAAAAGATACGAAAAATAAGCAGGCTGTTTTGGATCGATTCGTATGAGATCGTCTTTTTTATCATTCGCACCAGATGTTTCGAAGGAACAATGCCAGGCAGAGCATTGGATCGATATAGAAAATGTGTCAGAATCAGTAAAAATGACGCCGGAAGAAATTGAAAATTTGAATGCACGGATTTTACGGACATATGGAACGGAAATGCATGATTTGAAAAATGAAGCCTTTGCCAAAGAAGAGAGAGTTGTTTATGATAAATGGTGTGGAAATTTCTTATCATTTGGGATACAGGGGATAAATTGGACTGTGCGTGATGCTCAAAATTGCGTGAATAAAAATGTTCATATCAAATATGGAATCGCGACTTCACAGGGGTTGATCAAACAGTTTCCGATGGAGACTTTTTTAGCCGATGAGGAGGATCCATCCGATCCGGAGTGGGATGAGGCAGCACTTTGTCTCTGTATGGTCGGGGAACCGCTTTTGATTTTGGGTTCGGTGCAGGAGGAGAGTTATCTGTATGTCCGGAATGAATGCAGCGAGGGCTGGATATCGGCAGAGTCGGTGGCAGTCTGTCGGAACCGGGCGGAATGGCTGATGGCGGCATTTCCGATCCATCCGTTAGTAGTGACAGGGGACATGGTCTGGCTGGAAGCAAGTGCGGTCTATCCGGGAACCAGTGCATACCGGCTTCGGATGGGTACGGTGTTGGAATTGTGCGTGGAAGAAGGAATCCCAGAGATAAAAGAAACAATAGAAACAAACAGAATAAAAGGGACAGGAGCGCTAATAGAGACAACAGAAGCACAGGCAGAACAGAGGGTACAGAACAGACTGTCTTGGAATAATTACATCGTCTGGCTTCCATGCCGCGCTCCGGATGGCAGTTTCTTCCGGCAAAAAGGATTGATTCCAATGAGCCGGGACGTATCGGTGGGATATTTGAGCTTGACAAATGAGGAGATTATTAAACAGGCGTTCAAGTGTCTGGGAGACCGCTACGGCTGGGGCGGAATGCTGGAGAGCCGGGATTGTTCTTCCTATATCCGGGAAGTGTACCGCTGTTTTGGATGGATCCTGCCTCGCAATACGACCGGTCAGCTGCAGATGCCAGTTCGAAAAATAGAGCTGGCGGGGCGGCGCTGCTCAGAAAAAAAGCAGATTTTAAAAGTATTAGAACCGGGCACACTTCTATATTTTCCGGGACATGTGATGATGTATCTGGGATATGAGAATGGCAATTTTTATGTCATAAACGATGTGAGCAGGCTGGTGAAAGAAGGAGAAACGATGCCGGTGCGTGTACGATCGGTGATTGTCAACACGCTGGCAGTCAGGCGTCCCAATCTGCGGACTTGGATGGAGGAGCTGACGCTTGCTTTGATTCCTTGGGAACATGAAACGTACAGCAGATAGAAAAAGGGAGAAAAAGAGAGATGAAGATAATTGTATGTGTGGATAATCATAACGGCATGATGTTCAATCACAGACGGCAGAGCCAGGACCGCGTGCTTAGAAAGCGTATTATGGAGCTGACAGGTGGGAAAAAACTGTGGATGAATGCATACAGCCAGAAACAGTTTTTACAGGTGAATGGAAATATGCCGAAAGAACAGGAACAATCCGGGCAACTGGGGCAATCTGGGCAGATTCAGGCAGATGAAGCGTTTTTGGAAAAGGCGGGGCCGGGAGAGTACTGTTTTGTCGAGGACAAGGATGTTGTTCCGTATGAGAGCCGGATCGAAGAAGTGATTCTCTGTCATTGGAACCGGGATTATCCGGCAGATATGTATTTTAAGATGGATCTGGGCAGCTGGAAGCTGGCAGAAACGCAGGAATATGCGGGTTCCTCGCATGAGAAAATCACAGAAGAGCGGTATGTGCGCAGGTAAAAAATATACATAAAAAGTAAGTACAATATAAAAGAGTAAGAAAAACATAAAAAACAAGTCAAATATAAAAAAGAGCCGGTTCTGCACCTGAAAACCAGGCGCCAGAACGCGCAAATCTACATGGCTCTGAAAGGGATAGGCTTAAACGGAAAGGCAGAAATTCATATGAGAAAATTGAAAATGTGGCTTCTGGGGCTGGCTGCAGCGGCGATGCTGTCTGTTTCAGCGTGCGCGCAGGAGATTCCAGAGGAAAGTCTGAATGGAAACGGAAGTGTCAGCGCGGAGGAAAATCAGGCGGAAAGTGCGGACGGAGATTCGCAGGCGGTGTCATCGTCAGAAAATGGTGGAAACCGTGTATCTTCTGCTTCGGGAACGTCATTTAATCTGGCGGATGTACCGGCATATTCTGGTCAGCCGTATGTGGCGGTCAATGGAAATGTGCCGTATTTTACCGATGCGGACCTGACGGATGTATCATTTGAGAGTTACAGTGATCTGGACAGCCTGGGGCGCTGCGGCGTGGCATATGCCTCGGTTTCGCAGGACACGATGCCGACGGAGAAGCGCGGCTCGATCGGGGAAGTCAAGCCGACGGGATGGCATACGGCGAAGTATGACAATGTGGATGGAAAGTATCTCTATAACCGCTGTCATCTGATCGGCTACCAGCTTACGGCGGAGAATGCCAATGTCAAAAACCTGATTACCGGAACCCGCTATCTGAACGTACAGGGAATGCTGCCATTTGAAAATCTGACAGCCGATTACGTGAAAGAAACCGGAAACCATGTCATGTACCGCGTGACACCGGTTTTTGAGGGCAATAATCTGGTTGCCTCCGGCGTCCTGATGGAGGCGGAATCCGTCGAGGATCAGGGCGAGGGAGTGCTGTTCTGCGTGTACGTCTATAATGTCCAGCCTGGTATTGCGATCGATTATGCGACAGGAGAAAGCTGGGCGGACGGTTCTGGAAGTGCGGGAAGCACAGCCGGACAGGGAACGGCTGGAAATGGCAGCAGCCAGAATCAATCGGCTGGATCGGGAGCAGCTGGTTCGTCGGGAGGCGGCGCTGGATCCTCTGGAAGCAGCGCGACGGTTCAGACCTACATTCTCAATACCAACTCGAAAAAATTTCACCTTCCAAGCTGCACATCTGTCACCCAGATGAAGGCGGCAAACCGGCAGGAATTTACCGGTACGCGCGATGAAGTGATTGCACATGGATATGAACCATGTAAGAACTGCAATCCCTGATAAAACAGGGATGCAAAGTGTCTCGTTTGTGCTGTGTATGGAAAGAATCGGATGAGAACACGGTTAAGGAAGTTTCAAGAAGAGGCAATTCCTTAAAGAAAAGTTATAAGAGAAATTTTCCGCTTACGATACGCCCCCGGTGTACATCCGGTCAGGCGTTTGAAACAGGAAGAATAGTAGCTTTGTGTTGTAAAGCCGGAGCTTTGGGCAATTTCCGCGATAGATAGGCGGGAGTTGTTCAAAAGCTCCTGGCTTTTTTTGATCCGGTATTCAAGGAGATACTGGAAAATCGTGATGCCAGTCATCCGTTTGAAAAAACGTTCACATTCTTCCGGACAGAGGCAGACTGCGTCAGAGATCTCGCGCAGGGTGATTTTCTGCGAGTAATGCGCCTGCAAGTAGTGGAAAATCTCTTTCAGGCGGCTGTTGGCGGCAGAAGTATCGCCGCGTTTATTGAACGTGGATTCGTCTTGACGGAGAAAGCGCCAGGCGATGATCCAGAGGGAAAACAGGATACCATATACCTGAAACGAGCTTTCAGGTGTGTGATTCTCTGAAAGCTGTAAAATACGGCAGATGGAGTCCGTCAGCAGAGAACCGTCGGGTGTGAGGGCGTCAAACTGGAAAAAAGACAAGGTTTCCTCATTCAAAAGGGGCAGAACCATCGCATCCGACAAAGCAGCCCCGCTGGCAGCAGTCAGAAGCGCCGGGGAAAAATTGATGCAGTAGTAGGAGGAATCCGGCGTCAATGGCAAAGCGCTGTGGACGAGCCGTCGGTTTAAAAAAATACCGCAGCCGGACGAAATCGGGAATCTGGAACCAGGCGTCTGAAAACAGACCTCGCCGCGCTCGACCAGGCAGAACTGGAAATCTTCATGCCAGTGCCAGCTCACAAGCTGATAAGACGGATCGGAAAAGTCGGTTCGGTACACCGAAACCGGAAAATCCGGGAAAATACGAATCAGGTTTTCCTCCCGGTCAGAATTTATGGAAAGATAGTTTGTAATCATAATAACCTCAATATAATGAAAAAACAAGCCGATATTTTTATATATAAATAAAGATAATACCGATATAATGATAAAGTCAATGAAAAAGAACGAAACTCATAAAAGAATAGTGGAGAAATGAAAGATGTTAAAAAGGAATAGAGATGGAAAGAATCAAATGAACATCAAGGAGTCGAATCATGCCACAGAAAAACAGGCATCAAATTCCACAGAAGTTCCTTCTTCGTCTGCCCGCCTCGGCGCTCTCTGCTGCATGATCGGCGCGACTAGCTGGGGATTTTCGGGAACATGCGGGGAGGCACTGTTTTCATCCTACCCGATCGATGCGGCGTGGGTGACGGCGCTTAGAATGCTGGGGGCGGGGACGATTCTTCTGCTTGCTGCCGCTGCGAAGGGAAAATTGCCGGTGCGGGCACTGGTTCAGGATAAGAAAGCGATGGCTCAGATGGTGCTGTTTTCGTTTCTGGGATTGGTGCTGTCCCAGTATGCGTACTTAAATGCAATCAAATGGACCAATTCGGGAACGGCGACGGTGCTGCAGAATTTATCGATTATCTTCGTGGCGGTCTTTGTATGCGCGGCAGAACGTACATTGCCCACGAAACGGACGTTTTTCTGTATCTGTCTGGCATTCTTTGGAGTCTGGCTGATCGCGACGGGAGGAAGACTGGACGGCATGGAACTGACGGCGAAGGGACTTTTCTGGGGAATCATGGGAGGTGTCGGCGCAGCTGCGTATTTCCTGCTTTCAAAAAATCCGGTGAAGCAGTGGGGAAGTATTCCTGCAACCGGGATGGGAATGTTTATCGGCGGCGTGCTTTTATCGGGAGCCGTCCGCATCTGGGAAGTTCCGGCGGGGCTGGACGGTCATGCCGCATTTTATCTGGGTGTGCTTGTGATACTGGGAAGTGCGGTTGCGTATACTCTTTTTTTAAAGGGAGTTTCTTTGACGGGACCGGTGCGCGCTTCGGTGCTTGCCTGCCTGGAACCGCTGACGGCGGCGTGCCTGTCAGCGGTCTGGCTGAATTCCGTTTTTACACCGGCAGAGTTGATTGGATTCGTCTGTATTCTGGCGACGGTTTTGATTATGAAATAGTATAAGAATAATATTAGAGATTTACTTTTTTAACAACACTTTGCAAGAATTCTCCTATCCTCTTTAGTGTGGCAGTATCGATAGAGAGAAAAAGGATTGATAATTTCACAAAATATTCACAAATAATTAGCACTCACCTATTGATAATGGAAGTCGATTTTTGTTCTGTCTTGTGTATCCTAGAAGTGCCTGTTTTACAGGCTTTCCGGGGCATCAGCCATTTTGTCTGGTATTGTAAAGCAGTGTCAGATTTGTCGTAAATGTCGTAAATTT
>ENA-OWPF01000683-OWPF01000683.1-human-gut-metagenome-genome-assembly--contig:-NODE-683-length-35963-cov-7.014788_pt1 | contig 35963 bp, 40 predicted proteins | sample MGYA00248261_ERZ651840 | MGnify/ENA primary metagenome ERZ651840 (study PRJEB26924, sample SAMEA4378268) | human gut metagenome | biome: human gut; feature: human-associated habitat; material: faeces... | reverse complement strand
GTTTACTTTAGTGTTGCAAAAAATAGCCTACGGCTAGAATCATTTTCGTAGGAATTATATTATGAAAAAATGGTGTATAACCTATGAATATGAGTAACATCAATACTTTATCAAAGTAAAAAATGATATTTTGAGCAACGTATGTATCTGTAGCGTGAGCAAGGATATATCGTTGGCGAAATGAGCGAAGCGAATTTTTTATAAATTGAAATTTTTTAAGAACAAATAGTAAAAAAAGTGGTAAAATAGATCTATACATAATATAATATTTTTAGGTGAAAAATATAGAAAAAATTCTACATAATATAACAAAAAATGAAAAATACTAAAATATAATATTTTATAAATTTATATCTAAAGTAAATTTCATATATTACAATATAAATATTTGTTTTAGATGTGGAATATTAGTCCTATCTTAAGCTATAATGTTAAAAGAGGCAAAAGTATAGACTATATATTATTAATTATATTCAAAACATTAAAAGAGAAAATATTTGTAGATATATTACTTAACTTAATAGAGGATTTTCTATATAAATAATATAATTAATATTTAGTTGAAAATATTTAAGACTCAAAGTTGATACTTACTATAACATAAGTGATTTATTAATAGGGTCAAATAAATAGTTTCTAAAGGAATAAAATGTATTAAATATATAAACTTTAGTAATAAATTTATATATTGTAAATACAATTTATACGATATATAGTAATTAAAATAAAATATTAAAATGGACAAAGCAAAAATGGTTAATATTAAACTTATAAATTCAATAATATATTTTAGTTTTATATTGGATTTATATTTTATATGCTTTAAATAAATATTAAAGGGAGTTTTAAGAAATGAATAATATTAAAATAATTTATGACACAATGAACGACTTACCAGAAAATATAGATGGTAAATATGATATAGATATGTTACCTACGACTATAATATTTCAAGGTAAAGAGTATAAAGCTGGTGTAGATATAGATAATGATGAATTTTATAAATTATTAAGAGATAATAAAGAAATACCAACTACATCTCAAGTTACATATATGACTTTTAAAGAAACATTTGAAAAGTATGTAAAAGAAGGTAAAAAGGTATTATACATGGCAGGTTCATCAAAAGGTTCAGGAACTTATCAAAGTGCAATGCTTGCTAAAAATGATATAGAATCTGACGATATATACATATTTGATACTTATAGTTTATGTATAGGTGGAGGTTTATTAGTTCTTGAAGCAGCTAAAATGGTAGAAGAAGGCTTAGATATAGATACGATAATTAAGAAACTTGAAGAATATAAAGATAAAGTGCAAGTATATTTCTCAGTTGATTCGCTAGATTATCTGTATAAAGGTGGTAGAATATCTGGGACTAAGGCAGCAGTTGGAAGTTTACTTAATATAAAGCCTATACTTAAAATAGAAGATGGATTAGTTAAGCAAAAAACTCAAGTAAGAGGAAGTAAAAAAATAATACCAACACTTATAGAAAAGTTAAAAGAAGAAATCGGAGATGATTTCTCTGATAAAGATATATATGTTGGATATGGAGATGACTTAGAAACTAATGAAAAGTTCGTTGAAAAAGTTAAGGAAGAATTATCACCTAAAAATGTATATACATTCCGTATAGGTTCATGTGTTGCATGTCACTCAGGACCGACTGTTATAGGAATAGCATGTTTAAATAAATAAGTATAAAAAGGGAGCATATATATGCTCCCTTAATTTTTATATCCTAAAATTTATATACTCTAGATTATGCTAATCTTATTATTTGTAAGCTAGTTTCAAATTCTATAAGTGATATTGTTTGATTTGCAAAGAATACGAATAAATCTAATTGCCCACCAGTTGCAGGAGTTCTAAATATTGCTCCATTACTTATTGAAGTATCAGCTACTTGAGCAGATGCAATAGAACCGTTTATTCTTAATCCATTAAGTCTTAATCCTATAGCATAAGGAATACCTGTTTCTGATGTTGCTGTAAATCTAACGAAGAATGTCATATTAGCACCTAAGTTTATAGTGCTATTTCCATTAGTAAATGTTATAGCACCAGAAGTACTATTAATAAAGCTAGCATCAAATGGTATAGTATTGCCTTGGCTTAGAGCTGTTGTATTAGTTACTCTGTATATATCAGCACTGTCAGCAACTACATTTGGGCCAGTAGGACCAGTAGGACCAGTAGCACCAACAGGACCTTGAGGACCAGCAGGACCTTGAGGACCAGTAGCACCTTGAGCGCCAGCAGGGCCTTGAGGACCAACAGGACCTTGAGGACCAGTAGCACCTTTAGGACCTACACAGCATTTACAACGGTTATCGCAATGATCATCACAATGATTGTTGCACTTACAACAGTTATCGCGATGATCATTGCATTTACAACAATCATTAAAATGTTTATTAGATTTTTGAGTATAAGAAGCCAAAATAGTTTCCTCCTTTAAAAGAATATATATAATAGTTAATATTTATAAGATTAACTATACTTATATATATTCTTTTGTGTAAAAAAATGTTACAAAAATGAAGAAAAATGAATATTAATCTATTATTATAGGTTAATTTGCTATATAAACTTAAAAATAATTTAACATTTAGATTTAAAGAAGGTTAATATAAATAATTAAAGAGAATTTTCTATTTATTAAGAAGGACTCTTTATTTTAATAGATTAAATATTTATTCTTATTCAGTCTTATAATTATAGCTAGTAATTTAATCTTTATAAATCTAGAAAATTGACAACTTGATTTTGTATGGAGAAAGTTATAAATATTGTAAATGATTAATATAAATAAACAAATTGATTGTAAAATGGGGTGATATTTTGGACAGTCGAGCAAATTATTCTTATGTAGCGCAAGTAAATATATGTAAAACTAGTGAGTTTTTTAAATACAATATAACTTATCCAGTCTTAAAACTATATGATAAATATGTATATCATGATATGTATGATAGAGAGATAATTATTAATATAAATAACGAAATATGTGAAGATGTTATGGAATTTAAAAATAGTGTAAAAAAACAAGCTATAGCGTATAAGAAGCTATATACAGAAAAGTTATCAAAATCTGATGAAGACTATGTCAAATATCAATATGAAGTTTATATAAATAATGAGGTAACCTATGACAGAAATAATATTATAAGTATAGTAATGACAAAATATGAATTCACTGGTGGCGCTCATGGTATGACATATTTAGATGCTTATAACTATAATTTACTAACAGGGGATAGATTGACATTAAAGGATATGTTTAAACCAGGAGTTGACTATGAGGAAATAGTTAACAACTTTATAAAAGAAGAAATAAATAATAAACCAGAGAATTACTTTAAAGGTGACGAGGGATTTAAAGGAATTAGTGAAAATCAATCTTTTTATATAGATGAAGATGGTATAGTTATATATTTTGGATTATATGAAATAGCTCCATATTATATAGGTATACCTAAATTTAAATTGAAATTTGATGAATTTAATAAATACTTAAATTATAATTAAATTTATGATAAACTATATGTATAAATTAGATACTAAGGGGTATGTATTATGATAAAATTAATAGCATCGGATATGGATGGAACATTACTTAATTCAAATAAACAATTAAGTCCAAGTCTATATGGTGTTTTAAAAAAACTTAATGACAAAGGGATAGTATTTGTAGCAATAAGTGGAAGAGAGATATTTTCTCTTAAGGAAATATTTAAAGATGTTGAAGAAGATATAGTATATGCATCAAATAATGGGAACTATATAACTTATAAAGATGAAGTTATATTTGAAAATTATATAGAACATAATATGGTATATAAAGTAGCTAAAATAATAAGAAAAAAAGCCAAATATAATACTATATATTGTTCTAAAGACACTGTATATAGTGAGAGTATAATACCATGTATAGTAGGTAAAAAGTGGAAACTTAAGGTAAAGTATGTTAGAGATATTACAAAAGTAGAGGATAAAATATTAAAAATAACTACTTTTGGTAATGAAAAGATTATAAATAGAGCGTTAGAAGCTTTAAGTGAATTAAATGATAAGCTTATGATAACTAAATCAGGAAGTACTTGTTTTGATATATGTAAGTTAGGTGGAACTAAAAAACAAGGAATAAATATACTTCAGAAAAGATTTAATGTAGGATATAATGAGACTATGGTATTTGGAGATCATATGAATGATTTAGAAATGATGAGTAGCGCTTATTATAGTTATGCTATGGAAAATGCTGAAGAAGAGGTTAAAAAAAATGCAAGGTTTATAGCTGAAACTAATGATGATGATGGAGTCATTAAGGCAATCAAAGAGGTTGCATTTTGCGAAGAAGAATTAAATAGTTATGATATTTAAAAAGTCTAGAATTATTGTCTAGACTTTTTAAATGTTATGATCATGATTTAATAATATAATAAATATAAATAAAAATAGTAGTGTTAGATAAAGTCCATTATAAAAATCAGATAACATATTATATCTAGTTAAAACTATATACACATAGGATAAAATAATAGTAACTAAATGATATTTATTAAGTTTTTTCAAAAAATCACCCCACCATTTTACAATACATTATATTAGTAAATGGAAAAAATGATTATATTAATTATTATATATTAAGTTTTAAGCTATTCTCTTTAAGATAATTTCTTTTAGCCTTATAGTTTGGGAATATAGTACCTACTAGAGCCCAATATTCTTTTGAATGATTCATATGTTTAAGATGACATAGTTCATGTACTAAAACGTAATCTATAATATCTAAAGGAGCTAAGAGTATTTTCCAATTTATATATATATTTCCGATAGATGAGCAAGTACCCCAAGAAGTTTTTTGTTCTTTTAAAGTTATAGACTCAGGATATAGGTTTAGTTTTTTAGAATATATAGATATCCTTTCTTTTATTAATTTGCCTCCTTCAGTTAGATACCAATTTACGAGAAGCTCTCTTAATTTAATATATTGATCATTACTAGATATATTATAAGGAATCTTAGCTATAAATTTATCTTCCTTAAAAATTAGGGAACATTTTATTATGCTTTTTTCCTTATACACATTTAACGTATAGTAATTACCAAGATAGGGAATTTTATCTCCGTCTACAAGTAAAATAGGAGGATTCTCAGATTCTTTATTTTTAAACTCATTTAGTTTATTTAAAATCCATCTACTTTTAGATTCAACTAAATCATGTATAAATTCATCATTAACAGATTTAGGTGAAACAATAGTTACAGTATTTGGGTACTTTACTTTTATTGTTATATTTTTTATATTTGATTTTTTATTTATAGAGTAATTTATTATAGTATTTTCAATATTGATTTTATACAAAATGACTTCCTCCCATATAACTTAAATATGTTTTTAGTTATGAAACTTATTATACTAAAAAGCATTTGTAAAATACAGCATATAAAATACTAAAATATAATTTATTAAAAATTTTATGATTTTAAAGGTTTATTTGAAAAATATCTTTTTTTATCAATAAATAATAATATTCCAATGGATGCTAATAATATAAATGTAGCTGTAATTCCAGCCTCAGGACCAAATATTCCACCAGTAACAAAATCACTTCCAACTAAATTTAAATCTATTAAACTTCCAACAGAAACATCTAAACCACTAACTTTAAATCCAAATATATTTCCTTGAGCAAAGTTCCAAGCACTATGCATACCACAAACAGCCCATAAATCATTAGTCTTTATAACATAAAGACCGTAAAAAAGTCCAACAAGTATAATATTTATAACAGCTATGTAATTTACATTAGGATTAGTTAAATGCATAAGCCCAAATAGAGTAGATGATATTAATAATCCAACTCCTATATTGTACTTAGTACTTAAAACATTTAGAAGCCATCCTCTTGTTACAATTTCTTCTGTAGCACCTTGTATAATCCATCCAAGTAAAATAACTAAAACACTAGCTATAGCAGATATTCCAACTGGTTGAATAGGATTTTTCTCTACAGTTATATATCCAAAGGGGAAAAGTATCAACACTATAATACTCATCATAGCTAAACCTATTAAAAAACCAAGTGAATATTTTTTTAGCCAATTATTTTTATTAAATCCAATAGATGAGAAACTTCTTTTTTCTATTACCTTTACTCTAAAGAATACTAGTAATGAGATAAATGCAAATGAAAATAAAGTAATTAATAATGATAATAAATCTTTGTTATTGAAAAATAAAGGAATATTTCTTAAAGCTAAAAACAAAGGAACTGTTGCCAGTGAACCCATAAGTGAGCCACCGTACATAAATATTAATGATAATATTATCGCCCATATAAAGTTAGGTAATTTCTTTTTATTTTTAGAGCTATTAATAATAGGAATTTTTTTTGAATGCATGCTATTTCTCCAATCTTAATATTTAATTAATAATATAATTGTAAACAAACTTTATAAAATATGCTACCTATATAATACTAAGGTTAATATGAGAAAATTAATATATTATGTTAGTTAATATATTAATTATAAAAAATAAAGAATGACAAATAAGTAGTTAATTATTATATATATTTATTTTTTATTACAATATAAATAAAAAGGGATAAAAAAACTTAGTGTCTAATATATTAAAAAAAGGTAAATAAATATCGGAGGGGGATTATGACTATAAACAAAAAGAAAAGGGGTTACTTGAGTTTTATTTTAAGTTTAAGTTTAAGTATAGGGATTACAGGTTGTACAAAGATAACTACAAAGAATAATGTTAAAGAAGAGGTAAAAGTCAAAGAAGTAGAGGAGGAAAAAGTTTTAGCCTCAGTTAAAACATCATACATAGAAGATGACATATTGTCATATAAAACAACACTTGAGTTTGAGCATGATAATGAAATAGTATTTCAAAATAAATATTCAGATATGGAAGGTATATTTACATTTAGAGGAAATTCACTTAGAAACTCACCTTCTTTTGGATATGCAGATTTAAATGATAAAGAGCTTGAAATTTTATGGGAATTTAGGACAGCATCTAGTTCTTGGGGGGAGGAGCTGGATGGACTGGCCAACCAGCTATAGTTAAGTGGCCAAAAGAATTGAGAGAAAGCATGAATATATATGATGAATTTAAAGGTAAAGAAGATTTTACAGAAGTTATATATGGAAGTCTTGATGGAAATATATACTTTTTAGAGTTAAACTCTGGTAAGACTACAAGAGATAAAATAAAGGTTGGAAATCCTATTAAAGGAAGTTTAAGCATTGACCCTAGAGGGATTCCACTATTATATGTTGGAGAGGGAATAAATGAAAGTGGAGTAGTTGGATTCAATATATATAGTTTAATCGATGGATGTAAGCTATATGAACTAAATGGAAGTGATAAATATGCAAGTAGAGGGTGGCCAGCACTTGATTCATCAGCTATTGTAAATACAGCTACTGATAGTGTAGTAGTTGGAGGAGAAAATGGACTGTTATATAATATTAAGCTAAATACAACTTATGATAAAAATAATAATACTATAAGTATAGATCCAAAGATAAATAGATATAATTTTTCATCATCTTTTAGTAGGGGTAGGATAGGAATAGAAAATTCAGTAGCTACATATGCAAATTTAGCTTATTTTGCAGATAATGGTGGAGTTATTCAATGTGTTGATTTGAATAATTTAAAACCAGTATGGTCTATAAATGGATTTGATGATATTGATGCAACTCTTACTATTGATATTGAAAATGATAAACCTTATGTATACTGTGGTAATGAAGTTGATCATCAAGTAACAAGAGGAGTTAGTAAAATAAAGAAAATAGATGGACTTACAGGTGAAGTAATTTGGGAAAAAGAGTTTGAATGTGAATCATTAATTGGTAAGAGTGCAGTTAATGGAGGACTTATGGCAACAAATGTAGTAGGAAAAAATAATATAGATAATATGGCCATATTTTCCTTAGCTAGATACAATGGATTTAACAAAGGTGGCATGTTTGATTTAAATAAGGAAAATGGAGAAATAATATGGGAGAAATTATTTGATAACTATATGTGGTCATCTCCTGTTGATATTTACGATAAGGATGGAAATGGATATATTATTCAAGGTGATAGTGCTGGATACTTACATTTAATAGATGGCAAAGAAGGGAATATAAAAAGTAGTGTATTATTAAATGGAAACATTGAAAGTTCACCTGCGGTTTTTAACAATGTATTAGTAGTTGCAACTAGAAATGGAACTATATATGGAGTTAAAGTAAAGTAATATATTATAATTAAAACATAAACTTAAATTATTAGATTTATAAATTTATTGAAGAACTTGTAAATAAATAGTATTATAATGATGCAGCCGTATTAAAATTATGTAACCTTAGATGAAAAATTAGCAGAGAATAGATTTTTACAGTTGTTAAAATATAAGAATGGACAACAATTATATGATAAGAAAAATAAAAATACAAAAGCCTAAAATGCCAATTAGTTTAAATAATTGTGATGATGCAATAAATGAAATATTAGATTATGAAAAATTAGAAGAAGCTTTAGTAGAAAATACTACAATAGATGGAATTGAAAATTTATCTGTAAGTTTAAATTCATGTATATTTAAAAATGTAGTCTTTGAATATTGTGATTTTAGAAGAATAGATATGACAGATATTATATTTGAAAACTGTGACTTGTCAAATATAAACTTTCCATATAGTAGCTTATATAGAGTAGAGTTTATAAATTGTAAATTAACAGGATGTAATTTTAATGATTCTACTTTAAAAAGTGTAGTATTTAAAAACTGTTTAGGAAGATACTCAAATTTTGCTTTTTCAAAGCTCTCAGGTGTAAGTATTGAAAATTCAGATTTTAGTTTTGCAGTTTTCCAAGAGATAAAAAATGAAACGCTATTATTAGATTCTAATAATTTAACTAAATCAGTATTTACTGGAACATCTTTAAATAATGTAGATTTTACAAATAGTGATATAGATGGCATAGAAGTAAGATTAAAAGATGTTTATGGAGGAACTTTTTCAGCAAATCAGGCACTAGATTTAAGTAAACTAATGGGGATTAGTATTAAATAATTTTAAGTACTTTTAAAATGTGATTTAAGTAAATTGAAAAAATTTATTTTTAAGTATATTTAATATAACTTATAAGCAAAATATATAAGACTAATCTTAAAGGAGAGTTAAGTTATATGAAAAAAGTATTTTCTATTATTTTATTATTAATGATTATATTTACTTCAAGTAATACAGCAACAGCACTTCAGCCACTTAATTATACAAATATATTTCCACAAGGACAATATTTAGTAAGTGAAAAAAATGGAAAGCTAAAGCCAGGTAAGTATGAATTTTCATTAATCACTCCTAATGTTGTGTCTTATGTTTATATTATCGATAAAAATAATATTGAGAGATTTTCTAAGAGATTTAATTCTGAAGAGGTTGAAAGTAAAGGAAAAGAGAATGTTTCTTTATTGACAGTAGGAAATTTACTAGAAGGAGATACTATAATTATTTATGGAAAAGGAGAAATGTATTTTAATCTTATAGAAAATTAAAATCAAACGAAGAGATAGAGTTAGAATATATCTTAAACTAAATTAATTTTAAAAGTATATAATTATAAATTAAAATAATGAATCGTATTAAAAATAAGCTACTTAATTAGAGTAGCTTATTTTTGTGATATAATTAAATTAAGGAAAATTTAAAAATTAAGGGGCGATTAAATGGGGATTTATTTAGATAATGCAGCAACATCATATCCAAAACCTAATCAAGTAGCAAAATCTATATATGAATTTATGATAAATAACGGGACTAGTTCAGGAAGAGGGTCCTATAAAATGGCAATGAAATCAGATTTTTTAGTATATGAAACAAGAAAATTAATAGGGGAATTATTTAATTTTAAAAATCCTAAAAATGTAATATTTACATCAAATATTACAGAATCTATAAACTTAGCACTAAGAGGAATTCTTAAAGAGCATGACCATGTAGTTACAAGCAGCTTAGAGCATAATGCAGTTTGGAGATGTTTAAAAACATTAGAAAAAGAAAGAAATATAGAAATAACTAAGGTAAGAGCAGATGAATATGGGTATACAAATCCAATTGATGTTAGATATAGCATAAAAGAAAATACAAAGCTTATAGTATTTACTCATGCATCAAATGTATTAGGAACTATACAACCCATTAAGGAAATAGGAGAAATAGCAAAAAAAAATAATATATTATTTTTAGTTGATACAGCTCAAACAGCAGGAGTTTTAGATATAAATATAAAAGAAAATAATATAGACTTACTAGCATTTACAGGACATAAAAGTTTATTTGGTCCTATGGGAACAGGGGGGCTTATAGTAAATTGTGATTATGATATAAATCCACTTAAAGTAGGCGGAACAGGTGGAGATTCAAAATATGAATATCAGCCTAATTATTATCCTAATAAACTAGAATCAGGAACTTTAAATGTAAGTGGTATAGTAGGACTGAGAGAAGCTATAAAATTTATAAATAGTGAAACCATAGAAAAAATACATAAGAAAGAAAAAGAGTTAACTTCCTATGCGCTAAAAAGGTTAAAAGAAGTAAAAAATATCAAAATTTACGGTCCACAAAATGAAAATGATATTGTTGGAGTTATATCTTTTAATATAGGTAATATAAATGCAGAAAAAGTAGTTTATAATCTTGATATTAAACATAATATAATGCTAAGAGCAGGTCTTCATTGTTCTCCAAATGCACATGAACTTATAGGAACAAAAGATATAGGGACAGTAAGAGTAGGTATTGGATACTTTAATGAATTTAATGATATAGATAAGTTAGTTTATGCATTAAATGATATACAAAATAGTTAAGGGGGAATTAGTTTGTATTTAGAAAGTATTGATTTAAGTTTTATTCAACCATGTACAACAGATTCAAAAAGAATAAGAATAATGTCTAATTTAAATAAAAATATAAGTGATATATTCCCTTATTTAAACTCATATATAAAAACAGGAATATATAATAAAAAAGCAAATACTTTTGTGTTTAATAAGGAGCAGATAATTATAACTATATTTGAAGATAGCATAAATGTTGCAAAACTATTAAATGAAACAGAAGCATTTGAAGTTTTGGACTATTTAAAGGATTTAATAAATGAGGTAGATAAAAATAGAGATAAAATAACTCCTAACTATGAAATTAGAAAGCTTCCAAGCCCAATAGAGATTTATACATATTTACCAAAATTAAATTGTAAAAAATGTGGATGTGAAACTTGTTTAGCTTTTGCTACAAAATTTGTAAAAGGTGAGACTAGTATAAATAAATGTATTCATTTAAAAGAAGAAGGAAATGAAAGAAACTTAGAAAAGTTAAAAACTTATGAAGAACTTGGAATTAATGTTATAGCTTAAATAATATACTCAATGTTAAATATAATGCGTAATACTATATAAATAGAGGAATGAATTTTCATATTTCATTCCTCTATTTTATTATTATTTTATATACAAAGGACTTATGACTTATCTTGTTTATAGATATATTAAAACTTAAATTTATAAACTCTAAAAAGGATTATTTGCTAAGTAAGGTATAAATGAAAGAGTAATATAAAAAAGTGGAAAAATTATAAATTGTAAACATTATAAATCAAATAATAGAAAATTACTCTAAAAAATTCAAAAAAGCTAAATGATAGATGCGAAAATAAATGACTTAGCATATAATAAATAGAATTTATATAATATGCTAAAATGGAGGAGATATATATTAATACTTTAAGCCTTTGTATGATTGTCAAAAATGAAGAGGATGTAATTGGACGTTGCTTAGAATGTGTAAGTGATATATTTGATGAAATAATAGTTGTTGATACAGGTTCGGAAGATAAAACAAGAGATATTGTAAAAAAATATACTAAAAATTTATATTATTTTAAGTGGATAGAGGATTTTGCAGCAGCAAGAAATTATGCATTTTCTAAAGCTACAAAAGACTATATTATGTGGTTAGATGCAGATGATATAATTTTAGATAAAGATAAAGAAAAAATAAAAGAACTAAAAATTAATATGGATAAATCTATAGATATGGTAATGATGAAATATAATACATCATTTGATAGTGACGGAAATGTTACTTTTTCATATTATAGAGAACGTATCTTTAAAAGAAGTAAAAAATTTAGATGGATAGGGGAAATTCATGAGGTAATACCTTTAGAAGGAAATATAATATACTCTGATGCGGCAATATCTCATAAAAAGTTAAAGAATAATGATCCAAAAAGAAATTTAAGAATATTTGAAAATATGATAGCTGATGGAAAAGAGTTAGATCCAAGACAACAATTTTACTATGCAAGAGAACTTTATTATAATAAAAGATATGAAGATGCAATAAATACTTTCAATAATTTCTTAGATTCAGGTAAAGGATGGGTAGAAAACTGTGTAAATGCATGTCAGGATTTATCGTACTGTTATTATGCTATTGGTGAGACTAAAAAGGCTCTTAATGCTTGTTTTAGAAGCTTTGAGTTTGATGAACCAAGAGCTGAAATATGTTGTGATATAGGTAAATATTTTTTAGATAGAGAACAATATAATCAAGCTATATTCTGGTATGAATTAGCATTAACTAGAAAAATAAATGAAACATCAGGTGGATTTATATTATTGGATTGTTATAATTTTACTCCATATATACAACTTTGCTTATGTTATTTTAGAATTGGAGATATAAAAAAATCTAAAGAATACAATGAAAAAGCAGCTTTTATAAAGCCAAATGACCCTGCGGTTGTATATAATAATAAATTTTTTGCCAGTATATAAGTTTAGCTAACAATATTAAGTATTTAACTTAATACTGTTAGCTATTTTTTATTATCAAATATGTGCATTTAAAAATAAGGTTGTTAGTAAAATTGATATGGATAAATTAAGTTAAGACTTCATTTTGTTCATCGTTAACCATATTTTTAATCCATTTAAATGATTTAAATCTTTTCATCATAAAGAAAACTTTGATAATTTCTTCAACTGCGGCGAACATAACAACAAAGTATATAGGTAACTTAATGATAAAAGCTGCAAAAGCGGCTAAAGGTATACCTATTAACCATAAAGTAAGTCCTTGTAGTATAGAGCCATAAGTAGCATCTCCACCACCTCTTAATATACCAACTATCATAACAGCATTATAAATTTTAAATACCAAAATAAATGCATAAACATACAAGATGTATTCAGATGCTATTTTAACTTCAACTGATACATTAAAGAATGAAACTATGGGCTTGGATAAAAAGGCAAGTACTATAGCCAATAGTATAGAAATCTTAAATGATAATGATGAAATCTTTTTAGAAGCTGATATTGCTTCACTTTCTCTGTTTGCACCTATTTCATTACCTATTATAACAACGGCAGCATTAGCTAGACCAAATGTAACTATCATAAATAAATTCATTACAGTAGAACATATTTGAATAGATGCAGCAGCGCTAGTACCTATCCTTGCGTATATTGCAGTATAAGTTATATTACCCAATGCCCAGCAAGCTTCATTTGCAAGTATAGGTAAAGTAACTTTGTTAAGCGTTATAGACAGTGATTTAGGTAATTCTAACATATCTTTAAATCTTAATTTTAATACATCAACTTTAGTGTAAATGACACCAACAACTATTATGAACTCAACTATTCTAGCTATTAAAGTAGCAAGAGCAGCTCCTTTTATACCCATCTTAGGGGCACCTAGTAAACCAAATATTAATATTGCATTTAAAACTCCATTAACTATAAGTCCGATAAAACTTCCCAACATAGGAAGACGAGTATTGCCTATACTTCTAAGGCCAGAGGCAAAAGTAAATGTAATAGTAGTAAATAAATAACTTATTACGACTATTTTTAAATAATCAACACCGATTTTAATAACATTAGGATCATTATTAAATATAGCCATTATCTTATTTGGCATTATAAGTCCTAAAATCATAAATACAATAGTTAAAACTAAACTATAAAATAGTGATCTAGATAAAGTCCTTTTTATATTAATAGTATCTTTTTTACCCCATAGCTGAGCTATTAAAACTCCAGAACCTATTGCTATAGCATTAGTAAGAAGAGAAAATAAGAAATAATATTGGTTTGCTATGCCTACTGATGCAAGTTCTAATTCTCCAATTTTTCCTATCATCATAGTGTCTAACATATTAAGTGATGATGTTATTAAGCTTTGCATTGCGATTGGTAATGTTATTACAAACAAACGAATGTAAAACTCTTTGTCTTTTTTGTAGTTTGACAATGTGTTAGTTATCATTTAGTACCTCCTTAGGAAAATATTTATATTATAATAAAAACACCCACTTGAAGGTTTTTTAAGTGGGTGTTCAACACTTGTATAAGATAAACTTACACAGAAATATTTAGTTTAAATTATAATTTGTAGAAATTATTTCTAATAAAACATTTAAAATTATATTATTAAAAATTAAATATGTCAACTAATATATAGATAAATTATGTGAAATTTTAAAATAAAAATTAAGCTTACACTATAAATAAAGTAATGACAACAATGAAAAATATACAATCTTTACAGGTAATTATATGGATAATTTTACTAAAACATTATATACTATAATTAATGTGGGAATTTGGTAATAAGAAAAATAGATAAGATAAAAAGGTGATTTTTATAATAAAGGAGTCATCTTTTTTTAGTTGAAAAACTTAATATTTAGTTAAATGGGGGATAAGAAGATGTTTTTAGAAAGTAAAAAGATGTTTTATGAAAATAATGAGGTAGATCCAATAGAAATTTATAAATATTTACCTAAGTTAGATTGTAAAAAGTGTAGATATCAAAGCTGCTTGTCTTTTGCTATAATGTTAGCAAAAGGTGAGGCTAATATAAATAGATGTGCACATCTTAAAGGAAATGAATATAATTTTAAAAAAGTTAAAAGTTATGTAAAAATGCCTTAAGGGTATACTGGGTCTGTAAAAATTATTACGATAATGAACGTTGTATGTGGAATCTAAAAAAGCTGGCTTCTATACAATACAGAAATCAGCTTTTGATAATTTTTTAAATCTATCTTTTTTCTAGGTGCCATTGACAAAAGGTTCATTTTATTAATATACTTACTTTTTTATAGGTCAGAGTTTTTGCTTACAGTAGTTTTAAATGTATAATGGCAACGAGGACAAGTTAATTCAACATCCATAGAATTATAGCAACCAGTTGTACCATATCCAGTATATGTATTACTAATTTTAATTTCTCCAACTGAAGAATCATTTATAATATTTTCATCAGTTGGAATGTTATTAATAGAAATAAATTCACCGCAATGGGAACAAGTTAAGTCATATTTATTACTTCTTTCCATAGATATCACTCCTTTTATATTGTATAATACTTCCTAAGAAATATAATTCTTTAGAAGTTATATAAATCCTTTTTATATAATGTTTTCATACTTTATTATATGAAAATATATAAGATACATACATAACTTAATATAATCTGTTATGATAGTTATTTTATTAAACATATTGAAATTACCATATAAAAAAGTATTTTAATTATAAAAATATAGATTGTTAGAATATAGTATTTTCAGTAAATATATTTAACTAGCACAACGAGTTAATATATTTATGTTTAATCAATAAAAATATTAATTACACTAGAAGCACCAATAACAATTCCAGATCCAGTTGTAGAGAATAGAAACAAAGTAGTTTATCAAAGATTATATATCACAATAAAACCGAATGGGTTACATTTACCTCCTATGTTAATTCCTGTATATGTGTATACGACAGAGCCATCAACAGACGGACCTAGTCTTGAATGGATAAAGATGCTAGGGTATGTAGGAGCTGGTATATGTATGATAGGGCTTGCAGCAACAGTAGGACAAGCTGCAATAGCAACCTTAGGATCATCAGGATTTATTGGTGTACCATTATTAGGTTTTATGCGTGAAGGTGATAACACAAGAGAATAGAATAATAAGATAATAAAAAAACTTCTAGAGTATAACTTTTTAACTACTAGAAGTTTTTTATTATCTTTATTTTTTTGCCTTACTAGTAACCTTACTAATAAATTCACTCTTATCTATAGATGATGAGAATATAGTAATTGGAATTATTGCCACAACACTTTTCTTTCTATGTATTACAAAAAGTTTACTATCACGTTCTATAACATAACCAATATCATCAAGTTTTATTTCTACCTTTTGATCTTTAATAGAAAGTAATAATTTTTCTTCAGTCAAAACAAGTTCTCTCTCAAATGAAATCATCTTATTTATTTTACCACTTGAATGAATTTTTTTAGATTGAGCCTTATCCATTCTCTCAGGTAAACGAAAACAATAATACAATGTAACAACTAGAATTGTAAGTACAATACATAAGAGTTGAGCAAAAGTACCTCCGCTTGACTTAATATCAAAAAATAATACTACTCCAACCATAGAAAATATAAACCAAGGCAAGAAAATTCCAAAAAATTTATATAACGTATTTATACTTCTGGTTATTTTATCTGCTTCCACGTAGTCCTCAATAGTGTTAACATATGAAAAATTCATCTATAGTCCCCCTTAAGTTGAATTAGTTTTATTTATATCATACACAGAACAGACAATTAGCACAAGTAAATTCATATTTAAAGTTTATAAAATATAGAAAAAGTTTTTTTATAAATAAGGAAATAGATATGAGGTGAAAATATGCATTTTAACAGAACTATACAGTTGAAAAGTCCGCATATGCATGGTGAAGATATAAAAGCATTTCAAAATGTATTATTTAGAAAGAGATTTGATTGTAATTAATATGAGGGCTTTAAAAAACTCAGAGCAATATTAGAAAATTAGATATGCTAAATAAGCTATATATTCCATGAATTAGGACTATATAGCTTATTTTAGTACTGAAAATTTATTAGAGATTATTCTATAAAAAATATTAAAATATAGGTTTACATTTTAATATTTGTATTCTTTATATAGATAGAAACAAAATAAACTTGATAAGAAATGAGGGATTTTATTATGACAGAAATTAAAGATCCAAAAACTGGATTGACACAGTATCAAGCTGAAGAGTTACACGAAAGATTTTTAAGTGAACCTGAGCAGTTCTTAGCAGAGAGAGAAGAACTATTAAAAGTAGCAGAAATAGAAGAAAATAAGGAAAAAACTCCAGAAGAATTAGAGTATGATGATAAATTTCACAAATGCTTAATAAAGAAGTTAAAAGAAGTAGGAAAAATAGCAGATGAAGAGGAGGTTATAGTTGGTCAGAATGGAGAAAAAGGAATACATTATGTCTTCGCAGAAATGACAGATGATGAATATGATGGAATACTTAAATTGGTCGTAGAAGAAATAGGTGAGTTTAAAGATGCTCAAACTTATAGTTCAACAACAACACCTGACTGGGATGCTCCTAATGGAACAACATATCATGGTTCTTTACCTCAATTATTTAAAGTAGATGGTAGTTACTCATCATTTGTATTACCAGTATATAAGAGTATATTTGATGATAAACCAGATACAGCAAAGCTTACAAATAGAGAGAGTTTTACAATAATAACAGGTCCTACAGGAACAACTACAAATGGTGGGAAAAAAGTTAATAGACACAAAATATCTTTATGTGCTCCAGGTGGAGGTATGATTGAAAGATTTTTAGATCAATATACTGATACTGCATCTGGTAAACTTACACCATGGACAAAGAAGAGAATAGTGGTAGTTCAATTTATAGGTACATGGAGATGTAGTTACAAGGTTTATTACTCTACAAATGGAGGACTTCCTATATATAATGGTTCTGCTAATCAAATAGGAGTGCGTGCTCCTCATGGTAAACGTGTATTAGCACAAAATGGTGCATCAGTAGGTGCTACTTATAGAAATTGGATAAGAATAGTTGGGTATGAAAGTTCTGCAAATGGAAATGTTTCAGGATTTATTCCACCTGCTGGTGACTGGAATGCAGCTAATGCATGGTTCGTCTCTACAGGTATAGAGTCTCAACCAACAACTGGATTTGTTAGAGGTAACTGGTAATAAAATCAACAGGAAGGAGTAATCCTTCCTATTTTTGTTAGAATATTTATATAATAATGAACCTGTATATTTCTATTCCTTAGGTACGTTTAAATTTACTGCTTGACCATAAATATCATATATACTTATAACTTCACCTATTTCAGAAATATTATATGATAGATATTGATCTTTAGCGTTTTTGAAAAGTTTTGAGTTGTCTCCGATTGAATAAAGTTGATATCCCCAAGTTTCTAAGCAATATATTAATTTTTTTTCATTTTTACCTATAAAGCTAGATAGTATTATATTTTGCTCTTTTATTGTTTGATTCTTTGCATTCTCTAAAAAACTATCGTAAGATTTTTTATACGCTATTGTTCCACCTAATGATACTATACCAACAACAGTTAAAAATATTATAGCGTATTTTTTTTTATTTATTTTGTTTATATACTTCATATTTTATTTTTCCTCCCCAAAAAATTAAATAACTATTTTTATTATACCAAAATTTGTATAAATTCTAGAAGTGTAATATTTTTTATTTTAATTTATGTGGTAGGGTAATACTCAATAATAATTATCATTTTGCTTTATACGATATATTTAATTGGAAGAATGTAATTTTTAATAATATCTGTAGACAATCTTTCTATGCTATAAAAAATAACCGATTTCATTGGTTTACATTTCCACTAAAAATAACTTTTTATAGTTAAGTAAAATATAAGGAGATGATATTAATGGATTTAATGGTATTAAAAGTTCAAAATTGGCTTAATGAGACATATGGTAAATATGAGGCTTCTGGTAGATTTAATAGGGTTTTAGCCAATGGTAAAACAGGTTGGAAAACTATTTATGGTTTAAGAAGAGCTTTGCAGATTGAATTAGGTATAGAGAATACAAGTGATTCATTTGGACCCACAACATATAATTTATGCCCAAATATAAATCAAGGAGCGACAGGAAACCTTGTATATATAGTACAGGGAGGACTTTACTGTAAAGGATATAATCCAAATGGATTTGATGGTGTATATGGTAATGGAGCTTATTCGGCTGTAAAATCATTAAAAGCAGATATGGGATTTCCAAATGCATCAGGTAATATGAATAGAGATATTATGAAAGCTCTACTAGACATGAGTGCTTTCACTTTATTACCAGGTGGAACTTCAGAGATTAGAGAAATACAACAAAAATTAAATTATGATTACTATGATTACTATCAAATAAGTCCTTGTAATGGCCTGTACGATAGAGAAATGAATAAAATGTTAATTTATGGACTTCAAAAAGAAATGGGAATACCTAAAAGCAGTGCAACGGGTTCATGGGGTCCAACCACTATTTCTAAATGCCCAACTTTGAATTTAGGAGATAGTAATAATTTTGTTAAGTTAGTTAGATATGCAACTGTTTGTAATGGATATAGCGTAAATGTAAATACATCTATATATGATAAGGAGTTAGAATCTAAGCTTATTAAATTTTCACAAGATTTACTAATACCTAAAATAAATAATGTAATTGACTATCCAGTAATTAAATATCTGTTGAAAATTCAGATGGAGTTGTAAGAACATTATATTATAGATTGATATTTAATATAGATAAGATTGCTTGGGAAACTGCAATGATAGCAAATAAAATTCGAGTTCCTGTTGAGGTTGGACCAACAGATATATATGAAGTAGAGAAAGAATTTATAATTACTGATGCATTTGCAGCAGTAGCAGTAGTTGCAATGTCTGCTTTTATTATAAAAACAGGAGGACTAGCAGCTCCATTAGCAGCACCTTATTTTATGAAATTTATTTAGTAAAAATAGGATAATTTAAAAATGGTATATTCTAAAACAAGATAATTTCTGTGTAACATAGAAATTATCTTGTTTTAATATTATAGATTTGATCTATAATATAGTATTATTTGGGTATTAATTTTATATTATCTAAAATTAAAAACGCAAGTTAGATTTAGATAATATAAAATTCTTAAAATCATTATATGTTCCATGTTCAAATCCATCTTTTTTTATAAAAACTAACATATCCTCTTTACATAAAAAAATTAGCATATTATTTCTATTATAAATTTTTTTTAGGTTTTTATAAGAGATGGAAACTCTTGATCCGTTTGATGAAATAACTTCAAATATATCATTATAAAAATTAACAGATTCAAGGAGTTGTTCATAATTATTAATAGCTAAATATCGCTTATACATCTTTTTTGATCGTAATGTAGGCAAGATAAATATTAGATAAACACACATAAACATAAGATATATAGAAATAAATTTAGTGGTTAAATTACTTTCTGAATAAATAAAACCAAATAATGATGTAAATAAGAATAATAGTGAAAAAAATTTATCCCATTTACTAATAAAAGCTACACGGCATTCTAAAATAAGTTTTTCAGTTAATATAAAACTATTTTTAAATAAAATATCCATATTTTATTCCCCCTTAAAAAATATATAAATCAATTAAAATTATAAAAAATACACCTATTATTTTTGTATACCACAATTCTCACCTGCTTTTATATAGATTATACGATTAATAATATTATATCACATATGTAGGACTAAAGACTTTTTATAAAAATAGGAACTTATGATTAATAATTATAATTAACTAGCACAACGGAGTTAATTAAAAAAACAATAAATAGAAAAATATAAGGTTTATTTTTGTGTTTCACCGAAGATAGACCTTATGTTTCTTATTTAATTTTTAATTATTTTTATTGCTATGTATATAAATAATATATTTAAATTTTTATGATACTTTTTCTATAATATTTTTATAATAATTTTGAAGTTTTATATCATTATTTAATCTAACCTCTGAATGACTTTTATTGATTTCATCAAGAATACTTTTTCTTTCTGATTTATTTTTTTTGTTTTTGTTGATATCTATTAAATCACGGACATAGATCCCTTCTTTATGAACTGCTATAGTCATATCAAAATAAGCCATCATAGATTGCTCTGATTTACCTTCTATATAAGATCTATGTATAAATTCTTTATATTTCATCTCAAGTTTATTAAAATCATCCAATACATTTTCTTTTGTTAAATTTGTTGTGATGAAGTTACTATATTCATTTTTAATAAAGTTATAAAAAGCATTTAAATACTTCACCTTTTTTATATCATTATTGATTTCATCTTCGTTAAGTTCTGATATATCAGGGAAAGTACCTTGTAAACTAATTGGTACTTCTATGTAATCATTAGCATATATTACATAATTAGACTTAGTATCTGATTCAGAATCTTTGCCAAGATAATTTATTGCAGCATTTTTTAACTCATCAAAAGTAGGAGATACGTTTTCTAGTTCATTTAGAGTTACATTATCCCTATTAAGTATATCTGCAAGAGATATCTCTTGTTTTTCTTTATTATTTATTTCAGGATTATTTTCATCTTGACTGTCTATATCGCTACATCCAATAGTACTTAATGATAGTACTATTATCGATAATAGTAAAGAAGTTTTAATTATTTTTTTCATCTCAAAATTCCCCCATTAATTTCATTTTATTTATTGGCATCATTACTTATATTGCATAAATAAGGTATAAATGTCAATAAGTTTATACAAAATTGACAATGGATGTGTACTGAGAACCAAAAGTTAGACTTTATACAGGAATGATTTTTCATTCCTGCAGATTGTAGACAAAATAGCCATTTTTAATTTATGTAAAATTGATATTTTGTCTACAATCTGAAAGAAGTAGCCTAAGCTACTTCTTTTTCTTTAAATAAAGCATTATACGAATCTTCAATAAATCTATATTCATCTTCAGTTATAGAACTTTTTAAATACCTAAGATCACCTTTTTTTGCAGTTTCTACATATAAATTAAGATCTGTATCTATAAATACGTTATAAGGATAAAAGTCTACCTTTGAATCCTCGGGATCAATATATGTTGAAAGCCAGAATTTAACTATATGGTTTGAATCACTATAATTAATATCGAATTCTTCTTTTAAAATAGGTGTAAATGTTTTTTCATTTAAAATATCTGTTATTTTTTGAACTGACTCAATTTTATCTTCTATAACAGATATGTGAGAATTTTCTACTTGCGATACCTTAGCAGGAGATCCATCTTCACTCCATTTGTCAAAATCAAGTATTCTATAGCTATCTGGAGCGTGAATCACCTCATTAAATGGTGCCAAAGAATCAATACTTAAGTTAGTTGCTGAATCTTTTAAAGAATCTATAAACATTCGGATACTTCCTACTAACAAAGCAAAAGCAAAAATAATAAGTAAAGTAGGAACAATATATTTTTTTCTCATAAGGTAAACCCCTTTCTTAATCTAGCAATATTAGATTTTATATTCAATAAATAACAATATCTAAGTATTTATTGAATATACGATTACGTTAACGTGAGAGAAACCTATTTCCATTATGTTTAATGTAATGTTTATTTATATAATACACATAATGGAATATATGTGCAATTAGATTTATTTTAAAAAATACAGAAAAGAGTTTATTAGTAATTAATATGTTGTGATAGTTATTTTATTAAACATATTGAAATTACCATATAAAAAAGTATTTTAATTATAAAAATATAGATTGTTAGAATATAGTATTTTCAGTAAATATATTTAACTAGCACAACGAGTTAATATAGTAATGTTTAATTAATAAAAATAAGTATCACTATTAAACATAATAATATATAGTAGATAATATAATTAAGGGTGGAGCTTTACAAAGAGTAAATAAGTGATGCCAGACGTAGTTAAAAAAGATATAATATATTTAAATCAAGTTGCTAAGATTAAAAAGTTAGTCTTGGCAGTATAGGGGGTATTTTATGAGAGATGGACATATCCATTCACCTTATTGTCCGCATGGAAGTAGTGACAGATTTGAACAGTATATAAAAAAAGCAATAGAAGTTGGAGTTATGGTAATGACTTTTACCGAACATTTTCCTCTTCCTAAAAATTTCAAGGATCCTTCACCAGAAAATGATAGTGCAATGAGTGAAGATCATTTATTAGCTTATTTTAATGAATTAAAAGAGCTTAAGGAAAAATATAAGCATAGTATTAAGATAAATATAGGTGTTGAAGTTGACTACATAGAAGGATATGAAAAAGAGATAAAAGAAATGTTGGATAAGTATGGTGAATATATAGATGATTCTATATTATCTGTGCATATGATAAAAATAAATGATGAATATCATTTAATAGACTATAGTCCAGAAAAGTTTGGCGAGTTAGTTGATTTATTAGGCTCAATAGAAAACGTTTACTATAAATACTATGATACTGTTAAAATGGCTGTAAATAGTGACTTAGGAAGATATAAGCCAAGAAGAATAGGCCATTTAAATTTAGTTAGAAAGTATAATAAAATTTATCCATATGACTATAGTGGTAATGAAAAGTTAGAAGAGATAGTAAGGATTGTGAAATCTAAAGATTATGAATTAGATTTTAATGTATCAGGATATAGAAAGCCATATTGCAATGAGGCTTATATTGATGGTTATTTATTAAAACTTGTTAGAGATTATAATGTTAAAACTATTTTAGGTTCAGACTCTCACACACATGATACTGTTGGGTATAAAATGAAAGAATATAACAGATTAATGGAAGAACTGCAATTTTAATTATGGCTATGCACCTATATGTTTATGTTAAAACTTAAATTATAAAATAACTAAAGGTAAGTATGCTAAATTGTTAAATTGGTGATTCAATTACAATCGATGAAGATAAAGTTGGCAACTATTAGGTATAGAAGATATATAAATGATATAAAATAAAGGAGTTTTTTTTTAGATAACTCCTTTATTTTATATTTAGTTTTTCTTATATATCAAAGTATACTGTAGATAATAATACAAATTTTAATATATTAAGTGGTAATTTATAGATTTACTTACTATAATAACTTACAGCTCACAAAAATAAATGAATCTTAACAAAACTCAATTAATATTCTTTTATGATTTCATTCATTAGCTCAGGGTAATCTGAAAATACACCATCTACATTATAGTTAATCATTTTTCTCATTATTATAGGGGTATTTACAGTGTATACAAATACTTTTAGTCCATTTTCATGGGCAAGGTTTACCATTTCTTCAGTAACTAAATCTCTAGAAATATTTATACTATAAACACCTAATTTCTTAGCATGTTCAACAACATTAGCTTCAGGTGCATAGTTTTTTTCATGGTCATAAAGAGCACCGTATTTTAAGTTATTATCTAATTCTTTAAATATCTTTATACATTTGTGATTAAAGCTTGATATTAAGACTTTTTCTTCAAAGTTATATTCTTTGATTAAATCAATTACATCTTGTTCTAAATCATAGTGGATTAAATCTGTTTTAGCTTCTATATTTAATATTATATCTGTATTTTTTATAAGTTCAAATACTTCTCTTAGTGTAGGAATTTTACAGTTTAAATTTTCGATAAACTCAAATTTTCTACAATTAAACTTTTTAAGCTCAGATAAAGTATAGTCCATTACAAGACCTTTCCCTTTAAATGTTCTTTGAATATCTTCGTCGTGGATTACGACTAAATGTCCATCTTTTGATTTGTGAACATCAAGTTCAATACCATAAACATCAAGAGCTAAAGCTTTATCAAAAGCTAAAATAGTATTTTCTGGATAGTCACCACTAGCACCTCTGTGGGCAAAAACTTTCATTAATTATACCTCCTCAATTTAATAGCTCTCTTCAAGTATTCATTATATTATATAATAAAATATATAGTGATAGTATATAATTATTGTAAATGTATTTTCTAAAAGTAAGATACACTACTTTAATCTTTTATATAAAGTATATAGAACCATATGTACTGTTTCGCTACGTATGGGTTTATATTAAAAAAAGTTAAGGTTACTATATGTAGGTTAAAATATTTTCTATTTTATTAGAATATCTTTTTAATTATAAATTTCCAATTTTTATATCAAATTATTTAGTAACTATATGTATTAATAGTTACATAAGAGCTACTAGTTTGTTAGAATGTAAATATAAAATAAATATTTTAATATGTTATAATAGAATATAGTTTAATTATAATAAGCGAGGTAAAGATGTATATAGACTTTCATAATCATATAGACTTTTATAAAGATGAGGAAATAGATAGTGTAATAAATTGTATAAATTTAAATAAGATAATGACAATAGCATGTTCAATGGATGAAGAAAGTTATTTAAATAACATAGAAATTTCTAAAAAAAGTGATTATATAGTGCCTATATTTGGTATACATCCATGGAGAGTAAAAAATAATATAGACTTAGATAAGTTTGAAGACTATATAAAAAATACTCCATTAATAGGAGAAATAGGACTAGATTTTCATTGGGTAGAAGAAAAATATACATATCCGTATCAAATAAAAGTATTTGAATACTTCTTACAGTGTGCAAAAAAATATAATAAATATATAAATGTACACACTAAAGGCTGTGAAGAATTAATACTAAACCTAATCAAAAAATATAATGTATCACCTCAAACTATAATACATTGGTACTCTGGGGATAAAGATACACTAAAAAAATTAATAGATGCAAAATGCTATTTTACAGGAAGTGTTGATTTAGGATATATAAAGCACTCTAAAGATATAATAAAAGAAATACCAGTAAATAAATTACTTGCAGAAACTGATGGTCCAACAGCTCTTCAGTGGGTAAATGGGGTTTACGGCATGCCTGATGAAATAAAAAATGTATATGAAAATATATGTACAATAAAGAAATTAGATATTGAAGAATTTAAATTAAATTCTCAAACTATTATGACAAATATTATGAAAAATAAATAAATTTGTAAAAAATTAGTTGATATTAAAAAAATATCTGATACAATCATAGTATAAAACATAATATGCAGGGGAGCTAGCTTGCTGAGAGGAGATAATATATCTCGACCCTTAACCTGATTTGGATAATGCCAACGTAGGGAAATTATTAATTATATTGTTAATTTATATATGATTATAATAAAGGAGCTATCTCTATATTTTAGAATTTCTAGAATTCTATTTAGAGACAAGCTCCTTTATTTATTATAAATCTAATAAAATAATGCACTGAGGCTAAAATAAGATATATTCTTATTTATATAAAAATAAAAAAGATAGGAGGAAAAATATGATAATAGCAGATATTGCAGTAGTACCATTAAGACCTTACAAAGGTGAAGAGGAAATGTATAAAGTAGTAGATGCATGTATAGAAATAATACAAAATAGTGGATTAAATTATGAAATAGGTGCTATGAGTACAACAGTAGAAGGGGAATTTGATGAGGTATTTGAAATAATAAAAAAAGCACATAAACTACCTTTTGAACTGGGATGTGAAAGAGTTATAACAACTGTTAGGATAGACGAAAAGTTCGGAGGGTTAACAATAAATGACAAACTTAAAAATCACAGACAAGTTTAAAGACTCTCTTTATCCAATATTAACTTTTCTAGCTATAATAATAGTTTGGCAGGCTGTTGTTGAAATTAAAGATATTCCACAATATATACTTCCAACACCAATAGATATAATAAAAGTATTTATAACTGATTATCAAAACTTATTTGATAATACATTGGTAACGTTGTATGAAACTATTTTAGGATTTATATTAGCTTTATTAGTTGCACTTACATTAGGAATTATCATGGATTTTGTAAGTGTAATAAGAAAGTGCTTATATCCTATATTAGTTGTTTCTCAAACTATACCAACAATAACTATAGCGCCACTTTTAATTATTTGGTTTGGTTTTGAAGCATTACCTAAAATTTTAATGGTTGCATTAACTTGTTTTTTCCCAATACTTATAAGTTTTGTGGATGGATTAGAAAATATAGATAAAGATTATTTAAACTTATTTAAAACTATGAAAAGTAGCAAACTACAAACTTTTATACACTTAAAATTACCAATGTCAATTGATAAACTATTTTCAGGGATTAAAATATCAGTTACATATATGGTAGTTGCAGCAACAGTTGCAGAGTGGTTAGGAGGAACTAAGGGACTAGGGGTATATATGGTAAGAGCAAAAAGTGCATATGCACTAGATAAGGTATTTGCATCTACTATAATAGTCGTTGTACTTAGCTTAATATTTGTAGGACTTGTTAACATAGCTAAAAAAATAATTATAAAACATAAATAAGGAGAATGAGATGAAATTAAAAAAAATTGTATCATTAGGGTTAATAAGTACACTTAGTTTAAGTATACTTTCAGGATGTTCTAAAAAAGAGGATAAAAGTAGTGAAGGTTTACAAGATGTAACTATGGTGCTAGATTGGACACCAAATACTAACCATACAGGATTATATGTTGCACTTGAAAATGGATATTTTAAAGATGAAGGATTAAATGTAAAAATAGTACAGCCTTCTGAAGGAGGGGCTGCAACACTAGTTGCAACAGGAAAAGCTGATTTTGGTATTAGTTATCAAGAAGAGGTTACATACGCTAAAACAAGTGAAGATCCACTTCCAATAAAAGCAGTAGCAACAGTAATACAACATAATACTTCAGGTTTTGCATCACCTAAATCTAAAAATATAACTTCACCTAAAGATTTTGAAGGAAAAACTTACGGTGGTTGGGGATCACCATCAGAGGATGCTATACTTGATGCAGTTATGAAAAAGGAAAATAAAGACTTTTCAAAATTAAAAGTATTAGATGTTGGAGAAGATGATTTCTTTACAGCAGTGAATAAAAATGTAGATATGATGTGGATATTTGAAGGATGGACAGGAATAGAAGCTAAACAAAGGGGAGTAGATTTAAACTATATACAACTTAGAGATTTAGATGAAAGGTTAGATTATTATACTCCAGTTATAATATCTAATGAAAAGTTATTAAATGAAAATCCAGAGTTAGCTAAGAAGTTTTTAAATGCAACATCTAAAGGATATAATTATGCTGTTGAAAATCCAGAAGAAGCAGCAAAGATATTAGTTAAACACGCACCAGAAATAGATGAAAATTTAGCAATAGAAAGTCAAAAATACTTAGCTAAAGAATATATATCTGATGCTAAATATTGGGGAGAAATGAAGGATAGTGTATGGAACAATTATACACAATTCTTAAAGGAATATAATTTAATAGAAAAGGATTTAAAAGCAAGTGATGCATATACAAATGAATTCTTACCACAATAAAGAAAAATTAATTTTAAGTAATGTTAGTAAAAGTTATAATAATACGTTAGTTTTAGAAGATATAAATATAAAAGTAAATGAAGGGGAATTAGTAACAATATTAGGCCCAAGTGGAAGTGGTAAAAGTACTATATTTAACATAATCACAAATCTTACTCAAAAGGATAATGGCAATGTTTATATAGATGGTAAAATAAGTTATATGCAACAAAAAGATTTATTATTACCATACAAAACTATTATAGATAATGTAAGTTTACCTTTAATATTAAATAAAGAAAATAAGAAAAATGCACAAGAAATTGTTAGACCATATTTTAAAGAATTTGGGCTTGAAGGTTATGAAGATAAATATCCAAGTGAACTTTCAGGTGGTATGAAGCAAAGGGCTAATTTTTTAAGAACATTTATAAATAGTAATGATTTAATGTTACTTGATGAACCTTTTGGAGCTCTTGATTCTATAACAAAAACTAATATGCAAAAATGGCTACTTAATGTTAGAGAAAAGTTTAACTCAACTATAATTCTTATAACTCATGATATAGAAGAAGCTATAACTTTATCTGATAGAATATACTTAATATCACAAAAGCCATCTAGTATAAAGGCTGAGTTTATTTTAGAAGATAAACATAAATATGAATTTGGAAGTAGTGATTATATAAAATTAAAAAAGGATATAATAAGTTTATTGTAATCTAGTGTAAATTAAATGATAGGGATGTTTAAAGTACTTATTTAAGTATTTTAAACATCCCTATTTTGTTATATAAAATAAATATTTATTTAATATATTGGTAAGTTTACAATAATAAAATTATACAACGTTTGAAAGGTAAAAATATATATGATTAATATTTTTACTTAGATCATGTATATTTAATAAGTAACTATTAAGTTGTGGAGCTAATAGCTAAATACTTACTAGTAATAAACTATTAATTAGATAAATTAGTATATCTTAAATTAATAAAATGTTAAAGTTAGCATATTATAGGCAAAGTTGTTAAACATATTACTAATAAAAAAATATAAAAGAGGTATATTATGTTTAAAAGAAGACTAACAAGTTTTTTAACAATAATATTAATAAGTAGCACATTAGTAATAAATTCACAGGAAAATAAACTAGATAATCTTATATTAGGAGGACGTTATTTAGAAGAACCTAAGATAGAGGAAGATATTAAGGTAGATAATGAAGATGATGTATATAGTTTAGAAAGATTTTTTAGACCATCAAATATGTCTATATTAAATACTAAAAGAAATTTAATAAGTATTGATGATTATGGTAAAAATCCATCTGATATTAAGCTTAACAAAGAATTATTAAAAACTCCTAAAGATACTATAATAAATTATTTTAGTGTATTAAGAGAAGCTGCAAATCCTATGGATAATACACAAACTGGATGTGGTTCATTAGGTGATACTAAAGGTCCATATCCTTTAGCTTATAATTTTTTATCTAAATCATATAAAGAAAAGGTATCATATAAAGAATATTTTAAGTCTTTTGAAAATCAATTGCATATAAACTTGATTAAGTTAAATGAAGTTCCACCAGATAAAAATAGACCTAATGACATAAAGTATTTTGTAGAGTTAGAAGTTATAGAAGGAACAGATAAACCAAAAGGTGTATTTGCATATTATTATGGATATATTTATTTGGAAAAAGAAGATGATGTATATAGAATAAAAGATATGATGTATGCACCAGAAAATTATTTATGTGCTCCTTATCATGGATGGTCATGGGATGCAAAATATCTTGTTGAAATTGAATATGGTGGATGGTGTTCATTAGTAGATGGAGAAGTAGTTGTAAAAGATGATGGTTATGAAAGAAAAGCATATTTTAAAGATAAAGATAAGAATGAGTATTATGTACTTTTTTACCAGTTAACTAATGGCGTAGATATAAAAATAGCAGATTATAAAAAAAATAAAGATGGAAAATGGGAACTTATATATATTAATCCTGAAAAGTGCTTAGAAAATAAAAACAATCTATAAGTAACTTATGTATAGGACATATTTAAATAACATATATATTAACATAATTAGATATGAATTATATAAAGAAAGCGTATATAAAAAATATATAGGAGATACAAAATATGAAAGTAAAAATACCATCACCTAAAAGTGAATTTGTAAAAAAAGCTTTCGTTATTTTAGTAACAGGAATATTACCTTTTTCATTAATAGTTAATAAGCAAAAAGAAGATTCATCTAAATAAAAGATTATTAGAAACTATTTTATAAGAATCACTATGATATTATTCATAGTGATTCTTTAGTTTGTTAGTATAATTAAATTTAAAATATAAAAAATAAAATAAAGTATATAAACTAAGGAGGAAATTATATGAAAAAAGTTTTTGCAATATTAGCTATTATGGTTGTACTAATAGCAGGATGTACTTCAACAAATTCAGCAGAAGAGATGATAGGTATAAGAGGAGATATAACCTCTATATACATAGATAATGAAGGTTCAACTATAAATGTAGAAGGAAAAAAAGATGAGGACACTAAATATTCAAAGGCAATATTAAATATAAATAAAGACACTGTAATTCAAAATAAAACTAATGATAAACTTTATAATATAAATGACTTAGAACTAGGAATGACGGTAGAAGTTATATTTAACGAAGGTGTTATGGAAAGTGATCCAGTACAAGGAACAGCTAAGGTTATTAAAGTCATTAATGAATAGAAATTCTAAAAAGTCCTAAATAGGGCTTTTTTACGTTTACATAAATTTGAAAATATAACACCTATAAAAATCATAATAAAATAAAATCATAAAATTATAATTAATAGTAATTAGTTAAACATATTATGTATTAGTAATAAATAATATAAAAACAAGATAACTTATTAAATGTATAAGATTTTAAGGGAGTGTGGGTAATGGAATATATCGAAGGTTTTGCTAATAACAAAGGAGTAAATATATACTACATAGATAATGGAGTAAAAGATTCAAAGAAAACACCGCTATTAATATGCCCAGGATTATCCGAATGTGCAAAGGATTATATAAAACTTATAAATAAAATAACTGATAGAAGGTGTGTAGCATTATCTTTTAGAGGAAGGGGGATAAGTGACTCTCCAAATACTGGATATACATTAGAAAATCATATAGAAGATATAAAGGTAGTAATAAAACAATTGGACTTAAAAGAGTTTTGTATTTTAGGTATATCAAGAGGAGTATCTTATGAATTAGGTTATTCAGTCTTAAATCCAGATACACTTAAAGGAATTATAATAAGTGAATATCCACCACAGCATAAGGAGATGTCTAGAGGATGGGCAGAAGAATCTATAGAAATTTATAATTGCCACTGTGATTCTGTTTCTATAAGTGATGAAGTATTAAAAAAGATAGAAGAGGAATCAGAGCAAGTTGATTTTAGAGAGGACTTGAAAAAAATTACTTGTCCATCTCTTATATTAAAAGGTAAGTTAGAAAATAGTTTATTAAGCAATGAAAATATAGTAGATTATATAAATAATCTAAGTAGTCAAAGTATACTTATTAAAAGGTTTGATAATGTAGGTCATAATATACAAAGTGAAGAGTTTGAGCAATTAGCAAGATCAGTTGAGGAATTTTTAATATCTATAGATTAGATAAAAGTTTTAATAAATTTAAAGGTCTATAATCAATTACAGTATAAAATTTAGTACTCTTTAAGTTTTATTTAAGGTAATAATGATACTATATCATCATTAAGAAGAATAAAACTTAAGGAGGTTTTTTATGAATAAGAAGCTAGTAGCCATGCTGTCAGCATTATCACTATGTGTTACAGTAACAGCTTGTTCAAAAAATGAAGATAATACAAAATTACAAAGTAATACAAATAAAACTAGTATTAACATAGAATCTTTAGAAAATGAAAGTGTTTCAGATCCAGATACATATATAAAGCTAGGAACTGAAACAACTATTGAAGGTCAAGGGGTAGAAGTTTCAAATAATAAAGTAACTATTACAAAAGCAGGAACTTATAGTGTAAGTGGAAAAGTTGAAGATGGGCAGATAATAGTAGATGCAGGAAAAGAGGATAAGGTATACCTTATCTTAAACGGAGCAGATATTAACTGTTCTAATAGTGCTCCTATATATGTAAAAAATGCTAAAAAAGCAATAATATCTTTAGCAGAAGGAACTGAAAATAATATAACTGATGGAGAAACTTATGTTTTTGAAGATGAATCAAGTAATGATCCAAATGCAGCAATATTTAGTAAAGATGATATGACTATAATAGGTAGTGGTAAACTAACAGTAAATGCAAATTACAACAATGGAATAGCAAGTAATGATGATTTAAAAATTCAAAGTGGTAATATAATTGTAAATGCTAAAAATAATGGTATAAAAGGTAAAGATTGTATAAATGTAACTGATGGAAATATAACAATAAATTCAAAAGGCGATGGAATGAAAGCTGATAATACAACAGATGATAGTAAAGGTTATATATATATTGAAGGCGGAAAAATAAATATAAATTCAGAGCAAGATGGAATACAAGCTGAAACAGAATTACTTGTAGCCGATGGCTATATAACAATAAAAACAGGTGGAGGAAGTGAAAATAGCACTAAGGCAAATCAATCTTTAGGTCAAAGACCTAATGGCATGACAAAAGGTGAAAAGCCAACAATGCCAGATGGAATGAACAAAGGTGAACGACCAACTATGCCAGAAGGTCAAACACAAGGAGAAGCGCCAGCATTACCTGATGGACAAACTCAAGGTGGACAACCACCACAACTACCAGATGGACAAACACAGGGTGAAAGACCAGAGATGCCACAAGATATGAAACAGCCATCAAATAATCAGGATACAAACTCAAATACAAATACTAGCACTAATACATCAACAGATGAAAGTACTAGTATGAAAGCTTTAAAAGCAACAACTAATATAATAATTGACGGAGGAACTTTTAATATAGATTCAGAAGATGATTCAATTCACTCAAATGCCAATGCAATTATAAATGGTGGTACTTTTGAAATAGCTTCTGGAGATGACGGTATACATTCAGATACTCAATTAGACATTAATGGAGGAACTATAAATATATCTAAATCTTATGAAGGTATAGAAAGTACAACTATAAATATAAATGATGGAAGTATACATCTTGTAGCAAGTGATGATGGAATAAATGCAGCAGGTGGAAATGATATATCAACAGAAACAGGTATGGCAGGAAATGATAAATTTAGTTCATCAGGAAATGGTTTAATAAATATTACTGGTGGATATGTATATGTAGATGCTAGTGGTGATGGAATAGATGCCAATGGAAACATAAAGATGGCAGGAGGTACTGTACTAGTAAATGGTCCAACTAATGATGGTAACGGAAGTTTAGATTATGATGGAACATTTGATATAAGTGGAGGTATACTAGTAGCTACTGGAAGTTCGGGTATGGCACAAATGCCTAGTGATTCATCATCTCAAAAAATATTAAATCTAAACTTAACATCGCAAGAAGCTAATACTGTAGTTAATGTTAAATCATCTGATGGGAAGAACATATTAACTTACGCTCCATTAAAGAATTATTCATCAGTAATAGTTTCAACACCAGATATTAAAGATAATACTAAATATACAGTATCAGTAGGTGGAACAGCAAAAGGAGAAGCTAAAGACGGATTATATTCTGATGGAAATTATTCTGGAGGAACAGAGGTTGGAAGTGAAACTACATCAAACACTATAACTAATATTACTCAAGAGGGTGCATCAACTAATAGTATGAGAGGTCAAGGAGGACAAGGGGGTAGACCAGGAGGTAAAGGAGATAAAATGCAACTTAATACCAATGGTCAAACTAATAACCAAATAAATAGTCAAATAACTGAACAATAAGTTAAAAAATGCTATTGTATAAAGTGTTTTAATTTTTATACAATAGCATTTTTACGTATAAGCAAGTTAAACTTAGTTATATAAATATATTTATTGTAAGTAAAAAATGATTTTGAATTAATTCACATACACAGTAGCTCAAGGTAAGCAAATTTTTATTTTTTATATTAGATATTTATAAAAAGGATATCTTTAAAATTTATAATATGGTTTAAATTTGAAAAGAATATAATATATACAACTTATTATTTATATAAAAAAGCACAATCTATAAAAGTAAGATACAAAAATTTTTATTAGTATTTAGAGAACAAAGGAGAGTAGATATGAAAAAAGTTACCTTAGATATGATAAAAGAAGCTAGAGAAACTATAAAAGATGTAATAAAAGAAACTCCTTTATTAGAAAGCGTAAAAATGAGTGAAAAAACAGGAGCAAATATATTCTTAAAATGTGAAAATCTTCAAAAAACTGGATCTTTTAAAATAAGAGGAGCATGTAATAAAATTGCTAATTTAACTGATGAAGAAAAAGCAAAAGGAGTTATAGCTTCAAGTGCAGGTAATCATGCACAAGGAGTTGCATTAGGAGCTAAAATGAATGGAATAAAGGCTACTATAGTAATGCCTTCAACAGCACCTTTAGCAAAGGTTACAGCTACTAAAGGATATGGAGCAGAGGTTGTTTTAGCAGGTTTAGTATATGACGATGCATATGCAAAAGCTATTGAAATACAAAAAGAAACAGGAGCAACATTTCTTCATCCATTTAATGATGAGTATGTTATAGCAGGTCAAGGAACTATATCTCTTGAAATATTAGAACAATTAGAAAATGTAGATACAATAGTTTGTCCAATCGGTGGTGGAGGTATAATATCAGGTGTGGCAACTGCTGCTAAAGCTCTAAAACCTAGTATAAAGATTGTTGGAGTTCAAACTTCTAATATACCATCTATGAAAGAATCACTTGAAAAAGGAGAAGTTACTTCTGCATTTAAAGATGTAACTATAGCTGATGGAATAGCAGTAAAAACTCCAGGAGATTTAACCTTTAGTATAATTAAAGATCTTATAGATGAGATTATTGTTGTAGATGAAGATGAAATAGCTCAAGCCATGCTATTTTTACTAGAAAATCAAAAAGTAACTGCTGAAGGGGCAGGAGCTGTATCTACTGCTGCAATTTGGTCTGGAAAATATATACCTAAAAAAGACGAAAATGTTGTATGTATAATATCTGGAGGTAATGTTGATATAAATACTTTATATAGAGTTATAGACACCGGATTAGTTAAGTGTGGAAGACGATATACTTTTAGAACTCATATAGTAGATAGACCAGGTGGTTTAAGTGAAGTTACACGTATATTAACTGATTTAAATGCAAATATACTTAGTGCAAATATGTCTAAATTAAGTTCGAAATATGGTTTAGGTACTCAAGCTGTAGAGTTAACAATAGAAACATTTGATGAGAAACATAAAGAAGAAATAAGAGATAGTATAATAAAAGCTGGATTTGTAATATCTGATTAAAATTTTATAAAATAAAAGGAGCAATATTGATTAAAATGTATCCTATAGAGTAGACAGCTAATAAAAAGGTCTACTCTATAGGGTATTTTTGTATAT
>ENA-OWPF01000675-OWPF01000675.1-human-gut-metagenome-genome-assembly--contig:-NODE-675-length-36292-cov-32.553881_pt1 | contig 36292 bp, 27 predicted proteins | sample MGYA00248261_ERZ651840 | MGnify/ENA primary metagenome ERZ651840 (study PRJEB26924, sample SAMEA4378268) | human gut metagenome | biome: human gut; feature: human-associated habitat; material: faeces... | reverse complement strand
ATAGGGATTCTTTATTCACTGACATGGAGACAACTTGATGTTAAAAAAGAAATTTTGATAACTTAACTTGACTAATAATCGCAAATAACAAAGGTACTTTGTCAAAACATAACGATACATAAGAAAAAATGAATTTAGTTAAATATACTATAGTTTATTTACTGAAGAGAGAGCTGAACATATTTGTTACAGCTCTATTTAATATTTTAAAGGAGAATTATGAATTTAAAAAAAATAATAATAGGAAGTTTAATATTAGGTTCATTAAATGTTTTTGCCTATGAACCAATTAAATATACCTTTGATGATGGAGTATATAAAAAAGAGATAACTGTTACTAAATCTCCACAAAGAGCTGTAACTTTAGCACAATTTATGACTGAAACTCTTTTAGCTCTTGGTTTAGAAGATAAGATGACAGGAACAGCCTTATTAAATGAAGAAATTTTACCAGAATACAAAGAGGCATATGACAAGATACCTGAACTGCAATTAGGTGAGGGGCAACATTCAATATCTAAGGAATCATTTATAGCAACAGAAGTTGACTTTGTATCTGGTTGGGAACAATCAATAGCAGAGGAAACAACAGGATCATTAGATGAATTAGTAGATAGAGGAATAGTTCCTTTTATCTCTAGTGGATTAGCTCCAGATGCTACTATTGAAAGTGTATATAATGATTTTATACTTTTAGGAAGAATATTTGAAGTCCCTGAAAGAGCTGAAAAAGTTGTAGCTAAGATGAAAGCTGAAGTTAAAAGTGTAACTGATAAAACTAAAAATATAGAGAATAAACCTAGAGTATTAATCTATGATTCAGGAGAGGGAGAAGCTTTTGTTGGGGGATCAGGGTTACCTAATAATCTTATTGAACTTGCTGGTGGAGAAAATATCTATAAAGATTTAGGACAAGACTATGCTACTGTTTCATTTGAAGATATTGTTCAAAAAAATCCTAAAATTATAGTTGTAACAGAGTATTATTCTGGAATTACGGGAGATGAAAAAATTAAATTCTTAAAAAATAGTCCAGCTTTAAAAGATATAGATGCTATAAAAAATAATAGAATTTATAAGATTGGACTTATTGATTTAGCTCCAGGAATAAGAAACTCAAAAGCTGTCGAAAAACTATATAATATGTTTTATGGAAATGAAAAATAATGAAAGTGAGAAAAGAAAAATATAACCTATTTTTTTTAATCCTTTTAGTTTTCTTAATATTGAGCATCTTAATAGGAGTTTCCTTTGGAAGTAGCTATATCTCCATAAAAAATGTATATCAGTTTTTAAGTAACAGAATTTTAAATAGAGAGATTTTCTTACCTGATTGGAAGAAGAATATAGAGGCTATTATTTGGGAGATAAGAGTTCCTAGAGTGTTGCTCTCTGCAATAACTGGAGGAGGACTTGCAATCTCTGGAGTATTAATGCAGTGTATAACTAAAAATCCCATAGCTGATCCATATATTTTAGGTATCTCATCTGGGGCATCTGCTGGAGCAGTAGCAGTTATTATTTTTGGTGGAGCAACTATAGGCATGCTGGGAATTACAGGGGGAGCTTTTATTGGAGCTATCACTTGTGGAATAATTGTCTTTATAATTGGAACTGAAAATGGAAAGAATATCTCAACAGTTAGATTAATATTAACTGGTTTAGCTGTTTCAACTATATTTTCATCTATAACAAATATATTAGTCTATTCAGCTAAAAACTCAAATCAAGTGAGATCAGCAGTATTTTGGAGTATGGGAAGTTTAGGTAGAGCAAAATGGGGAGAATTACTAATACCATTTCTTGCATTAGCTATTGTCTTTATATTATCTATTCTTCTATTTAAATCATTGGATATTTTACTTTTAGGAGATAATACAGCAAAAATGATTGGAATGAATATTGGAAAAATTAAAACAATTATTATTCTTTCATCTACTATTTTAATATCTATTTTAGTTGCTCTTACAGGTTCAATTGGTTTTATAGGTTTGATAGTTCCACATATTTGTAGATATTTTTGTGGTAGTTCACATAAAAAACTTTTAACATTATCTATTTTAGTTGGAGCAATATTTTTAATCTTGTGTGATACAATAGCTCGTACAATTTTTCCACCAAGAGATATACCTATTGGAATAATAACATCTATTATCGGAGGTCCTTTTTTCCTATCTATGATTGGAATAAAGAGTTTCTCTTTTGGAGGTAAAAATGGTAGAAGTTAAAAATCTATTTTATATGACAAAGGATAAAAGTATTTTAAATGATATATCAATAAAATTTCCTGAAAAAAAGTTTATAGGTATAATTGGACCTAATGGAGCTGGAAAATCAACACTATTAAAAAATATCTATGGAGTATTAACTCCAAGTAATGGAGATATTTTTATTGATGGGAAGAATATTAAAAGTATAAATGGAAAAGAGAGAGCTAAAAAGATAGCTGTTCTGTCTCAAGAGGATAGAGAAGATTTTGATTTTAATATTGAAGATATAGTTGAGATGGGAAGGTATCCATATAAAAGTATATTTGAAAACTATTCTAAAAAGGATAGAGAGATCGCTTTAACTATGTTAAAAAAAGTTGGCATGGAAAACTATATAGGTAGAAATTTTAATGAGTTATCTGGTGGAGAGAAACAGAGAGTTTTAATTGCTAGAGCATTAGCACAGGATACGCCTATATTGATACTTGATGAGCCTACTAACCATTTGGATATTGGATATCAACTACAACTTTTACATTTAATTAAGCATTTAGATAAAAATGTAATTGCTGCTCTTCATGATCTCAATGTTGCTGCTATATTTTGTGATTATATCTATATATTGAAAGATGGTAAACTTATTGAAGAGGGAACACCAGAAGAAGTTTTAAATAGAGAGAACTTAAAGAATATTTTTAATATTGAGTGCTATATAGGAAAAAATCCAATAAATGATAAAGTTCAAATATCATATACAACTAGCCATTATCATGTTAATGGTATAGGGTCAGATCACTACCATGATGATCATTTTACAGGAGTCCATACACATATTATAGAGAAATAAGAAGAGTTATTCTAAATTAGATTATTAATTTAGGGTAATTCTTTTTTTTGTAAAATATTTGTAAAAAAATTTAAAATGACAAAATATGTCATAGAAAAAATGATAATATTAATTATAAAAAGATTTCAATTTAAAATAAAATATTTTATAGATATATTTGTTCTAAATATGGAAGCTATGATATTTTTAAATTGAAATTAGTAAAATAATGGAGTATAATAAAATAAATTTATTTTATTATATTAACAACATCCTAAAAAAAATTAATATTTTGAGAGGAGAGAAGAGAATGATAAAAAAATTAGAAGAAGAATACGGGGTAAAATTTTTAGAAAAATTAAATTCTAATTATGAGATTTCTAATTATCAAGAGTTTAATTTAGAAAATTTAGAAGATAATCTTTCTGAAGTAATATTTTTCAAAATAAATGAACTAACTTTTGAAGAAAATGATAAAAATCCAAGAAGAGAAGCTTTTGAAAATGTATTAGGGACTTTAAGAGCTGATGGAATAAACTTTATTTATCTTATTTTAGGAGATAGAAAAGGAGTTTCTTTTTATTTTGGAATAGTAAGAAATTTAAAAAATGAAGATGATCTATCTATGAATATAAAAGAAATGGGAGAAACTCTTTTAAAATCAAGTATTCAAGGTAATTTTAGAGGAAGTAAAATAACAAAATTATCTCCTTTAGAAACTAAAAATATTATTAGTAAATTAAAAGATAGTAAAAGATTTGGAACTATTACAGGTGTTCCAGGAATAAATGAAACTACTGATAAGAGTAATTTCCAAGGGATAGATAGATTAACAGATGTAATGTTAGGAGATGAATTTGGATTATGTATATTAGCTAAACCAGTCGATGACATACAAATAAAGAATCTTGAAAAACAATTATACACTATCTATGATAAATTAAGTGTGTTCTCTAAACAAAATATTCAAAGTGGAATAAACAATTCAGAATCTTCTGGGGAAACTAAAGGAACTAGTTTTTCTGAATCTAAAGGAACAAGTAGTACTTTAAGTACAAGCACAAGTAAAAGTGCAACTATTTCTAAAGGAAAAAATGTTTCAATATCTTCATCTGACGGAACAACAGAATCAAAAACTATAGGAAGTAATAAAGGAACTAATACAGGAAGATCTGAAACTAATACTAAAGGAACAAATTCTAGTTCAGGGTATTCATATAGTTCATCTGGAAGTAATGAAAGTAAAAGTAAAGGAATGAACTATGGAAGTAGCAGTGGAACAAGTAAATCATTTACAGAAGGAACTTCACAAACAACTACTGAAACTACTGGAAAAAATGAAGGTGAAAGTTTTGGAAAAACAAGTGGAAGTAGTGAAAGCAAAGGTGATTCTGAAACTATAACAACAGGAACAAACGATTCTACAACAACTAATGAAAGTAAAGGTACTTCTTATAGCGTTAGTACAGAAATTCAAAATAGAGAGATACAAGATTGGCTAAAATATTTAGATGAAATTTTATTTCCTATAGTGGATTATGGAAAAAGTAAGGGAATCTATCTAACAAGTTCATTTGTATTTTCAAATGATAAAGGGACATTAATAAAACTAGGAAATACAATGAGATCACTATTTTCAGGAAGAAAAGGAAATAAGATACCATTAACACTAGAACTACTTCCAGATGATGATAAGAGAATTGAATTTTTCCAAAACTTTCAAATACCAGAATATGATATATCAAACTATACTTCTGATAAGAAAGATGCTTTAATTTTAAAATCAGGAATGGGAATAGAAAAAAAAGCTGAATATGGAAACTGGTATTCAGCAAATGAATTAAGCTTGATAGCAGGATTACCTCAAAAAGAGGTTGTGGGATTAAGTTTAAAAGAGGAGGTAGAGTTTGGACTTAATGTAAATTCTGGTGAAGATATTGAGAAAATTTTATTAGGAAATTTAGTTCAAAGTGGAAATATATTGGATATAGATGTTTCATTAGATAAAAAAGCTTTAAATAAACATATTTTTATAACTGGTGTTACAGGAACAGGAAAAACTACTACTTGTCAAAAACTTTTATTAGAAAGTGAGATGCCATTTTTAGTAATTGAACCTGCTAAAACAGAGTATAGAATATTGATAGATGAGCCTAAAACAAAAGATATTTTAATCTTTACTTTAGGAAAAGATACAGTATCACCTTTTAGATTAAATCCATTTGAGTTTTTTAAACATGAAACTATTACTTCAAGAGTTGATATGTTAAAAGCTGCTATGGAAGCGTCTTTTGATATGGAAGCAGCAATACCTCAACTTTTAGAAAGTTCTATGTATGAATGTTATAAAGATTATGGTTGGAATATCTTAACAAATAAAAATAGTAAATTTGAAGATCCTTTTGCTGAAGGTGTATACTCTTTCCCAACATTAAAAGATCTATTAGATAAAGTTGAAGTTGAAGTTGAGAAACAAGGGTTTGATGATAGACTAAAAAGAGATTATATAGGATCAATAAAAGCAAGACTTCAAGGATTATTAGTTGGTTCAAAGGGAATTATGTTAAATGTGGGAAGAGGAATAGACTTCAGAGAACTTATTGAAAAAAAAGTTGTTTTAGAAATTGAAGAGATAAAAAATGGTAGTGAAAAATCTTTAATTATGGGATTTGTTTTAACAAATCTATGTGAAGCTTTAAAGGCTAAATACAAGGAGAATAGGCATTTTAAACATATAACTTTAATAGAAGAAGCACATAGATTGTTGGCAAAATTTACTCCAGGAGATAGTCCTAATAGAAAACAAGGAATAGAAACTTTTACAGATATGTTAGCTGAAGTAAGAAAGTATGGTGAATCTTTAATAATAGCCGATCAAATACCAAATAAATTAACACCAGAAATATTAAAGAATACCAATACAAAAATTGTTCATAAACTATTTGCTGAAGATGATAAAGAAGCGATAGGAGCAACAATGTCATTATCTTCAGAACAGAAAAACTTCTTATCAAGTTTGAATACAGGAAGAGCAATAATCTTCAGTCAAGGTTGGGATAAACCTTTACAAGTTCAAATAAAGATGACAACAAATACTACTGGAGATAGATATGTAGAGGATAGTGAATTAACTGAAAGAATAATTGATTTTTATCAAAAAAATAATATTATTTTAGGATTAAAATATTTAGATAGAAAAGCAACTCATGAAGAGTTTGAATATTGTAAATTAGTATCCTCTTATCAAAAAGAGGTAAAAATATTTAAAGCACTTTTTGAAGATAAAATTGAAACTTTTGAACAATTTAAAGAAATATTTAATATTTTATTAGATGAAAATATTTGGAATGTAATGGAAAAAGCTTTAATAAATGAATATGAAAAATGTTCTGAAAATAGAAGAGTAAAATTTATAAATAAAATAAAAGAAATAAATGATTCTAAAAATATTAATATAGACATATTTAAAGAAATTATTTTAGGAAAATATTACAGAAAATCTGAAATTAGAGAAGAACTTTATACAGATATAATAATTACTTTAGATTTGTTATTAAAAAATATTATAAATTTAGAAGAAAATGATTCTCTTGCAATATATAGAGATCTTAGAGTTAATAAATTAAAAGGAAACTTTAAAAAATAACAACAAATTATTAAATTTATATTAAGGAGGAAATTATTATGGGATTTTGGAGTTCAGTTTGTTCAGCAGTGAGTTCAGTTTGTTCTTGCATAGGAGGTGCTTTATCAGGAGTAACCTCTGCTTTAAGTGGAGCTTTAGGATTAGCAGGTTCTCTTGTATCAGGTATAGTTTGCGGAATAATTAAGGGAATTGCAGCTATTCTTGGAATTGGAAAAGAAAAGGAAAAACCTGAAGAAGTAGGATTAAAAGCAGAAAAAGCTGATAGAAATTTAGAAGATTTTGATAGTTTTGAAGAATATAAGGAGTATCTAGATGGAATAGAGTTAACTGATGAAGATTTAGAAAAATTAAATGATCCTGAAAAAAAAGAAGCTTACACTATGGTAGGAACAGGAGTTTATTTACAAGGTATAAATGAACATTATGGTATGGAAATAAAACCTGAAACTTTTGTAAAATTAGTTGGATTGGGAGTAAAAAGTCCTGAGGATACAAAAGCTTTTCTAGATAAATGTAAGGAGAATGGAGTAAATCCAGATTTAGATGGATTAGAAAAAGGAAAATTAACTACCAAAGAAGAGGATAAACTAATAGAGACTTTTAAAGATTCTATTGGAGAAATGGGAGCTAAAGATGAAAGTTCTAATAAATTAGATGATATGTTAAGTAAACTTTAAGGAGAAGGTTATGAAATTTTTGGATTTGCCTGGATTAGAACCTTATAAAAAAATAGTAGATAAATTTAAAAGAGAAAAGAACTTTGGTAAATTTACAATAGAAGAAGAGTTTAAAAACTATGAAAAAGAATTAGATATAAATATGAAAGAATTTGAGAATAACTTAAATACAAAAAAGAAAAATTTTAAAAAGAAGACTTCTTCTGATCTAAATAAAAAATTAGATGATATGTTAAAGAAGTTATAATTTAACGAGGTAAAAAAATGACTATATATAGATATTTCTTTTGGGTAGAAGAAACAGAAATTGAAGTTTATAAAAATGGTAAACTAATTCCCTATAGAGCAGAAAAAAAAGCAAATTATTCTAAAGGACTAGATGTTTTTTTTGATCTTTGGAAAGATACAGCATCTTATATAGATGGGGAAGCAGTTGATTTTACTTTCATTGGAAAAAATAAAAAAATTTTGGAAAAATTTATAGAGTTTTGTAACCAATTTCCTTATAATTCAAATACACAATTTACATTTGAAAATCTTAAAAGTGTAATTGATGATAAAGATTTAAAAAAATTTTGTGTAGAAGTTGGAGAAAAACAGTATTTTTTACAAAAAACAGAGTTTAATTATAATCGAATACCTAAAAATACAGAGTTAGAAAAGATATATATTTATGGGAAAAATATAAAAGAAAATTTGTTATCTGATGGAATTGAAGATATGAACATTCAGACTAAAGACACAAATGAGAGTAAAATGGCATCTTTTTTTAGAAGTAGATTACAAGATTAAAAATAAAAATGGACTGCTAATGTAGTCCATTTTTTTTAAAAATTGGAGGAGAACAAAATGAATATAGCAGGTTATATTACAGCTCAACAAGCTGAAGAGATAGTAAAAAATTATTTTCAAAGAGAGGGAAGAGAATTAATTTTAGAAATTTTAAAAGAACATATGATTGGATTAAATATCAATTCTAAAAATGAATTAGATAATAATTTAGAGATTAATAAAGAAAAAGAAGAGAAAAAAGAGCTTATCAAATTCAGTGGCAATAAAATAAAATTGGATTCTGAAATAGTAAGAAAAAAAGAAGCTATACAAGATTTTGTAAGAGAGTTAGAAAAATATGATGAAAAAGAAAGGGTGGAAGTAAAAGTGGGACAATTAAAAGAGTTTATAATAAAAGTATTTGGTTTAAATGAGGAATTAGAAGAAAATAGAAAAAATCATTTAAAAGAGATAAAAAAATTAGAAGTTAAAAAAGAAGAGTTAGAAAGAGATCTAGAAAAGTTAAAGGATGAATATAGTGAGTCTATAAGTAAAATAGAGAGTTTAAATGACAATATAGCTGATTTAACTAATACAAAAAATAGTTTAGGAAAAGAAGTTAAAGAAAAAGAAGAAGATATAGACAGAAAAGAGAGAGAAATTATAGATTTAGAATCAGAAAATAATAGATATATGAAAAATATAGAAGCTCTAAAAGGAGAAAAGAAAGAGTTAATAGAAACAATAGAAAGCAAAAAAATAGAGTTAGAAAGAGTAGAAAAAGAAAATAGAGAGTTAAATAAAAAAGTTGGAAAATTAGATGGAGTAGAAGAGCTATCAAGATTATATGAAAATTATTTAAAAGTTTCAGAAGGTTATAGAGATAGATTAAAAAGATTGATCAAAGATGACAATGTAAGCAGTTTTATAGCTTGTTGCTATAATATAGGTACTATGGATGATTTATGGGATTCTTTAAATGTAGAAGTGAGAAATGGAAATTTAGCAGATGCCTATATTTTAAGAGATATATTTGAATACTTTGTGGCACAACAAAATAAAAAATATGATGAAAGCTTGTATAAGTTATTAATTCCAACTATTGGAGAAGAGTTTGATCCTACAAAACATATGGCCATAAATGGAAGTAGTAGTGGGAAAATAGAAGAAGTAATATTCCCAGGATATGGAAATATGGAGAGTAAAGCTAGTCCTGATCAAACAGATGAAGAAAGAAAGTTTAAAAAAGTGAGAAAACTTGCTATGGTAAGAGTAAGATAAAATACAGGAGAATTAGTTATGGAGAAAGATATAAAAGAGATTAAAGTAATAAATTTTAATGAAATATATAAAAATTCTAAAGAACTAACAAATATTTTTTATATTTTTGAGGAAGTTTTTGAAGAAAATAAATGGATATTTATTTCAAATAAAGATATATTTTTAAATAAAGAAATAATGGCTTGTTATCCTAACTTTCTAAATAATTTTCAGAATTTATATATCGGAAGTGATTATAGTTATAATAAAGTTCTTGAAATAATTGAGCAAAATTCAGAATACTCTAAAAATGGAATCAAATGGGATATTCAAACTTATAGAGAAAGTATTAATAGTTTTTATGAAAAATGGCACCCTTTTGAATCAGAATATTATTCAAAAGGAAGGATATATTATCATGATAAATTTACTTTTAAAAATAAAGATAATAAGATACAAAGATATAATAATGATCCAGGATGGGGAAATATAATAGAAAATGGTTCAGGATTATTAATTCCAATATTTAGATTAGGTAAAGAGAAGGATTATATAAAGTTTGAAAACGGAGAGATAAATGAGTTATCTTATTCATTAGGGCAAATTATTAAACTTTTTTTGGAAAAAGATTTATATATATCAAAAATATTTAACAATGAAGAGTTAAAAAATGAGTTTATAAAAGTAAAAGAAAGTATTAATAATTATTTACCTTTTATAAAAGATATAAAAAAAGAAGAAAAAAAGTGATAATAGATTGGGAAGTTGAAAAAATATTAGAAACTTTTACTAAAATAGACGATATAAAATTATTTGAAAATATAGAAATAAAATATTTTTATTTAAATGGTGATGAAGAATTAAAAAAATATATTAATAAAGAAAAGATAGAAAGTAAATATTTTTTTAAAGATGGATCAATAGAGGAATTTAAATATATAAATAATATACGTGAAGGAAAAACAAAAATAATTTATTCAAATGGAGAAATTGAAGAGGCAAATTATCAAAATGGAAAACTTCAAGGAGAAAGTATTTATACATATATCAATGGAGATGTAGAAATAAGAAATTATATAGATGGAGTTTTACAGGGAGAGGCAACTTTAAAAACTAAAAATGGAGAAATTACAAGATTATACTATACAGATGGTATAAAAAAAGATGTGACTAAACTATATAATCTTTTAAATATAGACAAAATTAGAGTAAATTTAGATAAGTATGATGAAAGTATCTTATATGATGTTGGTGGAGGACACTGGGATTTATATAATAACTCAGAAAAAGAGGAGTTAGAAAAGGAGATAGGCAAAAAAGTTTATGCAAGAGATCCAAGATTAGATATAAAAAAAGGTGGAATAGTAGGTATAGACTTTGGGACTAAAAGTACAGTTGTTGTTTTTCAAGATGATAAAAATATAACTTTACCAATGAGAATAAGTGGTACAATTTTAAATAAAAAAGTAGAAAATAGTGATTATGAAAACCCTACTGTAATAGAGTTTAAAGATATCGAAACTTTTATAAAAGATTATAATGAAAATTTAGGAAGACCTTTTACTAAATGGACAGATGTAACTGTATCTCACACAGCTTTTCAAAGCCTTGTTAATTGCAGTAAAGAAAACTACTATTCAGTAGTTTCAGAGTTAAAGCAATGGGCAGGAAATAAAAAAGAGAAGTTATTAATAAAAGATGAGAAGGGTATAGAGAAAGAAATTAATCCATACCTTGAATTAACTGAAGAAGATATAGATCCAATAGAGATATATGCTTATTATATAGGAAGTTATATTAATAATATGAGAAATGGTATCTATTTAGAGTATTTTTTATCTTTTCCAGTAACTTATGAGAAGGAGATAAGAGAAAAGATACTATCAAGCTTTGAGAGAGGAATAAAAAAATCTCTTCCTAAAGTGATAATTGAAGATGAAAATATAATGAAGAAATTTAAAGTAAAACATGGAGCTAATGAACCAGCTGCCTATGCTGTATGTGCTTTGCAGGAGTATGGATTTGATCCTGAAGATGATGAAAAAATATATTATGGTGTATTTGACTTTGGAGGAGGTACATTAGATTTTGATTTTGGTATTTTTAGAGAATCAGAAGATATAAGATATGATTATGATTTAGAACATTTTGGAGCTGGAGGAGATAGATATTTAGGTGGAGAAAATATCTTAAAAGAGTTAGCTTATGAAGTATTTAAAGATAGAGAGAATATAGAGGTTCTTAGAAAAGAGAATATATCCTTTGCTCGTCCAGAGTGGTGTGATAGATTTATAGGTGATGAAACTTTTGTAGATAGTAATGGAAACTCTAAATTGAATATAAAATTTTTAATGGAAAAATTAAGAGGTATCTGGGAGAATACAGAGCCTAATATTGAAGAAAAAATTAAATTAAATCTGTTTAATAAAAATGGAGAACCATTGACAGGGATAGAGATAAATCTTGATGTAGAAAAAATAAAGAATAAAATCTATTCAAAAATTGAAGGTGGAATAAGAAATTTCTTTATAGCAATGGAGAAAGCTTTTAAAAATGATGAGTATGATAAGATATATATTTTATTAGCAGGAAACTCTTGTAAACACCCATTGGTAAAAGAGATATTTGAAAAATATATTCAAGAAAAAGAGATGAATATAGAGATACTTCCAGCTTTAGGAACAGAGGAAGCTTATACTAAATTACAAGAGAGGGAAATAGAGATTGATAGAGAGGATATGACTAAGCCAACAGGAAAAACAGGGGTAGCCTATGGGTTGTTGGAGTCAACTGCTGATAGTAATATTAAAGTAATCAATAGAGATGAGAACCATAATAATGAGATAAACTTTAAATACTATGTAGGTAATGAGAAAAAGAAAAAATTAAAGCCAGTACTAAATCCAAGTGTAGAGTATGACACATTTAATCTTTTCTCATATATAAAATCAGATGTATTTAATATCTATTATACAACTCTTCCAGAAGCTAGTGAGGAAAAAATGCCAATAGAAAATGTAAAAAGAGTTAGAGTATCTTTAAATAAAGAGTATGATAGTGAAACTATGATATATATAAAAGCTGTGGGAGCTGATACAATAGAGTATGTTGTAACTGAAAAAGATATTAATGAGAAAGAGTATTTAGAGAGCGGAAAAATAACATTAGATTAGAGAGGGAAAAGATATGAACAATGAGATAAAATCTATACAGATAGTAGATACAGAAAACTTAATAAAAGAACTTAATAGTAAATTTCAAAATTTAGATAAAATATATAAGATATTTGAAGAAGAAGTAGGAAAAAATAAATGGACATCTATACCAAATAAAAACCTATATTTTAATAAGGAGATAATGGCATGTTATCCTAACTTTTTAGAAAAATTTATAAATAAAGGATCGTTTAATACTAATGAAGGATATAAAAACATTTTAAAAAAAATTAATGAATTTAGAGAATTAAAAATAGAAAAAACAGAGTGGGATATTCCCTCATATAAAGAAAGTTTAAATAGTTTTCATGATAATAATTATCCAATGAGTAAAGAAATATTTGGTTATTATAGATTATATAAATTAAATAATAAAATTTACAGGTTAGACAAGCCAGAAAACAAAAATGAAACAGGAGGGGCGATACCTATAGTTTTATTTAGATTAGGAATTGTTAAAGATTATGAATTATTTGAAAAAAATGATACTATTTTTAATTATTCTATTGAAATTATATTTAAAATATTTTTAGAGAAAGAGTTAATAATAGGTAAAATTTATAAAGATAATAATTTAAAAAAAGAGTTTGAAGATTTATCAAAAATTTTAATTCAATATAATAATTTTATAAAAGATTTTAAGAAGAAAAACAATAAACTAGAAATTATTTGGGATTTAGAAAAAATAAAGGAAGAAATTTTAGATAATAAAGATAAAAATGGAAATTTTATAGGAACAGAGATAAAATTTATTTATAATAATGGAGATAAAGAAGTTAGAAAATATGAAAAAAATAAAGCAATAACTAAGCATATTTTTAAAAATGGAAATATAGAGGAGTTTACTTATATTAATGATATAAGAGAGGGAGCAACAAAATTTACTTATAGTAATGGAGATAAAGAGAAAACTCAATATATAAAAGGAGTTTTACAAGGGAAATCTTTGTATATTAGTAAAAATGAAGATAAGGAAAAAAGAGAGTATAAAGATGGAAAACTTCAAGGAAAAGCTGAAGTATATAGAAAAAATGGAGATATAGAAACTAGATACTATATAGATGGAGTTTTGCAAGGAGAAGCAGTTATAAGAGATAAAGATGGAGAGGTTACAAGATTATACTATACAGATGGAGTAAGAAAAGATGTAACTAAACTATATAATATTTTGAATATAGATAAAATTAGAGTAAATTTAGATAAATATGATGAAAATATCTTAGCTGATCCTAATAGAGGACATTGGGAATTATTTGAAAATAAAGATATTAATAAGATAGAAAAAAGTTTTGGAAAGAGAATATATGGAAGAGATCCAAGATTGGATATAAAAAAAGGTGGAATAGTAGGTATAGACTTTGGAACTAAGAGTACAGTTGTAGTTTTCCAAGATGATAAAAATATAACTTTACCAATGAGAATAAGTGGTGGAAGTTTAAATAAAAAAGTTGAAAATGCTGATTATGAAAACCCTACTGTAATAGAGTTTATAGATATAGAAAAATTTATAAAAGACTATAATAGTCAAGGGGGGAGACCTCTTACTAAATGGGAAGATATAACTGTATCTCACACTGCTTTTCAAAACTTAATTAATGGAACAAGTTCACAATTTTCTTCAACTATATCAGATTTAAAACAATGGGCTGGAAGTAAAAAAGATAACTTAGTAGTAAGAGATAAACAAAATGTAGAAAAGGTATTTAAACCATATTCAGAGCTGACAGCGGAAGATATAGATCCAATAGAGATATATGCTTACTATATAGGAAGCTATATTAATAATATGAGAAATGGTATCTATTTAGAATATTTTCTTTCTTTCCCAGTAACTTATGAAAGAGCTATAAGAGAGAGAATATTGGCAAGTTTTGAAAGGGGAATAAAAAAATCTCTTCCTGTAACTTTAATCAATGATGAAAATATAATGAAAAAATTTAGAGTAAAACATGGGGCTAATGAACCAGCAGCTTACTCTGTATGTGCTTTACAAGAGTATAGATTCGAGCCTGAAGATGATGAGAAAATATATTATGGTGTATTTGACTTTGGTGGAGGTACACTAGATTTTGATTTTGGTATTTGGAGAGCCTCTGAAGATGAAAGAAGTTATGACTATGATTTAGAACATTTTGGAGCTGGAGGAGATAGATATCTAGGTGGAGAAAATATCTTGAGAGAGTTAGCTTATGAAGTGTTTAAAACAGATGAAAATATAGAGATTCTTAGAAAAGAGAATATCTCTTTTGCTCGTCCAGAGTGGTGTGATAAATTTGTAGGAGATGAAAGTTTAGTAGATGAGTCACAAGAGGCTAAACTAAATATAAAACTCCTTATGGAAAAATTAAGAGGTCTTTGGGAAGGTAGTGAAGAGGAAAATTATTCAGAGCCAATTATCACTTTAAATTTATTTGATAAAAATGGAAAGTTAAAAGAGGGTATAAAGCTAAATTTTGAAAAAGATTACTTAGAAGAGATAATTGCTAAAAAGATAAAAGGTGGAATAGATAATTTCTTTATAGCTATGGAGAGAGCTTTTAGAAGTGAAGAGTATGATAAGTTATATATCTTACTAGCTGGAAACTCTTGTAAGCATCCATTGGTAAAGAAAAGTTTTGAAGAGGTTATAGAGGAAAGAGGTATCAATGCTGAAATCTTACCAGCTTTAGGAACAGAAGAAGCTTATGCTAAGTTACAAGAGAGAGGAGCAGAGGTAGATAGAGAGAGCAAGACTAAACCAACAGGAAAAACAGGGGTAGCTTATGGAATTATTGCCTCTAGAAGTGGTGGAAGAGTAAATATAATTAATAGAGATGAAGAGGGAAATGAAAACAATGAAATTAATTTTAGATACTATATAGGTTACGAGGGAAGAAAAAAATTCAAACCTGTACTTACTCCACAAACTGGATATAATAACTTTGCATATCTATTAAATGTAACTGCTGATGTATTTGATCTATATTACTCTTCATTACCAGAAGCTAGTGAAGGAAAGATGCCAATAGACAAAGCTAAAAAAGAGAGAGTAAGATTGGAAAAAGAGTATGAAGATGGAGAAAAAATCTATGTTAGAGCTATATCAGCTGATACTCTTGAATATGTAATTACAAAAGATGATATTATAGAGAAAAATTATTTAGAGCAAGGAAGCATAACTCTAAGTTAATTGGGAGAAATATATGAAAAATAGTGTGTATATTAGAAAAAGTGAGATTTCTAAAGAAAGATTAAAAGAATTTATAGAAGAGGTTGTAAGAGAAAAAGAGAGTTTAGAGAGAGATTTTAATGATGATTTTTCTTTTAGATATATCTTAGTAAAGTATAAAGAAAAAGAGTTCTATTTTGATAAGGAAACTTCTGTAATGTTCCCTGTTTTTGAAAAATGCAGTTTTAAAAAGTATAATCAAGGCGACAATACCTATGAAGAGATAGTAGAAGAGCTGAAAGAGAGTTTTTTTGACTTTGATGAATGGGAACTTTTAAATGAGAGTGAATTGAGAAAGTGTTTCTATCAAGAAAATAGAGCTAATATAATAAGAAATGGAAAAATAATTATGTTAAATGGAGAGGTAGAGTCTTTTATAGTAAGAAGAGGCTCTACTCTTCAATGCTTTAATGAAAATATGGAAGAGATAGAAGAGGGATATGCTATTCCTGTTATTAGATTTGCAAACTCTTCAAAGGAATTAAAAGATATTTTAGAAATTTGGAAACAAAATGAAATTTTTCCAATTTTTGATAAACCTAAGCAAGAGAGAAGATATTTAAGATTATTAGAATTATATGATGATATAAAAAGATATGGTATTTTAGGAAAAAAATTAGAGATCCAAAATGAAGATGAGGTTTTTAAGGATTTAGAAGAAGATAAATTTCACTATTCTATTGATGAATATAAGAAAAAACTTTTAAATATTGAAAAAGAGAGAATAGATGCTGATATTTATGATGATGGAATTTTATCTGATTCAGAAAGAGGACATTGGGATATATTTTATGCTAATCAAGATAAAGATGTAAAGGATAGAAAGGTTATTAAAATTAGTATAGATGAAAAACTATATTCGAGAGATCCTAGAAAAGATGTGAGATACAATGGAGTAGTGGCTATTGACTTTGGGACAAAAAGTACAGTAGTTACTTGTCAAAAAGAAAATGATAAAAGTTATCTTGTAAAAGTAGGTGGAGGTTCATATAAAGATTATAGTGAGATTAAAAAATATGAAAATCCAACTGTAATGGAGTTTATTGATATAGAGAAATTTATGGAAGAGTATAATTCAATAGCAGGACGTCCATTTACTAAATGGGAAGATCTTAAGATTTCTCATACTGCTGTATCTGATTTTATAGCTGGTTCAACTTCAGTAGTAGAGGGATTAAAGCAATGGTGTGGAAATAAAAACGAAACTTTTATAATCTATGATAAAAAAGGGAAAAAAATAGAATTAGCTCCATATCTTGAAAGTGATGAGAATATTATAGATCCAATAGAGTTGTATGCTTATTATATAGGAAGTTATATTAATAATATGCACACAGGAGATATATTTTTAGAATATTTATTGTCTTTCCCTATAACTTATGAAAAAGAGATAAGAGAAAAAATGCTAAAAAGTTTTGAAAATGGAATAAAGAAATCTCTACCTATTTCAATTCTTGATGATGAAGAGATTATGGAAGAGTTTAGCATAAGTAGCGGAACAAATGAGCCAACAGCCTATGCTTTATGTGCTTTAAATGAGTTTGATTTAATTCCTAAAGAAATAGGGGAAAAATTGTATTATGGAGTATTTGATTTTGGTGGAGGGACAACAGATTTTACTTTTGGAATTTGCACAAAATCAGAGACTAAAAGATATGATTATGAGATAAAACATTTTGGAGAGAATGGACTTAAATACTTAGGTGGAGAAAATATATTAAGAGTATTATCTTATGAGGTATTTAAAGATGAAATTGAAAAAATGATAAAGGAAAATATACCTTTATTCTGTCCAGAAGGGTGTGATTCAAAATTTCCTGGAAATGAAAATGTTATAATGAACTCCTATGAAGCTAAATTTAATATGAAGCAACTATGTGAAAAATTAAGATTATTTTGGGAAGAGCCAGAGGAGTTTGAAAGAGAAAGAGAGGGAAAATTAAAAGTATCACTATTGAGAAAAGATGGTGAGAGAGTAGATGGAGTTGAGCTTGATTATGATGAAGATAAGTTAAAAGCGATTATTGAAAATATGATATTAGATGGGATAGATAACTTTTTAAATGCTTTAACTCTTATATTTAAAAATAATTCTTTGATGAATGGTATAGAAAATTTAACTATTTTTTTAGCTGGAAACTCAAGTAAAAATTCTGTAGTTCAAAAGTTATTTAATAAGAAGCTAGTTGAATATGAAAAAGCTATGAATAATGGAGATGATAAAAAAAGATTTAATCTATATCTTCCTCTTGGATCTAAAAATAATTTTAAAGAGCAAAAAAAACATGAAGATGGAACTCTATTGAATGGGAAAACAGGAACTGCTTATGGTTTACTTGAAACCAGAGCTGGTGGACGTGTAAAAATAGTAGCTGTAGATGAGATAAAAAATAATTCTGAAATTAACTTTAAATATTATGTAGGTTATTCTGCTAATGGAAAATTAAAAGTTATATTAAATTATAAAAGTGGTTATGGAAAATGGATAGAATTTTTAGATGCAGGAGTGAAAAAAAGCGATATCTATTATTCTGACAAACAGATAGCTATTGAAGGGGATTTAAGTACTGAAGATGCTAGTGTAAAAAGAAAGAGAATTATAATAGATAAAGTAGATGAAGATGCAAATATCTATATAAGATTAAAAGATTCTGAAACAATAGAATATGTTGTAGCTTATGCTGATGAAATAAGAGAAGAAAAGTATTTAGGGGAGATAAGAGAGTTAAAACTATTGTAATTTTAGTATAATTAAATAAAAAAAAGGAGAGTAAACAAATGGGAATTTTAATCATCTTATTAATAATAGGTGCTATTATTATGTTTCTACCAGTAATTATTCCAACTTTAATTGTTTTACTACAAATAATTTTTGGGATATTAGTAATATATATCTTTATAAAATTAACTATAGGAATATTTAAATCCATTGTAGCTTTGTTTTTAATTATTCTTTATGGGATTATATTACTATTAGGGTATACTTTTTATGATATTTACGGACTTTTAATAGCATTGGCAATTGTTATTTTAATAGATTTTTCTCCAACAATAAAGAAAAAAGTAAAAAAATGGTAAGAAGTATTTTTTGTTATATAATTAATGTTTTAAATAATTTGAAAAATATAAGTTAATAGAATGACATATTTTGTCATAGTATTTTTAGTAAAATAAAAATATAAAAAGTAAAAAGGAAGTTAATATTAAAGGGGAGGAAGAAAAATGTCAAAATATGAATATGATTCAGATTTAGAATTTTTAGAAAAATGTACAGATGAAGAGTTAGGAGGGCTATTTGATATTCTTGTTTATGACAAAGATGGAAAAACAAGAAATACAGAGGAGTTAACAAGTTCAACTCATTATAAAAGATATGGAAGAAAATTTTCAAACTATTGGGAAGATATAGCTGGAGAGTTGCAACATTTTGGTGGAAATACTATTGCAAATATTTTTAGAGGACATGGAGTGGAGTATGAAGAAATTTTAGATGATGTATTAGAATCTTTAAAAATAGATAAAGATGATTTTTATGATGTTAAAGATAAAGAAGATGCTCTACTTCAAAAAATGTTTTCTAATATGATAGATAATATGAGTATAGAACAGAAAAAAGAGTTAGCTAAAGAGTTAGATTTAAAAACTTTAGATTTTAGTAAAGGAGCTATGTTAATAGCTGCACAAGGATTAATAAAAGTTGGAGGTTTAGGATTAACAAGACTTGCAACATTTATTGCTGGATATATTTCAAAACTTGCTATAGGAAAAGTAGCTATGGCAGGAGCTAGCAGAATGATTGGATTTTTAACTGGTCCTATAGGTTGGGGAATAACTGGAGCTTGGACTTTATTAGATATAGCTAGTCCTGCTATGAGAGTTACTATACCAGCTACTGTTATGGTAAGTTGTTTAAGAAAAATAGTAGAAGAGAGAGAAAAAAATAAAAATTATATGTTTGTAAAATGTCCAGAATGTGGAGTTAATTTAAGAGTAAGAAAGGGAGCTAAAAATATAAAATGTCCTAATTGTGAAGGAATATTTACTATATAAAACAAGGGAGAGAAGGGTAATATGGTAAGTAATAACACAATATCAAAATTAACAGAAGACTACTATCCAGATGAAAAAAATAGCATATATGATGATTTATTTAAGCAATATAATAGAGTTGTTATAGAAAGTTTGTTGACATCTTTTGGATTGGATATGTTATTAGTAAAAGATCAATATGGTGGAGATGTAGATACTATTCATAATGTAGAAAAAATAGGTGAATATACACATTCTTGGAATAATGGAAAAATACAGATTAAAAATGAAAAGTACGATCCTTTAATGAAATATAAAAGTCTTAGAAATGAAGAAAACTATAAAAATAGAGAAGAGTATAACTCAAAAAGCTACCATAAACATGAAAATTACATTGCAACTAACAAAGAAAACTCTAAATTAAAAAAAGAGGGAATGTTATATGATGGATATACAGGAGAAAAAATTAAAGCTAATGGAAAGACAAATTTAGATCATATTATATCAGCAAAAGAGATAAGTGAAGATAGAATAAGAATTTTAGCTGGGTTAAAAGGTGAAGATTTAGCAAATAGTCCTGAAAATCTAATAATAACTAATGAAAGTTTAAATAAATCTAAATCTGCTTATTCTATGAATGAATTTTTAAACAGAGAAAAAAATAGAGAGGAAAAAAGATATTCTGAAGAGAGTATAAAAAGAATGGAAAATTTAGATAAAAGAGCGAGAAAAGCTTATAAAACTAAATTAAATATCGCTTACTATACTTCTTCTAATTTTAGAAATGATCTTTTGAGATCTTCTGCTAATGTAGGAGTTAGAATGGGATTAAGACAAGCAGTTGGTTTTTTATTAACTGAAGTAGTTTTTACAGTTATGGATGAGTTTAAAAGATTAAAAACAGAAAAGTTAGATGAAATTTTTGCAGCTATTTCTAATGGTATAAAAAAAGGATTTGAAAATGCTAAATTAAAATATAGAGAGTTGCTTAGCAAATTTAAGGATGGAATTATAGCAGGTATCATTGGAAGTTTGACTACAACTCTTACAAATATATTTTTTACAACTTCAAAAAATATAATTAGAGTAATAAGACAAAGTTGGGTGTCTTTAGTAGAAGCATTAAAAATAGTACTTTTCAATCCAGATAATTTACCTTTTGGAGAAAGAATGAGAGCTGTAGCTAAAATATTTGTCACAACAGCAAGTGTTATAGTAAGTATAGTAGTAAGAGAAGTTTTAACAAAAATAGGTATAGCAGCTATACCAGTTGTAGGAGATGTGTTAGTAACTTTTATAGAGATTTTATCAATGGGACTTACAAGTTGTACATTGCTATATTTTCTAGATAGAAGTGAAATGGTAAATAAAGCAGTAAATTTTTTAAATAATTTACCAACTATAAGCAATGCTCTTTATTACTATAAAGAACAAGCAAAATATTTTGAGCAATATGCTGCTCAAATTTTAAGTATTGATGTAGAAAACTTTGAAAGAGAAGTTGAAAAGTTTAACTCAATAGCAAATAAATTAGAAAATGCAAAAGATGAAAATGAATTAAATTCTATATTAGTAGGATTTTATAAAGAGATGAAAATTAAACTTCCATGGCAAGGAGATTTTGATAGTTTTATGAAAGATAAAAATTCAGTTTTAATTTTTGAGTAAAAAAGGGGGAAGAAATATATGGCATTACCATTGATATTAGTACCTGTTATATTAACAGCAGCAGCTAAAGGAGCTGATAGTATAGGAAATGGAGTAAATAATTTAAAGTTAGCTTCTTCTACTTCAAGAGAGTTAGAAAAAAAATATAAGTTAAATATTGAGTATTTTGAAAATAAAAAAGCAGAAGTTACTAATTACTTAGATGAGTTAGGAAAAAAAGAGTTAGAAATTTTTGAGAGTTTTGAAAGATTTAGTGCTGTAATGGAACAAATAAAAAATAGACCTGTTTTTAAAAAATATTCTAATAATGATTTTACAATTCCAGAATATAATCCCAAAGATATAAAGGAGGTTTCTCTAGCTGCTGCTTTAGTTTTGGGAGGAGTAAGTGGAGCTGGAGTGGGAGTAGCCGGAGGAATGGCTGCTGGGGGAGTTACTACTGCATTGGTTACTGCTTTAGGAGTAGCTTCAACAGGAACACCAATAGCTGCATTAAGTGGAATAGCAGGAACTAATGCTATGTTAGCTGCTCTAGGTGGAGGAGCTATTAGTGTTGGTGGAGGAGGAATGGCTGCTGGAGCACTTCTATTGGGAGGAACTACTTTAGGAATAGGAGTTTTAGCAGGAGGATTTCTTTTTGAAAAATATACAGAGTCAATAAAAGAAAAAGTAGAAGAGATGTTAGTAGAAGTAGATAAAACAGTATATGAAATAAATAAGATTTGTAATCACTTAGCAAAATTAAAGAGTGCAGCTATAAATTTTAATGGAGCTTTAATTTTGACAAATAGAATTTACCAAGAACATCTATTAAAATTATCAATGCTCGTTTTTAGAGATGGAAAAAAAGATTGGAATTTCTTTACTGAAGAAGAAAAAAGACTAACAGAAAATACTGTTTTACTTGTTGGACTATTATATAATCTTGGAAAAACTAGACTTCTACTTGCCCCAAAACATGAAAATGAATTAGAAGAGGTTAATGAGAGCAATGTTAATAAACTAGTTATTAATACTAAAGAAGCATTGACAGATAAAGGATTAAGAAAATAATAAAATAAAATTTATATGTGAGGCTATATTACTATGGAAGAAAATATAAAAGCAATAAAATTATTGGAAAAAGCTGAATTTTTTGAAAAACTAAATGAAAAAATAAAAGTAGAAAACTATGATAAGTTTTTAGAGCTCTTTAAAAAGTTATTAAAAAATAGTAGCTGGATAGATATTCCAAATAAAGAATTATACTTTAATAAAGATATAATGGCTTGTTATTCTAAAAATAAAATAATTCATAAATGTACGTATTCTATAACTAAAAATTTAAAAGAGATTTTAAATGAAATAAATTCTAAAACTGAATATAAAAAATATAATATATGCTGGGATGTTCAAAATATAGAAGAGTTGAAATTAGCTATTGATAATAATTTAGCTCCAGATATATATAAAAATTATGGATATATTTTTTATAAGGATGGAAATTTTGTTAAAGTCTATATGTCGAAAGCAGAAAAAAATAGAAAATCTCAAGAAAATAATAACCATATTTCAAAAGAACTTAATAATATTCCTATTTTTTCTTTTGCAACAATAATTAAAAGTGCTGTAGAACTTCAAGAAGAGAAAGATACAGTTCTTTTTCCTATTTTTAGACTTGGAAATAAAAAAAATCAATTAAGTTCTAAAAAAGGAAATAATAAAATCTCATATACTGATAATGAAATTTTTAATATTTTTTTAAAAGAGGAATTTATTCCTAAAGAGATTAATGATAAAGCTGGATTAAAAAATGAGTATGAAAAATTGATAAAAGATTACAAGGAAAAAAGATTAAAATATGAAGATTACTTAATCAATGACAGATTAAATGAAGAAAAAATTATTGAAAAAACTTTAACAAATACAAAAAATTCAGATTCTCTATTTAATGATGTTCCTCTAGAAATTACATTGGATAATGGAGATGTAATTGAAAGAACATATAAAAATGGAACTCCTGATGGATTTGCTACATGTTATAAAGCAGATAAAATTATTGATGTAATAGAATTTCAATATAAAAATGGTGTAATAGAAGGTTCTGGGACAATCTATTATAAAAATGGAGATAAAGAAGAGATAGAATATAAAAATGGGGTAATTCAAGGAAAAGCTCTGTATAAATATTCAGATGGAGCAGAAGAAACAAGAAATTATAAAAATGGTAAACTTTCAGGAGAAATAATTTATAAAAAAGATGATATAGTAAGGGTTTTTGAAATAAAAAATAAAAAAAGAATAGAAAAAACTCAATTATATCAATTGTTAGATGTAGATAAAAAAAGAATAAATCTTGATCCATATGATGAAAATATTTTATTTGATCCTAATAGAGGGCATTGGGATCTATTTAAAAATAATATAAAAAATGAAATAGAGAAAAATTTTGATAATAAAATATATGCAAGAGATCCTAGAATGGATATAAAAAGAGGAGGAATAGTAGGGATAGATTTTGGAACTAAAAGTACAGTAGTAGTATTTCAAGATGATAATACTAAAACAATGCCTATGAGAATAAGCGGAGTTACTCTAAATAAAGAAATAGAAAGTAGTGATTATGAAAACCCTACTATAGTAGAATTTAAAAATATTGAAAATTTTATGAAAAATTATACTGAAAAAAAAGGAAGACCATTTACAAATTGGGAAGATGTAACTGTATCTCATACAGCTTTTCAAAGTCTTTTACTAGGAAATAGTGAGCAATTTAGTTCTGTATTATCAGAGTTAAAACAATGGGCTGGAACTAAAAATAAAAAAATAATAGTAAAAGATAAAAAAGGAGTAGAGAAACTTCTTAATCCATATCTTGAATTAAAAGAGGAAGATATAGATCCAATAGAGATTTATGCTTATTATATTGGAAGTTATATTAACAATATGAGAAATGGAATATATTTAGAATATTATCTATCTTTTCCAGTAAATTACGAATTGGAAATAAGAAATAAAATATTAAAGAGTTTTGAAAAAGGTATTAAAAAATCTTTGCCTGAAGAGATTTTAAATGATGATAAATTAATGAAATATTTTAAAGTTAATAGTGGAACAAGTGAGCCTGCTGCCTATGCTGTATGTGCTTTACAAGAATATAATTTCGAACCACAAGATGATGAAAAAATATATTATGGTGTATTTGATTTTGGTGGGGGAACAACAGATTTTGATTTTGGTATTTGGAAAGTTTCTGAAGATGAAGAAAGTTATGATTATGACTTAGAACATTTTGGAGCTGGAGGAGATAGATATCTAGGTGGGGAAAATATTTTAAAAGAATTAGCTTATAAAGTATTTAAAGATAATCAAAGTACTTTAAGAGAGAAAAATATCTCTTTTCTTCGTCCAGAATGGTGTGAAAGATTTATGGGGGATGAATTACTAATAGATTTTTCTCAAGAAGCAAATCTTAATTTGAGACAACTTGCTGAAAAATTAAGAGGAATATGGGAAAATTCTGAAGATAAAATTAATGAAGATTCCTTAAAAATCAATCTTTTTAATAAAAAAAGTATTCCAGAAATCGGGGTTTCACTAAAGTTAGATCTTGACAAGATAAATGATATTATAGAAACTAAGATTAGTGAAGGGGTAAATAATTTCTTTAATTCTATGGAAAGAGCTTTTAGAAATGAAGATGTTGAAAAACTTAATATTTTCTTAGCAGGAAACTCATGTAAACATAATTTTGTAAAAAAAGCTTTTGAAAAAGAAATAGAAAAAAGAAAAATATCAGCAGAAATTTTTCCTCCTCTTGGAACTGAAGAAGCATATGATAAAATTAGAAAAAAAAATATAAAAATAGATGAAAATGATAGTAGTAAACCAACAGGTAAAACAGGAGTAGCATATGGTATTTTAGAGACTGTATCTGAGGGAAGGATAAACATAATTGATAAAAATTTAAATTCTTTAGGAGATAATGATATAAAATTTAAATACTACATAGGAGATGAAAGAAGAAAAAAATTAAAATGTTTTTTAACTCCTGAAACAAATTTTGATTCTTTTATAAGTTTTACAACAGTAAAAACATCAGCATTTAACATTTATTTTACTACTTCTTCTGAGGCTGTATCAAATACTCTTTCTATTGATGAAGCTAAAAGAAAAAGAGTAATTTTGAAAAATGAATGTGAAAAAGGAGCTAAAATATATATAAAAATTATATCTCCTAGTAAGATAGCATATGCAGTTACATTAGGTGATATTTTAGATAAGAATTTTTTAGAAGTTGGAGAAGTAGAATTAGATTAATGATATAAAGAAGTTTAATGAAATAATGTTATTTAAAGAGTTATTCTAAATTTATTAAATGATTTAGGATAACTCTTTTTAATTATAATTAAAATCTACTCAATAATTTCTTGTAAAATCATGTAGTAAATGATAAAATAATATTGAATGAATTTTTATAAGAGTGATTGTTGTATCACTTTTTTTAGGAGGAAAAATGGATTATACTATTGAAACATTAATACCAAGAGAAAAGGTTGAACAAAGAATTAAAGAGCTTGCTTGTGAAATTACAAAAGACTATGAAGGAAAAGAAGTTGTAGTTCTTGGACTTTTAAAAGGATCAGTTGTATTTATGAGCGACCTTATTAAAGAATTAGATTTACCTCTTACTATTGATTTTATGAATGTATCTAGCTATGGAGATGGAACTAGTACAACTGGTGTTGTAAAAATATTAAAAGATGTTGATCAAGAACTTAAAGATAAAGATGTTATAATTGTTGAAGATATCATTGATACAGGACTTACTTTAAGCTATGTAAAAGAATTTATCAAAGCTAAGGGAACAAAAAGTGTTAAAGTTTGTACTCTTTTAGATAAACCTGAAAGAAGAAAAGTAGAGATGAAGGGAGATTATGTAGGTTTTGAAATCCCTGATGAGTTTGTTGTAGGTTATGGACTTGACTATGCTCAAAAACATAGAAATCTTCCATTTGTTGGAATAGTTGTAAAAAAATAATCGGAGGAAAATAATGTCCTTTAAACATAAAAAGAAATTTGGTCAAAACTTTTTGACAGATCAAAGAGAAGTATTAAGAAAAATTATGGAAGTATCAGATGTTAAAGCTGAAGATACAGTATTAGAGATAGGACCAGGAGAAGGGGCATTGACAGCTCTACTTTTAGATACTGCTAAAAAAGTTGTCACTGTTGAGATAGATAGAGATCTTGAGAAAATATTGAGAAAGAAATTTGACTCTAATCCTAAGTATACTCTAGTTATGAATGATGTATTAGAAACTAATTTAAAAGATTATGTTGGAGAGGGAACAAAGGTTGTTGCTAATATACCTTACTACATAACATCTCCTATTATCAATAAATTAATAGAAAATAGAGATGTGATTGATGAAATATACATCATGGTACAAAAAGAGGTAGCAGAAAGAATTTGTGCTAAAAAAGGAAAAGAGAGAAGTGTTCTTACTCTAGCAGTAGAATATTTTGGAGAAGCTGAGTATCTTTTCACAATTCCAAAAGAGTTTTTTACTCCTATCCCTAAGGTAGATTCTGCTTTTATGTCTATTAAGCTTTACAAAAATGAAAGATATAGCAAAATAGTAGATGAAGATTGTTTCTTTAAATATGTAAAGGCTGCCTTTGCTAACAAAAGAAAAAATCTATTAAATAACTTTACAGCTTTGGGAAAATCTAAAGATGAGTTGAGAGAGATTTTAGCTCAAGCTAATATTGCTGAAACAGAGAGAGCTGAAAATCTTTCTATTGATGATTTTTTAAATCTAATTGCTATATTTGAAAAAAAATAAGCTGCAATTTAAAAGAGCAGGCTGACAATTTAGTCAGCCTTGTTTTAAATTTTAAGATGGAGGAAAAATGCTAGGAAGTTATGAGTTTCTGATTCAAAGCAGAAAAGAGGATATTGACTTTATAAATAAAGTTGTAGAAGCTTATGAAGGAGCTGGAGTTGTAAGAACTGTAGATCCTCAAAAGGGGCTTATAAATATAATTACTACATATGATTTTAAAGATTTTGTAAAATTTGTTATAGAGGATTTAAGAAAGTATGATGTAGTAGCTGAAATTATAGAAGAGGGAGCTTGGAAAGGTTCTCTATACATCAATAAATAATATTTAGTGGAGGAAAAGATGGAAAAATTAGAAAAATTGATCAACTATATTATAAAAGAGCTTGTAGATACTAAAGATGCTGTAATGATAGACTATGATGCTATTGATGATACTATCACTTTTAAAGTAAGTGTTGCTAAAGGAGAAATGGGAAAAATAATTGGTAAAAATGGACTTACAGCAAATGCAATTAGAGGAGTTATGCAAGCTGCTGGAGTTAAAGATAAACTAAATGTAAATGTTGAATTTTTAGACTAGGAGGATTGATTGATGGAGCTTTTTACAGTTGGTAAAATATCTGGAACTCATCATCTTAAAGGAGCTGTAAAGATTATAGCTAATGTGTCAGATGCTGAGATTTTAGTTGGAAATAAAGTTATTATTGATATTCAAGGGGAACAAAAAATACTTACTATCACAAGTGTAAGCCCTCTTGTTGGAAATAAATGGACAGTTGAATTTCAAGAGATAACTAATAAAACTGATGCTGGAAAGTTAAAAAATGGACTTATTAAAGTTAGAAGAGATATTTTAGGAATAGCTGAAGATGAATATCTATTAAACGATCTTATGGATATGGAAGTTGTAGATATGAAAAATAATGAAACTATAGGAAGAGTAACTGATATTTTTGAAACTGCTGCTCACGATATTCTTGTAGTTGAAGATGAAAAAAGTGAAGCTATGATTCCAGATATTGATGAGTTTGTTAAAAAGATAGATTTTGACAAAAGAACTATCTATGTTGAACTTATTGATGGAATGAGAGAGATGAAAGGGAAAAAATATCAGCAAGATGATGGAATAGAAGATGAGGAGTAATTTATGAAAATAAATATTTTAACTCTATTTCCAGAGATGTTCAGAGGATTTACAGGAGAGAGCATAATAAAGAGAGCTTTGGAAAAAAATCTTTTAGAGATAAATGTAATTAATATTAGAGATTTTTGTTACGACAAGCATAAACAAGCTGATGACAAGGTTTTTGGTGGAGGGGCAGGAATGCTTATGAAGCCAGAGCCACTTATTAGAGCATTAAATACACTTGGAGGAAAAGTTATATATACTTCACCTCAAGGGGTTAGATTTGATCAAAAGTTAGCAATAGAACTTTCTCAAGAGGAGGAGATCACTATAATTGCTGGACACTATGAGGGAATTGATGAGAGAGTAGTGGAAAGTAGAGTTGATTTAGAAGTGTCTATTGGGGATTTTGTTTTAACTGGTGGGGAGTTACCTGCTATGGTGATGACAGATTGTATTGCTAGACTTGTTCCTGGAGCTATTAAGCAGGAATCTTATGAAAATGACTCTTTTTTTAATGGACTTTTAGATTATCCAAACTACACAAGACCTGAAGAGTATGAGGGTATGAAAGTGCCAGAGGTTTTATTATCTGGACACCATAAAAATATAGAGATTTGGAGAAAAAAAGAGAGTTTAAAGAGAACTTATTTAAGGAGACCAGATCTTTTAAAGGGGAGAGAGTTTGATAAGTTAGAGAAAAAACTTTTAAACGAGATAAAAGAGGAGTTAAAAAAGGAGAATAAATAATGATCTATAAACTTGGAGAATATATTCCAAAAATTGGAAAGAATAATTATATTGCTGAAAGTGCAAGTATAATTGGAAAAGTTGAAACAGGAGAGAATGTATCAATTTGGTTTTCTGCTGTTTTAAGAGGAGATATGAGCTTAATTAAAATTGGTAATGGCTCAAATGTTCAAGATAATTCAACTTTACATGGAGATACAGATTTTCCTACAACAATAGGAGAGAGAGTTACTATTGGGCATAACTGTGTTGTGCATGGTTGTACAGTAGGAGATAACTCAATAATTGGAATGGGAAGTATTATTTTAAATGGAAGTGTTATTCCTAAAAATTGTATCGTATCTGCTGGTTCTGTGGTGAATAGTAAATTGAAAGCAGAGGAAGGGGATCTTATAGCAGGTTCTCCAGCTAGAGTTATAAAGAAACTTTCTGAAAAACATTGGGAATATTTAGAATATGCAAGTGGAGTTTATCTTGCAAAGATAGATAGATTTAAAAATCAATTAGAAGAGATTAAATTAGAAGAAAAATAAATTTAAAGAAGGGATTATATAAAATGAGAGATAAAATATACTTAGGATTAGTTCACTATCCTGTTTACAATAAAAATAATGATGTTGTATGTACTTCTGTTACAAACTTTGATATTCACGATATTTCAAGAAGTTGTAGAACTTATGATGTAAAAGGATACCGTTTAATTGTTCCAGTAGATGCACAAAAAATGCTTACTGAAAGAATTATAGGTTACTGGCAAGAGGGTACAGGGGGACAATTTAACAAGGATAGAGAAAATGCCTTTGCTATAACTAGAGTTATGGACAGTATTGAAAAGGTAATTGAAGAGATTGAAGAGAAAGAGGGACAAAAACCTGTTATCATCACAACTTCAGCAAGAATTTTCCCTAATACTGTAAGCTATAAAACAATGTCAGACATGATATTTGAAGATAACAGACCATACTTATTATTATTTGGTACTGGTTGGGGGCTTACAGATGAAGTAATGGATATGTCAAACTATATTCTTGAGCCAATTAGAGGAAATACAAAATATAATCATCTTTCTGTAAGAGCTGCTGTGGCTATTATACTTGATAGACTTTTAGGAGAAAGATAATTAAAATACAGTTCTGGAGGGAAAATGAGTAGAAATGAGATAAGGATCAAACCTCAAGATGGTATTTTCAGACAGATGGGAATAGAAAATGTAAGTATTAGAGAGATTGTTTTTTATGAGAGAAACAAGAAGATGAAATTTATGTGTTCTGTTCCCAGTGTCAAAGATCTCAAAGAACTGGATATAATTTATGAAAATATCAAAAAGAATTTTGGAAAAGAGCTTGAGGTTGACTTTAAAGTAGAATATACAAAGAGTGAAATTATGAGAGAGGAGCTTGTGACAATAGTAGAAAAGGCTATAATTAGATTAAAAGCTAGAAATGCTATTTCCAAATCCTTTCTTTATTTTTACAGAATAAGAATAGAGGAAACTGTTATTGATATTGAGTTAAATGATAAAACCTCTATTGAGATCCTGCTTCAAACTAAAATAGATGAGAAGCTTGAGAAGATTTTAGAGAACTATGGAATATATAATTTTAAAGTTAAATTTATTCATGGGGATTTTTCAAAGGAGCTTACAGAGGTTGAGGCTCAAAAACAGAAAGAGATGATATCTCTATCAGCTAAGATAGACTCTGAAAATAGAGCTACTGCTGCTAATAAACCACAAAAATCAAATGAGATCTATGTTAAACAAGGAGGTTTCCAAAGACAAAGTTACTCTAGTAATAAAACGAAGGAGATCAAGGGAAATAGTATCTCTTTAAGTGAGTTTTTTGAGCTTTATGAAGATGAACTTTGTGTTGTTGAAGGAGAGGTATTCTCTATTGAAAGTAGAGATATTAGAAATGAAAAAATACTGCTTACAATAAGATTAACTGATGAGGTTACTTCTCTAACTTCAAAGGTTTTCTGTGATAAGGATAAACCTGTGGAAGTATCTGTTGGAGATTTTATAAAGATTAGTGGTAAAAAGCAAATTGATAGATACTCTGACAATGAAGAGGTTATAATGATAAACTCTATCAATAAGTTAGAGAAAACAAAAGCTAAAAAAGAGGACAAGGCAGAAGTTAAGATGGTAGAACTTCACACTCACAGTAAGATGAGTGAGATGGTTGGAGTTGAAGATATAGGAGATCTTATAAAACGTGCTATCTCTTATGGACATAAGGCTATGGCTATCACAGATTACTCTGTTGTTCATGCTTTCCCATTTGCATATAAAGCAGCTAAAGGAAAGGATTTTAAAGCTATTCTAGGTTGTGAAATGTATATGGTTGATGATACTTTGCCTATGGTAAGAGATTGTAAAACAGGTGCTATTGAAGATACTACCTTTGTTGTATTTGATATTGAAACTCAAGGACTTAATAGCCATGAGCATGAGATAACTGAAATAGCTGCTGTTAAATTAAAAGGAACTAGAATTATTGATACTTTTACTAAAATTATTAAAACTGAGAAAGAGATCAGTAGAAAGATTCAAGAACTTAATGCTAATATAACATCAACTACTTTAAGAGAACTTAAATTAAAAGATTTAGATGAGAGCATAATTTTAAGTTTAGAAAAAAAAGGGGTTTCTTCAGAAATAATAAAAAAATATTATGATGTTTCTTTAAGTAAATTAAATAGTATAGAAAATGAAAATTTAAAAGAATGTATAAAAGAATTATCAAAAAAAGGACTTAAAAGTTCAATGTTTAAGTCTAGTGTTATAAATGAAATGCTAAAAAAAGGAATTGCTGCCAATAGAAAAGATGACGATCCTACAATAGAAGAAGTATTACCTAAATTTTTAGAGTTTACTAAAGATGCTGTAATGGTAGCTCACAACTCAGCTTTTGATATGGGATTTATTAGAAGAGATGCTAAAAAATATATGGGAATAGATTATAAACCACCTGTAATAGACACTTTACAAATGGCAAGAGATTTATATCCAGATTTAAAAGGATACAATCTTGATAGATTAAACAAAACATTTAAACTTTCTCTTGAAAACCACCATAGAGCTATTGATGATGCTCAATCAACAGCTAAGCTTTTCATCATGTTTTTAGAGAAATATATTGAAAATGGAGTGGTTAATGTTGAGGATATGAATGGAGCTTTTCCTTTAAATATTCAAAAACAAGCTACTAGAAATATTATGGTGATTGCTAAAAATTTAACTGGATTACAAAATTTATATAGATTGGTTTCAGAAGCTCATATTGATTATTATGGAAGTAAAAAGCCTAGAGTTCTTAAAAGTCGTGTAGATAAATTAAGAGATGGTTTGATAGTTGGAAGTTCTTTAACTAGCCATTTTTCAAATGATGGTGAATTAGCTGAATACTATATGAGATATGATCTTGAAAATGTAGAGAAAAATATAGATTTCTATGACTATATAGAACTTCTTCCTAGAGCTACTTATGCTGAACTTTATGAGGAAGATGGTACAGGAACAATTTCATCTTTTGAGCAGATTGAGGATATGAATAGATATTTCTACAATCTAGCTAAAGAGAGAGGAAAGTTAGTAACTGCCAGTTCAAATGTTCATTACAATAATGAAGAAGATTATAAGATAAGAAGTATTCTTCTTTATGGTAGTGGAAATGTATTTAGAGAAAATCAATATAAAACAGATAATAAATTTTACTTTAGAACTACTGATGAACTACTAGATGAGTTTAGTTACTTAGGAGAAGAGGTAGCTAATGAAATAGTTGTTAAAAATACCAATACCATAGCTGATATGATTGAGGTAATTAAACCAGTACCTGATGGTTTCTACCCACCTAAAATTGATAATGCAGAGAATATAGTTAAAGAGATGACATATGAAAAAGCATATCGTATCTATGGAAACCCACTTCCAGAGATTGTTAAAGCTAGACTTGAAAGGGAGCTAGGGGCAATTATAGGAAATGGATTCTCAGTACTTTACCTATCAGCACAAAAACTTGTTAAAAAATCTTTAGATAGTGGATATCTAGTAGGTTCGAGGGGATCGGTAGGTTCATCTTTAGTTGCATTTATGATGGGAATTACAGAGGTTAATGCTCTTTATCCTCACTATATCTGCACTAACCCTGAATGTAAAAATTCAGAGTTTATAGAGAGAGAGGGAGTAGGTATTGACTTACCAGAGAAGATCTGTCCTAAGTGTGGGCAACCGTATAAACGTGATGGATACTCAATACCATTTGAAGTATTTATGGGATTTAATGGAGAGAAAGTGCCTGATATTGACCTTAACTTCTCTGGAGAGTATCAATCAGAAATTCACAGATATTGTGAGCAACTTTTCGGTAAAGAGAATGTATTTAAAGCTGGAACAATATCAACTTTAGCAGAGAAAAACGCCGAAGGTTATGTAAAAAAATATTTTGAAGATCATGAGTTAAAGAATAATAGAGCTGAGATTATAAGATTAGCTAAAAAAGTTGAGGGAGCAAAGAAAACTACTGGACAGCATCCAGGGGGAATGGTTGTTGTACCTCGTGACCACAATATATATGAGTTTTGCCCTGTGCAAAAACCTGCAAATGATATAACAAATGACTCTATCACAACTCACTTTGATTATCACGTTATGGACGAACAGCTTGTAAAACTTGATATACTTGGACATGACGACCCTACTACAATAAAGATGCTACAAGAGTATACAGGGGTAGATATTTACTCTATACCTATTGCTGACCCTGAAACTTTGAAAATATTCTCTAGTACTGAATCATTGGGAATCACTTCTGAAGATATAAATTCAGTTGTAGGAACTTTTGGAGTGCCAGAGTTTGGAACACCATTTGTTAGACAGATGCTAATTGATACAATGCCAAAAACATTTGCTGAGCTTGTAAGAATTTCAGGACTTTCACATGGTACAGATGTATGGTTAAACAACGCTCAAGAGTTTATTAGACAGAAGAAAGCAACTCTGTCACAAGTTATTACAGTGCGTGATGACATTATGAACTATTTGATTGACCAAGGTATTGAAAAGGGAACTGCATTTAAAATAATGGAGTTTGTAAGAAAGGGAAAACCATCAAAAGATCCTGAGGGATGGGAGAAATTTTCTAACCTTATGAAAGAGCACAATGTTGCTGAATGGTATATAGAATCATGTAGAAGAATAAAATATATGTTCCCTAAGGGGCATGCTGTTGCTTATGTTATGATGGCAATGAGAATAGCTTACTTTAAAGTTCACTATCCACTTGCTTTCTATGCTGCATATCTTTCAAGAAAGGCTGAGGACTTTGATTTTGATATTATGGGAAATCCTGAAAGTGCTAAAAATCATCTTGAAGTACTTTCTAAAGAGCCTAAGTTAGATGTTAAGAAAAAAGCTGAAATGGCTATTTGTGAGATTATAGTTGAGATGTATGCAAGGGGATTCCAATTCCTACCTATTGATATTTACAAATCAGGGGGAACTAAGTTTACAATTGAAGATGGTAAGATAAGAATACCATTGATTGGACTTAGCGGACTTGGAGGAGCTGTAATTGATAATATTTTAAAAGAGAGAGAATTAGATAAATTTTTATCTTATGAGGATCTGAAAAGAAGAACTAAAGTATCTCAAACAATAGTAGAAAAATTAAAATCTATAAATGCAGTGGATTCTTTAAGTGAGACAAATCAGATCTCATTGTTTTAGGAGGGAAAATGTTAACTGAGAAAAAAGAGACAATGGGAGCTCTTCTAGTATGTCTTGCTGCGACTTTATGGGGATTTGATTCAATTGTCTTAACTCCAAATCTTTTTAAATTAAGTGTACCTTATGTAGTATTTATGGTGCATCTACTTCCTTTTGTGGGAATGACTCTACTTTTTGGAAAGGAAGAGTTAAAAAATATAAAGAAATTAGATGGAAAAGATCTGACTTATTTCTTTTTAGTAGCTCTATTTGGAGGGAGTTTAGGAACTCTTTCAATAGTAAAAGCTCTATTTTTAGTAAACTTTGATCATCTGACAGTAGTTACACTTCTTCAAAAATTACAACCTGTATTTGCTGTAATTCTTGCTTGGATAGTTTTAAAAGAGAAGATTACAAAACAATTTGTTTTCTGGGCTATCTTAGCTTTAATTGGAGGGTATTTTCTTACTTTTGAATTTAATACTCCTCAAATGGCATACAATGGAAATATGCTTTTAGCTTGTGGATACTCTCTTTTAGCTGCTTTTTCCTTTGGAAGTGCAACAGTTTTTGGAAAGAGAATACTAAAAAATGCCTCTTTTAGAACTGCACTATATTTGAGATATAGCTTTACAACTTTTATTATGTTTGTAATAAATATTTTCAGTGGAACTCTAGCAAATATTCACACTACACAACCTTTCCATTGGTTTATATTTATTGTAATAGGGCTTACTAGTGGAAGTGGAGCTATACTTCTTTATTATAAAGGGCTTAGATATATTCCAGCTAATGTGGCAACAATATGTGAACTTTGTTTCCCAGTTTCAAGTATACTTTTTGATTTTATTTTCAATGGTAAATTTTTATCTGGAATTCAAGTAATTAGCACTATTGTGATGCTATTTTCTATATATAAAATTACTCAAAGTCAACGGAATAATTAAAATTTTAAAATATTAGTAAAATCCGTTGTAAATTTTTTAAAGTTATGGTATAAAGGATATAACGTGTATTTTTAAGGAGGCTTTAAAATGACTAAAAAAGAATTTGTTGATTTATATTTTGAAAAGGGAGAATTTGCAACTAAAGCTGATGCTGAAAGAAAAGCTGCTGCATTCCTAGCTGTGTTAGAAGAAGCATTAGTAAAAGGAGAAGAAGTTACTTTCTTAGGATTTGGAAAATTTGAAGTTGCTGAAAGAGCTGCTAGAACTGGTAGAAATCCTCAAACTGGAGAAGAAATGACTATTGAAGCTAAAAAAGTTGTTAAATTCAAACCTGGAAAAGGATTATCTGAAGCTGTAAACAAATAGTGTAACTACTCAGCTATGTAGTTACAAAAAATTAAAAATCAGCTAAAAATTAGGA
>ENA-OWPF01000665-OWPF01000665.1-human-gut-metagenome-genome-assembly--contig:-NODE-665-length-36400-cov-4.965195_pt1 | contig 36400 bp, 34 predicted proteins | sample MGYA00248261_ERZ651840 | MGnify/ENA primary metagenome ERZ651840 (study PRJEB26924, sample SAMEA4378268) | human gut metagenome | biome: human gut; feature: human-associated habitat; material: faeces... | reverse complement strand
AATGCTTTGAAAAAATTAGCCAGACAACTAAACGCGGATATTGTAAATGTACATTATGCAAGTGGATATGGTACCTTAGCAAGAATTGCTCATCTCCCTAATATTATTTTATCTGTTTGGGGAAGTGATGTGTATGATTTTCCATATAGAAATAGAATTAATATGTACATAATCAAAAAAAATTTGTTGTATGCAAAACATATAGTATCAACAAGTGAAGCAATGAAAATACAAGTTTTAAATATTTTAGATAAAAAAATAGAGATTGATGTTGTACCATTTGGAGTAGATGTTAAAAAATTTAAATGTTGTAGAGAAAAGAGAAAAGATGATAAATTTATTTTCTGCGTTATAAAATCGCTGGAAAATATTTATGGAATAGATATTATAATAAAAGCATTTGACGCCTTTTTAAAAAGAAAAAATATTATTTTGAAAACTTAAATGGTGTTAATGTTATTCGTGTTAGAGTTCCTGAGTTTACTAAGAGAAATAAATTTAGTCGTATAAAAAATATTGTGGCATATTTTTGCCGGGCTATAGTCGCTAGTAGAAAAGCAGGAAGACAGGATTATATCTTTACTATTTCACAACCGCCTATTCTTGGAGGTCTTTTAGGTGTAATTGGTAAATGGCAAAAACACGCAAAAATGATTTATTGTATTCAAGATTTTAATCCTGAGCAAGTTATAGCAGTAGGATACAGCAAGAATAAACTAGTTCTTAAATGCATGTTGCTTATGGATAAATTTAGTTGTCGCCATTCAGACTTAGTTATCACAGTTGGACGAGATTTGGTAGAAACATTAAAGAGCCGTTTTAAAGGGAAAAAAGTACCCAAATATGTGATGATTAATAATTGGATTGATGAAAATGAAATTTACCCTTTATCATTAGACAATAATAAAGTTTTAGAGTTTAAAAAGAACTATAGGCTGGAAGATAAATTTGTTATCATGTACTCTGGAAATATTGGACTCTACTATGATCTTAAAAATTTATTAATAGTAATTGGATTTGTTGCAGCTACATTTTTTTATGAAAAATTTGCAGATATATTATTTGGAGTTATAGGCAATACTTCGTATGGTCACTATGAAGAAGTTATGGCTCCGGGAGGTAATGGTGTAAATCCTTTGAGATTTGCTGTGTATTTAGCTCCATTACTTGTAAGTTTAAAATATTATAATAAAATAAATCCTACAAATGATAGAAAAATAGATATTATGATAAATCTTTGTGTATTAGATACTTTGATATGGATGTTAGCAATGAATAATGTATTCTTTGCTAGATTAACATTTTACTTTGATCTATATTTCCTATTCTTAATACCTAGGATAGTAAGTATGGATACAAAGTCATTTAATAGATTAGCATACTATACCGTGGCTTGTGGTTATTTTGTATTTAGCTATATGTTACTTGCAAGTGGAGATAGCTGGATAATACCATATACATTTAATATAACTTTGTTTTAAAAAATACAAAAGTAGGTGGAAGTTTTATGTATAAAAATCAAGAAATACCTAAAATAATTCATTATTGTTGGTTTGGAAATAATGAAAAACCAGATATAGTAAAGAAATGTATAAATAGTTGGAAAGCAAATCTTAAAGATTATGAAATAATAGAATGGAATGAAAGTAACTTTGATATAAACATAAATAGTTATGTAAAAGAAGCCTATGAAAATAAAAAATATGCATTTGTAAGCGATTATACTAGAGTATATGCTTTGTATAACATTGGTGGAATATACTTTGATACTGATGTAGAGGTATTTAAACCATTAGATGAATTTCTACAAGAAGATTCATTTTGGGGATTTGAAGAAAAAGATTATATAGCTACGAGTACTATAGGGGCTAAAAAGGGAAATTTATTAATAAAGTCATTTTTAGATTTCTACGAAGGAAAGTCGTATAGTCAAATGATAGAAAATACAGAAACATCTACAAATGTTCAAATTGTAACTAATATAATGAAAGATATTGGATTTGAAATGAATGGTAAAAGACAATATATAGAAAATATAGGATCAATATATCCTCAAGATTACTTTTCTCCATATGATTATATAAATTTAATAGATAAAAGAAGCAATAATACATATACAATGCATCATTTTTATAAAAGTTGGCTATCTCCAAAAGATAGAGTTAAGTCTAATATAAAGAGAGTATTAGCTAAAACTATTGGAGGGGAAAATATAGCAAGGATAAGAAGATTAGTATCAAAAGCTTAAATTTATAAAGATTATGAACTATTTAAATAAGTGCAAATTAAGTAATAAAAAAAGGATTAAAAATAGTAGTAGAATAAAAACTTATTAATAGCAAAAAATTAATTAAACGCCGTTAGAATAAAATGGCGTTTTTTATTACTCTAAAGAGTAATAAATGATACACCCATAGTCAATAGAGTATCTTATTGAAAATAAATAAAATAAATAATAGAAAAATAAAAATTGGAGTGAATGTTATGAAGAAAGTACTAATTTCTTCTTTTGATATGGGAATAGGTGGAGTTGAAAGAAGTTTAATAAGCATGTTACAAAATTTTGATTATGATAACTATAAAGTAGATCTTATGCTTTATAGACATCAGGGTGAATTTATGAAATTCTTATCTGATGAAGTAAATCTATTAGACGAAATAGATGGATACAACTCATTTGGAGTACCAATAAGTAATTTAATTAAAGATAAAAAAATTATGTTAGCAACATCTAGACTAGTAGCAAAAGGTATAGCAAAAGTTAAAAAAATGTTATATAGAATAGAAGATATTTCATATTATCAAGACCAAATAACTAAAATTTTATCACAACCTTATTTGGAGAATATAGAAGAGGAATATGATGTAGCAATAAGCTATGTATGGCCTCATTACTTCATAGCAAATAAAGTAAAAGCTAAAAAGAAAATAGCTTGGATACATACAGATTACTCAACTATAGATATAAATAGAAAATTAGATTTAAAAATGTGGTCTAAATTTGATTATATTATTTCTATATCAGAAGATTGTACCAAGGCATTTATAAATATATATCCTGAGTTGGAAGATAAAATTATACTCATGGAAAATATAACATCTCCTAAATTTATTAAGGAAATGTCAGATGAAAACGTTGAAGATTTAATACAAAATGAAGAAATATTCAATTTAGTAACTGTAGGAAGGTTAAGTCATGCAAAGGGAATTGATAATGCAGTAAAAGCATTAAATATATTAAATGAAAAAGGTATTAATAATATTAGATGGTATATAGTAGGCTATGGACCGGAAGAGAGTAATATAAGGCAGTTAATAGAAGAGTATAATCTAAAAGAAAAATTTATATTATTGGGGAAAAAGTTAAATCCATACCCATATATAAAAAATTGTGATTTATATGTGCAACCATCTAGATATGAAGGGAAAGCTGTAACTATTACAGAAGCCCAAATATTAGAAAAGCCTATCCTATTAACTAATTATCCAACAGCAAATAGTCAAGTAATTAATGGTATAGATGGAATAATAACAGAACTAAGTGTAGATGGAATTGCTAATGGAATAGAAAAAATATTAAATGATAGTGAGTTAAGAGACAAATTATCTAAACACAATGGAAGTAAAGATTATGGAAATAGTTATGAACTAAAAAAATTATATAAATTATTTGATGAGGAGAATTAATATGGATAAGATTAAATGTCATTTAATACTTCACTCTAAAATGGGGCATTTAAATCAATTATATAGTGGGTTTATAGAGCTTTCTAAAAAAGGCTTAATAGATCTTACTATAGAAAATAAAGTACATACTAAAGAATATATTTTAGAAGCAATAATAAATAATAAATTTAGAGTGGTATATGATGCTTTTGATGAGGGATGGAAATATTCTAGTGATATAAGTATTAATGATGCGGATTATTACTTTAAACGAAGTTATGACTCAAGTATACATAAAAGAATATCTGAAAAAATTAAACCATTGGGATTGAATTATAATGTATATAGTTCCAATGGAAATGTATTTGGAAAAAAAGAGATACTTTTAAATTATATAAAAAAAATAATTAAAAATAAAAAATCTAATTTTTACTTTGAAGATTTTGAGTGTGAACCTAATATAACTAATAATCCTAAGATATGTTTTTTAACAAGACTGTGGGATCCAGATGCGTATGAAGTTGAAAATGAAAAAGTACGATTAGAGAGAATTGAAATAAATGAATTTAGAGCAAATTGTATTAGAGCTTGTAAAAAAGAGTTTGGAGAAAGTTTTATAGGTGGAGTTGAAGATAGTGAATTTGCAAGAAAAAACTATCCAGATTGTATAGTAGGAGATAAATCTATAACAGATAGATACAACTTTATGAATATAGTAAAATCTTCTGATATATGTATAGCTACTACTGGATTACATAAATCAATAGGATGGAAATTTGGAGAATATATTGCAGCATCAAGGGCTATTGTAACAGAAAAGCTTCATTATGAAATTCCAGGAGAATTTAAATCAGGTATAAACTATTTAGAATTTAGTAGTGCATATGAATTAGTGAATAGCATAAATAAGCTTATGAAAGATAATGTTTTTAGATATAAAATGATGCAAAATAACCATGACTATTATGTTAAATATGTAAGGCCAGATAAACTAGTTATGAACACCTTGAAACAAGTCATTCAAGAGTCGGAGGAAAAATATGAATCCAAAAGTTAGTATAATTGTACCAATATATAACTCAGAAAAGTATATGAGTAAATGTATAGAATCTATATTAAATCAAACTTTAAGTGAAATTGAAATAATATTAGTAAATGATGGTTCTACAGATAATAGTAGGAAAATAATAGAGAACTATGCTAAAAAAGATAATAGAATAAAAGTGATTCATCAACAAAATAGTGGTCCGTCAGTTGCTAGAAATAAAGGTATAAGAATAGCAAAAGGTAAGTATATAGGATTTGTAGATAGTGATGATTATATAGAACCTAATATGTATGAAGAGTTATACAATAATGCTAATAATAAAAATATAGAAGTAGCTATGTGTAGTTATAATGAAAAGCACTTATATAATGATATTGAATATGTTATTAAACCTAAATTAGATTCGAATAGGATTTATGAAAAAGAAGACATAAAGCAGGGTATCATAAGTACATTTTCTAAAAATGATAACTATGGATTTTATAGTCTATGCAATAAATTATATCTTAAAGAATGGTTAATAAAAGAAAATTTAACTATTGACACAAATAGAGATCATGGAGAAGATTGGTGGTTTAATATAAATGTATTTAGTAAATTGAACTCTTTTGTATATATAGATAAAGTACTATATAACTACGTACACAGTAATAACAATAGCTTAATGGTAAAATACAGAGAAAATCAATTTGATTTATTTTTAGATGGACGATTAAAAATGAAAGAAATAATGCCTAAAGAGTATATGGATTATAATGAGTTGAATAAAAGATTTGTATATGAATTTTCAGCATATATTATAAGAACATTTAAAGAAGTTAAAGACTCTAAAAAAAGAAACTTATTAATAAGAAATGTGTTAAATAATGAAGAAGTTAAAGAAAGTTGTAAAAATCTTTCTGGATTACCTATTCATTTTAAGGTAGTAAGTTTCTTAATTAAAAATAATTTTAAAAGCTTAGCGTTTATTGCCTATAAAGGTATAAGTATTTTAACATAAATAGTTTTAAATAGGTAATGAAAATATGAAATAATTAGTTAAGTGGTTGTTCTAGTTAAATATAATTATTAAAAATACTAGAGTATAAGAAGTTATATCTATATGATAAGAAATGGAAATCATGGAATTTGAATTTAAATTAAGAATTGTTATTAAGTTATCTAAAAAGATACAATAGGGCATTAAGATTTATTATATCAGTGTAATTTAGGTGAGGTGTATATGAGTAATATTTTAGTAAGTATAATAGTTCCAATGTATAACTCGGAAAAATATATAGAAAGATGTGTAAAATCACTGATTACCCAAAGTTATAAAAATATAGAAATAATATTAATTGATGATGGCTCTAAGGATAAAACTATAGAAATTATAAAACTATATAGTGGTAAAGATTCTAGAATAAAATTATATAAAAAGAAAAATAGCGGAGCATCATCAGCTAGAAACTATGGTTTAGAAAAATGTAGGGGTGATTATATATTATTTGTAGATGCAGATGATTATATTGATTCTAATATGGTTCAAGATATGGTAAGTATGGTTGAAATAACTACAAATACAATGGTGTTTAGTGGGAATGATGAAATCTATGTAGATAAAATAGAATATAGAAATTTATTTATTGATATAAAAGATAAGAGAAATATACCAAGGAATATAGTAATGAGAGAAATAGCAAGTGGAAGAGCTGGTTTAATATGCTGCAAACTTATACCAAAGTCAATAGTTGATAAATTTAATATCAAATTTGATGAAAGTATTAAAATGAGCGAAGATCAACTTTTCTTTTTAGAGTTAGCTCAATATATAAATAAATTTTGTTATGTAGAAGGATGTATGTACCATTATGATAGGACTAATGAAAAAAGTATAACTGTAAATTATCAAAATGATGTTTATAAAAATCAAATGTATGTATTTAAAAAAATAGAAACATTATTCAAAAAAAATCAGCTTAATCAGAATGATGATATAAAGGCATTATCTAAAAAAATGAAAGATATATTACTATTTTGTATAAATAATGAAGTTTGTACTAGTAATATTAGAAATATTAACAAAAAAATTAAAAATATAAACTATATATTAAAAGACACTAGTATAGATTCAAAATACGGAGAAGAAATAAAAGATTCTTTGATAGGGAAATTGATTTATAAAGGAATTACTAATAATAATACAATTTTGTATACGTTTAAATTATTTATAGCACTAAAAGTATTGATTCCTTTAAAAAATATGATAAAGAGTAAAATGAGGGGAAGTAATGCATAAATTAAAACATATTGTGGATGGATTAAAATTTATAGTAGCTTATTGTATAGCTAATATATTAAGGTTAGTTAAGTCTAATAGAGATATATGGCTAATAGGCGAGAGAAAAGATGAAGCAAAAGACAATGGATATCACTTATTTAAATATATAAGGGAAAATCATAGAGAAGAAAAAGTATACTATGTAATTGATAAAAACTCTAAAGACTTAGATAAAATACAATCTCTTGGAAATATCGTATATGCAGATTCTTTTAAGCATTACATATATTATGTCATGGCAAATAAGTTAATAATGGCACATTTAAGTTCTTGTGTACCAGATTCACCAGTATGTTGGAAAGTTAGAGAACTAGAAATAGTAAAATACAAAAAAATATTTATACAACATGGAATAACAAAGGAGCTTATACCATCTCTTATGTATGAAAATACAAAGGCAGATTTATTTATATGTGGTGCTAAGCCTGAATATGATTTTGTTAAATCTGAGTTTGGATACCCAGAAGGTAGTGTTAAGTATACTGGTTTTGCAAGGTTTGATAACTTACATGATTTTGAGGTAAAAAATCAAATATTAGTTATGCCAACGTGGAGACAATGGATTCCAAGTATGACTTGGTCTTCAGATAACAGAGAAGAGTGTAAAAAAATATTTATTGAATCTGAATATTATAAAAAATTCAATGAGCTTATAAATGATAATGAGATAAAAGATATTCTTGATAAAAATGATATGAGATTAATATTTTACCCACATCATGAGATGCAGGGGTATATAGAATTATTTAAAAATAATTCAGATAGAGTAGTTATAGCAAAAGAAAATGAGTTTGATGTGCAACAGTTACTAAAGGAATCAAAGATATTGATAACTGATTACTCTAGTGTGGCTTTTGATTTTGCATATATGAGAAAACCTATCATATATTATCAGTTTGATAGTGAAGAATATTATAATAAGCATTATTCAAAAGGATATTTTCAATATAATAAGGATGGGTTTGGTATGGTAGCTTATTCTCAAAATAATATTATTAAAGAAATAGATAATATCTTAGCAAATGGAATATATAAAAGTTATAAACATAATATAGATAAATTTTTTAAAATAAATGATTCAAATAATAATTATAGAATATATAGAGGAGTAAAGATGATATAAATTATTAAGAGAGGAAATTTATAAGGTGAGTAATAAAATAAGTATTGTTGTACCAGTATATAATGTAGAAAATTATATACTGGAATGTATAGAATCTATAATAAATCAAAGTTTAAAAGAAATAGAAATAATAGTTATTAATGATGGTTCAACTGATAATAGTATTAAAAAATTAGAACAAATAAAAGATAGTAGAATAAAATTAATAAACAAAAGAAATGGAGGATTATCATCTGCTAGAAATGAAGGATTAAAAGTATGTAGTGGAAAATATTTAATTTTTATTGATAGCGATGATTTTTTATTAGATAAATATTGTCTTGAAAATATGTATGCTTGTATATCGAGTAATGATTTGGATATATTATCATCAAATGCTAAGTTATTTTATGAAGAAAAAAATAAATATGTTGAAACAAATAAAGGTTTAACATTTAATGAAAATAAAGTAATGTCTATAGATGATTTTATAAGGAAATCTCAAGTTTGTGATATAGCTCCAGTATGTTTCTATATGTATAGAACAAAGTTTTTAAAGGGAAATAATCTATCATTTAAAGAAGGTATATATCATGAAGATGAATTATTCACATATAAAGCTTTATTAAAAACTGAAAATATATATGTCTCTAATGAGTATTTCTATGCTTATAGACAAAGAGACGGATCTATAACAAGTTCTAAAAATAATATAAAAAGAGGACTAGATATAATTGATATATGTTTAGAGTTAGAGAAAGATTTTGAAAATATAAAAAATAAAGAAATTAAAATGATATTATGCAATAGAGGATTTAATATGATTTTAGAAAGTGTATTGAAGTATAATATAAAAAAAATAGATATAAATACTAAAAAGTATTTAATTAAACATTCGAAATCAATAAAAGATAAGGTAAGAGCATGTATATGTATATTAAGTCCTAGTATTTATAAAGCTATAATAAGCAGAGGAGTATAAATATGAAAGTTAGTATAATAATAGCAGCGTATAATATAGATCAATATATAGAACGATGTATAAATTCAATAATAAATCAAACGCTAAAAGATATAGAAATAATAGTAGTCAATGATGGTTCAAAAGATAGAACACTAGATATAATAAAAGATATAGCATCAAAAGATAGTAGAATAAAAATAATAGATAAACAAAATCAAGGATTAATAGAAGCAAGAAAATCAGGAATGAAAATCGCTAATGGGGAATATTTACTATTTGTAGATGGAGATGATTGGTTAGAAATAGACACACTAGAAAAATTATATAAGAATGCTAAATCTAATAATTCAGATATAGTTATATATAATGCTTATAATAGTTATGATAATTCTAAATATAAATTAAATATATTTAGAAATATGAATCAAAAAGATTATATTAAAAGATTATTTTTAGGAGATATATATCCATGTATATGGTCTAAATTTATAAAATTAGATTATATAAGGTCAAATCATATAGAATTTGTAAGTAATATAAGTTATGCAGAAGATTTAGCAACTAGTGTATCTTTATTTATGCATAATCCCCAGATAAGTTATGTAGAAGATTATTTATACAATTATTATCAAAGAGAATGTAGTATAACAAAAACTATAAATAATAAAATTTTAGAAATAAATGAAGCAATTCAATTTATCAAAAAAAAGTTAGAAGAACATAATTTGTTTGATAAATATAAAGAAGAATTTGACTGTATGATATATGAACATATATTTGAAGGTAATTTTTTAACAAGATATTATAACACGGATTTAGGTGAGAAATTATATAATCAATACAAATTATACAATATAAGTATTAATAATAATAAATATATAAAAGAGAAAATATCAAAAGATAGTCTATTTTTAAGAATACGAATTAAATTATATTGCAAAAGTTATAAATTAGGTAAAGTATATGATAAATTAAGATATATTGTGAAGAAAGGCTAAAATATATGAGAGTACAAAATTCTATAAAAAATATAGGTATAAGTATGCTTAGTCAAATTATAATTGTATTGTTAGGTTTTTTATCAAGAAAAGTATTTTTAGATAACCTAGGAACAGAGTATTTGGGTATTAATGGACTACTAACAAATATATTATCTATGTTGAGTTTAGTAGAAGGTGGAATAGGTACTAGTATAATATATAATTTGTATAAACCTTTGGCTGAGAAAGATATAGAAAAAATAACAGCATTGGTTCAACTATATAAAAAATTATATGGTATCTTAGCAGTAGTAATATTTGCATTAAGTATAATAATGTATATATTTTTAGGTAACTTTATAAAAGGAGGAACAACAGTACCATTTGTAGCAGTAGTTTATTTTATATTTGTACTTAAAAATGTTGTTTCTTATTTAAATGCACATAAATGGTCATTAATAAATGCGGACCAAAAAGGATATTTAATAGCTAAAAATAATATTATATTTAATATTATTACAACAATATCTAAAATAATAATATTACAAATTACTAAAAATTATATACTATTCTTGTTAATAGAGTTAGTGATAGTTATAACTCAAAATATATATAATGGAAGAATTGTAAATGATAGGTATCCATATATAAAAATAAATAAAAAATATAAAGTAGATAAAGAAACAAGACATAATTTAATAATGAATGTAAAAGCTATATTTTTACATAATATAGGTAGTTATTGTGTTTTTGGTACGGATAACTTACTTATATCTTCGTTTGTAGGATTAACAACAGTAGGATTATATTCAAACTATACGATGATAACAACACAACTAGCATCACTATTAACACCTATATTAAATGGTATAGGAGCTAGTGTAGGAAACCTAATAGCTACTGAAAGTAAAGAAAAAAGATATCAAATATTTAATGTAATGTATTTAATAAATTTTTGGATATATTCTTTTAGTGTAATATTTTTATATAACTTATTAGAGCCATTTATAAATTGGTGGTTAGGGAAAGGATTACTATTAGATAAGTTAGCATTTGTATTTATCTTATTTAATTTTTATTTAACAGGTCTTAGAGGCGTTGTTACTATATTTAAATCAAAAGCTGGTATATTTACTAATGATAAATACATGCCATTGATAGAATCTATTATAAATCTAGGTACATCTATTGTACTTGTAAAGTATTTTGGATTAGCAGGTATATTTATAGGTACTACTATAAGTACTATTAGTATACCATTATGGATGCAGCCTAAATTAGTATATAATAAAGTATTTGAAAAATCAGTTTCAGATTACTTTAAAAAATATATATTTTATGTGATACTAACATTAATAGTAGGTATTTTTGCAACAACTGTATGTAATATACTAGTAGTAGGTAGTGGATTTATGTCATTGGTATTAAAGGGAATTATATGTGTTGTTATTGTTAACATATCATATTTATTTGTATTCTATAAAACTGATGAATTTAAGTATATATTAAATATTGTAAAACCTATGGTTATGAAAATGAAGGTTAAGATTTCATTAAATTAAAATATTAATGAATAAACATATTATAGAAATATTAGATAGTATTCTATTGAATTACATATAAACAAAAGCAGAGTAAGGTACATATTTATTAATAACATAAAAATTTTGATAAAAAAACTAAACACCTCATATTATTAATTTAATAAAGTAGGCAAAAATAGAATGTATACTATAAATTATTTAAGTAGATAGACAAAAGTTAATAATAGGGGGGATTTTTTTATGCTAAAAATATTATTTATAAATAACTACTTATAAGATATAGATATAGTAAAAACAGTATATATATTATGAAATAAGGTGAAGAAAAAATGAATGATAAGCATGCATACTTAATAATGGCGCATAATGAGTTTGATATATTAGAAAAACAGCTAAGATTATTAGATGATTATAGAAATGATATATATATACATATAGATAAAAAAGTAAAACAATTTAATTTTAATTATTATAAAAATATTGTTAAAAACTCTAATGTATACTATACAGAAAGAATAGATGTTAGATGGGGAGATTTTAGTCAAATTAAATGTGAGCTTATATTATTAAAAAAAGCTATACAAAAGGAATATATGTATTATCATTTGATTTCAGGAGTAGATATGCCTTTAAAAACTCAAGATGAGATACATGATTTCTTTAAAGATAATAATGGATTAGAGTTTATACATTTTTGTACTGAAGAACAATATATGAAAAGAAGAAATAGAGTATCACAATATCATTTTATGAGATGGTGTAGAACGAGAAATAAATATTTTAATTATATTACAAGTAGAATAAATACTTTTCTAAGTATAGCTCAGAGTAAATTTAACTTTAAAAGAAAATGGGATGAAGATATAAAACTTCAATCAGGTGCTAATTGGTTTAGTATAACTCATGAATTAGCGAAATATGTTATTAATAAAGAATCTTGGATTTACAAATACTTTAGATATACATCATGTGCTGACGAGGTATTTTTACAGACAATTGTATATAATTCAAAGTTTAGACATAAGTTATATAAAAAAGACATGAATGATGATCATGTAGCGTGTATGAGATACATAGATTGGAAACGAGGTAATCCATATATATTTAGAAAAGAAGACTTTCAAGAACTAGTTAATTCAAATCGAATGTTTGCTAGAAAGTTTAGTTCAAAAACTGATAATGAAATTATAAGTAATATATTTAATTATTTAATTAATAAATAAAATTATAAGTAAGGTTTGTTTTAGAATAATATACAATTTAGAGTAAATATAGAATATAACATATATAAGGAGTATTATGGTAGCACATAGATAGGTCAAGGTTTATTTGTAGTTGTATTTATTAGTGTAGGGGGTTAGTGTGCCGCTTAATATTATTGATAAGTCTAAATATATAGATGATATATTAGTTTATATATAATTAATCTGTTGTGCTAGTTATTTTACTAAACATATTGAAATTACTATATAAAGTTTTTTAACCAGCAAAATATAGCTTGTTAGAGTCTATTATTTTCAATAATTATAATTAACTAGCACAACGAGTTAATTAATTAACCAGTGCAACAGGTTAAATATGGTAAAGTCTATAGTAATAATTATTAAAAATAAAGTAGTAAGGATAGAGATTTATATAGGAAGGAGAAATATAGTGGATAGATACTTAAGTAATAAAATTAAAAATATTTCATTTTTACTTACAATTTTAGTAGTTATCTTACATGCATATAATATAGATAATACTATAAGCATTGTTAGTTTTATACAAACCTTTATATCTCATGGCATTGCAACTATTGCAGTTCCTATATTTTTTATGATATCAGGGTATTTGTTTTTTTATAAATTTGAACCTACTTTAGAAAATTGGATAAGTAAGTATAAAAAAAGATTTAAATCTTTATTTATACCGTTTATGATTTGGTGCACAGGATGGATGATAGTTTTATATATCATACAACTTACACCAATAGGTAAAAGTTTATTTACAAATATGTTTTTAAGTGAATTTTCATTTAAAGAAATATTAAAATATACATATATATATCCTATTCCATTTCAACTATGGTACATAGATGTATTAATAAAATGTGTAATAATTTCACCCATAATATATTACCTCATAAAAAAAATAGGTCAAATATCAGGTTATATATTGTTTATATTCTGGATATTATCAATTCTTAATTATCCAGTAGCATTATTTAGTATAGGGGCCTATTTATCAATAAGAAATATAAATTTAGAGTTAAAACTGAATACATTAAGTTATAGGACTATATTAATCTTATTTATAATTTTAACTGGAGTTAAGACATATCTTTCATATTTTGATGTAAGTTATTTTAATTTTTTAGGAAATATAGTGATATTACTAGGTGTGCTTAGTATATGGATAAGTTATGATAGACATAGTGATTTGTGGAATAAAAGCTTTGATATAACAAAGTATGGTATATTTATATACTTTTTTCATGAGCCATTACAGTCAGTTATAATAAGGGTAATATTTAAGATACTAGGAACTTCTCAGATTACACATCTAATTATTTATATATTAACGCCGCTTATTACCATATTTATATCTATATGTGTAGGAAAATTTATTAATAAATATATGAAAAAGAGTTATGATATATTAACAGGTGGTAGATAGGGTATTAATTATAGGCGAAATAATAAAGTATTATATAAAATCTTATCTATATTAAATGGAGGTATAATGGGAAATAAAGTTTATTATAATGAAATTAATGTAGCTAGAGCGATAGGAATAATTATGGTCGTACTATTTCATAGTTCAGGACCAAATACTTATATATTAAATTATGTAAAAGATATATGTAATACTATACAAATGCCACTTTTCTTTTTCTTATCAGGATTTGTAGCATTTAAAATAAGAAATATAAATTCAAAAGAAGAGTATTTTATATTGATTAAAAGTAAGTTTAAACGATTATTAGGACCATATTTATTTTTAGGTGTATTACTGTTTTTACCTAAATTATTGATGAATAAGTATGCAGTAGTAAAGATAGATCCAAATAGTTTTTTATATGATTTATTAGTACTTGGTAATAATCCAATAACATTTCTGTGGTTTTTATACGTATTATTTATGATATTTGTTATTTACTCAAATCTTATTAGGAAGAGTTCATTAATAACATTTTTTATAAATTTAATATTATATATAGCTATGAAAAAATATAATATAAATATACAGATATTTAGAATATCAACTATAATACATTATGCAAATTATTTTATATTAGGTTTTATATCATTCAAATATTATGACTACATAAAAGCTAAGTATGAAAAAACTATTGGGATTATAAGTATATCATTATTATTATCATTTCTTTTATTATTAAAAATAAATATATATGGAATTTCTTTTATTCATATATTAATAGTATTTATAGGAATAAATGGAGTATTAGCAGCAAGTATATATTTATCAAAATCTAGATTTGAAAAAATATTGGTTGATATAGGTAATTATAGTTACGATATATATTTACTATCTTGGTTTGGGCAAAATATTGTTCGAATATTAGCTCAAATAGTAGGCATATCTTTAAATTCTTGGATAGTATTTGTAGGTATGTTTGTTGGTGGAATATCTGTTATGTTTATATCTAAATATATATTTAGAAAAAATAGAATAACAAATAATTATATATTAGGAAATACAATATAAAGGCACTATATAAAGAACATAGTGCCTTTATACTTGCTATGAATATTAAACTTAAGGGGAAGAAATGTATTTATGAAAAAATATACTAAATTAATATTTACAGTAATAATTTTAATAATAGTATTATTATCATTATATATGATTATAAATAAAAATTTAGATTTATCTGTTTATACAGGAAATAATAAAAATACATATATTATAGAATTAGATAAGTTCAACATAAATAATAATAATAAAAATGCACGTGATACAACTATAGGAATAAATAATGCACTTAAATTTTCAAAAGAAAAAGGATATAAAGTAGTAAAACTACCAAAAGGTAATTATGCAATAGACACATCTATAAAAACTCCAATAGAGCTTATAGATAAAGAAAGTAAATCATGGACTCACAATATGCAAGGTATAATTATGCAAAGTAATTTGGAGTTTGATATTACTGGAGCAACTTTACAAATGGAAGCAGTTGAAGATCCTTATTATTCTATATTAACAATAAGTAATTGCCAAAATTCTAAAATAATAGGTGGGACTATAATAGGTGATAGAGATACACATGATTATGGTATGAGAATAAATAATGATGGAGATATGTTAGAAAGTGGTGGTTTTGACGATAGTGGAAATCCTGTAAGTAATGATTCACAAGTTAGAACGAAAGAGTTCATTTATGTATACGAGGATTGGTTTACAGGTCAAGAAGAAAATCTACCATCTGAATTTTATATGATACCTTTGTGGAATACTAGTAAAAATACAGTGGATGGTGGATGTAGATTTATTTATTGTTATGATAATAATGGAAAATATTTAGGTATGGCTGATGGTGGAAATGGATTCATAAAGCAAGCAATTTTAAAAGAAGGAACATCTAAAATAAAGATAGCTTTTAAAGATGAACAAAGATTAGATGCAACTTATGCTATGACAAAACGAAATTTATATTATACACATGAATTTGGAGCAGGTATTACTATAGCAGATAGTAATAATATCGAAATAAATGGAACTGTAATTAAAGATTGCATAGGTGATTCTATATGTACAATAGCACCTCCATTAAATGTTACAGTAGATAATTTGAAAATAATAGATTGTACCTTAGAAAACTCTAGGAGACAAGGCATATCATTTGTTGCAACAGGTGAAAATTATTTAGTAAAAGGATGTAATATAGGTAGAATAAATGGAACAGATCCACAAAGTGGAATTGACTTTGAGCACTATGATTATGTAAAAGATGTAGTTATTGATGAGTGTAACTTTTATGACAACAAGAAGTTAGATATAATAAACTATAATGGGCAAGACATAGAGGTTAAAAATAGTAAATTTGATGGTGGGATAGGGTCAACCTTTGGTTGGAATATGGATATACATGATAATGTGTTTAGTAGTAAAGATGGAGGATCTGCTTTAAATCTAAATACAGATAAGACAGATGATATAAAAGCTTATTTTAAAGTATATAATAACATTTTTGAAAATTATACAGGTTATGGTACAACTAGTACACTTAAAAATTCTATATTTAAAGATAATATAGTAAAAGATTGTAGTAGATTTATGATTACAAGTAAAAATAAAAATAATGAATTTTATAATTCTCAAGTAGAGTATGGTAATGTTGATATAGGGGAGAATAGTAAATTTGAAAATAGTAGTATAAATGTTGGAAATGATAATAAGTTAACTACAGTAAAAAATTCTGATTTTATAGATACAGATTTACAAGCTAGAGGTAATACAACAATAGAAGACAGTAGATTTGAAATGAGTACTAAGCCTATAATAGACGGATGGAAAGCAGCAAATACTACAATTACCTATAAGAATTGTGATATAAATAGTGATTATAAAAAAGAAGTTCAAATATTAGGCAACTCTTTAAATGCTAATATTACTTTTGAAAATTGCAAGTTTAACTTATCTAGATATGCATTAGGATTAAATTATGGCAAACTGAAGTTTGACTCTTGTGAGTTTAAAATTAAAGAAGATAAACTTAATAAAGATGTATTAGTATTTAATAAGTCTGGATATGGATATATTAATTGCCCATGGGAGTTTAATGAATGCTTATTTGAATCTAAGTATCCATTAGAGATTTATGGAGGAAAAGTTAATAATGCAAATATAATAGGAAATATAAGTATAGTAGAATAGCATAATAAAAGAGAATTAAATTAGGATATTTTTTAGATACTAATTTAATTCTCTTTTGTTTTAAAAATTAAGAAATAATAATATTTCCATTAATAGTAGGGTTTATTACATTTCCACCGTTAACTCTAACAGGTAGAGACGATTCAAAATAACAACTATTGAAGTACCATGGTGATATAACAAATCCATATCCAGATTTATTTAAATCAACTGATGAAATACTTTGGTTTAACTCATTAAACTTAAATTGACAGGAATTAAATGTTAAGGTACCATAACTTAGGGCGAGTGTGTATCTAGAAATATTAAATACACAACTTTCAAAGGTTGCTTTTGTATTTAAATTTGAACCTAATAAATTTATAGAAGTTGTATAATGTGAATTTATAGTACAGTTTTTATATAAAATATCTGTACCGGAAGCTTTCCATCCATTTATAATTGATTTAGATATCATATTGAAAGTACAAGATTCAATAATAGTAGAGCCTCTACCGTTTAGCATAGAATCTTGTAGTGTACAATTTTTAAACTCTATAGAAGGGCTATCATTGTTTACTCCAATTGTACAATTTTCATATTGAGAATCTATTACTAATGTCAGATTATTATTATTGCTATATAATATATCAGAATTATAGAATTTGTTATTTAAGTTTCTACAAGTAATAGTAAATAATTTACAATTATATAGTGTGTTGCTCTCAAAAACTGAATTTTTTAAAGCACCTATAGTACCGTATCCTGTATAATTTTCAAAGGTATTATTATATACTTTAAAGTATGCACCTATTTCATCGGTTTTGTTTGTGTTTAGATTAAGGGCAGTACCTCCTGTGGATTTTGCACTAAATTTGTTATCATGGATATTCATATTCCATCCAAAAGTTGAACCTATTCCACCATCAAAAGTACTATTTTTTATTTCTATATCTTGACCATTATAATTTATTATATCTAGCTTTTTATTATCATAAAAGTTACAACTATCTATAACTACATTTTTAATATAGTCATAATGTTCAAAGTCAATTCCACTTTGTGGATCAGTACCGTTTATATTTCCAATATTGCAATCCTTAACTAAATAAGATTCACCAGTAGCAACAAAAGAAATTCCTTGTCTTCTAGAATTTTCTAAATTACAGTTTATTATATTTAAATTATCTACAGTAACTTTAAGTGGTGGAGCTATTGTACATATACAATCACCAATACAGCTCTTAATAGTTACTCCATTAATCTCTATATTATTACTATCTGCTACTGTAAGACCACAACCAAATTCATAAGTGTAGTATAGTGTTCTTTTAGTCATAGCTAAAACTATATCTGTTCTTTTTTCAGATTTTATAGAGATTTTTATTTTTTCTGTTCCTTCAATTAAAGTAGCTTGACTAATATAACCATTCCCTCCGGTAGTTAGTCCTAAATATTTATCATCTTTATCATAACAGTATATATATCTACACCCACCATCAACAGTATTCATTGTGGTATTCCAAAGTGGAATTATATAAAACTTAGAAGGCAAAGTTTCCTCAGTACCAGTAAACCAATCCTTATAAACTGATATAAAGTCTTTTGTTCTTACCTTTGTATCATCAACTGTTGGTTCACCAGTAGTACTGTCAAAATTACCAATTTCAAACATATCTCCATTTTCATTTATCCTCATGCCATAATCATGAGTATCCCTATCACCAAGTATAGTTCCTCCAGTAATCTTACTATTTGAACAATTACTTATAGTTAATATAGAATAATAAGGATCTTCACAAGGAACTATTTCGAGTATTGCACCTTCTAATATTAACTCCATATCACTTTGCATTGATATACCTTGTCGGTTATGTGTCCATTTATTTGTTCCATCAGTTAAAACTATAGGATTTTTAACTGATGTATCTATAGCATAATGTCCAGCAGGCAACTTAACTTTAGTATATCCTTTAGCCTTAGCATCAATCAAAGCTTGATTTATACCATTTGTAGTATCTATAGCATTAGTATTATCATTACTTATATTGTATTCTTCTAAATCTATAACAAATATATTTACCTTGTATTCAAAAATTATGGTATGAGTAGGATTACTATCAGATAAGTCAACAACCACATTATTTTCACTAATAAGTGTATAGTTATCAATTTCTTTAGCGGTATAATTATAGCTTCCAAATGAAAGATTATTATAAACTTCGTCAGATAATATACTTTCTCCGGTATTTGAATCAACATATTTTATAATTATATCTCCAACTATTTTTTTATAGGAGAAAGTTATTGTTTGATTAGGATCTGCCTCTGTTAATATTACTGATTTTGTTTTTGGCTCTATTATTTCATAGTAATTAATTTCTTTAGCTGTGTAAGTATAGCTTAATAAAGGCAGATTGTCATAAGTTTCGGATGTTGAAATTTCCTGTGAAGTTTTTGAATCTATATATTTTATATTAATTGATCCCAAAATTTCTTCATAGTAGAAGGTTATAGTTTGATTTGGATTATCTGATGTTAGAGTTATAGTTTTTGTAGTATCACCATATACTTTATAGCCATTAATTTCTGTAGCTGTATAAGTATATGATTTTAGCTCTAAATTAGTATATGTTTTTGAATCTTGTATTTCTAGTTGTGAGTCAGTATCAATATATTCTATTGTAAGATTACCTGTAATAGGAACTTGTTCAACTAATTGAATATCTGAGATATCTATATAGGCATTTTTTTTGTTAAATTTAAAATATGCCCACTGATTGTTTATACTTATAACTTCTAGTGTATTTCCTTGATAGAGATAACCTAATATTTTAGCATTATGATTAGGTCTATTTCTAACAGGAGTGGAGCTTGTGATAACTTCATAAGTTATAGAATTTGCCATATAATTTCTACTCCTTTAATATAGTAAGATTTATTAAAATAAATCTTATTATATTTTATTTTAATTTATAAATAATGTTACCATTTTGAATCGGATTTTGTAGAAAAAGGATTAATACAAGAATACAATATAGGAAATTATAAAATATACAGACATTGTGGTATTTACATAAAAATTAGAAGTTATTTATATAAGAATAGGTATACTTAGGTAGTATAAATTTACCTAAGTATTAGAATATAAATATACATTTTTGAATGATAATATAGTTTCAATATATATCATAAAAACTTTTGAATAAAGAAAAGGAGGTTAGGATGGTACAAAATTGGAGGAAAATTATACTTTGTTCGCTAATTTTATTTATCACATTTATTAATATAGGCTGTAAAGAAGTTAATAAAAATGAAGGAGTAAGCTCTAGTAAAGAAAGTATTGAAATAAATGATAAGCTAGAAACTAAAATAATTGATGTTAAAGAAGATAACTATTGTCCTGTGAAATTAGAATTTCAGTTAGGTGAAGAATTAAACTTAGATCTTTCATCTAGGGATGATATAGTGGTGAAAGTTATTGATAAAAATACTAAAGAAGTTGTATCTGAAAGTAATAAAGCTTGGGGTGAATATATAATTGGTGATGATGATAAGTTTGGTCGTGGAAATTTAATAAAGCCAGGAATATATAGTATAGAAGTTAGCAAAGAAGAATTATATGGTTTTAATTTAGAGGATGTATTTATACATTTTGAAATACATAAAGATGGAAATAACATATATAGTTATACGTATCCAGAAAAAGATATAAAGGTTGATATTAAACAAGTTCAAGCTAATCCTAATGATTTTGGAAGATTATACAATTTTCTACTTAATAATGATACTATTAATGTTTCTAATGTTGAAGTTATTGGATATGGTAAAGGACAGGATAAGGTGTATAAAGAGCTACATAAATTATCTTTAGGTATAAATCCTAATGAAGAGAAAGTTATTTCAATACCTTCTAATATTGGCATTGTTGATTTAAAGGTGATTACAAGGTGTAATGATTTATATAACGAGCAAGAGTTAAAGATTGATGATGTTTTTGTTTTAATGGGAGAAAATGGGCATATAGAAGTTCAGTCTTTAAGTCCTAATTATGAAGATTTTGGAGTAAAGTATAAGTGGGAAATATCTAATTTAAATAACATTAATAAGGCTAATGTTAGGATAACTACATTGGATAATAAGGAAGTATTAACTGAAATAAGTATAGAGCCAAATCAGGTTGTGTCTATAGATACTTTAGTTGAAAAAGGTAATACAATTAATATACATACTATGCAGGGAGATGGTAGCTATGTTTCTAGGAAAGTTTCTGTAGATGAAAATATGGTTAAATTTAAGGATGTTGATGTTAAAAATATTGATGTTGATGCTAATAATTATGGTAGATTACTTAGGTGGAAGGTTAGCAATAGTAATTATAGTGGAAAAGCTAATGTTATAGTTAGAGATGGAGCTGGTGGTATTATTTCTCAGTTTGATTTAAACTATAATCAGGAAAATGTGTTTAATATTGATGTTAATAGGGGAAGATGTATTATTGTTGAGACTAGGATGGGAAATGGAGAGTATAGTAGTAAGAAGTATAGCATAGCTAATAATAAGGATAAAGAAGATGTTAAGGTTAGTAAATTGGAAACTTTAGAGGGGAAAGTTGTAAGGTATGAGTTAGAGAATGTTTTAAATGGAAAGACTAATGTTATGTTAGTTACTGAGGATGATTTAACTGTTATTAGTAGTTTTGATTTAAATATAGGTGAAAATAGGGTTATAGATATTGATACTAATTATGTGAAGAAGTTTAAGGTAAAGACTTTACAGTATGATGGAAGTTATTCTGAAGTAGATATAAATTGCTACGAGTAGCAATTTATAAGGAGTATTAGCAGATTATGGATATGGAATAAATGTAAATATAGAATTATATAAAATCAAGTTGTAAATTAGGGTATAAAAATTGTAGCCAAATAATATTGTAATATACTACTATTTAAATGTAGTAAGGGGTTAGAACGTATAAATCACTATAGATTAGTGATTTTATAAATTATATTTTAAAGGGGGATTAATATGAAAGAATGGAAAGCACCAAAATTAAGTAACTTAAATGTATCACAAACTATGAATACAGAAGAACTAAGTGATCCTAAAGCATATAGTTGGCAATGTGAATGTGATGGATGTGGCTATACAAGTATATATTATCCTGATTCAACAACAGAACCAACACTAGATGATATAAAAAGGAAACATATGTCAGATGAACATCCAAATGGTTGTTTAATATCATAGCAGTAAATTTAGAATTTGATAATATATGAAAATAATATATTTAGTTAAACTAAATATATTATTTTTTCATTTTGTATAGATATAAATAAAATGGAGGTATTATGAAATTAAGTTCATTGTATAAATATATTAAACTAATTTCGATAAGTTTAAGTATGATTAGTATAGTGGGATGTACCAATATAAAAGAGGAAGTTGGATTAGTATATGGAAATCCAAATGCACAAATAGAAATATTAAACTATTCAAGTTTCCAATGTGGTGCTTGTACTATAATACATGATGAATTAGGTGAAATAATAGAAAAATATATAGACTCAGGGGATATAAAATATATAGAAAAACAAATCGATATTAAAAGATTTGAATATGATGATTTAATATATAAGCATATGAATGAAGAACAAATATCAAATTTTGATAAGTTATCAGAAATATATGAAAAGCAAAATGAATGGATAGCATTAAAATCTCCAGAAGAAGTAATAGAGTTTTTAGACTTAGATCAAGAAGAAAATAAAAAACATATAAAAAATATAGAAAAAATAAATAAAGAAAAAGTGGAATTAGAATTAAAGGAAGTTCCTACAATATTTATAAATGGAGAAAAAATATCTCATCAAATATCTAAAGAAGAATTTGAAAGTAAAATAGAATCACTAAAAGCTACTATAAAATAAAGAGGTTAGGTTGATTAATTGATACCTAGCTTCTTTATTTTGTAGTAGGATAAACTATACTTAAGAGTAGTATAAAATAATATGTTATATATGTATTATATTAATGTGAAAATTAATATATAAAGGGGATACTATGAATAATACACAAATACAGTTAGTTAAACTTTTAAATAAATCATTAGTAAAAGAAAAAATAGATATCGATAAAAATATTAATTTATCAGAATTAATATCAGAAGCTAAAATTAATAAAGTAGAAGTATTGATATATTCAGCAATTAGCGAAGAATCAAAAGCTATAATAGATGCAGAAATATTAAATGATTTAAAAAAGACTACATTCTACTCAGGAGTACAACAATTAAATCATATAAAAGAAGTATCAAGAATTTTAAAAAGATTTCAAAATGAAAGTATTGATGTGCTAGTATTAAAAGGACTTGTTATAAGAGATTTATATCCAAATCCAACGCTTAGAACTATGAGTGATGCAGATATTGTAGTAAGAGAAGAAAATTTAGAAACCTCTAAGTTATTAATGATAGAACTTGGATATAGTGAGTATGAATCATCACCATCACACTTTGTATATGTAAAACCAGGATGTTTACCAATAGAGTTACATTGGAACTTGGCAGATGAACATTTCTTTAAAGACATATCTGTATTTGAAGAAGATATGTGGCCTAATGTTATTGATGTGAATATAGGTGGTAGTGATGCATTAGGAATGAGTTTAGAGGATTTAGCAATATTCCAAGTTATACATATGGCAAAGCATTTTGTTTACAGAGGGTTTGGAATAAGACATTTAGTTGATTTTGTACTTCTGGTTAGACAAAAAGGAAATGATATTAATTGGAGTAGTTTTATAGATAGATGTTTTAAGTATGGTATTGGTAAGTTTACTATAGCTATGTTTGCAGCTTGTAATAAATTGTTTAATTTAGAGGTACCAAGTGAAGTATCAAGTAAAGGAAAATGTAGTGATAAATATATAAATGCATTTATAGATGATATATTTGCAGGTGGAGTACATGGTAGACATGATTTTACTAGTGCAGTAGCTAGTGAATTTGCATATACTGCAGATAAAGAGAATGGAAAATCAGATAGTGTGTTTATGAAGTTTGTAAGATATATTTTTCCACCAGTAGAGAACATGTCTGATAAGTATAGTTATGCTAAGAATAATAGAATATTAGTACCTATAGCTTGGATACATCATTTGTTTGCAGGTGTGTTTAATAAGGATTATAGTTTAAAAGATAAGTTAAAATTCACTACTGCTGTTGTTGGAGTTTCTAAGAAGAGAAATGATTTAATTGAATGGATGGAATTATAAAATATTTAAATTTAAAAAAGTTATCTTAAAGGGATAACTTTTTTTAAAACATTAGATCTAAGTTGAGTAGATAAATTAGTTGATTGATAATAATATAAATGAATATATAGGAGTATTATTTATATGCTAGATAATAAAGATGTAAAAATAGAAATTGTAGATAATGGACTTGTAAGTTTAGCTAAAAACTTAATTAGAAAAGGTCGTATATCTAGAAATCCAATTATTAGATTAAGTATAAAAAGTTTAGATATTGTAAGAAGTATACCTTATACAATAAAGAGAATTATTACTGATAAAGAATTTAGAGCGATATTTTGGATGAAAACATTCAAATCTAAGCGAGTTCAACAAACTACACCACTTACATGCATGAATAGGTACCCAGTAATATTTTCTGCATGTAAAGATTATTTAAAGGATAAAGAAAATATAAATATACTATCATATGGATGTTCTACAGGAGAGGAAGTAGTTACACTTCGAGAGTATTTTAATAATGCAACTATTATAGGAGCTGAAATTAATAGTCATAGCCTTGAAGTATGTAGAAGTCGTAATTTAGATAATAAAATTAAGTTTATAGTTTCTAAAGAAAGTGAGATAAGTAAATATGGTAAGTATGATGCTGTGTTTTGTATGGCAGTACTTCAAAGAACACCTGATGCTATTACATCTCAAGGGATTACTAGTTTAAAGAAGATTTATCCATTTGAAAAATTTGAAAAACAAATTATTGAGTTAGATAGATATGTTAAAAAAGGTGGTTTGCTTATTATACATTTTAGTCAGTATTATTTTGAGGATACTGTTGTAAGTAAGAAGTATAAGGCATTAGGTAATTACAACCAAGATGATTACACTTCATCAATATTTGATAAAAATAGTAATTTAATTGAAGAACCATACTCTAGAAAAAGTATTTTTATTAAAATAGAGGATTAATGAAATTATAAATAGGTTATATATAAAACAAAAGATAAGATAGATGTAAATATAATTTATAAATATAAAATAGATAAATTAGAAAAGTTGGCATAATTTTATGCCAACTTTTTTATTGCAAATTAAAGATTGATTTTAAAGTATTTTAATTAATATTACAATTTATAAATAAAGAAATATATTAACTGTATACAACACTATTAATATATAGAATAAAGTAAAAATTAAAGATTTTTCTATTCGAATTATAGCATTAAGTATTTGGTAATTATTAAAATTATTTCTCTTATACTTTTTATATTTATCACATCTAAAGTAGTACTTTTGAAACCTTGAAATAAGATATACTATTATAAATATATAAAATACAGAAACTAATAACACAGTAGCAAGCCCTGTTAAATAAACAAAAACACGAGCTATACAAAGTATAAGCCTATGACATAAAAAAATTAAAAATAATACAAGAGATCCTAGAACTACAGATGTTAATAGTGCAAGCTTAGAATCGTTATTTTTATTCATCATAATATCTCCTTTAATATTTAATACTACATTATATTAAACAAATAACATTTCTTAGAACATTATAATAACTACAAATTTAATATGAAAAATATATTTAAATTAAATATAAAAATAAATAGTATAAATATAGTTGTTAAATAAATATTTATATAACTATTGAAAATAATTGTAAAATATATTAATATAAAAGTATAGAACATGTTCGATAAAAGAGAACATGAATGGAATTTGAATTTATACATATGGAGGATATAAAGAATGGAATCACAAAGGGGATATTTTAAAACTAATATACAAGTATTAAAATTTGATAATATAAAAGACACAGACAAAATAATATTTAACCATTACATAATGAAAAAAGTAAACTACAACAACATGAATGGCAATCTACCAAAAGGCCAATTCTATATAAGCAATGGAACAGTTTCCAAGGACTTAAACATATCAATAGGAAAAGCCAAAAGGCTTATAAAAAACTTCAAAGAACTAAACATAATACAATTAGTTCAATTAGGAAACACTGATAACACACCATCAGTATACGAATACAGCAATAATATTGACCTAGGTCATGACCTAGGACACAACCTAGGTAGAGTGGATACTAAAGCTAGTAATAGCAATAATTTATGCTTATCAAACGAACATATATACGATACAGGCGAATGCATAGAGAACTGCCACTCTAAAAAAGATAATATAAATAATAATAAAATACATTCTTGTGTGGTTGATTATTTAAACAAGAAAACTAATAAAAGATTTAAGAAAACTTCAGTTAAAACAAAGAGCCTTATAAACGCAAGGCTTAATGAAGGATTTGATGAAGAAGATTTTTACAAGGTAATAAATATAAAATCAAAACAATGGTTACACACTGAAATGGAAAAATACTTAAGACCAGAAACCTTGTTTAGCAACAAGTTTGAAGGATATTTAAATGAAGAAGTTGATACAAATGAGGATATAGAGGATTTAGATGATATAAAGCCATTTGACATAGAATTTGATTTTTAAATAATTTTAATTAGGGGGATTATATGGCACCATTAGAAGCTATAAACATTGAAAACTCAATACTTGGAAGTATTATACTAGACAATACTCTAGCATATAAGCTAGATGAATTAAGTAAGGATATGTTTTCTGTATCCTACAACAAAGAAATCTTTGAAATAATGAAAAGCTTATATAAAAATAATTACACCTTAGATATACCAACAATAAAAACTAAGTTAGATGAAAGAAAAGTTGATGTAATGGTTTCATACATAAGTAATTTATCATCAATTGGTGAGACTTATGCAATAGATACACATATAAACATATTAAAGGACAAGTTTAAAAGAAAATGTATAAAAAATAGCTGTATGAATTTAATAACTGAAATACTTGAAAATAAAGATATAGATTCATCTCTTTTTAAATTTGAAAATGATATAAAAAGTACAGTAGATCAGGATATAGAAGATAAAGATGATATGAGTTCTATTTGTGAAAGAATACTAGACTTTCTTGAAAATGATAAAGAGACAGGTCTTAAATTTGGAGTTAAGTTATTAGATGAAGTTATAGGCGGACTTTTTAAAGGAGAGCTTACAACTATTGCTGCTAGAAGTGGAGTTGGTAAAACTGCATTGGCACTTCAAATAATGTTAAACTGTGCAAGTCAAGGTAAAAAGGTACTTTTTATAAGTAGGGAAATGAGTAATGAGCAAATAGTAATGAGAAATATAAGCAAAAAAACAGGTATAAGTGCTAAAAGTCTAAAGTACAAAAATTTAAAGGAGATAGATTGGAAAAACATTATAGATGTAATGCATGAGTTTAGCAAGGATAATTTAATATATATAAATGATAGAATAAGCACAATACCTCAATTAAAAAGAAGAATAAGACAAGTTAAGCCTGATTTGGTAATAGTGGATTATTTACAGCTTTTAACTGTAGAACAAAAATTACAAAATAGGGAAAGAGAAGTTGCAACTTTATCAAGAGAACTTAAAAATATAACTTTAGATTTTCATATACCAGTTATACAGTTAAGTCAATTAAATGATGAAATGAAGGATTTAAGACCTTGGGGAGAACGCCCAATGAGAGATAGTAAGGCAATATTTCATGATAGCAACAATGTTGTATATATACATGAGCCAGTACTTTCTGATTTTGAAGAAGCAGTTATAAAGATTAAAAGAGATAAGAAAAGTGTACTTAAAGCAAGGGAAGAGGGAATAAAAATAGTAGATTTAATAGTTGCCAAATGTAGAGATGGAGAAACAAAATTTAGACATTATTGCTACAATGGTCCAAGGCTACATTTTCAACATATAGATTATTAGGAGGGTAATATGGATTATATAAAAATTGAGGATATCCCAGAGGAGTTTGTGGGACTTGCTAATTTTATGGGGATAGATAAGTTTATTGAGTTTTGTAATGAGTATGGTGGTATTGCTATTTATTTTCCAAGCAAGAAAACACTTCTTAGAAATGGAAGAAATAGAGAGATTATAAAAAGGTATAATGGAAAAAATATAAAGGATCTTGCAAGGGCATTTGAAATAAGTGAGGTTCAAGTTAGAAATATAATTCGAACAAGTGGGAAGTGTATAAATTAATAAAAAGGATAGCAGCTGCTATCCTTTTCTCATGTTTAAAATATTTTTAGATAGTTCATTTATACTATCTGTTAAAATTGTAAGTTTTCCTTCAATTCTAATAAGTAAGTACATACTTATAGCAATTGGAAAGCCTACATTTGCAATCAGAACTTCTAAATTACCATCCATATATTATATTAAAATACTAAGTCATAGTTAGTAGTATCAGTTTCAACAACTTTTGCAGAAACTAAAGATGCTAAATCAGCTCCACCAGGTGCAAATATGTTTTTCTCCTTTATAAGTTCCATAGCAGTTTTTACTTCTTCTTCTGTTAAATCCTCTCTTGGGTTGTCAACTGTTAATGATACCTTTTTATCATCTGTAGTTTTAAAAGTCATAACTAATTTTCTATTTAATTCCATAAAAAAATCCTCCTAATAATATTAATTTTAATAATATAAAGTGCTACAAACTTTGAAATATTAATTGATATTTATCTAAAATGGTGTTTTTGAGCAACGGATGTATCTGAAATGCTTCGCCAACACGTTGCTCAAAGTGGGAACGAAGATACATCGTTGGCGAAATGAAATGTTTCGCCGACACGTCGCTCAAGCGAAGTGAATTTTATGCTAAAGTTGTGTTGTCTATTTTAGCTATTTCTAAAACTGGATATTGTTGAAGAGATTCTATAGCACTTGCTACTTCATATACATCTTCATTTGATGCACTGTGTTTTACATTTGAGAATGTTTTACTTTTTACTTTAGTTTTGCCTGTTGAGTCATCTTTTCCTAAATCAAATTTTAATCTAAGTCCTGCTGGATTATTTAATACTGTAACTGCCATATAAGTTACCTCCTAAATTTTATTTAAGCCATTTGTAAAGCTTATATTTATATATTACTTAGAAAGGTGTAAGCAGGGTTTTAATGTATTTTTCTAAAGTATATTTAAAAGTATTTTCCTCGAAAGTTTTTATATTAAAAACTACAATTATATTAAAGAAAGTTGATTTTAGATTTTATTAATAAATTTATAAAAGATGATACTTTATATAATTTAAGTTTAAAATTTTAGGAGGTTAATATGAAAATAAGAAAAGAAGATGTATATGAACATTTAGAAATGTTATATGAAATTGTGGGAGATGAAAAGTATTTAGAGATAATTAGGATGTATGGAGGAAGCAATCTGTATATACCTACTTATAAAGCTACTATTAGAAATAGCAGAAATAGGGAAATTAGAAAAAGGTATAATGGGGTTAATTTAAGTTTGCTTGCTGCTGAGTATGGTATGAGCGTTAATAATTTAAGAAATATCGTTAAAGAAGATTAAAAAGTTATACTATAGTAGTAAAAACAGTATATAAATAGATAGTACAATAAGAGAATATTGATTGGTATGATTAAAGTATAAATTTAAAAAGGAGAAAAAAATGAGCTATTTATATAGAGTATATGGGTTAAATATAGAGTCAGAGATAGAAGTACCTGAGTTATCAAAATTAGATAATAATAGTAATATAGATGCAAAAATAAACTACGGAATAGTATCTGATGAGATAAAAGAATTAATAAAAATAGGGTATATGGGAAGATACCAAAAACAAGATATGTGGTTTAACATACCTAATTTAGCAATATACCATATAACTAATGGAAATCAAGTAATAATAGAACCGTATGAAAATGCAGATAATCAATTAATAAAAGTATACATCTTAGGTAGTGTACTGGGTATGGTTTTATTACAAAATGATATAGTAGCAATTCATGGTGGAGGAATAGTAATTGATAATAAAGGATATGTGTTTACTGGTGATAAGGGAGCAGGTAAATCTACAATTACAACTGCACTAAGACAACGTGGATATAATTTTGTTGCAGATGATGTTTGTTCTATAAAGCAAGGAGAAATAAACAAAATACATCCAGGGTTTGGATATCAAAAATTATGTGATGATACTATGGTTAAATTAGGATACAATCCAGATGATTATGAGCCTTTTAGAAGTGATTTTAATATAAAATACATAGTACCAGCACTAGATGCTTTTGTAAATTATGAAGTTCCTTTTGAAGGAGTATTTGAATTATCTGTTTCAGAATATGTTGAAAATGTAGAAATTGAAGAAATTACTGGAATTGAAAAAATACAAAGGTTAATTAAAAATATCTTTAGAATAGAAGTAATAAATTACTCTGGAGGCATAGAGCCTACATATTTTAAAAAGTGTGCAGATATAGCCAAGGGAATAAAGTATTACAATATAATAAGACCTAAGGACGTATTTTCTGTAAATGAGCAAATAAAAGTTATTGAAGATGTAATTTATAAAGATAAAGAGGTTGAATTAGAGAAGTTGGGATAAATTTATTCCAACTTAAATTTTATTTTAATAATTAATTAGGGAGTTGAGAAAAATGATTGAGTATATAAAGGATTTAATAGAAAAAATCAAAAATGGTATGCTAAAAGAAATGTATATAGAAGGAAAATGGATAGCTAAATACATTTATAAATATAAATGGGGAGTAGTATTTTATATATTCCTAGGAATATTAGGCACAATACTAGGGCTTATATCAAGTGTTTTTTCAAAAAACTTAATTGATGCAGTAACAGGACACGACTCAGAAAATATAGGAGTTATAATAGCAACTATTATAGGTATGGGACTTGGAAGTATAATACTAGAAGCAGTAACAGGTAGAATATCAGCTAAGATAAATATAAAAGTAGGAAATGAAATTAGAGCTGATATTTACGATAAAATTATAAACACTGATTGGGAAAGTATGTCATCTTTTCATAGTGGAGATCTATTAACTAGATTAACTGGTGATGCTACAACTGTAGCAGATAGTGTACTTGGATGGATTCCAAACTTAATAACAAAGCTAGTACAATTTATTTGTATATTTGCAGTTATAATGTATTATGATCCAACTATGGCAGTACTTTCATTATTAAGTGCACCAATAACTATATTAGTATCAAAATCTTTAATGTTAAAAATGAGAAAGTTTAATAAAGCAAGTAGAGAAATAAGTAGTGAAATGATGGCATTTAATGAAGAAACATTTCAAAATTTACAATCTATAAAAGCATTTAATTTAATAAATGTGTTTTCAAACCGTTTAAGAGGAGTACAAGAAAAAGCAAAAAAAGTTGGTTTAGAATATAATAAGTTTTCAATATATACATATTGTTTTATGTCTGTGGTAGGTATGGTTGTTTATTATTCTTGCTTTGGATGGGGAGTATATAGGCTTTGGACTGGGCATATAACTTATGGAACAATGACTTTATTTTTACAGTTATCAAGCAAATTATCAAGTTCATTTTCAGATTTAATAAATGTAGTTCCATCAGCTATAGGAGCAACTACTGCTGCAGGGAGAATTATGGAAGTTGTTGAACTACCTAGAGAAAATATTAAAGATGATAGTATAGTAGACACTATGTGTACTAACTTAGATGATAATGGAATTTCTGTAAAGGTTGAAGATGGATATTTTAAATATTTAAACAGTGAGAAAGTAGTATTAGATAATGCTAATATAGAAGCTAACCCTAGTGAAATAATTGCACTTGTTGGTCCTTCAGGAGAAGGTAAAAGTACTATGATGAGGATATTACTTGGACTTACTAATTTAAAGAGTGGAAAAGCAACTTTAAAAGATGAAAGTGGACTTAACTGTCATATTTCTGCTAGTAGTAGAAAGCTTATGGCATATGTACCACAAGAAAAGACAATGTTTAGTGGAACTATAGCTGAAAATATGAGAATGGTAAAAGCTGATGCAACTGATGAAGAAATTATAAATGCACTTAAAGATGCTTGTGCATATGACTTTGTTGAAAAGTTACCAGAAGGAATTTATAGTAGTATAGGGGAGCGAGGATTAGGATTCTCTGAAGGTCAAAATCAAAGATTGTCTATTGCAAGAGCACTTCTTAGAAATTCACCAATATTATTATTAGATGAAGCTACTTCTGCCCTTGATGTTGATACTGAAAGAAGGGTGTTAAAAAATATTATGGAGAGTAATAAAAAGAGAACTTGTATTGTTACTACTCACAGACCAAGTGTACTTAATATGTGTGATAGGGTTTATAGGATTTCAGATAGTAGAGTGAATTTGGTTGAGCAAAGTGAAGTTGATATGATGGTAGTAGATTTTTAGTATAAGTATTATACTGTAGTGTAATTTAATGTAAGGGTGTTTTAGAGTAAAATGTTTTTATAAGGAATTAAATACATATTTAGTTCTTTAATATTGTAAAAGGGGGATAAATATATGAAGCAATGGAATAAACCAGAATTGTTAAGTATGGGTCTTGAAAATACTTTTGATTTAGTAGAACCTTTAAAAAAACCTGACATAGATGGTGGCCATACAGATGCAACGCAGCACTATTGCCATAAGGGTGGTAGTAGTAGCATATGCACAGGTTCTACTAATGACCATGCTAATATTAATAGCAGTGCTAATAAAGGTCATAAGTTTACAGGGCAGGTATGTACTGATCCTAACCATGCTGACCTTAATGGGGCATCATCTTGTTGTTGTGTAGGTATATCTTAAAATATTAATTAATTTAAATATTATTGTTAACAAAAGGTAGACACTTAGTGTTTGCCTTTTATTATACCTAAGAGTAATTTATTTGCAAGTAATCTTACTTTAAAATATAATAATAATTATCAATATCAAAGTAAGGAGGATTTTATGATAAAGTTAAATAACATAACAAAACAATACACCGATACAAAAATATCCATAAAAAATATCCACTTCAAAAAACAAAAATCCTACCTAATACTAGGACCATCGGGAAGTGGGAAATCAACAATGCTAAACCTAATAGGAGGACTAACAAAGCCAACCTCTGGAAATATACAAATCAACCTAGATAATCAAACTATAGATATAACAAAACTAAAAGAAAAAGAATTAAAAAAGCTAAGACTAGAAACTATAGGATACATATTACAAGACTTCAAACTATTTGAAGACTTCACAGTAAAAGATAACCTAGAAATATTATTAAACCTAGCAAATGAAAAACTATCAAATAATCAGATAAAAGAAATACTAAAACAAGTAGGGCTAGAACACAAAATAAACTCTAAAGTAAAACACCTATCGGGTGGAGAAAAACAAAGAGTAGCTATAGCTAGAGTACTAGCTAAAAACTACAATATATTATTATGTGATGAACCAACAGGATCACTAAATAAGACCTTAGCAAATGATTTAATGGAACTTATAATTAATGTACATAAAAAAGCAAAAAACACATTAATAGTAGTATCTCATGATGAAACTATGGCAAAATATTTTGATGAAGTAGTAAGATTTGAAAACTTACTAGAAGGGAGTGAATAAGTATGTTTAGATTTGCTCTTAAAAGTATAAACTCGAAAAAAACTATATCAATACTATATGTAATAGCACTTAGTATATCTATGACAATAAGTATGCTATCTATAAACATTTCATCACAAATTCAAGAGGGATTTTTTAGAGTAGATCAAAAATACGATGTGGTAGTAGGAAATAAAGGTAGTAGTACACAATTATTAATGTCTAGTATATTCTTTTCAGAAGATCCACTAGGTACATTACCATATTCAGTGGTAGATGATATAAAAGATATAGATGAAACTATGAAAGTAGTACCAATAGCTTTAGGTGACAATTATAGAGGCTCAAAAATAGTAGGAACAGAACCAAACTTACTAGAAGGATATGAATTTAGTAAAGGTCAAGTATTTGGTGAAGATTTTGAAGTTGTTGTAGGAAGCAATGTGGCAAAAGCTTATAACTTAGAGATAGGTTCACAAATAGTATCTTCTCATGGAGCAGGAGATGCAATAAGTGGACATGACCACAGTGATAGTCCTTATAAGGTTGTTGGAATACTAAAAAGTACTAATACTTCTTATGATAATGCAGTGTTTACAGATATTTGTAATATATGGTCAGCACATAGCAATCATGATGAAGAAGCTCATAATGAAGAAGAACATAGCGATGAGGAACATCATGATCATGAAGAAGAACATTCTCATGATGATCATGACCATGAAGATGGCCATGAACATAGTGATGAAGAGGAACATACACATCCTCATAACCACAGTGATGGAGAAGTAACAGCAATATTAGTACGTAGTGGAAATTTAGGAAATGCAAATAAAATAATAAAAGATTTTAATGTTGAAGACAAAGACTTACAAGCTATAAATGTAACGCAAACTTTAAGAAAGTTAATGGGAAATGTTGATATAAGTAAACAAATTGCATTAATATTATCTAGTTTAGTAGTAATACTAGCTATAATAATAGTTGTAATTATGACTTATATGATGCAAAAAACATACGACAAAGATTTAGAAATATTACATATACTAGGAGCTAGTCAAGGTAAAACTATAGGCTATTTAGGATATCAAAATAGTATACTTATCATAGCATCATTATTAATATCTTTATTAGGTAGAGAAATAGTTTTAAATTTAGCTAACAAAGTGTCTAGTAGCCTTGGAATAGTTTTAGCTATGAATAAAGTTTATAGCTTAGAATACATAGTGTTATTAGCAATAATAGTGTTTAGTATATTGCCGTTAATATTCTATATACTAAAAAACAAAAGAAACAAGGGGGAATAAATATGTTTAAAAAAGCAGTAGCATTAATTTCTACAATTGTAATGGTAGTTACCTTAGGTGGATGTAGTAGTACTAAGTTACAAGAAGTAGATGGAGTAACAGAGTTAAAATTTAAAGATACTATAAAAACATCTGAATTAAAGAAAATAGATTCTAAAAAAGTAAGTATGATAGGATTTATGTCTACAAGTACTCCTTTAAATGGAGAGTATACATATTTAATGAATATGCCATATCAAAATTGTGCATTTTGTGTTCCAAATACTGATTCTTTAGTAAATACTATAGCAGTATATGCACCAGAGGGTAAGCGTTTTGAATTTACTGATGTACCTGTAAAAGTAACTGGAACTTTAGAGTTTGGAAACACTACAGATAGTATGGGATATACTTATGAATATAGAATAAAAGATGCTAAATTAGAACCAGCAGATATAAGTAATTTAGAAGAGGATATAAAAATATACACTGCTTTAATAAATCAAGGTTTTGCAGAATCAATGGAAAGTATATTTACAACTTTATATAAAACTATTAATTATGAAAAACAAGAGATAAAAGAAGAAGATTTACAAGTTGTAGATACTGATTTAACAAAAGATGTAAAATCTATGTTTGAAAGCTTAGATAAGTCTAAGTATGAAGAAATGATATCTATGATAGATGATATTGATAATTTAACAAAAGATATAAATAAGGATATAGAGTCTAAAAATTATAAAAATCTTGCAAAATATAATGATAAAGGTAATGAGTTATACACTACTTATTCAATGTGGTTGCTTAAGCCTGAAATATAATTTATTTATTAAATAACTCGTTGTGCTAGTTAATTTTTTCAATAATAAAACTCCAACAAATATAGCAAC
>ENA-OWPF01000664-OWPF01000664.1-human-gut-metagenome-genome-assembly--contig:-NODE-664-length-36415-cov-7.048487_pt1 | contig 36415 bp, 31 predicted proteins | sample MGYA00248261_ERZ651840 | MGnify/ENA primary metagenome ERZ651840 (study PRJEB26924, sample SAMEA4378268) | human gut metagenome | biome: human gut; feature: human-associated habitat; material: faeces... | reverse complement strand
TAGCGCGTGAAATCGCCCGGACGAGTTACCGTTTTTTTATAACTCGACCGGGAAAAGGCATAAATCAGCACAATAGGACAAAATTACCCGAACGATGATGTTATACCGTTCTTTCTGTAAGAACGATACAATACTATTGAGGTGATGATAATGCCGAATGCAGATGCAATCGCTCTGGGAAAGCAGATAAAAGCTGTCCGAAAAGCGATGAAAATGACACAAGATCAACTGGCACTGAAAAGTAATGTTTCGGTGAAGTATATCGCCAATATTGAAAACGGAAAGCAGAATCCTTCTTTTGACATTTTAAGTGCCATTCTCCATGTCCTACCACTTTCCCTGGATTCGGTTATCAACCCGAACCTATCAGAAGCAGAACGCGAATGCCGAGAGTTGGAATCGATTTATCTTGCTTGTCCTCCAGAAATGCGAAAGACATTGCTGAATGCCACAAGATCGCTTGCGATCCATTTGACAGAATTCTCAAATCAGAATAAAAACACTTGAGCCGCCAGCGAGGACGTTGTAAACCTTTCTGGCGTTCTTTTTGTCTGAATACATAATATTCTAGCAGGCCATTCAATAAAAGCACACGAAAAACAAACGAATTACACAATAATTTTCTCGTAATCAGTCTCGTTGTGGATTTTGAACCTCTTTTTCAATGGCAAGATCATTTTCCAGTGTGTCATATAGCTCTTGCGGAGTACGGCACAAGACTGCATAGAAGTTGATAGGGTCACCCTCATTAAAAAGCCGAACATACCCCCAGCGGCAAGGAAGAACTTCTAAATAGGATGCCGTTTGCAAAAAAATATCAAACTCTTTTAGAACATCTTCAAAGGATAACATCTTACTGCCCCCTAAAATCTTTTTTCTATATTATTTTAGAAAAGATTGTTTTCGATTGCAAGGATGTCAATTTTTGTCTTTCCAGATAATGACAAAAGCCATACTCAAGGTCTAAATTGCCCGTTGAGTATGGCTTTTATCGTTATAAGGAGTCTTTTCCCACCAGAACATTCGGCATAAATTGGTAGCCGAGGTTAGAAATCGTTCGGATATAAACAGGAGCGGATCTATCATCCTCGATTTTTTGTCGAATACGCCCAATCGTATTTGTAACAGCGGTCAGACAGCTCTCGCTATCCTGCTGCCAAACGGCTTCAAAGATCTGCTCCTTTGTAAACAGCTGCCCCGGATGCTGTGCCATAAAGCTTAAAACGCCATATTCATAACGGCTCATGCACACTTCCTGTCCATTTTTGAAAACACGACGTTGTTCCAAATTGATCTCAAGGCCGGGGTAGCTTAATGTACCTGCTGGCTCCTGTTCCCTTTCATCCCATTCAAACAGTTTTTGCTCTTGCGGGGGACAATGATCTTTTGTAATACGAACGATTACTTCAATTCTTTCCATATTAGGGATACTCCAAGGAAATTCAGTGATTGTTTTGCACGTTTTCCCACAAATCACCGCAGATCTGCCAAATGGGTTCTGTATGGTGGTGCTCCGCTCTGTTTAGGGGGTGTATTGCTGCAGGGCGTTTTTCTGAGCGGCGGCGGTAAGGTCGTCCAGAGCGCTCATCACGTCCCGGTAGTTTGGGGGAAACTTGTTTTCCCCGTGGGCTTCAATGCGGGTGCCGTCGGCAAGAGTGGCTTCCAGCCGGAAGCTGCTGCCGTCCAGCACGTTGGGGTCGTGGCCGGAGAAGCCTGCCCAGCCGCCCACGCCGTACTTCTCCAGAATGGCCTTGGCCTGTTCCAGAAGCTCCGGCCCGGCCTGCTCCTGGTACACTTCTTCGTGGTACAGCTCCAGCTCCACCCGGGTGCCCTCGGGGGTGCGGGTGAGGCAGGTGCGGGAGATGGGCCGGATGTAGCTGCCCCGCTCCCAGAACTCCAGCGTTTCCAGCTCCGCCAGCGCCGGGGCGGGCGCAGGCTCCGGGGTCGGCGGGGCAGGGCGGCGGGGGCTGCGGCTGAGCAGTGCCGCCCCCACCGCCAGCCCCAGCAGCACCAGCGAGAAGGTGCGCATGGTTCGTTCCCTCCTTTCTGCGGGCATGGGTCAGTCTCCCTCTCCTGCCGCCGGGGGCAGGATGGTCATTCGTCCGTCCACCACCGCGTCCACCATCTCGTGCTCCCGGAAGTATTCCATCAGAATATCCTGGCAGGAGGTGGCCACACTGCGGGGCTTCTGGAGCTTGCAGAGGGTGTCGTAGGAGATGTTGAAAAAGCTCTCGATGTTTTTGAAGTGGTAGTTCTGCAGCCCCACGGTGAACAGGGCATCGTCGCTGATCTCCTTGCCCACCTCCTTGCCGCAGTAGGTAAAGTAATCAAAATCGCCCTTGGCGCGGTCGTAGCGCAGCCGCAGGGTGGAGGGCAGCTGGTAGAACTCGGTGTGGCCGGTGTAGGCCTCCTCCCTCAGCATGTAGTGGAGCATCTGGCGCAGCTGCCGCCCTGTCACCTTGAACATATACACCCCGTCGTCGTAGGGGAAGCCCTCGATGAGGTCGCCGTAGGTGACAATGGGCCCCAGCTTTTCGGCCCGGATGCTGCCGGAGCCGATGAGCATGACATCAATGCCAAGGCTGCGGGTGAAGATGTCCGCAAACAGGTTGCCAAGCTCAGTCTCCCGGGTGCGCTGGGGGTGGGTGAGCTCCCGGCGGAACCTCCCCACGATATGGCTGTATTTTTCGTCCACCTGGCTGGTGAAGCGCTGCAGCACCTGCTCCATGGCAGGGTTGCGGGGGCAGGTCTCGGCGCAGATGGGCACGGTGCGCCAGGTGTAGGAGTCGATGCAGTTGTTGTCCGTGTCCACGATGATGTCAAAGCGCCCGATTTGGTCGGTGCCGGTGCCCGCCTGCGCGATGACCACGCCGTTTTCCTCGGCGGCACGGTCCAAAAAGGTGTGGCTGTGCCCGCCGATGATCAGGTCCACCCCCCAGGCCGGGTCCAGCTGGCGGGCCAGGTGTTTGTCCTCCTCAAAGCCGATGTGGGTCAGCAGCACGGTAAAATCAATGTCGATGCTGTTGTGGGCGTTGCAGATCTTGCCCACCTCGGCGGCAGCGGCGGCGGTGTCCACAAAGGACCCCACCAGCGATTCGGACTTGGTCTGGTTGATGACGTCTTGCGTGATGATGCCGATGAAGAGGATGTTCATCCCGTCTACCCGCAGGATCTTGTAGGGGGTAAACAGCCGGGTGGGGGTGTTTTTGATGTAGAGGTTGGCGTTGATGATGGGAAAGCGCGCGCATTTTTCGATGAACAGCAGGTGGGCGATGCCGTAATCCACCTCGTGGTTGCCGATGGTGACGATGTCCGGGGCAAGGGCGTTCATGATCTCGATGGTGGAAAGCCCCTTGTACTCCGAATCGATGACGGAGCCCCGGAACATATCCCCCGCGATGGCGTAGAGGGTGTTGGGCTGTTCTGCCCGCACTTTTTCAATGTAGCCGGACAGCATGGAAACGCCGCCCACCAGTTTTTCGTCCACCTGCTCCGCCAGAAAATCCCCGTGCAGGTCGTTGGAGTGGAGGATGGTGATTTTTTTGGTGTGTTTCATGGTGCATTCCTCCCGGTGTGGGTCGGCGGCGGTCACCCCATGGCCTCCTGCCGCGCAAAATAGACGGTGCTGCCAAGGCTCATGTAGCTCTCTTCGCCGTCCAGATAGAACTTCAGGGCAAGGGTGTTCTCGTCCTCCAGCGTGACGGCGTAGCGGGAGCCGTCCTCCCCGGTAAAGGTGGCGTACCACTCCTGATTCGTCTGGAAGGGCACCTCCGGGGTGCCTTCGTGGTAGAACAGGTCGGCTTCCTCCACGTTCAGCTCCGGGTAGGGGGTGATGTAGCTGGCGGTCAGGGGCAGCTGGTCGCCCTCGGTCTCGGTATCCGTGGGCAGGAAGCACATGGCGTCGGCGTCCGCCGGGGCGGTCTCAAAAAAGCCCTCGTCGGTGTCGCGGGCGGTCTCCAGCCAGTTGCCCTCCAACGACCAGGGGCTGGTGTCGGTCTCCCAGTCGTCCCCTTCCGGGTAGATGGTAAAATCGCACACGCCCTCGGCTTCCACCACATGGCCGTTCTCGCCGGAAAGGAAGGGGCTGAATACCAGCTCTTCGCCGGCGCGGGGGTACAGCTCCACCTCGGTGTTGGGGGCGATATCGCTGATGTTGCACAGCAGCAGGATGGGCTGGCCGTCCTCGCTGTAATAAAGCTGCTTTCCGCGCTGGAGCGGGTTTTCGGCATCGTCTGTCAGGCTCGTCTCGTAGACGAACAGGGTGGCATCCGGGTCCTGCGGGAAGATGCAGTACAAATCGCACCCGCCATCCGGTGCCACGACCCAGTGATCCTGCGGGATGTCGTAGACGAAGCCCCACAGATCCCGCAGATCGGTCTGGCTGTCCAGCACCTTCTGCACATCGGTGGTCACCTCGTAGGAGCCGCCCAGATACAGCACACAGGCGCGGTATTCGTCCTCCCCTGCCAGAAGGCGCATGTAGGTCACGTCCTCCGGCTCTTCGTAATCCTGCTCTTGGGTGCTGGGTGCGGTCATGCCGTCACCGTCCAGCTTATTTTTGGATGCAGAACTGGCCGGGTTGCCGCCCTTGGACGACCCGCCGCAGCCTGCAAGGCCGATGGTCAGCGCCAGCAGGGCTGCCAAAAGTTTCAGGTTTTTCATAAGTTCTCCTTTCTCATGCCCTGCCGGGGCGCACCTCAGGGGGCAGCGCCGGGCGCCGGGTGTTGGGAAAAATCGTCTACGCCCTCCACCGGCACAGGGCGGCCGGTCTCGGCGGAAAGCTGCGGGTTCCAGTCCAGCGGGCGTCCGGTGCTGCAATAGACCGTTACCATGGTGTCGGTGTCCTCTCTGCTGCCGTTGCACAGCAGCAGAATGGGCTGGCCACCCTGCCTGCCGTAAAGTTCTTTCCCCAGCTGCGCGGGATATGCGGGGTCCTGTTTTTCATAGACAAAAAGCGTATCCTCCCTGCGCACGGCAAAGATGCAGTACAGCTCCCGCCCGCCGCCCGGCGCTGCGACCCAGCGGTCTGCCGGGATGTCCGCAACAAACTGCCACGGCTGTTCCGGTAAGCTGTCCAGCACGGCGTGCACATCGGTGGTGCGCTCCGGGACGCTGCCCAGATAGAGCACCCCAGCAAGGTCTCCGTTTTCCCTGGCCAGCTGCCGCATTGCGGCAAGCTGCTCCGGCTCAGCGGAATCAGCACCGGAAGCCGCTGTGCTGCTGCCCCGCCCGGCGCTGCCGGGAGCGGGGCGGACGGGGGCGCCGTCCACCGCACCGCACCCTGCCAGACTGAAAGCCAGTGCAAGCAGTGCTGCAAAAGTTCTCATGGCTTTCATGTCAGCCCCTTTGTTTTATGCCCACGGGTCGGCCGATGTCGGGATGCGGATACCGGTCATCAGGTACTGCTCCCACAAGAACCACTGCCCGTCGCCCTTGCGGCGCAGCTTGATGGGGCGGGGGCTGTCGGCGCCGCCGCAGGGGATGAACAGCTTGCAGTAGCCCTCCTCGGTGTTGGAGGTGTGGTTGCTGCCCACCAGCAGGGTGAAGGGCTGGCGGGGGGTATAGCCGTTTTCCGGCGACGCACCCACAAAGTAGGAGAACGGGATATAGCTCTTGCCGTCCCGAAAGCGGTCGTTCAGGAAGGAGATTTCCTGCCCGTTCAGCGGGCGGGGGCCCCGCAGCCAGTTGAGCATCTCCAGCCCGATGTTTTTATCGGCACCGTAGGCGCACAGTGCGCAGACGGTGAGAGCTGCGGTCTTAAAGGGGGTGTCCAGACTGGCCTCCGGCAGTGCCTGCATCTGGGCAAGGCTTTCCGGCAGAGCCTGAAAGGTAAAGGTGACGGTCTGGTTGCCGGAAACATTTGCGGCGGCCTGCTTCATCTTATCAAAAAGTCCCATGAAAATACTCCTTTCTGTTTCAGCTGTGAGGGTTCAGCTCCGGTTCGGGTCATGGCGGGGCACAGTCCGCCTGCGAACGATCTTCTGGTTCAGATCCAGACTGAGGTTTACAAAATAACCGTTTTCAAAATACCATGCAAGGTCCTTTGTGTCCATGCCAACGCTGTTGCACAGCCACCGCAGGGGCACCTCCGGCCCGGAGTAGCTCTCCACCCTGCGGGCGATGGTTCTTGCATGGTAGCGGCGTTTTTCGTTGCGTGCGAACAGAACAAGGGGCACTGCGCCCACCACGATCCAGAACACATACCCGACAACGTGGGAGGTGTCCTTGACCTGCAGGTCCAGGCAGAGGGTATACAGCCCGCCGACAGAGCAGAACACGCAGAAGGCAAGCCCCGCGTTCCGCAGCCATTTGAGGACACGGGGAATCTCGCCGCGGGCTTTTTCCGAAAGATAAGGGTTCATAAACATACTCCTTTCAGAACGAGCCGCCTCCACCGCCGTGGGTGGTGCCGCTGGAAGAGGTGTGGGTGGAGCTGCCGCCGGAATCGCTGGAGCTGGACTCTTTCGGTCGCTCGGTGCGGTGCACGTCACGGTACAGGAACAGCTCCCGGCTGTTGGTCAGATTCATGCTGTCCTCCCGCACATAGCTGGCGGCATTCTCCTGGAACGCCACGCTGCGCAGCTGGCTTTTCATTACGCTGACGACGACCCATGCCAGCACAAGGCCGATGCCCAGCGCAAGGAACAGGTACATGAGAGACAGCGGCTCCCGGGGCAGGTTATTCACATCATAGGGGTGGCCCGCCCGGGCAGCATCGATGTAGGTATCCGACCATTGGACAAAGGTGCGGAAGGCACCGGCGTAGTCTCCATCGGCCATGAAGGGGGTCATCTGTTCGCCAAGGTACTGGATGCCTGCATCCGTAAAGGCGGTGATGCCGTAGCCGCAGGTGGAGATGTGCCATTTGCGGTCGCCCACGCTCACCAGCAGCAGCACGCCGTCCATATCGGGGCCGTAGCCGTACTGGCAGTAGTCATACAGATCATCGGCAAACTGCTCCATGCTGTCGGCACCAACGCTTTCCATCGACTCGATGGTGGCAATGGTCACATCGAAGCTCTGGCGCAGGCTCAGCTCTTCCAGCGCGTCCTCCAGCTCGTTGTCCTCGTCCTCGGTCAGCACCTCAGCGTCGTCGAACATGCGGTAGTACAGGTCGGCAAAGCCGCCCTCTACCGCAAAGGCCGGAACAGCCAGCGCCGCCGCAAGAATCAGTGCTGCCAGCGCCGCAAAGAGGGAGTGCAGTCGGTTGGAAGTCTTTTTCATCGTTCGTCCCTCCTTTACAGGATCCGTGCCAGCCACAGCAGCCACATCACGCCGTAGGACGCGGCGGAAAGGGCAGCCGTAAGGCCCAGCATCCACTTGCGGGCAGCGCCCTTGTCCACGGGCAGGTCACCCACGAATTTGCCGGTCTGACCGTTCATGGCAAACAGATAGTTTTCACCCCGCCAGCTGGTGCTCAGCAGCCAGACCGGGAACAGCGCGTACTTTGCCTTGCCGCCGTGCAGCTGGATGCTGCTGTTATCCACCTTGACCGAATCGTAGCCGGTAACGGTCTGCTGGAACGTCTCCTCAGTGGAGCGGCGGATGCGCTTGTTGGCCCGCTCGATGCTGTCCTCGGCGCTCACATCGTATTTGTCTGCCACATAGCCTGCCAGATAGGCGGTCTGGAAGGGGATGGCATCCTGCATGGCAAAGGGCTCGATGGATTCCATCAGATCGTCCTCGATCTTGGACGAGCCGTCCACCGGCACCGCATCAAAGCCGAGGGTGCCGTCCCGCCGGACGGAGTAGTAGTTGGTCTCGGTGTAGTCGTACTTGTTGTCCGACCAGCTGCGGGTCCGGGTGGCGGTGAACCGCAGCTGAGCGTCGGCGTCGCTGTCAAAGAGCCAGAAAGGCACATACACACCCTTGATCTCGTCGATGTGGTTCTGGCTGCGGAACACCCGGGGCAGCAGAGTCTTGCCCTTGAGGTGCTCCTGCAGCTTTGCCTTGGCGGCCTTTTTGTCCAGCTTGAAGGGGATGATGAGGTCGGGCCGCAGGGCCCCGGCAAACTGCCCGGTGAGGACGATGGGGTTGCCGCAGAAGGGGCAGGCGGACGCGGCCATGGTGTCATCGCCCACGATCTCGCCGCCGCAGCTCTTGCAGCTGTAAGTATGCAGACCGGCGGTCTCTCCTTCTGCCCAACTGCCGCCGGGGGTCGCCCACTCCATCTCGCTGGGCTTTTCGTCCTTCAGTTCCTCATCGTAGCCCTTGAGGGTATCCACATCGAACTCGGTGTCGCAGTAGGGGCATTTCATCTTCTGGGTGGCGCTGTCAAATTGGATGGCGCCATCGCAGCAGGGGCACTTGTATTCCAGCATTCCTGCCATAGCGTTTCCTCCTGTTGTTCCAAAGGGGGCCGAGGGCTTTTCCCCGGCCCCGCTGTTTTTGCGTCAGTCTTCCCGCCAAAGCGGTCGGCTCAGAAGTCCGTAGTGATGCGGAACACCACCGGCTCGTCCGGCTCGGTGGCTTTGCCGTGGTGGCCCACTGCAAGGAAAGCGTTTTCTTCCAGCGGCAGGAAGACATCAAAGGTGCAGAACTCTCCGCACAGCTGGCATAGGGTCTCGCGCTCACCCACGGGAAGGGACTTTTCCAAAAAAGTGCCGTCCGGCGCGTACAGCTCCCACATATAGCCCGTGTCCAGCAGATAGCCGTTGGGGCGCTTCATCATCACGGCGTCAAAGCTGCCCACCGGCTGCGAGCTGCGGGCCACCTCATTGCCGTCCAGATCAAAGGCGGCAAAGTAGTAGTCTCCGCTGGAGTCCGGCTCACCCACCGTCAGCAGCTCGTCTCCGCTGAGGTTCAGGGAGGGCATGCTGCAGAAGGGGCCGATCTCGTTGTCGCCCTCCAGCGTCAGCTCAGTGTACTCGCCGTCCTGCACCAGCACCGGTGCGGAGTCGGTCCAGTAGATCACGGTCAGATCCCGATCCTTGGAGGAATAGCAGCTGCCCATGTAGTCCAGTGCGTCGCCGGGCTCTTCCGGGTCGCTGCTGTTCAGATCGTAGCAGTAGACATCAAAGTTGTCCATGGCGTACAGGATGCCATTGCGGTCGATGCTGAGGGCGTTGCTTCCGTCAATGTTGTACTCTGCCACCGGGGTCATCCGGTCGTCCTGGATGGCATACTCGAAGATTTTAGCAGACTGCTCTTCATCGTCCTCGTTGTAGAAGCTGAAGAAGTAATTGCCCCGGTAGCTGTCCGCATGGATGCAGTGATGCGCTCCGTCCAGTTCCCGGCGGACGTCAAAGGGGATGTACTGCGCCTTGAAGGTGTATTCGCCGATGGTCAGCTCCCCGGTCTGGAACTGGGTCACAGGGGCCCCTGCAGGGGCGGCTTTGTCCACTGCTGATTCCGGCTGTGCCGAAGCGGACGGGGCACTGCTGCTGGAAGCCGGTGCACTGGAAACGCTGGATGCGCTGGCGGCACCGGAGCCGCCGCAGGCGGTCAGCCCGAGGGCGGCGGTGGCAAGGCCCATGGCCTTGAGGAAATCTCTGCGCTGGATCTTTCTCATATTCGTTCCTCCTTTTGGGGTCACTGCACTTTTGCAAAGGCTTCGTCAGCGCGGCGGCTGTACAATGCCATGCCGCCGGTCTGGGCGTCGTTTGCCAGATTGATGTTCTCCACAAAGCGGGCCTTTTCCTGCTCAGAGAGCTGCCCGCCCTTCATGGCGGCAGATGCCACGGCACCCATGGCACCGATCATGCCCATCTGGCCCTTCAGCTCCCGTTCCTCGGCCTTGGACATTCGGCGGCCGAACATGCTGGTCTCATTATCGTGGACCCCGAAGATGTGGTCCAGATGCTGCCGTGCGATGTGGGCATAGCCGATCTCCCGCCGGTCCCGCTTGCTGAAGCAGATGACCAGCTCCTGCTTGATGTAGGGGTGGGGACGCATACCCCGCTGGGTCTGGGCCTCGGTGATGCTGCGGGGCTGCACCAGCTTCAGCTTCAGGCCGCCGCCGTTGAGGGTGGGTTCCTGGCCCGGCTCCTTGGCGGGGGTCTCGTCCAGATACTCCTCATAGCTGGCGATCTGGTCGTAGCGGATCAGCTCCGGCATCTTGCCCCGTCCGCCGGTGCGATCGTCGATGTACAGCATTCCAAGCTCATCGCAGAACACCAGCCCCATTTGCGTCGGGGTGGAGGGGTATGCGTTGACCCGGAACTCGGTCTTGTCGAACACCTCGTCGAACACCCGCTTCATCCGGGCCATATACTCCATGTGCTCCTTGGCCTCGTCCAGCGTCAGCTCGCTGAGCCGGATATATTTGGAGCACTTGTTGCCGCAGTCATCGCAGAGGAACTGTCCGTCCCGCAGCTTGGAGCGGTGCAGGGTGCCGCACTCCTTGCCGCAGACGGCGCAGTTCTGTTTTGCGAACAGGTTGGAAAAGAATCCCATCATGGTATGCTCCTTTCATTGCTCTGTATTTGTCAGATCAGGTCTGGTCGCTGTCGTCAAAGGGGTCGCCGCACTCCGGGCAGAACTTGGGCGGGTGTGCAGGGTCTGCCGGTTCCCAGCCGCACTTGTCGCACTTATACTTGGGCGTACCGGTGGGCTTGGGTTTGCCGCACTCGGAGCAGAACTTGCCCTTGTTCACCGCGCCGCAGCTGCAAGTCCAGCCCTCTGCTGCCGCCGGGCGGGGCTTGCCGCACTCCGGGCAGAATTTGCCGGTGACGGTGGCACCGCAGCTGCAAGTCCAGCTGTCCGCGGGCTCCGGCTTTTTGCTGCCACATTCCGGGCAGAACTTGCCGGTGGCGATAGCGCCGCAACTGCACTTCCAGCTGTCGGCGGCAGAAGTCTGCTGCTGGGGTGCTGCGGGCTGCTGCCCCATGGCGAACAGGCTCTGGGCGTTCATGCCGTTTGCACCAGTTGCCATGCCCATGCCCATAAAGCCGGTCATAGCACCGGCGGTGTTCCCAGCAGCAGTCTTCATGGCATCGATCTGACCGCCCACCAGACGGGCTGCGGCGGTGGTGGGGTCGGTGGTCATGGCGTTTTCTTCCCACTCGGTGATCTTCTTCTGCTGCTCCTCCGGGATGGACAGGGAGTTGATGTTGAAGGAGAACACCTCGATGCCGCGCTTTTTGCGCCAGATATTGGACAGCTGCTCGTTCAGAGCGTCCGAGATCTCCAGCGTGTGGGCGGGGATCTCGTAATACTGCACCTTGTTGGCAGAAAGGGTGGCCAGCGCAGGCTGCAAAGCGTTCATCAGCTCGCTCTTCAGGCGAGGAGCCAGCTCCGAGGCATCGTACTGGGTGGAGACGTTGCTGCACACGTTGGTGTAAAACAGCAGCGGGTCGCAGATACGGTAAGTAAAGCTGCCGTTGCAGCGGATGTTCACCGAGAGCTTGTAGCCCCGCTCCTCGCTGACCACTACGCGGAACGGGATGGGCGTTGCGGTGCCGTACAGGATCTCGCCCAGCTCCTTGGTGTTGATGTAGTACACCCGCTGATCCTTGCCGGTGTCGCCGCCGTAGGTAAAGCGCTTGGCTACGGTCTGGAAGGTTGCTGCCAGACTGTCGCCGAAGTTGCCGGTGAGCACACTGGGCTCGGTGGAGGAATTGAAGGTATACTCGCCCGGCTCGGCGCACACTTCCACCACCTTGCCCTGCTCCACGATGAGCATACACTGACCATCGGCCACGGCAATGCCGCTGCCGTTGGTGATGATGTTGTCCTCGCCGTGGTTGGAGCTGCGGCGGGAAGTGCGCTTCTGGCCCTTGACCATCAGCACATCCTTATCCAGAGAATCGCAGTAGAAAAATTCCTTCCACTGGTCTGCAAGAGTTCCGCCCAGTGCGCCCATACCTGCTTTGATCAAACCCATAATAATTTCCTCCTGTATGTTTTATTGTTTTTGCTCTCTTCTTTATCATGCAGAACGATTTCGTTTGTAAAAAAGGTTCTGCCTGCTCAGGGGTAAGGGTCAGATAATTGATATTATAATCATACTGCAATGCGGCGCTGAACGCAAGGAATTTCTAACCGTTGCCACCTGCCTTTGCAGCTTCTTTCACAAAAAGAACACCGGAGCGTCCATAGAGACTCCGGTGTTCCGAAATAATATTTTTATGCTTGTCCCGTACCCAAAAAAGGCTTAGAACCGCCGCCATGTATCCGGCATAAACAGTACCAGCATGGGGAAGATCTCCAGACGGCCGGCCAACATATCGAAGATGAGCACCAGCTTTGCGGGGTCTGCAAAGCAGCCGAAGTTCTGCATTGGGCCTGCCATTTCCAAGCCCGGGCCGATGTTGTTCAGGGTAGCAGCCACGGCGGTAAAGTTTGTCACCATATCAAAGCCGTTCAGGCTGATGAGGAAGAAGGAGGCCGCAAAAATAAAGATATACGCCGCCACAAACACGTTGGTGGTGCGGATGGTCTCGTGGTTCAGTAGCTTGCCGTCCATGCGGGCGGGCGCTACCACCTGCGGGTGCAGGGCGGTCTTGAGCTCCTTGGCCAGGGTCTTACCCAGAATGAGGAAACGGCTCACCTTGATGCCGCCGCCGGTACTGCCGGCGCAGGCGCCAATGAACATGAGCATGACCAGAATCTCTTTCGAGAGGGTCGGCCACAGGTCAAAATCGCAGCTGGAAAAGCCGGTGGTGGTAATGATGGAGCCCACCTGAAAAGCGGCCTGCCGCAGCGCCTCGCCAAAGCTGTTGTACATACTATAAATATTGGCAGTGATGATACCCACTGCCACGACGATGACCACAAAGTAGCCCCGCACCTCCTCGCTGGCAGCAGCGCGGCGGAACTTGCGCATGAGCAGCAGGAAGTAGGCGTTGAAGTTGACGCCGAACAGGATCATGAAGATGGTCACGACCCACTGGATGTAGGGCGAAAAGCTGGCAAAGCTGTCGTTGCGGAAGCCGAAGCCACCGGTGCCCGCCGTACCAAAGGCAGTGAGCATGGCTTCGAACAGGGGCATTCGGCCAATCAGCAGGAACACCAGCTCCAGCACGGTAAGGGCAAAGTAGATGCCGTACAGGATCTTAGCGGTGGACTGCACCTTAGGCACAAGCTTGTCCACCTGCGGGCCGGGGCTTTCGGCTTTCATCAGGTTGACGTGAGAGCCGCCGGTCAGCGGCAGCAGTGAGAGCAGAAACACCAGAACGCCCATACCGCCGATCCAGTGGGTGAAGCTGCGCCAGAACAGAATACCGTTGGGCAGCCCCTCCACGGCGGGCAGAATGCTGGCACCGGTGGTGGTAAAGCCGGAGACTGTCTCAAACAGAGCATCCACAGGGTTCGGGATGCAGCCGGTGAGCACAAAGGGCACCGCGCCCATCACCGAGATGAACACCCAGCACAGCGAGGTGGCCGCAAAGCCCTCGCGCATGTAGAACACCTTACTGCGGGGTTTGATGGTGTGCAGGGCGTAGCCGATGCCGGCGCTGACCGCAGCTGTGAGCAGAAACACGCCCAGCACCATCCACTCGCCATACACTAAGCTGGCGGCGGCGGGCAGCAACAGCAACGCGCCCTCGATCATCAGCACATAGCCCAGCAGACGGAAAACGATCGCATAATTCATAGTCCGCCTCCGTCAGTGCTCCACGATATCGCGCAGATCGTGCAGACCATGCTCCAGCGTGACCACGATGACGTTATCGCCCACTTGGATCTGGTCGCCGCCGCGGGGAATCAGGATCTTGCTGCCGCGGGTAATACAGCACAGCAGCAGGTTCTTTTTCAGGTGCAGCTGGCTCAGGGGCACACCGGTAGCGGCGCTCTCCTCGTGCACTGTAAATTCCAGTGCCTCCACGCGGTCATCCAGTATGCGGTACAGAGTCTTGATGTTGTTGCCTGCCTCGTTTTGCAGGGCGCGGACGTACTGCACGATGTAATCACAGGTCATGTACTTGGGGTAGACCACGCTGCCCAGATCCAGCCCGGCCAGAATATCGTCAAATTCCAGACGGTTGACCTTGGTCACCAGCTTGCCGTTGGAGTGCTTTTTGGCAAACAGGGTCAGCAGCACATTCTCCTCGTCGATGTTGGTCAGTGCCACGAAAGCCTCGGTGGATTCCAGACCCTCGGAAAGCAAAAACTCGCGGTTGGAGCCGTCCTCGTTCAAGATCTGTGCGCCGGGCAGCTGCTCGGCCAGTTCTACGCAGCGGGCAGCGTCCCGCTCCACAATGCGCACCCGCACGTGGTTTTCCAGCAGTTCCTGACTGAGGTAGTAGGCAATGGCACCGCCGCCCACGATGAGGGCGTTGCGTACCGGCTGCACCGGCAGATGCAGCTGCTGGAAGAAGGCGTGCGCCTTTTCCTGCGTAGCAAGGAAGGTGACCTGATCGCCCTTTTGCAGCACAAAGTTACCGTTGGGGATGATGACCCCGCCCTCACGCTCCACCGCGCACACCAGAATATCGCTCTTGAGCCGGGTAGGGATCTCGCGGATGGCCACGCCGTTCAGCGCATCGGGCAGCGCAAACTTGATCAGCCGCACACGGCCGTCCGCAAAGGTATCGATCTTGCTGGCACCGGGGAACCGCAGCAGATGAGAGATCTCCTTTGCCGCTGCCATTTCCGGGTTGATAATGGCGGAAATGCCGATCTGCTTTTTGATAAAGTCCAGCTCGTGGCTGTAAGACGGGTTGCGCACGCGGGCAATGCCGTGGCAGTGGCCCGCCTTTTTGGCGAACATGCAGCAAAGCAGGTTCAGTTCGTCCGAGCCGGTGACCGCAATGAACACGTCCGCATCCTCAATGCCCGCCTCAGACAGGGTGGTGATGGACGAGCCATTGCCTACAATGCCCAGCACGTCGTAGCTTTCGGTCAGGTGTTCCACGCGCGCTTTGTTGGTGTCCACCACAGTCACGTTGTGGCCTTCCTCGCTGAGCTGGCGCGCCAGAGCCGTGCCGACCTTGCCGCCGCCCACCAGAATGATCTTCATAACAAGTCCTTTCTCCTTTGGCATCCCCTTTTCCCGGGGCATACAAGTACAGCATAGTATACCATATCCCGCCGCAAAGTTCTACCGTTTGTCCCGCAAATACAGCGAATTGCTTAAAAAGCGACAGTTCTTTTGTGCAAGATGGCCTGTTCTCAGCGTGAAAGCGCAAAAAGGGACTGCCACACAGCTTTGTGCAGCAGTCCCCTTGGGACGAAACGATTTAGAATGCCCACCGCGTACGCTTTGGGCATCCTCAGCGGAAAAAAAATTGTTATAAGAGCAAGGTCGGTCAGCCTGCGGGCTGCCCGACCTTGCATTTTCGCGGAAAACAGGGTTCTCCCTTGCTGTCCGGTCTCAGTACCGCTCTACGCCGTCTTTGGTGACAAGGGCGTACACCAGCGGAGCTTCCTCCGGCTTTTCAGCGCCGTACACAAGGCCGCTGCGGTACTCGGCTGCGGCAGCTTCAAACTTGTCCGCAGCGCCGTAGAAGGTGGCAAGGCTTTCGCCCTTATGCACATAGTCGCCGCGCTTTTTGTGCAGGGTGATACCGGCGGCAAAGTCCAGCGGGTCGCCCTTTTTCTGGCGGCCTGCGCCCAGCAGCACGCTGGCAGAGCCGATCTTTTCCGCATCGTTGGCCGTGATGTAGCCGTCCTGCTCGGCCAGCAGCTCGTATCTGGCGGCGGGCTGTGCAAACAGGCTGTAATCATCCAGCACCCGGATGTCGCCGCCCTGTGCGGCAAACATTTCCTTGCACTTGGCAAAGGCAGAGCCGTCCGCAATGACAGCCTCGGCCATAGCGCGGCAGTGGGCGGCATCGCCCTTGCCTGCCAGTACCAGCATGTTAGCCGCCAATTGCAGGCACACCTCGGTCAGGTCTGCCGGGCCGTGGCCTTTGAGCACGTCCATGCTCTCCATCACTTCCAGACTGTTGCCGATGTTGTGCCCCAGCGGGGTGTCCATATCGGTGATCATGGCGGCTACCCGGCGGCCATGGTGGGTGCCGATGGCGACCATCAGCTGCGCCAGCTCAATGCTCTGGTCAACAGTTTTCATAAAAGCACCGGTGCCGGTGGTGACGTCCAGCAGAATGGCGTCCGAACCAGAGGCCAGCTTTTTGGACATGATGCTGGACGCAATCAGCGGGATGCAGCTGACGGTAGCGGTAACGTCCCGCAGAGCGTACATCTTTTTATCCGCCACCGCAATGCCCTCGCTCTGGCCGATGACCGACAGACCGATCTGGTTCACCTGTGCAAAAAACTCCTCCTGCGAGAGGGCGGTCTTTGTGCCGGGCACGCTCTCCATCTTGTCGATGGTACCGCCGGTGTGGCCGAGACCCCGGCCGCTCATTTTAGCGATCTTCACCCCGCAGGCCGCCACGATGGGTGCAATGACCAGCGTGGTCTTATCGCCCACACCGCCGGTAGAGTGCTTGTCCACTTTGATGCCCGGAATGGGCGAAAGGTCTACCATCACACCGCTGTGCGCCATTACATCGGTCAGTTCGGCGGTCTCCTCGTTGGTCATGCCGCGCAGATACACCGCCATCATCCATGCGGCCATCTGGTAGTCAGCCACTTCCCCGCTGACAAAGCCATTGACAATGGCCTCCAGCTCCTCCCGGGTGTGGGTGCCGCCGTCGCGCTTTTTTGCGATCAGATCATAAATACGCATCGTTTCACGCTCCTGTTCTTATTGTTTTTGGGGCGTTTTATGCCCGGATCTCCTGCCATACGCTCTTGCCGTCCAGCGTGGAGGCGTCCACTTCCAGATATTCGCAGATGGTCTGGGCGATGGTGCCGAAGCACAGCTTAGTGCCCAGATCCATACCCGCCTTTACGCCCTTGCCGCAGACCAGATACGGCACATACTCGCGGGTATGGTCGGTGGTCTTGGTGTAAGAGGGATCACAGCCGTGGTCGGCGGTGATCATGAGCAGGTCGCCCTCCCGCATCCCCGGCAGGAAATCAGCCAGAAAACGGTCGAACTCGGTAGCGGCGGCAGCGTAGCCTGCCACATCGCGGCGGTGGCCGTAGAGCATATCAAAGTCTACCAGATTCACGAAGGCAAGGCCTTCAAAATCCCGGGTCTGCAGAGCCTTGGTAAAGGCGATGCCGTTGGTGTTGCCGGTGGTCTTGATCTTTTCGGTCACACCCTCGCCGTCAAAAATATCGTAGATTTTGCCCACGGCGATCACGTCCTTACCGGCATCCTTCAGCAGATCCAGCATGGTGGCGCGGGGCGGCTTCAGGCTCAGGTCGTGACGGTTGGTGGTGCGGTAAAAGGTATCCGCGCTGTTGCCAAGGAAGGGGCGGGCGATCACACGCCCTACGCCGTACTTGCCCTTGAGCATTTTCCGGGCGATCTCGCAGTAGCGGTACAGTTCCTGCACCGGCACAAGCTCCTCGTTGGCGGCCACCTGAAAAACGCTGTCGGCGCTGGTATAGACGATGAGGGCGTTTTCCCGCATGGCCTGCTCGCCGTAGTCCTTCAGCACCTGCGTGCCGGAATAGGGCTTGTTGCACAGTACCTTGTGGCCGGTCTTTTGCTCATACTCCCGGATCAGCTCCTCCGGGAAGCCCTCGGGGAAGGTGGGCAGCGGCTCCGGGCTGACCACACCGGCGATTTCCCAGTGGCCGATGGTGGTATCCTTGCCCATGCTCTGCTCCTGCAGGCGGGCAAAGGCAGCCGCCGGGGCATCCGTCTTTTCCCCTGCGGTCACGCCGTCAATGTTGAACAAGCCCAGCTTGCGCAGGTTGGGGCAATTGAAATTGGGGTGGTTCGCAATGGCACCCAGGGTGTTGGTGCCTGCATCGCCAAAGGCAGCGGCGTCCGGCTCTGCGCCGATGCCAAAGCTGTCCAGCACGATCAGAAAAACGCGTTTTTCCATAATGGTCACTCCATTCTCCGGGCGTTCCCCGGAACAGTACTACTTTATTACCCCTATTATAAGCAAAAATCCCCTCCGATGCAAGAGGAAGCAGTCTTGTATGTTCTTATCAGTTTTCACGTTTTGCAGCAGTTTTCCCCTGTCAGACAGCACGCAGAAAGCTGCGGCGCATCGTTAAAAGTTTTGCAATCTTTCCTTTGGGCATCAACAGATGCAAAAACTTGTATTCAAGCAAAAATTCCTCTTGCTCTCTTGCGCCGGAATGATTATAATAATAGGTGGTAGAGTTTTGGGTTTTCCCGCTCTGCCATATAAACCGACCCGCTGTACCGGGAGCTTTTACTCCCATTGGTCATACACAGCAGCCTGCAGGGATGCTGTGCCGGATATAGGTAAGAGAGAGTTGACGGAGGTATATTGCATGAGAAAGACGAAAATTATTTGCACCCTTGGCCCTTCCACCGATAAGGAAGGCGTTCTGCGCGAGCTGATCGCCAACGGCATGAACGTGGCCCGCTTCAATTTTTCCCACGGTTCCCACGAGGAGCATCTGGGACGCCTTGAAAAGCTGAAGGCTCTGCGCGAGGAGCTGGGCAAGCCCGTGGCCGCACTGCTGGACACCAAGGGCCCCGAGATTCGCCTGAAGGACTTCAAGAACGGCGTAGAGAACCTGGTTGCAGGCCAGACCTTTACCCTGACCACCCGCGATGTGGAGGGCACCAACGAGATCTGCTCCATCACCTACAAAGATCTGCCCATGGACGTGGAGCCGAACGGCACCATCATGCTGGACGACGGCCTGATCAAGCTGCAGATCCAGACCGTGAACGACACCGACATCGTCTGCACCGTGCTGAACAACGGCAAGATCAAGAACAAGAAGGGCGTCAACGTGCCCGGCGTGCACCTGTCTATGCCGTATATGAGCCAGCGCGATAAGGACGATATCATCTTCGGCATCCAGCAGGGCTATGATTTCATCGCCGCTTCCTTTGTGCGCACCGCACAGGACGTGTACGATATCCGCAACCTGCTGAACCAGTACGATTCCAACATCCGCATCATTGCAAAGATCGAGAACCGCGAGGGCGTGAACAACATCGACAGCATTCTGGCTGCTGCCGATGCCGTGATGGTGGCCCGTGGTGATCTGGGCGTGGAGATCGACTTCACCGAGCTGCCCGGCATTCAGAAAACCATCATCGACCGCTCCTTCTCCTTCGGCAAGCCCATCGTCACCGCTACCCAGATGCTGGACAGCATGATCGTGAACCCCCGCCCCACCCGCGCCGAGATCTCGGACGTGGCAAACGCCATTTACGACGGTACCTCTGCCATTATGCTGTCCGGTGAGACCGCTGCCGGTGCCTACCCTGTGGAGGCGCTCAAGACTATGTCTGCCATTGCCGAGCGCACCGAGCAGGAGGGCTTCCATCTGCGCGGCCGCACGATGGATTCCAACCCCGGCAAGATCAGCGTATCCGACGCTACCGCCCATGCCGCCTGCCTGACCGCACGGGATGTGAACGCCGCCGCCATCGTGACCGTGTCTGAGTCCGGCACCACTGCCCGCCTGCTGAGCAAGTACCGCCCGCAGCAGCCCATCATTGCCTGCGTCATGCGCGAGCAGGTGCAGCGTCAGCTGTCCCTGAGTTGGGGCATCACCCCGCTGATGATGTCTCTGGCACACAGCACCGATGAGCTGATCGAGATGTCCACCGCTCTGGCCAAGGAGAACGGCTACCTGCACAACGGCGAGCTGGCTGTTGTGACCGCAGGCGTGCCCGTGGGCGTTTCCGGCACCACCAACATGATCAAGATCCACATGGTGGGCAACTGTCTGGCTACCGGCGTGGGTGTCGGCCCTGAGAACAACGATGTTGCCAGCGGCAAGGCCTGCGTCTGCCGCACCATGGACGAGGTGCGCGCCAAGTTCAAGCCCGGCATGGTGCTGGTAGTTCCTTCCACCAGCAATGAGATGCTGAGCTTTGTGCGCGACGCTGCCGCTCTGGTGGTAGAGGAGCCCGGCCTGAACAGCCACGCCGCCATTGCCGGCAAGGCACTGCTGAAGCCCACCGTTGTTGGTGCCGCCGGTGCTACCAGCCACATCCGCGATGGCCTGATGGTGGCTGTGGACTGCGCACACGGCAGTGTGCAGCGCCTGCAGGGCTGATAAAGGAGAACCGTAGTATGGAACGTATCGCAAGCTTTTGCGTGGATCACACACGGCTGGAGCGCGGGATGTATCTGAGCCGTCAGGACGGCGATGTGCTCACCTGGGACATCCGCATGAAAAAGCCCAATCAGGGCGATTACCTGACCACTGCTGCCGCCCACACGCTGGAGCATCTGTTTGCCACCTACGCGCGCAACAGCGCCGTGAAGAATGGGGTGATCTATGTTGGCCCCATGGGCTGTCGCACCGGCTTTTACCTGCTCACCCGAGGGCTGACCCCGGCACAGGCGCTGCAGCTGACGGTGGACGCCTACCGCTTTATGGCCGATTTTGAGGGCGCTGTGCCCGGTGCCAGCGAGGTGGAGTGCGGCAACTACCGCGATATGGATCTGCCCGCCGCCAAGGCTGAAGCCGCTGCCATGCTGCCCGTGCTGGAAAGCCTGACCGCAGAGGATCTGCACTACTGATCTGTCAATATAAAGAGAGCGCCGCACAAAATACCGTGCAGCGCTTTTTTGTTACAAAATGATGCGAAAGTATTATTTATAATTTCAGGGCAGGGGAACGTCTGCGGATGTTCCCCTGCCCTGTTTTTACTAAAAGAAATCTCAAATCAGCCCCAAGGCTGCAAACTCCTTGGCAATGCCGTCCTCGTACACCGAGGGGGCAATGCGGTCGCAGCGCTGCTTCAGGCTTGCAGAGCCGTCGGCCATACAGACACTGATGCCGACCACATCGGTCATCTGCAGGTCGTTGTCGCTGTCGCCAAAGCCGATGCTGTTCTGCAGGGGCACGCCGAGATAGTCACATACGGCCTTGATGCCGCGCCCCTTATCAAACTTGCGGTTGATGAGCTCGCCGTTCACATAGCCGCCGTTCAGACCGTCCGGCTTGCTCTCGCAGAACACGAATCTGTCCTCGTACAGGCGCTTGGCCTCGTTCAAGTCCTCGCTGCGCTCTGCGATATATACGATCTTATACAGCGGCTCGCCCTTGTACTCGGCCAGCGGGCTCATGGTCATGCCGTCCTCCATGGCCTTGCGCCAGCGGGCGGCTTCGCTGTTCAGGGGGCCTGCATCCCGGTGGGTAAAACTCCAACGCTCGAGCATTTTCAGGCTGCCGTAGGTGGCATCCCGCGCTTCCAGCGTGCACTCCACGCCGTGGCGCTCCATGGCGCTGCGCACATCCTTTGCCAGCTGCGGCTCCATGGGCAGGTCTACCAGCACCTTGTCCCCGCAGAACACATAACCGCCTGCGCTGCACACCGCGCCATCAAAACCATAGTCCAGCAGCGGCCGGGTCATGCGCAGGTTGCGTCCGGTGCACAGAAACAGCTTGTGACCGTTGGCGTGCGCCTTGTGCAGCGCCTCCACCGTGCTTTGGGGGATCAGCATCTCACCCGGGGGTAGCAGGGTTCCGTCGATATCTAAAAAAATCAGTTTCTGTTTCATTCGTTCCTCTTTTTTTACAGTGAGCCGCGCTCTACCAGCGTATAGCCCAGCGTGGTCTGGCGCACCGGTGCAGCGTCCGCTCCGGTGTGCTCCAAGCTTTGCAGCAGCATCCGGGCAGCCTCCTGCCCGACCTGCCGCTGATAAAAGCGGATGGTGGTCAGGCCGGGTTCCACCACCTTGCCTGCCCAGTTGTCTCCGATGCCGGCAAGACCGACATCCTGCCCTACTTTGCGCCCGGCGTCGCGCAGCACCTGCAAAGCGCCAAAGGCCACGGTGTCTGTCACGCAGACTACACCGTCCAACTGCGGGCAGCGTGCCAGCAGCTCTTCCATACAGCGGTGCCCTTCTTCCATGGAAAAGGCGGCGCAGTAAGCGCGGGGCAGACCATCTGCGTTCAGTCCGGCCTCCCGCAGTGCATCCTGCACACCCTGACGGCGGGCTATGCCGGTGGCGGCGTCCTGCTCGCTACCGCCGATATACACGATATTTTTGCGGCCATGCTCCAGCATCTTCCGGGTCAGGTCGCAGGCAGCAGAGCGGTCATCGTTATAAACGCAGGGCAGGTCTGCAAAGCGCTGCCCTGTTACCACCACAGGCACACGGCAGTCTTTCAGCGCCTTGCACAGCTGCGGGCTGGAATCATAGCCCAGCAGGATGATACCGGCCACATGGTTGCGTTGCAGCGCTGTAAGATATTCCAGCTCCATCTGCCCGTCCAGCTCGGTGTCTGCCAGCAGCATCAGGTAGCGGCTGGCCCCCAACTCGGCTGCAATGCCGCTGGTGATCTGCCCCACCGACTGGGAGCTGATGCTGGGCACGATGACCCCCACCTGACGCACCTTGCCGGTGCGCAGGGTTTGGGCGGCAGTATCCGGGCTATAACCGGTTTTTTCCACTACGGCTTGTATCACGGCGCGCTTCTGCTCACTGAGGGGGCCGCCGTTCAAATAGCGGCTGACCGCAGCGCTGGAAACGCCTGCCATCTTTGCAATATCACTGATGGTCATGGGGTTATTCTCCGTTCCCTCTCCGGTGGTAATGTGTAAACGTTTTCATGCTTATTATAAATCCGTTTCATATTTCCCGCAAGAGGTGCAATGACCGTTTTTCTGTGGGGCTGCCCGTTGCTTTTTTGGTGATTTTACACAATCCAAACAATCTTGCTTTCTGATTTACCGCCAGAATTGCGAAAACCGTAGCGCTTATACAAGTCCCATGCTGATGGCGCGTGCGATAAGTCCCAGCACCAGCGCTGCCAGAATAATACCAAGTGCCACCCTGCTCTCGCCGCCGGTCTGCTGCTTTTTGCTGCGGGCGGCTGTGCTGCGGCTCTGCTTTATACCGGTGCTGCGGCTGCGGGCAGAGGTGCTCTGCCGCCCGGCAGTGCTTTTGGTGCTGCGGACAGTCTGGGGATTGCGGGGCTTTGTGCGGGCGGCGGCTTTTCCCTGCTGTGCGTTCTGCGGGCTGCTCTGACGCACTTTAAGGGGCTTGCCCTCGCTGCAGCGGCTCAGGTAGTCCTCTGCCTCGCGGTAATACTGCGCCAGTTCGTTTTCCTTAAAGGCAGTACCGGCGTAGCCCTCCTCCAGCGCCTCAATGGCTTCGTTGAACAGCAGGGCTGCCTGTGCGCCGTCTGCTGCAACTGCCGCGTGAGCAGCTTCGTTGCGGGCGGTGCGGATAGCGTTGCAGGCATGGCGGGCGGCAAAGGGGTGCGCCGTGTTGCCCAGCAGGTCCAGCGGGCGGGCGGCATCGGTCTCCGGGTCCAGCAGCACCCGCATACACAGGGTAGTGTCCAGCTGCTGCCAGCTGGTCTTGCCGGTAAGGTCCGGCATACGGTCGTAGTAATCCGGGCTTTCCTGCTTGCGGGCAGCAATATGCTCCAGCAGCGCATCCAGACTGTGCGCCCCGGGCTTGCGCTCCCAGTGCCAGCGCAGCAGACGGCGGCTGATCTCATCGCAGGCGGTCTTGATCTCAAAAGCCACCTGTAAGGCTTGTTCCGGCATGGTATTTCCTTTCTGTGCAGTGCACACAAAAGGCGGAGAAGGCACGCTGCCCCCTCCGCCGGGATGATCTCTTATTTTACAGCACGAACTGGTAGTACACAAAGCCGCACAGCGCGATGGCTGCGCACAGGATGGCCGTAATGGGCGGCACCCAGCGGATCAGCGCTTCTGCCACGCTGTCCCGGCTGTCCTCGTACTCTTCGTCCTCCTCCACAGGCGCGGGCTGACGCACCGGAGCCGGACGGCGGGCGGGGATCACGCGGGTACCCTCGTCTGCCGCAGCAGCGCCGGAAAGCGGTGCGCGGGCAGAGGCATCCAGCACCCGGGTAGGCTCCGAGACAGGCTGGATGGGGTCAGCCTTTGGCTCGTAGACCGGTGCTCCCACGACCCGGGTGGGCTCTTCTACGGGAGCCGCCGGAGCAGCAGGGGCTGCGCCCACGATGCGGGTAGGCTCCTCCACCGCAGCGGGCGCTGCGGGAGCAGCCGGGGCGTTGAGGGGCATTTCCATCTCGTCTGCCGGGGCAGCGGGCTGCAGCAGAGTGTTCAGCGCGTTCTGCAACAGGATACGGTCGCAGCCGCACTCCGAGCAGTAAACCGTGTCCTCCTCGGTGGGGTGGAAGGCACCGCAGGCGCAGTACCAGCCGTTCTCGAACACCTGCGGCTGATACTTGAGCCCGGTGCGGTTCATGCGGGCCTCCAGCGCCTTTTGCAGCTCCGGAGCCAGACGGCGGGGTGCGGGCAGACGCACACGCTTGATGCCGTCCAGATGCACCACGCGCTTGCCGTTGTATACATTGCACAGGGTAACATCTACGCTGGTGATGGCCTTGGCCGTGATGAACACGGCATCATCCTGCCCAAACAGCTCGCCGGGTTTTACCTGCAGATCCCGGTACTCGAACTTATCCTCGCACAGGATCACGCCATCCACGCCCTTGCACTTGAAGTGGATTTCCAGTGCGGTCAGGGTCACGCGGGAAATATTCTTGAAGGTCAGGCAGACAGCGTGCTCGCCGCTGACGTCTCCCTTGAGCAGCTCCACGCAGACAAACTGCACCGGACTGCCGGGGGTATAGTAGTTTGCGCGGGTCTGTGCAACCGGGTTAAAATTTTCCTCCACGATGCTCGCTCCTTTCCTAAAAAAGCTTAGTCCTGCTGCTCCGGGGCATCCGGCTGCGGCATTTCCGGCTGGGCAGGCTCGGCCTGCTCGGCGGGTTCTGCACGCTCGGCAGTCTCCGCAGGCTCTGCGGGCTGCACCGGGGCGGGCTGCACGGTCTGGTCGGGCTGTGCCTGCTCGGGCTTTGCATCCTCGCAGGGAGGCAGGGTGCCGCCGGCCATAATAGTGTTGAACTGCTCCTCGTTGAGCTTTTCGCGCTCCATCAGAGCCTTGGCCAGCGCATGGAGCTGGTCGATGTGCTCGGTCAGGGTGCGGCGGCAGGTCTCGTAGGCTTCGTCAATGATATCGCGGGTCTCGCTGTCGATCTCGGCAGCGGTGGTCTCGCTGTACCCCTTGCCCTGACCAAAGTCTCGGCCAAGGAAGGTCTCCTCCTGCGAGGTGCCGTAGACCACGGGGCCCAGACGCTCGGAGAAGCCGTAGCGGGTGATCATCTGGCGAGCAATATTGGTGGCCTGCTGCAGGTCGTTGGAAGCACCGGTGGAGATGTCCTCCAAGATCAGCTGCTCGGCCACGCGACCGCCCAGACTGGACACGATGTCCTCAAACATCTCGCCCTTGGTCACATAGCTGCGATCCTTCTCAGGCAGATACATGGTGTAACCGCCGGCCTGACCGCGCGGGATGATGGTGATCTCGTGCACGCGGGGATGATGCTTGCAGTAGAAGCCTGCCACTGCGTGACCGGCCTCGTGGTAGGCGGTGAGTTTTTTCTCCTCCGGGGTGACCACGCGGCTCTTCTTCTCGGGGCCAGCCATCACCTTCATGGAGGCTTCCTCGATATCCTCCATGGTAATGGCCTTGCGGTTGCGGCGGGCTGCCAGCAGCGCGGCCTCGTTGACAAGGTTCTCAAGGTCTGCACCGGCAAAACCGGCGGTGCGCTGGGCAATGACCTTCAGGGAGACGTCCGGTGCAAGGGGCTTGTTGCGGGTATGCACCTTCAGGATCTCCTCGCGGCCCTTGACATCCGGCAGACCCACATAGACCTGACGGTCAAAGCGGCCGGGACGCAGCAGCGCCTTGTCCAGAATATCAGCACGGTTGGTGGCCGCCATGACGATGATGCCATCGTTGGCCTCAAAGCCGTCCATCTCCACCAGCAGCTGGTTCAAGGTCTGCTCGCGCTCATCGTGACCGCCGCCCAGACCTGCGCCGCGCTGGCGACCCACAGCATCGATCTCGTCGATGAAAATGATGCAGGGCATGGTCTTTTTGGCCTTATCGAACAGGTCACGCACGCGGGATGCACCCACGCCGACATACATTTCCACAAAGTCAGAGCCGGAGATGGAGTAGAAGGGCACCCCCGCCTCGCCTGCACAGGCACGGGCCAGCAGGGTCTTACCGGTACCCGGAGGGCCCACCAGCAGCACACCGTGGGGGATGCGGGCACCCAGCGTATTGAACTTATCGGGGCTCTTGAGGAACTCCACAACTTCCTTGAGCTCCTCTTTTTCCTCGTCCTCACCGGCCACATCGGCAAAGGTGGCAGTCTTTTTGTTCTCGTGCTCGTCCTTTACCTTGGCCTTGCCCACGTTCATGATGCCGCCGCCACCGGCGCCGCCACGCATCATGGAGAACAGCAAAAAGCCGGTGCAGCCCAGCATAGCCAGATAGAACAGGATCTCCATCCAGGGGATGGTCTCCTTGGCGGGCACATAATCGTACACCATGGGCGCATCGGGGTTGGCTGCATCGTACTGGGCGATGTAGTCCGACACATGGTCCACGAACATCCGGGCGTAGGGCAGCTTGTAGCTGACTGTCTCGGTGCCGTCATCGTTCTTCTTCACCCCGGTGGGGGCGGAGGAAGAGGAGGACAGCAGGCCGGAAAGCAGTCCGCCCGTAGACTGGGTGGTGGTCTGCTCGGCAGCGTTGGGCAGCTCCTGTGCGCCCTCCTTCAGGGTCATGGTGATCACGCCGGTATTCAGATCCAGCGAGAATTTGGTGACCTGATTGCTCTCAAAATAGTGTACCACCGTGGAATAAGCCATGGAGGAGCCGTTAGCGTTGCCGCCGGTGCCGCCCAGCACCGACCACACCATCAGCACGGCTGCCAGTACAATGGCGATCACCAGCGGATTGAAACGGGGTTTCTTCGGTTGCAAAAAAATCAACTCCAGTTCTGGATTTTTATAATGGACACGTTACTTCGTGTAGATCTCGGGCTTCAGCACGCCAACATAGGGCAGGTTGCGGTATTTTTCGTCGTAGTCCAGACCATAGCCCACCACGAACTCGTCAGGCACCTGAAAGCCCTCGTAATCCGGCTGGATGTTGGCCTTGCGGCGGCTGGGCTTATCAAGGATGGTGCAGATCTTAACGGAGTTCGGGTTGCGCATCTTGAGCATGGGCACAAGGTTGGACAGGGTGACGCCGGTGTCCAGAATGTCCTCCACGATCAGCACATCCTTGCCGGACAGATCACCGTCCAGATCCTTGATGATCTTGACCAGACCGCTGGTGGTGGTGTTGCTGCCGCCGTAGCTGGAGACCACCATAAAGTCGATATTGCAGGGGATGCTCACAGCCCGCATCAGATCGGCCATAAAGACCACCGAGCCCTTGAGGATGGACACCAGCACCAGATTTTTACCGGCATAATCCCGGCTGATCTGAGCGCCCAGCTCTGCCACCTTGGCCTTCAGCTGCTCTTCGCTGACCAGAACGGTCTTGATATCATCGTGCATACTCATTTGTTTTTTCCTCCTGTGTTTCGATCTCTGCATCCAAGTGCAGGATCCATCTGCTTTCCGTGTCCGGTGCAAGGCCATCGGCAAAGCCTTCTCCACACACCCATAAAATTTCGCTTCCGCTGGCAAGCAGCGGCAGCGTATCCCGCAGTTCGTTCGGGACACCGGCCTCGTTCATCCACTTACGCAGCGGCTTGCTCAAACCCCGCCCCGCAGGCCGGAAGCGGTCTCCCGGCTGTCGGGCACGCAGCACAAGGCCAGTGTACAACGTAGTTATTCTAGCATAATCCGCCCGATTTTTTAAGTCTTTTTTATGAACGACTTGTATTTTTTCTTCAAAATCGGTTGTTAACAGCTCCGCTTTCCCCTTCCAGCCCCCGCGCAGCCGGAATTCCGGCTGTTTTTCGGGCAAAAGGGGCACTTGCTGCGGCGCGCTCTCCAGCTGCCAAGGCAGTGTGTCCGGCAGCGTTTCCTGCCGCAGGCAGCCGTTCCCGGCGCAAAAACGTACCTGTCCGGTCAGCTGTACTGCACCGCTGCCCTGCCGCACCACGGCACACAGAAGCTGCACATATTTTTCCTCTGCATCCCGCACCGGAGCCACAAGACTGTGCAGCGCAGTTTCCAGCAGCAGGGGGTCTGCCGCCTGCAAGGGCGCCAGCTGCCATGCAGTTTCTGCGCCGGGCAGGCGTGCCGCCGCCAGAAGCCTTGCAGCCTCAGCGGCAAAGTAGACATCTGCCCGCGCGGCCTTTTCACAGAACCGCGCCAGATTCTGCACTGCCGCCGCGTTGGTGCTTTCCAGCGCAGGCAGAGCGTTGTGGCGCAGCCGGTTGCGGGCGTAGGCATCGGTATCGTTGGTCTCATCGGTGACCCACGGCTGTCCTGCAGCCCGGCAGACGGCCTCGGTCTCGGCGCGGCTCAGGCAGAGCAGCGGACGCAGGTAGCACCCGCGCCTTGGCCGGATGCCGCCCGCACCGTGCAGCCCAGTGCCGCGCGCCAGCCGCAGCAGCAGCGTTTCGGCTTGGTCATTTGCAGTATGGGCCGTAGCGATGGCATCTATCCCCTGCCCTTGCAGCTGCGCAAAGGCCGTGTAACGCAGACGGCGCGCCCAGTCCTCCCCGGCGTGTGCCGGGGGCGAGGCCAGCTCTGCCGCATGGAACACCCGCAGCGGCACGCCCAAGCGGGCGCATTCCGCCCGCACAAAGGCCTCGTCCCGGTCGGCGCTCTGCCCGCGCAGACCGTGGTTCACATGGCAGGCAGAAAGCGTATAGCCGAACCTCGGCTGCAATTGCCGCAGCAAGAGCAGCAGCGCCATGCTGTCCGCGCCGCCGGAGACTGCCGCCGCCAGATGCTGCGATGCGCCGGGCTGCAAAAGCCCCTCCCGGATGCAGAAATCCTCCACCCGGGCAAGAATCGCGGTATCCATCAGCGTTTGAAGTCCACATCCATAAAGCGGGTGTGGGCACCATCCCAGCCCAGCGGCACGGTGCTGGTCTCGCCGTGACGGTTCTTTGCCACGATACACTCGGCGGTATCGGCATCCACCTCGGCACCGTCCGGGTTCTGGCTGGCGTAGTAGGAATCGCGGTACAAGAACAGAACGCAGTCTGCGTCCTGCTCGATGGAACCGGAGTCGCGCAGGTCCGAAAGCTGCGGGCGATGGCTGGAGTTGTTGCCCTGCTTTTCCACTGCACGGGACAGCTGGCTCAGCGCGATGATGGGCACATTCAGCTCCTTAGCCATGATCTTCAGGTTTCGGGTGATGGAGCTGATCTCCTGCACACGGTTCTCGCTGCGCTGGCCGGTGGTCATCAGCTGTAAATAGTCGATGACGATCAGGCCCACGTTGGGGCGGGCAGGGTCCTGATTCACCCGGCGGATCTTTGCCTTCATCTCGGTGATGGTGATACCGGAGGTGTCGTCCATATAGATCGGTGCATCGTGCAGTTTTTCGGTGGCCAGTGCCAGATACTCCCAGTCCTCGGCGCGCAGCGCACCGGTACGGAAAGCCTGACTGTCGATACCGGCCTCCGACGAGAGGATACGGTTGGTCAGCTGCTCCTTGGTCATTTCCAGACTGAAGATGGCCACCGGCACCTTTTGCTGCATGGCCACGCGGGTGGCGATGTTCAGTGCAAAACTGGTCTTGCCCATACCGGGACGGGCTGCCAGAATGACCAGATCACCGCGGCCAAGGCCGGTAAGCACGGTGTCCAGCAGGCGGAAACCGGTGGGGATGCCCTTGTACTTATCCGCATCCGGGCCGCTGATCTTTTGCAGGTTGGTCAGCGTTTCCACCATGCTGGACGAAAGCGGGGTCAGGGTGCTGGAATCGCGGCCGGAGCGGATCTCGTAGATGCGCTGCTCGGCATTTTCCAGCAGAAGGTCGGCGTCCGGCTCGTCCCCGGCGTCCTGCAAAATGTCCTTGGCTACCCCCATCAGCTGGCGCACCAGATATTTTTCCTGCACGATCTGGGCATAAGCCTTTACGTTGGAGATACTGGGCACCGTTTCTGCCAGACCGGTCAGGTAGATCTTGGCCTCGTCTGCGCTGGGGAACACACCATCGGACACCACTGCATCCAGCAGGGTGACAAAATCGATGGTCTGGTCGTTGGTGAACAGGCGCAGCATCTCGGTCCAGATCTGGGCGTTCTGCCGGGTGTAGAACATTTCCGGCTTGAGGATCTCCACAAGATCGGTCAGGGTGTCGGGCTTGAGCAGCACCGCGCCCAGCACGCTCTGCTCTGCCTGCATATTGTAGGGCAGATTGATGCCCACGCTCTCCAGATTCAGTTCATTGGAATAACGTCGTTCGTTCGGCATAGTAGTTTGTCCTTATCCAAAATCCAAAGCATCCTGTAAAGCCAAAAAGCGCCCCCTGCTGTGAGGGGGCGCAAACGGCACACAGATCAGGCCTGTTCCACTTCCACCTGGATTTTGAAGGAAGCCACGACGCCAACGTACAGACGGACCTTGCCGTTGAACACGCCGGCATCCTTGATGTCCTTGGTCTCCAGCTCGATCTTCTTTTTGTCGATGGGTGCACCTGCCAGCGCAGCCAGTGCCTCGGCAACTTCCTTGCCGGTCACCTTGCCGTGCAGACGGCCGGATGCGCCGCCCTTGGCCTTGATGGTCACAGTCTTGCCCTCGATCTTGGCAGCCAGAGCCTTGGCGGCTGCCACGTTCTCAGCCTCGTGGAAATCGGCTGCGGCCTCCTTGCCGCGGGCCATGTTCACAGCGCTGGCATCCGCCACAGCGGCCAGCTTGCGCGGGAACAGGTAGTTGCGGGCGTAGCCGTCGGAGACCTCGTGGATCTCGTCCTTCTTGCCAATGCCCTTGATATCCTGCTTCAGAATCACTTTCATGATAGTATCCCTCACTTCTCACCGGAAAACCGGTGCAGTCTTATGGTAATAGTATAGCGCATTTGTCGTTTTTGGGCAAGAGGAAGCGGGGCAGCATTTCAAATGTCCTCCGCTGCGCGCCTACCCCCTCAGTCGCCTGCGGCGACAGCTCCCCCAAGGAAACGCCTTTTTTGCGGCGGTGACCCGGGGCAATTGCGCTCTTTATGCCAGCTCCTTTGCGGCCACGTCCAGCGCTACCTCGATGACCTTGTCCATATCGTAGTACTTATACTCGCCCAGACGGCCGCCGAAGATCACGCCCGGCTCGGCATCGGCCAGTGCCTTATACTGCGCATACAGGGCGCCGTTCTTCTCGTCGTTGACAGGATAGTAGGGTTCATCGCCCTTTTTCCACTCGGCGCTGTACTCCCGGCTGATGACGGTCTTGGGCTGGGTACCAAACTCGAAATGCTTGTGCTCGATGATGCGGGTATAGGGGGTTTCGGCATCGGTGTAGTTGACCACCGCGTTGCCCTGATAGTTGTCGGTATCCAGCACCTCGGTCTCAAAGCGGACGCTGCGGTACTGCAGCGCACCCAGACGGTAGCCGAAGTAGGCATCCACCGGGCCGGTGTAGACTACCTTCTCAGCCAGTGCGTCCAGCGCAGCCTTGTCGGCCAGATAATCCACGTTCAGGCGCACCTCGGTATCAGCCAGCATCTTTTCCACCATGGCGGTGTAGCCGCCATTGGGGATGCCCTGATACAGGGCGTTGAAATAGTTGTCGTCGTAGGTAAAGCGCACCGGCAGGCGCTTGATGATAAAGGCGGGCAGTTCGGTGCAGGGACGTCCCCACTGCTTGCCGGTGTAGCCCTTAATGAGCTTTTCGTAGATATCGGTGCCCACAAGGCTGATGGCCTGCTCTTCCAGGTTCTGCGGGTCGGTAATGCCCGCAGCGGCCTTCTGCTCTTCGATCTTGGCCTTGGCTTCGGCAGGGGTCACAACACCCCACATCTTGTTGAAGGTGTTCATGTTGAAGGGCAGGTTGTAGATCTGGCCGTGGTAGTTGGCCACCGGGCTGTTGGTGTAGCGGTTGAACTCTGCAAACTGGTTCACATACTGCCACACAGCCTTGTTGTTGGTGTGGAAGATATGCGCACCGTAGCGGTGCACGTTGATGCCCTCCACATTCTCGGTGTAGATGTTGCCCGCGATATGGTCGCGCTTATCGATGACCAGACACTTTTTGCCTGCCTTTTTGGCCTCGTGGGCAAACACGGCACCGAACAGACCGGCACCAACGATGAGATAATCGTACTGTTTCATGCTTTTATTCCCCTTTTGCCGGTCGTGCTTCCGGCGTAGTCTTTTTCTGGGAGAGATAATATTGGTCGATGGCATCCTGAATGCGGCTGCGTGCCGCCTGCGGGGTGATATGCTTCAGCTGCGCTGCTGCCATGGTCTGATGGCCGCCGCCGCCCAGCGACTCCATGATCACCTGCACATTCACGGCACCCATGCTGCGGGCAGAGACGTTTACGCCGTTGCCCACCTGCACTGCCACAAAGCTGGCGTCCACGCCCTGAATGCGCAGCAGGTCATTGGCAGCCTGCGCAATGGCGACCCGGGCTTCCGGAGCCACTTCGCCGCCAATGGAGATGGCACAGTTTTTGTACATCTGTGCCTTTTCCACCAGATCGGCCTTGGCGTTGTACTCCACCATGGTCACATCGAACAACCGGCGCACCCGCTCAGTCTCTGCGCCGTAGCGGCGCAGAGCGGCAGCGGCTTCAAAGGTGCGCACACCGGTGTGCAGGGTAAAGTCCTGCGTATCCAGCAGAATGCCGGCAAGCAGACCTTCGGCCTCCACGCGGTTGGGCTTGTCGTCCCGCTCGCCCACATACTGCAGCAGCTCGGTGACCAGCTCGCTGGCCGAGGAGGAATAGGGCTCGTGGCAGACCAGCGCCGGGTTTTCGATGTAGCCCACGCCCTTGCGGTGGTGGTCGATGACGGCCACCTTGCCGCATTTTTCCAGAATGTCCTTGCTTTCCACAAGACCCGCTTGATATGTATCCACCACGATACACAGGGTGCGCTTAGAAATGATGGGCAGGGCGTCCTTGGGGTCGATGAAGTCATCCTTCTGCCCCGCCTTGCACAGCGCATCGATCAGGCTGGCCGCCAGCGTAGCGTCTCGCCGGACGGCGATGACCGCCGGCACATCGCAGATCTTACAAATGCGCAGCACACCCTCTGCTGCGCCGATGGCATCCAGATCGCTCATGCGGTGACCCATGATGACCACATGGTCGGCCTCCTTGATCAGCTTGACCAGCTGGTCGGCCACAAGGCGGCTGCGCACCTTACTGCGCTTTTCCACGCCGTGGCTCACGCCGCCATAGAAGGTAAAGCCGTCCAGCGTCATCTCAGCGGCCTGATCGCCGCCGCGTCCCTGCGCCATATCCAGTGCGTGCTCGGCCATATCCTGCGCCTCCCGCAGGGTGCGCGCGCCGCGTCCGATACCAATGGACATTGAAAGGCTCACACTGGGGTCCAGTGCGCGGATCTTATCCAGCACGTCGTAGCCGCGGTTGGCGAACTGCTCCAGCTGGCGCTCCTCCACCACTGCGATGTAGCGGCCGCCGCTGCCTACCCGGCGCAGAAAGCCGCTGCCGCGCCCGATCATATCCTCCAGAATGCGGTTGACGCCCTCCAGCAGGCGGGCGCGCTCGCTGTCCATCAGATCCCCGAACACATCATCGTAGCCGTCCAGCTGGAAGGCAAGATACCCCGGACGGCTGGCCTTGTACTCTGCCTCAATGCGGCGCAACTCGGTCTCCTCGTTCAGCACCAGCAGGGTCACGCTTTCGGCTTCGCCGGGCACGGTGGAGCTGTGCACGCTCCAGTAGCCGTCGGCAAGGGTCAGCAGCTGTCCCTCGCGCTTGCGGCACAGCTGCAGATCCAGCCCGGGCAGCAGCTTCTGCACCCGGCTGGCCAGCACATCCTGCCCGCCCAGCAGGCGGGTGCGGAACTGGCTGTTGTACCACAGCACCGTCTCGCCGGAGAGCAGCGCCGCAGGCTGGGAAAGGGGCTCCAGACTGAACTGCACCTTGGATTTTTCAAAGGTGGTGCCGCTTGTCCAGCGCACCACCCAGCGGCGCAGCTTGCAGCGGAACAAGGTTGCCCCTATGCCCCACAGCACCACCAGCACGGCCAGCAGCAGCCATGCCGTGGGGCGCTGCACCAGCAGTACCAGCAGCAAAAGGCCGCACAGCACCGCCAGACTGGCCGTAAGCATTTCCAGTGTCCATCTCGGTTTACGTTTCATTGGTTTTTTGCCTCCTCAGACGCTGCACCGCCTTGCGGTGCGCCCGGATCAGACCTCCATCAGGATGGGCAGGATCATCGGGCTGCGCTTGGTGCGCCGGTAGATATAGCTGCTCAGTGCCTCACGCACACGGGTCTTTACGCTGTTCCAGTCCCGGACGTGCTCGTCCACACAGCGCTCCAGTGCATTTTCCACAATGCTCTGGGCACCGTCCATCAGGCTCTCGTTCTCGCGCACATACACGAAGCCCCGGCTTACCAGATCCGGCCCGGCCAGCACCTTGCCGGTCTTGCTGTCCACGGTAGCCACGATGATGACAAGACCGTCCTCGGAGAGGTGCTTGCGGTCCCGCAGCACCACGTTGCCCACATCGCCCACGCCAAGGCCGTCCACCATGACGGCACCGGCGGTCACCGGCTCGCCCAGCTTCATCTCGTCCTGCGAGAGGATAACGTTAGAGCCGTTTTCCGCAATGAGGATGTTGCTGGTGGGAATGCCCAGACTTGCAGCGGTGAGGGCGTGCTTTTTCAGCTGCTTATACTCGCCGTGCACGGGCAGGAAGTACTTGGGCTTGGTCAGGGTGAGCATCAGCTTCTGCTCCTCCTGACAGGCGTGGCCGGAAACGTGCACATCGTACATGCTCTCGTAGATGACCTCTGCGCCCAGCAGCAGCAGACCGTTGACGATCTTGGTCACGCTCTTTTCGTTGCCGGGGATGGGGTTTGCGGAGATGATGATGAAGTCGCCGGGGCCTACCCGTACCTGACGGTGGCTGCAGGAGGCCATACGGCTCAGCGCGCTCAGAGGCTCGCCCTGACTGCCGGTGGTCACCAGCACCACCTGCTCCGGCGGGTACTGGTTCAGCTCGTCTACGCTGATCAGGGTGCCCTCCGGGATGTGCATATAGCCCAGTTCCTGCGCCATGGCGGTGTTGTTGACCATGCTGCGGCCGCTGAAGGCCACCTTGCGGCCATCCTCCACAGCCAGATCGATGATCTGCTGCACGCGGTAGATGTTGGAGGCAAAAGTCGCAATGATAATGCGCTTATTGCGGGCGCGGGCAAACAGGCTGCGCACACCGGCAGCCACCTTCTGCTCGGTAGCAGTAAAGCCCGGGCGCTCCGCGTTGGTGGAGTCGCTCAGCAGAGCCAGCACACCGCGCTGTCCGTACTCGGACAGAGTGGACAGGTCGGTCACGCCGCAGGCCAGCGGGGTGTAATCAATTTTAAAGTCGCCGGTCTGGATGATGGTGCCGGCCGGGCTGTCGATGGCGAAGGCCACCGCGTCCGGGATGGAGTGGTTCACATGGATAGGCTCCACGGTGAAGCAGCCCAGCTTGAGCTTCTGGCGGGGGGTGATCTCCACGAACTTGGTCTTGCCTGCCAGGCCGAACTCTTCCAGCTTATTGCGGATGAGGCCGCAGGTCAGGCGGGTGCCGTAGATGGGCAGATCGAATTTCTGCAGCAGATAGGGGATGCTGCCGATGTGGTCCTCATGGCCGTGGGTGATGAGCAGGCCCTTGATCTTATCCTTATTCTGCACCACAAAGGTGAAGTCAGGGATGACCATATCGACGCCGAACATATCGTTATCCGGGAAAACGAGGCCGCAGTCCACGATGATCATATCGCCGCAGCACTCATAGACCGTCATGTTCTTGCCCACTTCGCCGAGGCCGCCCAGCGGATAGATATGGATGGGCGTTGCAGCCTCTTTGGGCTGCTGGGGGCGGCGGGGCCGGCGGGTGTAGTGGGGGCGGCGGGAAGTGCGGGGGCGCTTTTCGCCGGACGCATTGGCCGCAGCGGGAGCGTGGTTCTGTTCTTTTGTCTGTGCCATCGAAAACCTCCAAAAATTCAATCAGCAAAGCACAGGTCTGCCCCGAAAGACAGCCTGCCCTGCATTAAGGGAAGCATAAAAACGCATCTGCTTCCGTCGGATGCATCGTATAGAAATCATTTTATCAGCGTTGTTTTATACCACGCTGCTGGTTCCGCAGGAAGCCTCTTGCCCATCCAGTCCATCTGTTCGATGCGACCGCGGCGCTTCGGCAGGAACGCTGTGAGCGCACCCACGGCGCGCCCCTATACGCATTTCGTTGCAACAAGTATAGTATTTCTCGCCTCTTTTGTCAATTCCAAGCTTGGGCCGGGCGGTGGCAAATTATGCCCTGCCCCTTGACAGACGGGCCAAAATGGCTCTAAATAATAGGTACTACAAACATGATGCAGGAGAGACGCATGAAACAAGTCGAAGTTTACACCGACGGCGCGTGCAGCGGCAACCCCGGTCCCGGCGGCTGGGGTGCGGTGCTGCGCTACCGCTTTAACGGCAAGGTCTACGAAAAGGAGCTCAGCGGCGGCGACGCCTCTACCACCAACAACCGGATGGAGCTGACGGCCTTCATCGAGGCGCTGCGCCAGCTCAAGGAGCCCTGCGAGGTGCGGCTGTGCTCCGATA